>JAABUX010000810.1_pt1 | contig 50379 bp, 54 predicted proteins | sample 5561851 | NCBI WGS metagenome assembly JAABUX01 (sample SAMN10711883, study PRJNA513361) | rock metagenome | isolation source: Antarctica rocks | place: Antarctica: Victoria Land, Richard Nunatak red sandstone | collected 2016-01-03 | reverse complement strand
GAGAGTGCGCCCTTGGTAAAAACTTCGTCAGCAGAAGTATCATCAAAAGATGTACTGTCAACGGTGGCAGCTGTCGATGCTGCGTCGGTGACGTGAGTGCCTTCGAGGCCAATTACCGTGTCAAATCCCATAGGTGTACTATCTCGTCCGTTAGGTGATCGTTACTATCGAGCGACCATCTATGGCGACGAGAGCATGCAAAACAATGTCATTTTATGGGTTTCGTCGCGTTAATCCTGCGTTAAGTAGTCGAATACGAGATTTTGTTCATAGGTTTGGACGGATGCGGGTATTTACATCGACCGTAGTAGTAACGATCTAATGTGGCAACGCGCGAGCCGCTTCGCGTAACATGAATTTTTGCATCTTGCCCGTGCTCGTCTTCGGCAATGGCCCGAACACCACCGTCCGCGGCGCCTTGAACCGTGCCATGTGGATGCGGCAGAACGCGATGATCTCCGCCTCTTCGGCTGCGGCGCCAGGCTTAAGAGTCACGAATGCACAGGGCGTCTCGCCCCAGGTCGCGTCCGGCCGCGCCACGACGGCTGCTTCCAGCACCGCCGGATGCCGATACAGCACGCTCTCGACCTCGATCGTGCTGATGTTCTCGCCGCCGCTGATGATGATGTCCTTCGAGCGGTCACGGATTTCGGCGTAGCCGTCCGGGTGCCACACGCCCAGATCGCCGGTGTGGAACCAGCCTCCGGCGAACGCTTCCGCGGTGGCGGCCTCGTTCTTCAGGTAACCCTTCATCAGGATGTTGCCGCGCATGAACAGTTCGCCCATCGTCGCGCCGTCCTGCGGCACCGGCGCCAGCGTCACCGGGTCGGCAACCATCAAACCTTCCTGCACGACGTAGGGCACGCCTTGCCGCGCCTTTATCGCCCCGCGCTGCTGGACCGGCAGCGCGTCCCACTCGTCGTGCCACTCGCAGACGGTGACCGGGCCGTAGCTCTCAGTCAGGCCGTAAACGTGTGTGATGTCGAAGCCGAGCGCCTCCATGCCCTCGATCACGGCGGCGGGCGGGGCGGCGCCGGCGGTCATCATCGCCACCCGGGAGGTCCGCTGCTGCACGCCCGCCGAGTTCAGGATCAGCCCCATCACGATCGGCGCGCCGCACAGATGCGTCACGCCCTCGCGGTCCAGCAGCTCCAGGATCGCATGCGCTTCGACCCGGCGCAGGCACACATGCGTGCCGGCCAGCGCCGTGATGGTCCACGGAAAGCACCAACCGTTGCAGTGGAACATCGGCAAGGTCCACAGGTACACCGCGCCGTGCGGCATCTGCCACGTGACGGCGTTGCCGAGCGCGTTCAGGTAGGCGCCGCGGTGGTGGTACACGACGCCCTTCGGCCGCCCGGTCGTGCCGGACGTGTAGTTGAGCGCAATCGCGTCCCACTCGTCGGGCGGCAGCGCGCCGGCGAATGCCGGGTCGCCGGAGCGCAGGAACGCCTCGTATTCGATGTCGCCAAGCAGCTTGCCAGGGGGCGACAGCGGGTCGTCGATGTCGATCACGAACGGGCGCTCGGCCGCAGGCAAAAGGGCGAGCGCCGCCTCGACCGTCGCCGAGAACTCCCGGTCGGTCACCAGCACCTTCGCCTCGCCATGCGCCAGGATGTAGGCGATCGTTTCCGCGTCCAGCCGCACGTTGAGCGCGCTCAGCACGGCGCCCAGCATCGGCACGGCGAAATGCGCCTCGAACGTGGGCGGGGTATTCGGCGCCATGACGGCCACCACGTCGCCCCGGCCGACGCTGCGCGCCGCGAGGGCGGAGGCGAACCGCCGGCAGCGCTCCGCCGTCTCGCGCCAAGTCGCGCGGTGCGGCCCATGCACCACCGCGAGCCGGTCCGGATGCACGGCGGCGGCGCGGCCCAAGAACGTGACTGGCGACAGCGGGACGAAGTTGGCTGCGTTCTTTGGCAGGTCGAAGTGGTTCATAAATGCCCCCGGTTTTGAACCAAAGAAGGTATCAGAACCCAAACATGTGATCGAGGGAGAAGCCGCCGCGCCCGTCCATCAGGCCGTGATAGCCGAACAGGCGGCAGGTGGCGTCGCGGACCAGCACGTAGCCGAGCGGTCCCGCCTGGGCCAGCAGCGCGTCGCCGAACGCCTCATGCGGCCACACCATCGCCGAGCCAGAGCACGCGATCCGCAGCGGCTGCTCGGCGAGGACCGCGCCGGCGCCGTCGAACAATTGCAGCGTCGTCGTGGAATACGGGTGCCAGGCTGCGGACGCGGCGTAGATCAGGCAGGTGAAGCTGCGCCGCTCCGTGTCGCCCAACCGCAGGAACAGGCGCGTCGTCAGGCCCGGCGGCGGGCCGTTATAGGATTGCGGCTCGTCCTTGTAAGTCATCAGCGTGTTAAAGACGTGGGCGCCGAAGCTGGTTTCGGCCGCGTGGCCGCTGGCGCGGTCCTGGTAGCGGACGAGCGTGTGCATCCAGCCATCCGCCTCGCCGCCGTCGCGGAAGTCGTACACGAGTTCGGCGTGCCCGCCTCCGTTTTGCCCATGGGCGTCCAGCTCGTCGAGGTCGAGCGCCAAATCGTGGTTGCGCGGCAGGCAGCCGAGGAAGCGTTCGGCGACCAAGCGGCCCGCCGGGTCGAACACGTCGATGCGGAGCGGCAGGTCGGCCTGGCTCTCGGCCATCGGGGTCGGCTGCACCACGGTGCTGAAGCGCGCGCGGGGCAGCACGGGGAACGGCAGCAGGAAGCCGCGCCCGAGCAGGTTGCCGAGTGCAGGGATGCCGCGGTCGGGCTGCAGGTCAGCGCGCTCGACGTTGACGTGGGCGATGCGGGTGCGGCCGTTCTGCACGACCTCGTAGCGGGGGCGGACGAAGTGGCGGCCGGCGCGCAGCTCGATCTGCGCGGGCCAGTGCAGGCCCGGCAGCAGGTCCGCCACGTCCAGCGCGACGCTGGCATAGGGCGGGATGTCGCGGTCCAGCATGGCCGGCGTTTCGGCGCCCATGCGGTCCAGCGCGATGGTGCCGGCGGGGATCGGGGCGGCGTGGCTGTTCTGCACCCAGAGCCGCACGGTTTCGTCCGGGCGCGGCGCGGGGAGGCCGGCGTAGCGGTCGCTGGGCCAGGCATTGGCGTCGTGGGTGCAGGACAGGCTGGGCTCGCCGCCGGCGCCATAGGTGTCCAGCGCGTATTTCACCACGTCGTGCCCGGCGACGCCGATCGCGTGCAGGAACAGTTGGCCGCTGAAGGCGGGCAGGCCGAAGCGGGCGCGGATCTCGGCGCTGTCGATCGCGACGCCGCCGGCGCCGTCGGGCAGCGGCTGCTCCCATTCGGCGATGGCTTGGCCGTCCGCGTCGAACAGGCGCAGCCACAGCCGCACCGCCCCGGCGCCATAGCCTGCCCAGTAGTTCGCGGTCACCAACCGGGTGGACAGGCCATGGTCGTCGCGGAAGAAGGCGTAGTTGGTGGCGAAGTTCAGCCGGTCGAGGTAGCGGCGCGGGTTGGTCAGCAGCGCGTCGGGCAGCCGCGCCTCGTCCAGCGTGCGCAGCGCCATGCCGGCGGGAAGCAAGGGCGCGATCCGAGCCTGCGCACGGGCGGTGTCGAAGGCTGCGATCAGCAGGGTCGCGCAGGCGGAGTGACCGATGTCGGTCAGCGCCCGGGCGGGCTGGCCGGCGCACGGTTGGCCGATATGGCGCACGTCGTGGACATAACTTTCCGCCGGGCGGGGCATTTGCGGGTTAAGGGCGAACAACGCGTTGGCGACGCCATCCGGATCATAAACGGCGATCGGCTCGGCCATACCGGCGGCCATGGTGGCGATGGCTTCTGCGGCGAGCGGGTGAGCGAACGCCTTGTAGAGCACGTTGCCGCCCTGCTTGGCGTCGAAAGTCGTGATGTCCAGCATCGTCGCGTCCTTAAAAGCCCAACCGCCGCCGCATCTCGTCGGCCGCCGCCTGCGTGTCGTTCAGCGGCGCGCAATCCCACGTTTCCAGCCGGCCGGCAAAAATGCGGATGCGGCCGTCGGCGCGCAACCCCTCCGTGAATCGCCGGATTCGGCGGGACCGGCCCGGCAGCGGCGCCAGCAGCACGGGGGCGGCCGTCGCTACCGCCTCCGACACCATCGAAACGCTGTCGGTCGTGACCACGATCGCGTCGGCCAGCGCGAGCAGACCGAAATACGGGTTGTCCCCCGTCATGTCCCACATCCAGCCGCCGAGTGGCACGAGCGCGTCGGCCAGGATGCGGCGCACCGCCGGGTCGGTCCGACGCGAGGGCGTGAGCGCGATGCCGACCCGGTCGCGGCGCATCATGACGGCCAATTGCGCTGCCAACGCCGTGCCAATCGCTGCGTCGAGCCGGAAGCGGCCGTTGGTTCCACCGACCAGCACGGCCACCAACGGACGTGGCAGATGGGCCAATCGGTCCGCCCAGTTCCGCCCGGCGGCCTCCAGCCGTTCTGGCGTCACCCGGTGGAGCGCCGTGCGCGTGACCAGCACGTTCGGCCCGGTGAGCCAGTCGTGGCGATTGACCACCACAAGGTCGAACCGCGCCGGGTCCATGCGCGGATGCTGCACCTGGACTACGCGGTGACCCGGCCGGCGAAGCGCCGCCAGCACCGACGCCGCCACGCCGCCACAGCCGATCGCCAACGCTTCGGAGGCAGGGCTCAGTCGCGTCGCCCGCAGCGGCGCGGGCCAGGCGCGCGCCGGAAGCCACCGCCACGGCGCGCGTGGCTCGAGCACCTGCAGGCGTGCGGCCAGCCCCGCCGCTTCGGTCAACCCCAGCGCCTGCGCCTGCAATCCGGCATAGCCTTCGCTCAGGACGACGCTGGTCGGCAGCATGCCTGGTTTCTCCGCAGCATCGGCTTCGGGGTCAATGGCGGAGTGGCCAAAACGTGACATTTCGACCGCAACTATCGGTTTTCCTTGACTTCGCTGCGGTGCAGCAGTATGTAGCCTCCGCGCACCTCGATGAATTTGTGCTCTGACGTTCTGAACGCAGCCCTTCTTCCCATCCAGTGTCTCGCGCCGGTTCGTGGTCCTGTAGATCGCGAATGACGCTCCCGGACCATATTCGACTCGGGCGCGTCCGAACGAAAGACCAGCCTTACATGACGACTTTCCAAGACCTCGGCCTTGCAGCGCCGTTGCTGACCGCGCTTGCGACCGAAGGCTACACCGAGCCTACGCCGATCCAGGCACAGGCCATCCCCCACGTGATGAACGGCCATGACGTCCAGGGCATCGCCCAAACCGGCACCGGCAAAACCGCCGCCTTCGCGCTGCCGATCATGCATCGCCTGCTCGCCAACCGGAAGCATCCGGGCAAGAAGGGCACTCGCGTCCTGGTGCTTGCGCCGACACGTGAACTGGCCGGCCAAATCGCCGAAAGCTTCCGCGCCTATGGCCGCAACACCGGGCTGAAGGTCGCGCTGATGTTCGGCGGCGTGCCGAAGCCGCGCCAGGCCCGCGCCATGGATAACGGCGTCGACGTGCTGGTCGCGACGCCGGGCCGGCTGCTCGACCATCTGAACGATCGCGCCGTGAACCTCGGCAACGTCGAGATTTTGGTGCTGGACGAGGCCGACCACATGCTCGACCTCGGCTTCATCGTGCCGATCCGCAAGATCGCCGCGATGATCCCGCGCGACCGTCAAACGTTGTTTTTCTCGGCCACCATGCCGAAGGAGATCGCTTCCCTCGCCGCCGCCCTGCTGCGCGATCCCGTGCATGTCGCGGTCGCGCCGATGGCCGCCACCGCCGACCGCGTCGAGCAGACGGTCGTGTTCGTGGAGGCGGCCCGCAAGCGGTCGCTGCTGGCCAACATCCTCAAGCGGCAGGACATGGGCCGCACGCTGGTGTTCACCCGCACCAAGCATGGCGCTGACCGGGTGGTGCAGCACCTCGAAGCCGGCGGCCAGGCTGCGGCGGCGATCCATGGCAATAAAAGCCAAGGGCAGCGCGAGCGTGCGTTGGCCGCGTTCAAGAACGGCAGCGTGCGCGTGCTGATTGCCACCGACATCGCCGCGCGCGGCATCGACGTCGACGGCGTGACCCACGTCATCAACTTCGACCTGCCGAACGTGCCGGAAAGCTATGTCCACCGCATTGGCCGGACGGCACGGGCCGGTCACGCTGGCGTCGCCATCAGCTTCTGCGACTCGACCGAGCGGTCCCATCTGCGCGGCATCGAGAAGCTGATCCGAAGCCGCCTGTCGGTGGCCGAGCCGGACGCCTTGGCCGCCTGACGAAGGCGCGGGCGGGCGGGGGCAACCCCTTCCCGCCCCGTGCCTCGCGGCCGGCGCGGCTCTAACTCAGGGCAGCTTGGACAAGCTGCCGATCAAGCGTCACCAATTCTGCGCTAAGCTTCCGGGCGAGCCAGAGATAGCTGGCATCGTAAGCCGTCAGTTTCGTGCTTTGGGCGAGGTGCAGGACGCCGTCGTGATCCACTCCGACGGTTTCGAGCTCCATGTGCGCCCTTAGCTTGAAAGCTGCCGCCAGTGTCGCCCGTGCCCCAGGTTGCCTGCGCATTTTCACCACACAAACATTGGTCAGCTCGTAATCGAGCAGCGCCGGTGCGACGAGTTGCGCGCCTGCGAGCCGGCCTGCAACGGTTTCGGCGTCCGGCTCCCCGAACAGCAGGGCTGCCAGCGCCGACGCGTCGACGACCTTAATGGCCATCCCGCGCTGTTCGAACGATGTCGGCAGCTTCGGCCGGTGTCCGCAGGCCGAGCCGTCGCACCTCGGCCAAGACGTCGTTTGCTGATAGGGCGGTCGGCTGCACGGCTGCCTCGATGATCGCCATCAGCTCACCCTGCAGCGAGCGGTGATGTCGCTCCGCCCGTTGCCGTAGCAGATGGACGACGTTGTCGGGGGCGTTCTTGATGGAAAGGGTGAGGGACATGGTTCCAATTTGGCTCCGAACTGGAACTGCCTTAGCATGTTTTCTGACGATAAGGATAGATTTTCAGCTACCGTACTTACGCCCGCCAAACACGGTCCCGATTTGGCGCGCTAGGTTCGCCGCAGCATCCCGCCATATTGGCTCGGCGGTGTCGATCGGTTGCGCGTTCAGCGGCAATGGCTCCTGGACCAGCTTGGCGATGGCGCGCGCCAAATCGTGGGCGTCGACCGCGCACAACCGGGCGCGAGGCGCGTGGGCCAGTTGGTCGGGTAGGCCTCCCACCCGAGTTGCCAGCACGAAGCGGCCGGCTGCCATCGCCGCCGCTGCGACCCCGCTTTGGCTCGCCTCGCGGTAGGGCAGCACGACCCCGTCGGCCCAGGCGAGCAGGCTGGCCAGTTCGCCCTCCGGGACCCAGCGGTTCTCGACGGTGGCGAAGCGGCGCAGACGGTCCAGGTCCGCGCTTTCCGGCCCGGTGCCCACTACACGCACCTGCAGGTCCTCGCCGCTGCCGAGCAGTTGCAGCGCGTCGGCAAGCAGGTCGAGACCCTTGTACGGCAGCAGCCGCCCAAAACAGAGCAGCCGGAACGGACCGCCATGCGCGCGCGGCGGTGGCGGCGGCGGGCCGAAGGCGAACGGCGACAACGTGGTTTCGAGCATGGGGCGATCGCGCACCCGGCCCTGCTGCTGCAGCATCGACGCGACGTGCGGGCTGAAGGTCACGAGCGCGTCCGCCCGGCGCAGCAGGCTCCGCTGCAGCCGCATCTGCAGCGGCAGGATATCGCCGGGATGCAGTTCTGCGTCATGCACCGCCACCGCGAACGGCACCCTCGCCAGGCGCAACGCATACGCCATGAGCAGGTCGAGCGGCCCCGGCATCGCGCAAAACGCCGCATCCAAGCGCAGCGCGCGCAACTGCCGGGCCAATGGGCGCGACATGACGGGAATGGCCAACATCCGGGCTGCCCACCCGGCCAGGCCGTCATAGGTCCCGACCGGCAAATCCGGCGCGGCTAAGCCGGCCTGCACGAGCTCCGCCTGCCGCGACAACGACAGGATAGGCACCACGCCGGGCACGCCGTGCAGCGCTTGGGCGAGTTCGGCGGCGTAGCGGGGGCCGGCGCCGCGCCGTCCCCACTGCCAGATCAGCAATCTCAAGCCGAGACTATCTGGCCGATGGCGCGCAGGGCGGCGGCGAGCGGCGCCGGGCCAAGCCGGGCCGTGGCCGCAAGCTGCGCGCGGGCGCCCAGGGCGATGCGCGCCGGCGTGTCATCCGCCAAGCGGACCAGATGCTGGGCGGCGACCCCGATATCGGCCTCCGCCCATACCGCGCCGGGGGCTTCGAACACGCCGCGAGGATCGACTGCGGGAACCAACTGGCAGGGCACCATCGCAGCCGTCTCGTCATCCATGAAATCGACGTTGCCCGACCAGTTCGTCGCGATGACGGCGCGGCCCAGCATCATGCCTTCGGCGGGCACCAAGCCGAAACCCTCGCTGCGGTGGAGCGAGAGCACGATGTCGGCGCAGGCGGTCAGCGCATGGTTGTCGGCCGTCGGGAACATGCGCGTCTCGATGCGGATGTTGGACGCGCCGGCCATGGCCTCCCGCAAAATCCGCATGTCCGCCGGGTTGTGCTCGGAATGGCCGACTTTCAGCACCAGCAGGCGGTCGGCCCGGTCGCCGAACGCCTGCCGGTGCGCGGCGATGGCGGCCAGCGGGTTCTTGCGGGCGAAACTCGACGCCAAGCTGAACGAGGTCAGCACCACCACGGCCCCGGCCGGCAGGCCGAACGACCCCCGGTCGAGTGCAGACGGCGCCGGCGGACGCGATGCGACGCAGTAGGGCACTACGCGAACCCGGCCCGGCATCATCGGCTCCAGCGCGGCCGCGGTGAACCGCGACGGCACCCAGGCCTCGTGCACGAACGGCGACCCGGCGCGCCAGGTATCCGGCATCACCGGTAGCTCCCACGCCCAGCAGCCGATGATCCGGCGTCCCCGCAGCAATCCGCGAGGCAAGCGCAGCAGGGCGGCCGGCAGCAGCGGGGCGTTGACATGGAGCGCCAAGGCAGCGCCGGCTGGGGCAGGCTCGCCGGCCACGTCGTTCGCCTCGCCAGGCAGCGACAGGCCGGCCGACATGCCCCAGTGCGGCACGCCGAGTTCGGCCAAGCCCGCCAGCATCAGCCGCGCGCCCTCGCCCAGGCCGGACGCGCGGCCGAGTTCGCCGGCCACCAGCACGCCTTCGCTGCCGTCCGGCGGCGCGCGGTCCGGGCGCGGCGCCAGCAGCGCCGCGCCGCGCGCGAGCAGCTGCCGGCGGGCGTGGACGGGCAGCGCGCGCCACAAGCGGTGCAGTGGGTGGAGTTGCGGCGAACGCATCATTAGGCATACCTGCAGGGCGGGTCTCCCGACGGCAAGAGCTAGGCTCGGTTGGCCCCTGGATTAGCTCCGTATAGGATGACCGTCATGGCCGACCTCGCAGCCTCGCTCGACACGATCCCGGCGCGCCTGTCCAGCGCCGAGGCGCTCCAGCGCCTGGTCGCGTTCGATACGACGTCGCGCAACTCGAACCTGGAATTGATTGGCTGGGTTCGCGGCTACCTCGACGACCTGGGGGTGCCGTACCGGCTCAGCTTCGATCCGACTGGCCGGAAGGCGAACCTGCACGCGATCGTCGGACCGCACGTCGCGGGCGGAATTGCACTGTCCGGCCACACCGACGTCGTGCCCGTCGATGGACAGGCTTGGAGCAGTGACCCGTTCCAGCTACGACGCGAAAACGGACGATTGTTCGGTCGCGGGACGGCCGACATGAAGGGCTTCGTTGCCGCCTGCCTCGCCGCCGTGCCGGGATTTCAGGCGGCCGGGCTGGCCCACCCGATCCATCTCCTGTTGAGCTATGACGAGGAAGTGAGCTGCGACGGCGCCCGGCGCTTGATCGAGGATTTTGCAGAAAGCGGCCTGGCGCCCTCGCTGTGCATCGTGGGCGAACCCTCGGGCATGCAGCCGATCCTGGCGCACAAGGGACGCCTTGCCGTGCAGGTGACGGTGCGCGGACGGACCGGGCACTCCAGCGAACCCGGCAAGGGGGTCAACGCCGTGTTCGCCGCCGCCGAAGCGGTCGCCTGGGTGGCCGCCGAGGCACGCCGCTTCGCCAGCGACGGCCCGTTCGCGGACGGCTTCGACCCGCCGCATACGACGGTGCACGTCGGCACGCTGCAAGGCGGCACTATCCTCAACATCATTCCCGAATCGGCCCGCTTCGTCATGGAATGGCGCGAAATCCCCGGCAGCGATGCCAGCGCCGAGGTCGAGCGCATGCGTGCCCATGTCGCCGCCGTCATCGAGCCGGCCATGCACGCCGTCGATCCATCCACCGGCTTCGAGTTCGAAGTGCTGAACTGGCTTCCCGGGCTGGCGCTCGACCCGCACCACCATCTTGCCACGCTGGTGAGCCAACTCACCGGGTTGAACAGCACTGGCCACGTCAGCTATGGCACCGAGGCCGGCCTGTTCGAAACAGCCGGCATCCCGTCGATCGTGTGCGGCCCTGGCCACATCGCCCAGGCGCACCAGGCCGACGAATGGATTGCCGAGTCCGAACTCGCCGCGTGCGACGCTTTCCTGCGGCGGCTCGCAGCACGGCTTGCGGCGTCGTGACACCCCCCGAAGGCGCCCCGGAGGAGCCGGATCAGCCCGGCACGCTTCAATTCAACGTGGCGCTGACGCCGCCCGACCTTTCCCCCTGGGAGGCCGGCAACACTGGCGTGCGAGGCTTCACCACCTTCGCTGCGGATCGTCCCGGGCCGCACGTCGTGATCGTCTCGTTGGTTCATGGCAACGAGTTGGCCGGCGCCATTGTATTGGACGCGATGTTGCGCGAGGGCATGCGGCCGCTATCCGGGCGGTTGACGGTGGGGTTCGCCAACCTGGACGCCTTCGCGCGGTTCGATCCACGCCACCCCACCGCGTCCCGGTTCGTGGACGAAGACCTCAACCGCCTGTGGGACCCGGCGTGGCTCGAGGCATCGCGGCGTTCCAACGAGCTGGCTCGGGCGCGTGCCATGCAACCTATCGTCGAAAGCGCCGATGTCCTGCTCGACCTGCATTCGATGCTGTGGCCGTCCGATCCGCTGCTGCTCAGCGGGCCTTCGCGCAAGGGACGCGCCCTCGCGCTCAGCGTGGGCACGCCGGATTTGGTGGTGGCGGATCACGGCCATGTCAGTGGGCCACGGCTGATCGACTACACGCGGTTCGTTTCGGGCGATACGGCGGCGGCGGCGGCGCTGGTCGAGGCGGGGCAGCACTGGCAGTCCGACACCGTGACCGCGACGCGGGCGTGCGTGGACGGATTGCTTCGCGCCACCGGGTTGCAGAATGGCCCCATGCCCACCCAGGCGACACACCGTTGCGCGGAGGTGACATTGGCCGTCACGGCGACCACGAACTCGTTCGCCTTCACCCGGGCGTTCCGCGGCGGCGACGTCGTCCCCGAGCGCAACACGCTGATTGCCCTGGACGGCACGGCTGAAATCCGCACGCCACACGACGATTGCTTGCTGGTGATGCCGAGCCTGCGGCCGAGCCGCGGCCACACCGCAGTGCGTTTGGCACGGTTCGTGTAATATGTGCGGCATGACCCCACCCGTGCCGACCTTTCTGTTCGCCTCCCTCGCCAACTATCTCGAACTCGGAATCGGCCGGGTCGAAGGTTGGCTGCTGCCGACGACCGCTTCGATCGTCGGGCACTTGCTAGTGCACCAAGCCTCTGCCGGCCTTCGCGGCGATGTCTGTGAAATCGGCGTGCATCACGGAAAGCTGTTCCTGATCCTCGCCAACGCCATGGTGCCCGGTGAGCGGGCCGTTGCGGTCGACGTATTCGGCGACCAGGAAAAGAACATCGACGGCTCCGGGTCAGGCGACCGAGAGATCTTCGAGCGTCACCTCGCGACCTATGCGCCGAGCGCGACCGTGGATATCATCCAGGAGTCGAGCCTCGACCTGGAGCGGCTCGGCTTCCTGTCGCGCCGGTTCCGGTTTTTTTCGATCGATGGCGGGCATACCGCATCAATCACCGCGAACGACCTGCGGCTGGCGGAATGCACGACGCTGAAGGGTGGCATCGTGGCGGTGGACGACATCCTGAGCCATGACTGGACCGGCGTGCTCAGCGGTGTTTCCACGTATCTCGCCGAGGGCGGGACGCTGGTGCCGTTTGCGCTGGTGCCGAACAAGCTCCTGCTAACGACGGATGCGGAAGCGGCTGCACAGGGCCGGGCGTTGATGCGGCGAAGCTTCCCGCTCGCATTGTCGAAACAGGAATTGGAGTTCCTGGGCGGCGCCGTCGACAGCTACAACGAGCAGCCGTACTACACCCGGGAAGCCAATGCCGGCCTGCGCCGCGCGCTCGACGATCTATATGGCCAGCGTGAATTGCTGGCACATCAGCTGGCAGCAGCCCATGCCGAGGCGGCCAGTCTTCGCGCCAGCACGTCATGGCGCATGACGGCTCCCCTCCGAGCCCTCGCCAGGACGGTGCGACGGACGGGGTAGCGGGCCCAGCGGCCGTGTTGGCATTGCCCCGGCATAGTGCCATATGGGCTTTGCTGCAGTGCAGTATGAAGGAGTCGGCATGCCCCTGAGCGAGCCAGTTGGACGCGAGCTGCTGCACCAGCGCGACATCGTCCTGCACGGCTTCCGGCGCGATGACGGCCAATTCGACGTCGAGGCGCAACTGACCGACACGAAGAGCTATGGCTTCCCTAGCGATGACCGGGGCTACATCGCCCAAGGCGAGCCGCTGCACGGCATGTCGATGCGCATGACGGTCGATGCCGAACTGCTGATCACGGCCTTCGAAGCGAGCACGGATTACAGCCCCTATGCGATTTGTCCGACCGCGGCCGAAAACTTCGGACGGCTGGTCGGCATTCGCATCGGGCGCGGCTTCCTGAAGGCGGCCGCGGAACGGGTCGGCGGAATCCATGGCTGCACCCATCTTCGAGAGTTGCTGCAACAGATGGCGACGGTGGCTATCCAGACGCTATATTCAAAGCGCCAGAAATCGGATCGTGGGGCAGACTCGCCGAAAGGCCTGCTGAACACGTGCTATGCCTACAGCACGAACGGTCTGCTGGTCCAGAAACGCTGGCCCGAGCACTACACCGGCGCCGCGGTGTCGGCGGAAGGCTGAGGAAGCGCGCCGTGCCCGGCCGCATGATGCCCCGCTTCGGTGGTCGCCTCGCGGAAATAGCGGAAGGCAAATACCCGGATCGCACTCGCCCGCCCGCCCTTGTCAGGCGTAATGTCGACGCGGCGCACCAACTCACCTAGTGCGATACGCTCACGCGTGCATATCTCGCCCAGCGCGTCCCAGATCTCGGGTTCCAGGCGCATGCTGGTCCGGCCTCGGCTGGCAGTCACATTTCTATTGATCAAACGGCTCGGCGACATCGTACACGGTCCTTGTGCATAAACATGCTTACACCGTAACGATAGCGCATACAGGAACGATCATCAATAGAAACTAACTACTCTTTTATTATTTTTGAGACGAATTCACCGACAACTGCTCGGCCGGGGTTCGCAACGTGAGCGACAGCGCATGCAGGCCCGTCCCAAGTTCATGCGCAACTGCGTCATGCACAGCCCGTGACCGCTGCACTCGGGTCATGGCGGCAAACGCGGCCGAGACGACCAGCACGCGGTAGTGCGTTTCCCCGCCCGGCGCAGCGCCGGAATGCCCGGCGTGGAGGGAACTCTCGTCGGCGATCTCCAGGACGGTCGGGTGAAACGCTTCCGTCAGCGCGGCCCGAAGCCGCTCATGTCTGTTCTGCATGGCTCTCCTATCCGATGTTTCGCGCGCGCGGCCAATCCCACTCTTGCCCGGCAGCGTCCCCGGCGCACATAAGTGTGGATGACCCGACGCTCTCCGCGACCCCGGGCCTACGCGCCCGATCCGGCCGCGCCGGGCTCGATGTGTGAATACCCTGAGTGCATCGCACTGGGGGAATACCGCGCGCCGAAGTCCCGCACGTCGCTTAACGAGTATTACTGGTTCTGCCTCGAACACGTGCGCGCCTACAACGCGAAGTGGGATTTCTACAAGGGCATGAGCGCCGGGCAGATCGAGGCGCATTTGCGCTCCGACACCGGGTGGCAACGACCGACCTGGCCGCTTGGACGCCTCGGGGCCCGCTTTTTGGACGAGGATGCCTTGCGCGACCCGCTGCATGTCCTGGCGACGGGACGGGCGCGGGCAGCGGACCGCGCGCGTGCCGAAACACCTCCCGATTTGCGGGAACCATTGACCACACTGGGTCTTGACTGGCCAGTGACGCTCGACACCGTCAAGACGCGCTACAAGGAATTGGCCAAGCGGCACCACCCGGACGCCAACGGCGGCGACCGTGCGGCTGAGGAGCGGTTGAAGACGATCAACCTCGCCTATGCCGCCGTCCGCACCCACTTGGCCGCTGAACCCCGGCTGGCCGCGGCGGGCTGAGCTTTCGGCCCGCTGCCGACTGGGTTAGTTTTGCGCTGGAACACTGAGGATCGCCTATGAACAAGGTTGCCACTTTGGCCGATACCCGTCCCGCCGCCACCTCCTCCATCGACGTGCCGGACACGACCGTGTCGGGACGTGAGACGTTTGGCATCGACATCGATATGCAGGTGCCGGCTTTCTCGGTTCGCACGGAGCACGTGCCGGAGATCGACGACACCTACCGGTTCGACCGCGAGACCACGCTCGCCATCCTGGCCGGGTTCAGCTTCAACCGCCGGGTGCTGATCCAGGGCTACCACGGCACCGGCAAGTCGACGCATATCGAGCAGGTTGCGGCGCGGCTGAACTGGCCATGCATCCGGGTGAACCTCGACAGCCACATCAGCCGCATCGACCTGATCGGCAAGGACGCGATCGTCCTCAAGGACGGCAAGCAGATCACCGAATTCCGCGAGGGCATCCTGCCATGGGCGCTGCAGCACGCGTGCGCGCTGGTGTTCGACGAGTACGACGCCGGTCGGCCCGACGTGATGTTCGTGATCCAGCGGGTGCTGGAGGTCGAGGGGCGGCTGACCCTGCTCGACCAGAACAAGGTGATCCGGCCGCATCCGTCGTTCCGCCTGTTTGCCACCGCCAACACGGTCGGCCTGGGCGACACGACGGGGCTGTACCATGGCACCCAACAGATCAACCAGGGCCAGATGGACCGCTGGAACATCGTCGCGACCCTGAATTACCTGCCGCACGCGCAAGAAACGCAGATCGTCATGGCCAAGATGGGCACCGACCCGAAGGATACGGCCGGACGCAAGCGGATCGAGAGCATGGTGGCGCTGGCCGACCTGACGCGCGCCGGGTTCATCAACGGCGACATCTCGACGGTGATGTCGCCGCGCACGGTGATGACCTGGGCCGACAATGCCCGCATCTTCGGCGATGTCGGTTTCGCGTTCCGGCTGACGTTCCTGAACAAATGCGACGAGGCGGAGCGGAGCACGGTCGCCGAGTACTACCAGCGCTGCTTCAACGAGGAGATTCCGACCGGTGTGCCGGCCCGCAAGGCGCTCTGACCGTTGAGCGGGACGAAAGACAGCAACCGGGCGGAGGATTTCAAGCGCGCCACCGCCGGAGCCTTGCGCGCGATGGCGCAGTCGCCCGAAGTGCAGGTCGCGTTCCAGCCGGGGCCGTCGGGCCTGGTCGGCAAGCGTGCCCGCCTGCCGCTGCCCACCCGTGCCTTGCCCCCGGCCGAAATGGCCAAGCTGCGCGGCGCCGCCGACAGCGTGGCGCTGCGGGTGCGTCACCACGACGAAACCCTGCACGCCTCGCGCAGCCCGGCGCAGCGCGAGGCCAAGGACGTGTACGACGCGCTGGAGCAGGCGCGGGTCGAGATCGTCGGCGGCCAGCATATGACCGGCGTTGCGGCCAACCTGCGCGCCCGCCTGTCGGAGGAGTGCGAGGCCGAGGGCTACGACCGCATGACCCGCAAGGACCAGCTGCCCTTGCCGGCGGCGTTGGCCTTGCTGGCGCGCGAACGCATGTCGGGCGAGGCGTCGCCGGCAGCGGCCATGCGCATCCTGGAAAGCTGGCGCGACACGCTCGGCCCCGAGGCCAATCGCGCGATGGCCGACCTCGCCACCGCCCAGAACGACCAGGCGGCCTACACCAGCGCCGCCCGCCGCCTACTGGCCGCGCTGCAGCTGGCCGAGGCGGAAGCGGAGGCCGAGCCGGACGACAGCAACGACGAGGGCGAGGACGGCGGCGAGCAGGCCGGCAGCCAGGACAACAGCCAGGACAGCCAGGGCGAGAGCGCGGCCGAGCAGGACAGCACGCTCGGCGAGCAGCCGGAGCAGATGTCCGGCGAAGCGGCGGACGACACCGGCGAGGAAACCGATGAGGAGGAGGCCGCTGCCGCCGAGGGCGACGACCGGCCCGGTGGCCCGCAGCCGCAGCGCGAGCGCCCGGCTGCCGAGGATCGCGCCACCTACCGCGCGTTCAGCCGCGCCAACGACGAGGAGGTCGATGCCGACGACCTCTGCGACCCCGACGAACTGACCCGGCTGCGCCAGCAGCTCGACCAGCAGCTGCAGCATCTGCAGGGCGTCGTCTCCAAGCTCGCCAACCGGCTGCAGCGCCGGCTGATGGCGCAGCAGACCCGCGCCTGGGAGTTCGACCTTGAGGAGGGCATGCTGGATGCGGGGCGGCTTGCCAGGGTGATCGTCAACCCGATGCAGTCGCTGTCGTACAAGCGGGAGCGCGAGACGGATTTCCGCGACACCGTGGTAACCTTGCTGATCGATAATTCGGGATCGATGCGCGGACGGCCGATCACGGTCGCGGCGATGTGCGGCGACATCCTGGCGCGCACCTTGGAGCGCTGCGCGGTGAAGGTCGAGGTGCTGGGCTTCACCACCCGTGCCTGGAAGGGCGGCCAGAGCCGGGAACGCTGGGTTGCCGAGGGCAAGCCGCGCAACCCGGGCCGGCTGAACGACCTGCGGCACATCATCTACAAATCCGCCGACGCGCCCTGGCGCCGGGCGCGCAAGAATCTCGGGCTGATGCTGCGCGAGGGACTGCTGAAGGAGAATATCGACGGCGAGGCGCTGCTCTGGGCGTACCGGCGGCTGATGGCGCGCAGCGAGCACCGCCGCATCCTGATGGTGATCAGCGACGGCGCGCCGGTCGATGACAGCACGCTGTCGGTCAACCCGGGCAACTACCTGGAACGGCACCTGCGCGAGGTCATCCGCGAGATCGAGGGCCGCGACATGGTGGAGCTGATCGCGATCGGCATCGGCCACGACGTGACGCGCTACTACCGCCGCGCCGTCACCATCGTCGACGCCGAGGAGCTAGGCGGCACGGTGATGAAGAAGCTGGCCGAGCTGTTCGACGAGGATGCGGCACTGGCGTGGGCACGCGCCGCCGCCGAGCGTTCGGCGTTGGTGGCGTAAAAGACACGCGTCGTCGCTCGACAAGCGCTGGTCGATCGGTCTAGTTCGGATCGATTGAGGGCGCAGCCAGCCGATGCACATCCGGCCTCCCAGCCGATTCGACCGGGTCACCCCCAAGGCTTCCACCTGCGAGCGGCGTCGCCGTCGCCGGCCCATGCTGGTCGGCTCGCTGCTGCTGCATGCGCTGCTGCTGGCCACCATCGTCTGGATGCTGCAAGCCGGGCCCAAGGGGGACAGCCAACCCCTGCCCGAGCCGTCGTCGTTCGACATGGTGTTCCAGGGCGGCGCGGCGCGGCCGAGTTCCATGGCGCACACCCCGGACGTCAAGCCATCCACCGCGCCGGGACTTGCCACCGCGCCGCCGGAACCGGTGCCCCATCCGGCGCAGCGGCCCGAGGCGCCCCCGCCACCGGCACCCGAGGCGCCAACGCCACCGGTGCCCGAAACGGCCCCGCCCGCGCCACCGCCTCCACAACCTGCCCCGCCAGAACCCGCGCCGCCCGTGCCGCCCCGGGTGGAGTTGCCGCCCCCATCCCTGCCGGAGCCCTTTTCCGTGCCGGTCCCACAACCGCCGCCGCCGACCCCGGCCCCGCCCCGGCCGCGGCCGCCGGTGCTGGCGCGCCCGGTGCAGCCAGCCGAGCCGCGCAGCCCGTCCGGCTTTCCCCGCCCGCAGAACTACTCGTTCGGCACGCCATCATCCCGCCCGTCCCAACTCGGGGCGCTCGGCGACGCGGCCCGGAGCGCCGGGCCATACCAGCCGGCGCCGCGCATCACCGGCGCGCAGTTGGGGCGCGACTGGCTCAACGCTTACAGCGAATGGGTGCAGCGTCATCTGTACTACCCGCAGCAGGCGGCCGATAACGGCGAGGACGGCACGGCGGAGGTGCTGCTGACCATCGACCGCTACGGCCGCGTGCAGTCCGTCGAACTGGTCGGACGCTCCGGTTCGCAGTGGCTGGATCTCGCGATCCAGGGGATGTTCCGCCGCCAAATCGTGCCGCCGTTCCCGCCCGACACGAAGGAGGACTCCGCAACGGTGGACCAGACGATCCACTACATCCTGCACCGCTGAACCGGAAGCCGGTTCGCTCGTTCTGTCGCCTCCAGCAAGGAGATCTCGCCCGTGCCAGACAAGAACGAGCACACCGGCCGCTTCGGCGGACCCGGCAGCAGCCATCAGGACAAGGAACATCCCGGCAAGAACCAGCAGGAGCACGGCCATAAAAAGGGCGGTGGGAAGCCGGGCTCGGCCCCTGGCCACATGAAGGATGCGGGCGGCGATGACGCGGGCGGCGGGCACCACTACCGCGAGCACGGACGAACGTAAGCGGCACCCTTACCGCGACCCTCTCCCGCCAGGCGGGAGAGGAGAAGGTTCAGGCTAACCGGCGCTTCAGCGTCTCGTTGATCAGCGCCGGGTTGCCCTTGCCTTCCATCGCCTTCATCACCTGGCCAACGAAGAAGCCGAACAGCTTGTCCTTGCCGCCACGATACTGCGCCAGCTTATCGGGGTTCGCCGCGATCACCGCCTCCACCGCCACGTCGATCGCGCCCGTGTCCGTCACCTGCCGCAGTCCGCGCGCGTCCACGATGACGCCGGGCCGCTCGCCGGTGTCGACCATCGCCTCGAATACGTCCTTGGCGATGCGGCCGTTGATGGTGCCGTCCGCCATCAGGTCCAGCATCTCGCCCAGCGACCCGGCGCTGACCGGACTGTCCTCGATGCCGCGCCCGCTGCGGTTCAAAGCCGCGAACAGGTCGCCGACGATCCAGTTCGCCGCCGGCTTGGCGTCACGCCCGGCCGCCACCGCCTCGAAGAACGCCGCCACCGCCTGCTCGGCGACCAATACCCCGGCATCGTAGGGCGACAGCCCGTACTCCGACACGAACCGGGCGCGCTTGGCGTCCGGCAGCTCCGGCAACCCGGCCTTCAGCTCCGCCACCCAGGCCTCGTCGAGGACCAGCGGCAGCAGGTCCGGGTCGGGGAAATACCGGTAGTCGTGGGCGTCCTCCTTGCTGCGCATCGACCGCGTGGTTCCGCGCGCGTTGTCGAACAGCCGCGTCTCCTGCTGCACCTCGGCACCGCTCTCCCACACGCCGACCTGCCGCGTCGCCTCCGCCTCGACCGCCTGCATGACGAACCGGATCGAGTTGACGTTCTTGACCTCGCAACGCGTGCGGAACGGCTCCCCATGGCGGCGCACCGACACGTTCACGTCCGCGCGCATCGACCCCTCCTCCATGTTCCCGTCGCAGGTGCCTAAGTACCGCAGGATGGTCCGCAGCTTGCGGAGGTAGGCCCCCGCCTCCTCCGGGCTGCGCAGGTCGGGCTCGCTCACGATCTCCATCAGCGCGACGCCGGAGCGGTTCAGGTCGATGTACGACTGGGTCGGGTTCTGGTCGTGCAGCGACTTGCCAGCGTCCTGCTCCAGGTGCAGCCGGGTCACGCCGATGCGCTTGGCGCTGCCGTCCGACAGCTCGATCTCCACCGACCCGGCGCCGACGATCGGGTGATACAGCTGGCTAATCTGGTACCCCGCCGGCAGGTCGGCGTAGAAGTAGTTCTTGCGGTCGAACCGGCTGACCAGGTTGACCTGGGCGTCCAAGCCGAGCCCGGTGCGGACCGCCTGCGCCACGCACTCGCGGTTCACCACGGGGAGCATCCCGGGGAACGCCGCGTCGACGAAGCTGACCTGGCTGTTGGGCGGCGCGCCGAACTCGGTGGCGGCGCCGCTGAACAGCTTGGCGTGGCTGATGACCTGGGCGTGCACCTCCAGCCCGACCACGATCTCCCACGGCCCCGTGCTGCCCTCGACCGTGTAGCTCATGCCATCACCGCCGGCGAATGGGTGAACCCGGCCGCGCGCTCGAGTGCGGCGGCGACGGCGAACACGGTTGCCTCGTCGAACGGGCGGCCGAGCACCTGCAACCCGAGCGGCAGCCCGGCCCCGTCCAGCCCGGCCGGCACCGACATGCCGGGGATGCCCGCCATGCTCGCCGGCACCGTGAACACGTCGTTCAAGTACATCTTGATCGGGTCGTCCATGTTGTCGCCCTGCGCGAACGCGGCCGAGGGGGCGGTGGGGGTCAGCAGCGCGTCGACCTGCGCGAACGCCTCGGTGAAATCGCGCAGGATCAGCGCCCGCACCTTCTGCGCCCGCAGGTAGTAGGCGTCGTAGTACCCCGCGCTCAGCACATAGGTGCCGATCAGGATGCGCCGCTTCACCTCCGCCCCGAAGCCCTCGGCGCGGGTGCGCTCGTACAGCTCGGTCAGGTCCTCGCCCTCGACCCGGGCGCCGAACCGCACGCCGTCGTAGCGCGCCAGGTTGGACGAGCACTCGGCCGGGGCCACGATGTAGTAGGTCGCAAGACCGTATTTGGTGTGGGGCAGCGACACGTCCACGATTTGCGCGCCGGCGTCGACCAGCCAGTCCAGCCCGCGCTGCCACAGGGCGGCGATCTCGGCCGGCATGTCGTCCGGCCGGTACTCGCGCGGCACGCCGATGCGCAGCCCGGCGACGCCTCGGGCGCAGGCGGCGGCGAAGTCGGGCACGGGAAGGTCCGCCGACGTGCTGTCCTTCGCGTCGAACCCGGCCATCGAGCGCAGCAGGATCGCGCAGTCCTCGACCGACCGCGCGAACGGCCCGGCCTGGTCGAGCGACGACGCGAACGCCACCACGCCCCAGCGGCTGCATCGCCCATAGGTCGGCTTGATCCCGGCCACGCCGCAGAACGACGCCGGCTGGCGGATCGAGCCGCCGGTGTCGGTGCCGATGGCGCCCATCGCGATCCGTGCCGCCACCGCCGCCGCCGACCCGCCCGACGAGCCGCCGGGCACCAGCGCCGCGCCGTCCTCGCGGGTCCAGGGGTTGGTCACCGGGCCATAGGCGGAGGTCATGTTGGACGACCCCATCGCGAACTCGTCGAGGTTCGCCTTGCCCAGGAACACCGCGCCGTCCCGCAGCAGGTGCGCGGTGACGGTGCTCTCATACGGCGGCACGAACGGCGACAGGATGCGGCTGCCGGCGGTGGTCCGCACGCCTTCGGTGCAGAACAAATCCTTGATCGCCAACGGGATACCGGCCAGCGGCCCCGCCTCGCCGCGGGCCAGCGCCGCGTCCGCCGCATCGGCGCGGGCCAGTGCCGCCTCGGGCGTCTGGGTGATGTAGGCGTTGAGCCGCGGGTTCAGCGCGGCCACGCCGTCGACATGCGCCTGCACCAGCTCACGCGCCGAGAACCGCCGCGCGTGCAGCCCGGACGCGGCGTCCGCGATCGTCAGGCTGGTCAGGCTCATTCGACGACTTTCGGCACGGTGTAGAACGCCCCCGCGCGCGCCGGGGCGTTGCCCAGCACCAATTCGGCGATGCCGCCATCCGTCACCACGTCCTCGCGCAGCCGCATCGCCATATGCGCCGCGCCCGCCAGCGGCTCCACGCCATCGACGTCGACCTCGTTCAACTGCTCGATCCAGCCCAGGATGGAGTTCAACTGCGCCTGCAGCGGGGCGATGCCGCTCTCGGGCACGGCGATGCGGGCGAGCTTGGCGATGCGGCGGACGGTCGCGGGATCGAGCGACATGGGTGCGGGAAATCCTTGGCGAGTGCGAAGCGGCGGACCATAAACGCGGCAATGCCCCTGTTCAACCTGACCGACCTGTTCGCCCAGCTCTCCCGCAACCAGCGCCTGCTCGGCGTCGACCCGGGAGTTCGCACCGTCGGCTTGGCGCTCAGCGATGTGCGCCGGGTGCTGGCCAGCCCGTTCGGCAACATCCGCCGCGGCAAGCTGTCCGCCAACGCCGACGAGATCGCCCACCTCGCCCGGCGGGAGGGCGCCGCGGGGCTGGTGGTCGGCCTGCCGCTGGAGATGGATGGCGGCTTCGGCCCGGCGGCCCAGGCGGCGCGCGACTGGACCCACGCGCTGTCGGACGCGACCGGGCTGCCGGCGATGATGTGGGACGAACGGCTGTCGTCGGCCGCCGTCAACCGGTTCCTGATCGAGCAGGCCGACATGAGCCGCGCCAAGCGCGCCCAGGTGGTCGACCGCGCCAGCGCCGCCTACATCCTGCAGGGTGCGCTGGACGCCTACCGCGAGCAGTCGATGCCGTCCGATGCATGACGCCGTCCGCCACGCCATCGCGACCCGGCGCAGCGTCCGCGGTTTCCGGCCCGACCCGGTGCCGGACGCCGTGCTGCGCGACATCCTCGCCGTGTCCGCCCGCGCGCCGAGCGCCACCAACACCCAGCCCTGGCGCGTCCACGTGCTGACCGGCGCCGCCCGCGACCGCCTGTGCGACGCCGTGGTCGCCGCCCGCGACGCCGGGTCCGAGCCGCCGCCGGAATACGCGTACTATCCCGACGCCTGGCGCGAGCCGTACCTGTCGCGCCGGCGCAAGGTGGGCTTCGACATGTACGCCCTGCTCGGCATCGACCGGCGCGATGGGGACGCCCGCCACGCCCAGCACACGCGCAACTTCCGCTTCTTCGACGCGCCGGTCGGGATGATGTTCACCATCGACCGCGACATGGGCTTGGGCGCCTACCTCGACCTCGGCATGTTCATGCAGAACGTCATGACGGCGGCGCGCGGCTACGGGCTGGACACCTGCCCGCAAGCCGCGTGGGCCGGCTACCACGCGGTGATCCGCGCGGAACTCGGGTTGCCGGAGACGGCGCTGGTGATGTGCGGGATGGCTTTGGGATGGGCGGATGAGAGCTTGCCGGTAAACACGCTGGTCACGGAACGGGCAAGATTGGCGGAGTACGCGACCTTCCTTTGACGCCCTCTCGCCTTGGCGGGAGTGTGTTCGACCGACGATCCACCCAGGGCTGATGCATGATCCCTGCTGCTTCGTGGGTCGCGAAGCTCTTGCAATCGGATGGCATTGGAAACACCGTGCCGGCTTGCAGCGGCGAGACCAAGCATGTGCGTCTCTCTCGATGGCAGGCAAAGTTGTTGAAGGGATGCGCGGATATGTTTGGACGAGGCCTATGAACAAGGACGTTATGTGTTGAGTCCGCCTGGACTATGCCGCCGGGCGCGATCAAGGCTGGCCCGTGCCAAGGCCTGACGCCAAAGGCGTCCCGTCTCGTCATGCCGCCAACTGGCCAACTGCAATCGGCGCTCTCGCGGCCGGTGGGGTGGTTCTAGGCCTCGCCTCGAATTGGCCCGATCTCGCCGGCGTCAGCGCGAGCGTGGCAGGAGCGCTCTGGATTCTCCCAGGACTGGTCATGCTGCACCTCGGGCAGTTGTTTCTGGCTGGGATAGCGTGGCGTGACCTGTTTGCCGGGTCCGGACCAGGTGTCGAGACCTTCTACCGCTTGCGCGTCATTCGTGAGGGCATCGACTCGCTGCTGCCGGTCGCGCAAGTCGGCGGAGAGATCGTGGGAGCTCGACTTCTCGCCCGGCACCGAGTGGCCCTGAACCGCGCGGCAGCCAGCGTGATCGTGGACGTCACAGTCGAGTTGCTGACGCAGGTGGCTTTCCTGATGGCAGGCCTGTGCGCGCTGTCATGGCTGTCGCAGGACGGCGCTGGGCGGGCGTGGATAAGCGCGGCGCTGGCCGGCATCACCGCAGCGGCCGCGCTCATCTTGGCACAGCGCTTCGGCCTGTTGCGCGCGCTTGAGGCATTGCTGCGCGGCATGGCCCGGCGCTGGCCGACCCTGGCCGGCGCATCGCTCGACGGCGTGCACGCGGCGGCGCTCGACTTCTATCGCCAGCCCGCGGCGCTGCTGCGCAGTGCCGGGCTGCACCAGCTCGCCTGGACGCTGGGCAGCATCGAGACCTGGGCGACCCTGCACGCGTTTTCGATCCAAGCAACGCCGCTGCAGGCGTTCACGGTCGAGAGCCTCGGCATGGCCGCCCGCAGCGCCGGGTTCGCCATCCCCGCCGCACTCGGCGCACAGGAAAGCGGCTTCGTGCTGGCGGCCGCCGCAATCGGCATTCCGGTCGCGCCGGCCCTCGCGCTGTCGCTGGTCAAGCGAATGCGCGAGGGCCTGGTCGGCCTGGTCGGGCTTGCGCTCTGGCAGATGGCTCTCCGCCGGCCGGCATTGCCTTAACCGGCGGGTCGATGGCTGTCCTGGATCTCCTCGCCGGGACTGCCGCATTGCTGGCGGCGTGCGGCTTGGTTGCCGTGATGGCGGGAGCCATCGCAGTCCACCGCTTCTCCGTTCGAACCCCTACTCATGCGCACGATCGCCCGGCTGTCACTGTGCTGAAGCCACTATGCGGTGACGAACCGCTGCTGGAAGCGGCGCTCGCGTCGATTTGCGACCAGGCTTACCCTTCCTTCCAGATCGTGTTCGGCGTGCAGGACGTGAACGACCCGGCGTTGCTGGCCGTGCAGCGCGTGCAGGAACGTTTCCCCGCCTGCGACATCGCAGTGGTGATCGGCGCCGCCTCGCATGGGCCGAACCGCAAGATCAGCAACCTCATCAATATGATGGCCGTCGTGCGGCACGATGTGCTCGTGTTCTCGGACAGCGACCTGCACGTGGCGACCGACTACCTCGAACGGATCGTTGCCGCCTTGGAAACACCAGGGGCTGGCTTGGTGACAACCGTTTGCCTTGGCTTGCCGACGACGGACGGACCGGCTGCGAGGCTGGGAGCGACTGTGATCAGCCACTCGTTCCTGCCTGGCGCTTTGCTATCCCGGGCGTTGGGCCGCCAGGATTGCCTCGGCACCACCATGGCCCTGCGGCGCAGCACCTTGGCACGGATCGGGGGGTTGACCTCCTTGGTCCGGCACTTGGCCGACGACAACGTCCTCGGCAGGCGAATCCATCGGCTTGGCCTCAACGTCGAACTTGCCGGCACGGTGCCGCTGACGGCTGTGCCGGAAGGCTCGCTGCGCGCGCTCTGGCAACACGAGTTGCGTTGGGCGCGCACCATCCGGGCGTTGGAGCCCGTCCTGTTCGCGCTTTCCGTGCTGCAATTCCCACTATTCTGGGCTGCCGTCGCTTTCATGTTGAGCGGCGGGTCGCCCTGGTCTGCCGCGCTGTTCACCACGGCCTGGGCGTTGCGGGCGGCTGCGGCACGATGGACCGACCGCGCGCTGCTTCAGCACCGATGGCCCGCCGGCGCCGCCCCGGTCTGGCTCCTGCCGTTGCGCGACGTCATGTCGGTCAGCCAGGTTGCCGCAAGCTACCTTGGAGCTCGCGTCGTCTGGCGTGGCCAAGTGATGCGCGCCGATGACGGGCGCATGTCGTCATCGTTTCGTGGATAACCCGGCCTTTCGCGCCCGCGGAAAAGGGAACCGGTGCGATCATTGCCAGCGGAACCGGCGCTCGTCGGCGATATCCAGCAGCGCCTCGATCGCCAGCCGGGGCAGCCGCGCCAGCGAGAACCGGCGGCGGGCGCGGAAGCGGCGCGGCCTGGCCCGCTCGCCGCCGAGACGCCGCACCAGCTCATCGACGGTCGTTATGCCATCGACCAGGCCGAGTTCCTTCCCGCGGTTGCCGAGGAAAAAGCTGCCGTCGAACACGGCCGGGTCGTCGGACAGGCGGACGCCGCGGCGGCCGCGGACCCACGCCTTGAAGCAGGCGTGGATGTCGGTCATCAGCGCCTGCACGAACGCCACGTCCTCCGGCCGTTCCGGACGGAACGGGTCGAGCCGCGACTTGTTCTCACCGGCCGTGTACACCCGGCGCTGCACGCCGTAGCGCGCGATCAGTTCGTCGAAGCCGAAGCCGCCGCCGATCACGCCGATGCTGCCGACGATGCTCATGGCGCTGGCGTGAATTTCGTCAGCCGCGCACGCCAGCCAGTAGCCGCCGGACGCCCCCGTCTCGCCGATCACCGCATGCACCCGCACCCCGCCCTTCTCCGCCCGGCGGCGCACCAGGCCCGCGATCAAATCCGACTGCACCGGCGAGCCGCCAGGGCTGTCGATGTCCAGGATAAGGTTGCCGCCCTTGGCCGTTGCGGCGAAAGCCCGATCGATCAACGGGCCGACCGACCGCAGGCTGAGCGAGCCGTCCCGCGCCGCGATGGTCCCGTGCAGTTCCACGATCGCGACCCGCGGCCGGCGCCAGAAGAGAATGTTCATGCCGGTATATCAGGGATGGACGGCCCGACAGGCAAGCATCGGCGGCGCGGCTGGCGTAGCCTGCCGGCATGGCCCTGGAAACCTCGTTGTACGCCGCCGTGAAAGCCTTCCTGGAAGCGCAGGGCTTCACCACGAAAGGCGAGATCGGCGGCTGCGACATCATGGCGATCCGGGGCGGCGAGCCGGCGCGCCTGGTTATCGTCGAGCTGAAGCTGGGCCTCAACCTGGAACTCCTGCTGCAGGGGGTCGACCGCATGGCGGTGGCGGACGAGGTCTGGCTGGCCGTTCCTGCGACCCGGCGCGGCCGCGACCGTGACCGCCGTGTCGTCCGGCTGTGCCGGCTGCTCGGGCTGGGGTTGCTGACCGTCAACGGCCCCCGCGTCGAGGTGCTGGCGGAGCCGGGGCCGTATCGCCCCCGCGCCAACCCGAAGCGCCGGGCGCGGCTGGTTCGCGAGCACACGCTGCGGCGGGGCGACCCGATGCTGGGTGGTTCGACCCGGCAGAAGCACATGACCGCCTACCGGCAGCAGGCGCTGGACTGCGCAGCGGCCCTGGCCGCGGGTCCGCGAACCACCCGGGACTTGGCCGCCATCACGCCAGCCGCGCCTGCGATCGTGCGGCGGAACGTGTATGGCTGGTTCGAGCGGGTGTCGCGCGGCAGCTACCGGCTGACGGACGCGGGACGGATCGCGTCAGGGCTGGCGTTGGGCGGCGTCGAGCGCGCGCTGCCAGCCGCCTGACATGATCTCGGTGTCCAGCCAGGCGTCGACCGCGCTGACCAGCGCCGGGTCAGGGGTCAGCATGTAGGCCTTGTCCAAACGGGTGAATGGGGCCGGAACGTGGGTTGCGCACAGGTCCGGGTGCAGCAGCGCCTGATGGTCCACCTCGATCCCGTCGGTGACCATGACGTCAGCGCGGCCTGCTTCGATTTCATGGAACACGGTCGCATTGTCGGTGTGAACGCGCAGGGCCGCGTGGGGGAAGCTCGCGCGGGCGAACGCCTCGTTGGCCGCGCCCGGGTTCACCACCACGCGCACGCCGGGCTGGTCGATGGCGGCGACGGAGGTGAAGCGTTCCCGGTCGGCGCAGCGGGCGATCGGGCGCTTGCCGTCCGCCAGCGTCACCGAGGAGAACGCGGCGAAGGCGGTGCGGTCGGGAGTGATGGTGACCCCGCCCGCCGCGAGGTCGAACGCGCCCGCGCGGAAGTCGTCGCCCAGCTTGGCCCAGGCTGTCGGGACGATGGCGAGGCGGACCCCGAGATGGGCGGCCAAGTCCTGCATCATCGCGATGTCGGCGCCGCGATAGCTGCCATCCGGGTCGCGGAAGCTGAACGGCTGGTAGTCGCCGGTGGTGCCGACCCGCAGCACGCCGGCCGCCTTGATTTCGGCCAGCGTTGCGGCTTGTGCAGAATTTGCAACGACCGAGACGATCAGCAATGCGCGCAGCACGACGTTTCTCCCCCGATCTATGCCACAGGTGAAATACATTCGTCAGGATGTCACGTTGCACATGGAGAACATGGCTTGTCATGCCCCACCCGACCGCCATACTTCAGGTTCGCTCGATTCTCGAACGAATTCGGCCCTCAAGGAGACTCATCCGTGCGAAAAACCATCATCATGTCGGCGTCTTTGCTCGCCCTGTCGTTTGCCACGGGAGCCATGGCGCAAACGAACCCGCCCGGTTCCATGAGTAGCCCGCAATCGACATCGCCCGGCGATGTTGCATCCCCAAGCGGCGGTTCGAGCGGGAGCGTTGCCGACGGAACGGCCTCTGCTCCCCATTCGCGGCGTCATGCGCGCCACCATCGCCGTCATCATTCACGTCATCACGCAACCTCGGCGACGCAGTCCGCGCCCGCCCCGCAGTAATCACGGCCGACGCTGCCATGCTGGCCTTCGTTCCGGCCTTCCGCAAGGGAGCGCCGGGCGTTGCCAAGCAGCCACTTTGGAGGCCACCAAGGCCCTGCATGATGGCGCGCCCTGGTGGATTCGAACCACCGACCTTCGGATTAGAAGTCCGTTGCTCTATCCAGCTGAGCTAAGGGCGCGTCAGTGCGTCCAGTTGTCGGTCCGGCCGTAGCGGAAATTATCGGCGTAGGATTTCGGCTTGTGCGGCCCCTGCGCCGGCGGGATTTCGACGTCGCACTCGTAGCCATGCTTCCCGGCATACGCGACCGCGTCGTCGCGGCTGTCGAACCGCAGCCGGACCTGCCCGCGCGTGTCGCCCTGCCCCCACCATCCCATCAGCGGATCGTTCACTTCCTTCGAAGGGCCGAATTCCAGCACCCAGTTGCCGGCGCCGGCCGTGCCGGACTGCATGGCGGTCTTGGGGCGCATGAAGATGCGAACGCGCAAGGCACTCTCCTGATGAATGGTCGGGGCGAGAGGATTTGAACCTCCGGCCCTCTGCTCCCAAAGCAGATGCGCTACCAGGCTGCGCCACGCCCCGACACCGCCGGGCACCGCCTCGGCTGCGGCCGGACCCTAACGGCATGGGCGGCTTTCTTCAAGCTACGATGCGTTGCCGAAGATGCGCTGCTGCACCTTGTCCCCCACGCGAAGGTTCAGCTGTGCTGCGGTGCCGGCGGCGAGCTCCAAGGTGGCGCGCACCTCGCCGTGGCTCGGGATTTGCGCCAGGCTCCCTGGTACGGTGTTCTCGGCGATGTGGCGGATGCTGCCGTCGGGGTTGAGGAACAGCATGTCGAGCGGGGCGATGGTGTTGCGCATCCACATCGTGGAGTCCCGCGGCGTGCCCCAATCGAACAGCATGCCGCCATCGGCCGCCACGGTGGGGCGGAACATCAACCCGGTCGTTTGCTGCTGCTGGGAGGTCGCGACCTCCACGTTGAAGTCGTGGCGCTGGCCGTCCGAGGTGACGATGACCAACTTCTCCTTCGGCAGTTCCGGCTGTGGCCCGGTTTGGGCGCGCGCCAAGGTTGCCGCCAATGCGGCGGACACGGCCGCCGCCAACACGCCACGACGCACCATTCAGGCAGTCTCCTTCAGGGACAATGCGGCCAACTCCTTGATCTCGTCGCGCACCGGGCCTTCCCGCGGCGCGTCGCGCAGGGTGGTGAACCAGTGCTCGGGCGGGTTGCGCCCGGCCGCCCGGTTATAGGTCAGCCCACGCAACACGGCCTCGGCCGCCGGGGTGGCGCGCGGCGGAATGTCGAAGCCGTTCAGCGTGGCCCAGGCCCCGGCCCAGCAGCGGCCCACCGTGTATGGGTTGTAGCCGCCGCCGCCGGTCACGACCAGCCGGGGCGCCATGTCCCGCAAAGCCGCCACGACCGACCAGTGCGCGTTGTTGGACAACGACAGCTTGGCCAGCGGGTCTTCCTCGAGCGCGTCGGCGCCGCATTGCAGGAACACCGCATCCGGACGATGCGCGCGCACCAGCGGCAGGATCGCGTCGTTCAGCAGCAACCGCATTTCGGTGTCGTTGAAGCCCGGCGGCACCGGGAAGTTGCGGGCGGCGCCCCCAGCCCGGTCGTCCGCCAGGCCGGTGCGAGGCCAGCGCCCGGCCTCGTGCACGCTGATCGTGAGCACGCGGCCGTCGTCGTGGAACGCGTCCTGCACGCCGTCGCCGTGATGGGCGTCGATGTCGACATAGGCCACCCGCTCCAGCCCGGCGTCGAGCCAGGCGAGGATGCCGAGCACGGGGTCGTTCAGGTAGCAGAAGCCGGAGGCGCGGGCGGGCCGGCCGTGATGGGTGCCGCCGCCGGGGCAGAACACGACGCCGCCGGGCAGGGTCAGCCGGGCCGCGAGCATGACGCCGCCGGCGGAAGTCATCGGGCGGCGAAAGATTTCGCGGTACACCGGGTTGCCCTCGGCCCCGATCCGGAATCGCTCACGGTCCGCGTCGCTGACCGCTTGGTCGGCCTCGGCCCGGCGCAGCGCGGCGACGTAGTCGGGGTCGTGGAAGCGCGTGACCTCCGCCTCGGTCGCCATCGGCGCCGGGAAATACGCCGCGTCGTCCAGCCACCCCATCGCGCGCACCAGGTCGGTGCAGATCGACACGCGCGGGATGGCGAGGGGGTGTTTCGGGCCGTAGGTGGAGGCGCGGTAGATCTCGCTGCCGATATAGACAGGCCGCACCCGCGGATCGGCAAGGGCGCCCCGTTCGTTCACAGCCGCCGAATAGTCCATTGCGATCTCGTCACATTAAGGTAAACATGCGCCTGTAACCCGGCTGCATCGCTCAATACGTGGAGGCTGCCGTGAATGTTGATAGCCCTGACACCATCGAGCGCCTGCAACGGGAGCGCGATTTCCATAATCAGCGGTTCACCGATGACGGCCGGGTCGCACAGGAAAAATATTATTTCGCGTGCTCCAAGGGCTCGGCCTCGTTCGACGACCAGGTCCGCGACCTCAGCCGTGACGCCGACGTGCTGGAATACGGTTGCGCGAAGGGCGACACCAGTTTCGACCTCGCCCCGGTTTGCCGCACGATCACCGGCATCGACATCTCCGACGTGGCGATCTCCGCTGCGACGGAGCAGGCAGGGCAGCGTGGGCTGGCGAACGCGCGGTTCCTGGCGATGAACGCCGAACAGATGACCTTTCCCGACGCCAGCTTCGACCTGGTGTTCGGGCGCGGCATCATCCACCACCTCGACGTGGAGCGCTCGCTGTCGGAAATCTCCCGCGTGCTCCGGCCCGGCGGCAAGGCCCTGTTCTGGGAACCGCTCGGCCACAACCCCGTCATCAACGGCTACCGCCGCACCACGCCGGACGCGCGGACCGCCGACGAGCATCCGCTGCTGCGGCCGGATTTCGACACGGTGCGCAAGCATTTCGACGGGCTCGACCTGACGTTCTACGGCCTGACGACGCTGGCGACGGTGCCGATCCGCGAACGCTTCTTCGGCAAACGGGCGCTCGACGTCACCGCCGCGCTCGACCGGGCGCTGTTCACCATCCCGGGGCTGCGCTGGTGGGCCTGGTACAGCCTGATCGTGCTGGAACGGCCGCGCACCCACTGACGAGCGTCAGTCCCGCTGCGGCATGCCCTGCGGAACGACGGTCTTGATCAGCGTGGCGTCCAGCGCCTCGTAGCCGGCGTAGTCGATCGTGCGATACAGCTCGGATCGCGTCTGCATCAGGTCAATCTGGTTCTGCGGGCCGCCGTCGCGCCGAATCGCGGCGTATAGCTTCTCCTGCGCCTTGGCAGCGCAGCGCAGCGCGCTCACCGGCCAGATCACCATCTTGTAGCCCATCGCCTCGAACTCGGCGGCGGTGAAGAACGGGGTGCGGCCGAACTCGGTCATGTTGGCGAGCAACGGCACGCCGGGCATGCGGGCGGCGAACTCGCGGAACATCTCGGCCGAGTGCAGCGCCTCGGGGAAGATCGCGTCGGCGCCAGCGTCCATGAACAGGCGGGCGCGCGCGACGGCGCCGTCCATCCCCTCACTGGCAGCGGCGTCGGTGCGGGCGACGATGAGCAGGTGCCGGCGGGCGCGGGCGCAGGCGGCGACCTTCGCGGCCATGTCGTGCGCGTCGGCCAGCCGCTTGTCGTTCAGGTGCCCGCACTTCTTCGGCAGCAACTGGTCCTCGATCTGCACCGCCGCCCCGCCGGCGTCCTCGAAAGCGCGGACCATGTGCATGCAGTTCAGCGTCTCGCCGTACCCGGTGTCGCCATCCACCAGCACCGGCAGCCCGGCCGCGCGGGAAACCTGCCGGATGTGGAAGCAGACATCCTCGACCGTGATGATGCCGAGGTCGGGCAGTCCCATCTGCGCCGTCATCGCAGCGCCCGACAGGTACAGCGCGTCGAACCCGGCTTGCTTCGCCTGCAGCGCCGCCAGGCCGTTATGCGTGCCGGGCATCTGCACGATGCCGGGCTGGGCCAGCAGGGCGCGCAAGCGGTCGCCCGCCGGGATCGAGGGCAGATCGGCAGCGACGAGGTAGCTCATGGGGCATTCTCCGGGATGGGACGTTTGATAGGGCAGCCTCGGAGCGCGATCAATCCGGCCGCTCGGTTGCGCATTGACACCCTGGCCGGTAAAGCAATGGACGCGAAACGGAGAACAGCCGACGATGGATATGACCGGTGAGCGCCGCATCCCTGCGCCGCGCCAGAAGGTTTGGGACGCCCTGAACGACCCCGAGGTGCTGAAGGCGTCCATTCCAGGGTGCAAAACCCTGGTGAAGGAGTCGGACACCGACCTGAAGGCCACCGCGGCGGTCAAGATCGGCCCGATCGCGGCCCAGTTCACCGGCAAGGTGCAGTTGCTCGACCTCGACCCGCCCAACAGCTATCGCATCGCCGGCGAGGGCCAGGGCGGCGTTGCCGGGTTCGCCAAGGGCGGCGCGAAGGTGCGGCTGGCGGATGACGGCCCGAACACGCTGCTGAGCTACGACGTGCAGGCGCAGGTCGGCGGCAAGATCGCGCAGTTGGGCGCGCGGCTGATCGACGCCTCGGCCAAGCAGATGGCGGACGCCTTTTTCGACCGCTTCAGCGCCGCGGTGTCGGAGCCCGTCTCGGTCGCGGCCGATGGCCCGGTGGGCGTCGTGGCGGCGGTCGCGAACGCCCCTTCCGGCGAGAACGCGCCGCTTGCGGTGAACATGCTGTCGATGATCCCGAAGGAGCCGCTTGGTTTTCCCCTGGTCGCCTGGATCGGCTGCATCGTGTGCTTCTTTGTCTTTATCCTCATCTTTGGAAGCTACCTGTAGTGATGCCAGGCTCGGTCGGCGAGACCGCGGAGATGCTGGCCGCACAAGGCTACGTCGCCGGGCAGGACCTCGCCACCACGGTGCATCTGGCGCTGGCCATGCAGCGGCCGCTGTTCCTGGAGGGTGAACCGGGCACGGGGAAAACCGAGATCGCCAAGGTGCTCGCCGCCGGGCTGAAGCGGCGGCTGGTGCGGCTGCAGTGTTATGACGGCATGGACCTCGCGGCGGCGGCCTACGAGTGGGACCACGCCAAGCAGTTGATGTCGATCCGCCTGGCCGAGGCCGCCGGCACCGGTGAGGCGGCCGGACGCGGCATCTATGCGCGCGAGTTCCTGCAGGCCCGCCCGCTGCTGTCGGCGATCGACCCCGACCTGTCCCCGGCCGTGCTGCTGATCGACGAGCTGGACCGCGCCGACGAGCCGTTCGAGGCGTTCCTGTTGGAGCTGCTGGCCGACTTTCAGGTGACGGTGCCCGAATACGGCACCATCCGCGCCGCCGTGCCGCCCGTGGTGGTGCTGACGTCCAACCGCACGCGAGAGGTGCACGACGCGATCCGGCGGCGGTGCCTGTATCAATGGGTGGATTACCCGGACGCCGCGCGGGAGCGGGCGATCCTGGCGATGCGCGCGCCGGGGCTGCCGGCGAAGTTGTCGGCCCAGGTGGTCGCCTTCGTGCAGCAACTCCGCAACGCCGACCTGTTCAAGCTGCCCGGCGTGGCCGAGACGATCGATTGGGCGGGCGCGCTGACCTACCTCGACCAGACCGAACTGACGCCGGGCGTGGTCGACGAGACGCTGGGCGTGCTGCTGAAGTACCAGGACGACATCGCCAAAATCCGTGGCGCGGAGGCAGCCCGCCTGGTCGAGGCCGCAGCCGCCGCGTGACCGCGCTGGCGGCGAACGTGCTGCACTTCGCCCGGCTGCTGCGCCGGTCGGGGTTGCCCGTAGGTCCCGCGGACATGCTGGCCGCCCAGGAAGCGCTGACCCTGGTCGGCATCGGCTCGCGCGCCCAGGTCCGCACCGCCCTGTGCGCCACGATGGTGCACCGGCACGAGCACCAGCCCGTGTTCGACCAGGCGTTCACCCTGTTCTGGCGCGATCCGGCGGCGGCCAAGCACGGCGCCGCGATGGCGATGCTGGAGGGCCAGCAGGAAAAGCCCGACCACCGCGCCGCCGCAGGCAGCCGCCGGGTCGCGGAGGCGTTCGCCCCGCGGCGGGAACCCCCGAAGCCGCCGGAGCAGGAGCCGCCGCAGATCGACGCGGTGCTGACGGTCAGCGAGTCGGAACGGCTGCAGGCGATGGATTTCGAGCAGATGGGCGCCGACGAGATCGCCCTGGCCAAGCAGGAAATCCGCCGGCTGCACCTGCCGCTCGACCTGCGCCGGACCCGCCGCACCCGGCCCAGCGCCCGCGGCTCGGCGATCGACCTGCGCGCCACCCTGCGGACCAGCCTGCGCCAGGGCGGCGAGATCCTGACCCTCGCGCGCACCGCCCGGGTCGTGCGCCCGCCGCCGCTGGTGGTGCTGTGCGACATCTCCGGCTCGATGTCGCGCTACGCCCAGATCCTGCTGCACTTCCTGCACGCCGTCGCCAACGACCGTGACCGCGTCTCGGTGTTCCTGTTCGGCACCAGGCTCTCCAACATCACCCGCCAACTGCGCCACCGGGACCCGGAGATCGCGTTCCAGATGGTGGCCGGCATCGTGCCCGATTGGTCCGGCGGCACCCGCATCGGCGAGGCGCTGGAGGTGTTCAACCGTCATTGGGCAAAGCGCGTGCTGGCCCAGGGCGCCGTGGTGCTGCTGGTCACCGACGGGCTGGACCGCGACGGCGCGGCCGGGTTGGCGGAGAACATGGACCGGCTGCACCGCTCCTGCCGCCGGCTGATCTGGCTCAACCCGCTCTTGCGCTGGGACGGGTTCGAGCCGAAATCCCAGGGCATCCGGGCGATGCTGCCGCACGTGGACGAGTTCCGCCCGGTGCACAACCTGGCGAGCCTGCGGTCGCTGATCGACCTGCTGTCCCGCCCGGCGCCCATGCGAACCGAGAGGATCATGCCATGACCGACGCCGAAGACGTGCTGGCCATCGCCGCCGGGTGGGCCGCCCAGGGCGAGCAAGTGGCGCTCGCGACCGTCACCGAGACCTGGGGCAGTTCGCCGCGCCCGGCCGGCAGCCAGATGGCCGTGACCGCGTCGGGCCGGATGGCCGGGTCGGTGAGCGGCGGCTGCATCGAGGGCGCGGTGGCGGAGGCGGCGCAGGGCACCATCGGCACCGGCGCGCCGCAACTGCTGGATTTCGGCGTGACGGACGAGCGCGCCTGGGAGGTCGGGCTGGCGTGCGGCGGCAAACTGAAGGTGTTCCTGGAGCGCCTCGGGTGACGCCGCAAACCTTGGCGGCCCTGGCCGAGGCGCGGGCGGCCAAGCGTGGCGTGACGCTCGCGACCCGGCTGCCGGACGGGTTCCAGGTGCTCCTCCCCGACCCGGCGGCCGCACCCGCCCTGCTCGACGCGGCGGCGCGGATGCTGGCAGCGGAGAAAAGCGGCACGGTCGAGGTCGAGGGTGCGTCGTGGTTCCTGCACACCTACAGCCCGCCCGCCCGGATCGTCATCGTCGGCGCCGTTCACATCGCCCAGGCGCTGGTGCCGCTGGCGGTGCAACTCGGCTACGGCGTGATCGTCGCCGACCCTCGCCGCGCCTTCGCCAGCGACGAGCGGTTTCCCGGCGTTGAAGTCTCCACCGACTGGCCGGACGAGGCGATGGACGCGCTCAAGCCGGACAGCCGCACCGCCGTCGTGACCTTGACGCACGACCCCAAGCTCGATGACCCGGCGCTCGACCGGGCGCTCGGCTCCGAGGCGTTCTACATCGGCGCGCTCGGCTCCCGCCGCACCCACGCCGCCCGGCTCGACCGCCTGCGCGCGCTCGGCCACGAGGATGCGGCCCTGGCGCGCATCCGCGGCCCGGTCGGCCTGGCGGTGGGCGCGGTCTCGGCGCCGGAGATCGCGCTGTCGATCCTGGCCGAAATCGTGGCGGTCCGCCGCGGCGCTGCGATCGCGCAGAAACCTTGATCTTCGGCCGCCTCGCGATCGACGAGGCCGACGGCGCCATCCTCGCCCACACCACGCGGCTGCCGGGGCGCGTGGTGAAGAAGGGCACCGTCTTGGATGGGGCGGCCATCGATGCCCTGCGTGAAGCTGGAATCCTTGCGGTGGTCGCCGCCCGGCTCGAACCTGGCGACGTGGCGGAAGACCCGGCCGCACAACTGATCGGCAACGCCCTGGCGGCGGCCGGCCTCACGCCGACCCGCGCCGCCACTGGGCGCGTGAACCTCGTTGCAGCGGACTCGGGGCTGTTGCTGGTCGACGCTGCCCGCATCCATGCGCTGAACGCGGTCGATGATGCGGTGACGATCGCGACCCTGCCCGACGCCGCCCGGGTCGCCGCGCGCGAGATGGTGGCGACGATCAAGATCATCCCCTTCGCCGTGACCGGCGCCGTGCTGGACCATGCCGCCGCGCTCGCGGGAACGGGAACGGCCATGTCGCTTCATCCGTGGCGGGCCTTGCAGGCCGGGCTGGTCGTCACGGAACTGCCCGGGCTGAAGCAGAGCGTCATCGACGGCACGGTGGCCGCCACTCAGGCGCGGGTGGAGGCGCTGACCGGCACGCTGCTCCCGGCCCGGCGTTGCGCCCACCAAACCGCCCCGATCGCTGCCGCCTTGGCTGAATTGCTGGCCGAGGGCGCCGACCTGCTGCTGGTGGCGGGCGCGTCGGCGGTGGTGGACCGGCGGGACGTCGGTCCGGCCGGCATCGTCGAGGCCGGGGGCGAAATCCTGCATTTCGGCATGCCGGTCGACCCTGGCAACCTGATCTGCCTCGGCCGGATCGGAGCTGTGCCCGCGCTGGTGCTGCCGGGTTGCGCGCGTAGCCCGAAGCTCAACGGCATCGATTGGGTGCTGGAGCGCTTGTTTGCCGGACTGCCGGTGAGTGGGAGGGACATCGCCAGCATGGGCGTAGGCGGCTTGCTGAAAGACGTTTCGGCACGGCCGCTGCCACGCGCAAAGGCGTCCCGCGCAACGTCGGGGGTTGCGGCGGTCGTGCTGGCGGCCGGGCGTTCCAGCCGGATGGCGCCGCGCAACAAACTGCTCGTGCCAGATGGCGCCGGCAAGCCGATGGTGGTGCGCGTCGTCGATAACCTATTGTCGAGCGGCGCTCGCCCGGTCGTGGTCGTAACCGGCCACGCCGAGCCGGACGTGCGCGCGGCGCTCGCGGGGCGGCCGGTGCAGTTCGTCCACGCGACCGAGTACGCGGCCGGCCTGTCCGCCAGCTTGCGCGCCGGGTTGGCCGCGCTTCCCGCCGCTGCGGTCGCAGCGCTGGTCGTGCTCGGCGACATGCCGTTGGTGACCGGCCGCATGGTCGATCGGCTGATTGCAGCCTACGATTCCGACGAAGGCCGGCTTATCGTCGCGCCGGTCCACGGCGGCCAGCCCGGCAACCCGGTGCTGTGGGACCGCCGCTTTTTTCCGGAGATGGCCGCCCTCACCGGCGATGCCGGGGCTCGCGTCCTGTTGAAGCGCCACGCGGAGCAGGTGGCGGAGATCGAGATGGAAGAGGCGGTGCTGCAGGATTTCGATACGCCGGAAAGCTTGGGCGCACTTGCCTAATTCAACGCCGACGCGACCCACTGCGCCCACGCCAGGGCTGCCCGGTCCTCGCCGCGGCGGGCGACGATCTGCAGCCCGAGCGGCATCCCGTTCGGCCCGGTCCCGGCGGGAACGGTCACGCAGGGCACGTGCAAGGCGGTCCAGATGAAATTGAACGCCGGGTCGCCGGTCCAGCCGAGGCCCTCCGGCGCTTCGCCGGGGGCGGAGGGGGTTAGCAGGATATCGAAGTCTGCCATGGCGGCCGGAAAGGCGGCTTGGCTGCGCGCGAAGGTGGCGCGGGCCAAATCCAGCGTTTCGGGCGACTGACTCAATCCAAGCTCCATGGCCTCGCGCAGGCCGGGGCTTAGCTGGTCGCGGTGACGGGTCATTTCCCAACCGAGGGACGCGGCGCTTTCGGCATTCATGACGATCGGATGCGCTTCGACGAGGGCGGTGAAGTCGTCCGGCAGTTCGCGCGCCACGATGCTCGCACCGGCACGGGCGAGGATCGTGGCGGCCCGGTCCAGCAAAAGCGGCGTTTCCGGGCCGGCTTTGTCCCATAACGGCGACCGGCAAACGCCGATGCGGGGCGCACGCGGCGGCCTCGCATCGGGGTCGCCGAGGTCGCGCCGGGACAGGGCGCCCACGAACAGCGCGCAATCGGCCACGGTGCGGGCGATCACGCCGATCGTGTCGAGGCTCTCGGACATGACCTTCATCCCCAGCCGCGGCAGCGTGCCGAAGCTGGGCTTGAAGCCGACGACGCCGCAGAAAGCGGCGGGACGGATGATGCTGCCTGCCGTCTGGGTCGCGAATGCGAATGGAAAGAACCCTGCCGCGACTCCGGCAGCCGACCCGCTGCTGGAACCACCAGGGGTGCGGGCCGGGCCGTGCGGATTGGCGGTGGGGCCGGGTCGACGGGTCGCGAACTCGGTGGTTACGGTCTTTCCGACGACAACGGCGCCCTCCGCGCGCGCCCAGGCGACGCAGGCAGCGTCGGCGCGGGGACGATGGTTGTCCCAGATCGGCGAGCCGTACCCGCTAGGGTAATCAGCCGTGTCGAGCACATCCTTGACGCCAAACGGAATCCCGTGGAGCAGCCCGGGCACGGCGGCCGCCGCGTCCCGGCACGCTTGACCGGCGTCGAACGCCGCCATCGCCCGCAGCTCCGGCTCACGCTGCGCCATGCGGTCGAGGCACGACTCCATCAGCGCCGTCGGCATCAGGAGGCCCGCGGCAATCTGGCGTGCCGCTTGCGTCGCAGTCAGGTCGGCTGGGTCCGGCATGTCGATTTCTCCTGGCGTAAATCGGCTTGCAGGCTGGCGCATGCGACGGCGCAGGTCCATCTTCGCGCAACATGGAAGCCTCGCCCACCATCAGCGTCGCCACCACGAACGAAGGCGCATTGACCTATTTCGTCACCGAGCCCCCGGACGCGCTGCCGGCCGTGCGCGGGCGCGACCTGGCGGCTGCGTGGGATGCAGCACGGGACGCGGCACGCGGGACGGCCCGAGGCGGCGTGTGGGGCGCCGTCCGCCTGTTCCGGTTCCGCTTGCCGGACGGATCGTTCACCGAGTTGGCGCTGGCCGACCGCGACGCGCGCTGTTGGGCCGACGCCGTGGACCAGACGGTCGGCATGCAAACCAGGTATGGCCTGTCGCTATGCCTGCGGCTGCTGGCGTTGGTCGACCTGCTGGCGCGAGCGCGCTGGGCGGCTAGCCTGCTTGTGATCGAGGCAGGGATGGCGGTGCTGCATCCGGCGCTGCTGTGCTTGGCCGCCAGCGCCCCGCTCTCGCCCGAAGCCCGGTTCGATGAGGCCAAGTTCCGCACCTCCCTCGCCCGCCTGCCCGCTTTGGCCGGCTCATCTGGAGCGTCTGCATGATCCGCCTCACCGTCCTCGCTTCGGTTCTGCTGGCCGCCGGGTGCGCTCCCTGGGCGACGACGCCGCATTCCCAGGCCAGCGCTGCCACCGCGGCCGCTTGCCGGAGCCGAACGGACCAGGTCTACGCGCAGCAGAACCGGTATTTGCTATCGGAACGGGACACGCGGGACACGCCGTTCAGCAGCCAGGGCCTACCCGGCATCACCTCGGCTGGGCTTAGCCAGCGATTTGACCGTGACGCCATGTACGACAGCTGTGTCGGCAGCAACACGCCCGACAGGAGCGACGCCCCGGCGTTTTCGCCTGGCCAGACGCCAACCGGCTCGTTCGGCAATCCATGATGGCCTGTCGCTTTCCACCGCAAATCTGGAACTAGGAGTATCTGCCGTGAGCCGCATCATTCGCACCGACGCCAGCCCGGTCATGTCCAAGGCCGTGGAATACCACAACTTCGTCTATCTGCAGGGCATGGTGCCGCACGACACCAGTGCCGACATCGCCGGCCAGACGCAGCAAGTCCTGGCCGCAATCGACGCGGCGCTTGAGGTGCACGGCACCGACAACACCCGGTTGCTGCAAGCGCAGATTTGGCTGAAGGACATCCGCGACCGTGAGGCGATGAACAAGGTCTGGTCGGCCTGGCTTCCGAGCGGCAATGCCCCGGTGCGCGCCTGCGTCGAGGCGAACATGGCCGATCCACGAATTCTGGTCGAGATCATGATCACCGCTTGCAAGTAGTATCGATTTCAAAACTAAATATTGGTGCAATGTCGGTACAAATCTTGTTTAGGATTACTTTCATGAAATCATGTGAAATTCTCCGCTGAATTTGTCAAAATGCTGCGGATGACTGCGGCGCGGGAGATAGAAGGTTGCCCCGCCCTCCTCGACTCGTTACCCCCCTGCTCACGGTACGGTGAACTCGGGGGACTGGATGATCTTAGGCGGCAAGGTGCAAGCCACCTTTTTCGGCACGGTTATCTTGCTTGGGTGCGCTGGCGCTGCACCGGCGGCCGAGAAGATGCACCGGACCATGGATGCCATTTCCTTCGAGCAGTATGCCGAGTCTCTTCACGCTCCTCCCCCGCTGCACAGCCAGTTGCGCTATGGGCTCGGCAACCGCGTCGCCGTAGGGATGCATCGGCGCTGGAACAGCGGCCTTCAATGCGTGCCCTTTGCACGGGCCGATTCCGGGATCGAGATCATCGGCAACGCCAACACCTGGTGGAGCCAAGCGGCAGGCGTCTACGAACGCGGCACCCGGCCCGAACTCGGCAGCGTGCTGAATTTCCGGGGCAACAGCGCGATGCCGCTTGGCCATGTCGCCGTCGTGTCCAAGGTGGTCAACCCGCGCACGGTCGAGATCGACCACGCGAACTGGGCGCCTGGCACCGTCAGCCGCGACGTGACCGTCATCGATGTGTCGCCCGCCAACAACTGGAGCGCCGTGCGGGTCAGCCTCGGCCACACCACCGATTTCGGCAGCATCTATCCCACCTACGGTTTCATCTATAACCGGCCCGACTCCGGCACCATGGTAGCCAACGTCAGCGCGTCGGCACCGATTCCCGAACTCAACCCGGCGCCGCGCGACTTGCGCAGCTCCGCCCGTGGCAGCGACCTGAACTACGATGAGGTCGCCGAGGCGCCGGATACCGCCCACGCAACCCGCCACGGACATCGCCGCTCGGCGCCGAGGCGCCTGCTCCCGAATTAGGCACACTGAGCGTCAAGCCAAGCCGAGCGCTCCCACGGCAGCACCCGCAGCGAGCATCCACAGCGGATGCAGCCGGGTGGACGTCACCACCGTCGCCGTGCCCGCCGTCAGGGCCGCGGTGCCTAGGCCGTGCGTGGTGGACATCGACAACAGCGCCGCCCCTGCCGCGACCAGCCCTACCGTGATCGGCGTCAATCCCGCCTGAACGACCTTCCGCCAGGCCGCGTGGTGGAACCGGTGCCAAACGCTCGCCATTGCGTAGGTCAGCACGCTCGATGGGCCGATCATGCCTCCCGTCGCGGCCAGCGCGCCCGGTAGGCCGGCCACGCGCCAGCCGACCAAGGTCGAGACCATCATGTTCGGGCCCGGCGCGGCTTGGGCGAGCGCGAACAATGACGCGAATTCCTGCTGGCCCATCCAGCGGTGCACCTCCACCACCTGCCGCTGCATTTCCGGCAGCACGGACACGACGCCGCCGACGGCCAGCACCGAGAGTTGGCCATACAGGGCAGCCAGTTCGCCCATGGCGCTCATGACGGCGGCCCGGAAGTAGGAAAGCGGCGGCACAACAGGATGCTTGCCGGCGCCAGCACCGCCATCACCGGCAGCAACGGCAACCGCAGCACGGCAACCGCCGCGAACCCGAGAACGGCTATGCCGATGCCCGCGGCGTGGGTCCGCATCGGCCAGGCGATCTTGACGGCCATGGCGACCACCAGCCCCGATGCAGACGCCGCCAGGCCGGCGAAGGCGTGGGCGACGACCGGGTTGTCGCCGCCCCGCGCGAACAGCACGCCCAGGCCGACGACGACCGCCATCGGCGCAGCAAGCAGCCCCGTGACGGCGGCGGCCGACCCGCGCACGCCGTGGAAGCGCGCGCCCAATGCCACCGCCATGTTGACGATGTTCGGCCCCGGCAGGAATTGGCACAGCGCCAGCAGGTCGGTGAACTCGCCGGCCGGCATCCAGCGCCGCTGCTGGACCACCATGCGGCGGGCCCAGGGCAGCACGCCGCCGAACCCCATGATCCCGATCCCGAAGAAGCCGGTGAACAGCTCGGCGACAGCGGGGGTGGGGGACGCGTCGTCAGGCATGCGCCGGGGTCGAGGCCATCCCATTCACCCCGGTTGCCGGGCCGTACGCCATCGAGGCACTTCCTTCCATTCGAGCGCGGAAGCATAGTTGCAACAATCGTCCAAGGAAACACCATGCCTCCATCCGCCGGGTCCGACGCCTTCCTGGCCGCGCGGGACGTGCTGCTGCGGCATCGCACCGACCTGGCGGCGGCGCGAGCGGCGTTCGCCTGGCCGATGTTGGACCGGTTCAACTGGGCGCTGGACCATTTCGACCGGCTCGCGGCGGGCAACCAACAGGCGGCGCTGCGCTTCATCGGTCCCGGCGACGCCGACCACAGCGTCTCGTTCGCCGCCCTGTCGGACCGCTCGGACCGGGTTGCGAACCACCTGCGCGGGCTCGGCGTGGCGCGGGGCGACCGCATCCTGCTGCTGCTCGGCAACCAGCCGGCGCTGTGGGAGGCGATGCTGGCGGCAATGAAATTGGGCGCCGTCGTCATCCCCGCGACCACGATGCTGACCGAGGACGATCTGCGCGACCGCTTCACCCGCGGCCGCATCCGCCACGCCATCGCCGCCGGCGAGCACGCCGCCCGGCTGGAACCGCTGATGGGCGGCGCGACCCGGATCGCGGTCGGCGGCGCGCCCGGCTGGACGGCGTTCGAGGACGGCTACGACGCGCCGTCCGGCTTCACGCCGCAGGGCGAGACCCGCGCAACCGATCCGCTGCTGCTGTATTTCACTTCCGGCACGACCGCCAAGCCGAAACTCGTGCTGCACAGCCACCAAAGCTACCCAGTCGGGCACCTGTCCACGATGTACTGGATCGGGCTGCAGCCCGGCGACGTGCACCTCAACATCTCCTCTCCCGGCTGGGCCAAGCACGCCTGGAGCAGCTTCTTCGCGCCCTGGATCGCCGGCGCCACCATCGTCATCCTGAACCAGCCGCGCTTCGACGCGCGCGGCCTGCTTGGCGTGCTGGACCGTGCTGGGGTGACGACGTTCTGCGCGCCGCCGACCGTGTGGCGCATGCTCATCCAGGAAGACCTCGCGGCCCACCGCGTCTATCTGCGGGAGGCGCTGGCCGCCGGGGAGCCGCTTAACCCCGAGGTGATCGAACAGGTGCAGCGGGCCTGGGGCCTGGTGATCCGCGACGGCTACGGCCAGACCGAGACGACGCTGCAGATTGCCAACACGCCCGGCGCCGTCGTGACCCCCGGCTCGATGGGCTATCCCCTGCCGGGCTACGACGTGCATCTGCTGGACCCGGAGGGCGCCGACGCCGATGAGGGCGAGATCGCGCTGTCGCTGTCGCCACGGCCGCTCGCGCTGATGGACGGCTACCAGCAGGAGGACGGGTCGGTCAGCGGGACCTCGGGCGCGTACTACCGCACCGGCGACGTGGCGGCGCACAACGCGGACGGTTCGCTGACCTATGTCGGGCGCGCCGACGATGTGTTCAAATCGTCGGGTTACCGGATCAGTCCGTTCGAATTGGAAAGCGTGTTGATCGAGCACCCGGCGGTGGCCGAGGCCGCGGTCGTGCCCTCGCCCGACCCCACCCGCACCGCCCTGCCGAAGGCGTTCGTGCTGCTTGCCGCCGGCCACGAGCCCGATGCCGCGACGGCGCGCTCCATCTTCGTCCATCTGCGGGCGCGGCTGTCGCCCTATAAGCGGGTGAAGCGGCTGGAATTCGCCGACCTGCCCAAGACGATCTCCGGGAAAATCCGCCGGGTCGAACTACGCCGCCTCGAAGCCGGGCGTCGGCGCGACGACACTCGCGGGGAGGCCGAGTTCTGGGAGGACGAGTTGGACGCGACAGAATCGATGCCGCCGCGTTAAGCGCTCCCACGGGCCGGGTGACGGCCTGCACGACCGGAACGGAACGGCTCATGGCGGACTCAAGGCTGGACGGCGTCCCTGGCGGACGACGGTGGGGGCAATTGCTGCTCGGCATCGTTTGCATGGTGCTGATCGCGAACCTGCAGTACGGCTGGACGCTGTTCGTGCAGCCGATCGACGCCGCTCATCACTGGGGCCGTCCCGCCATCCAGGTCGCGTTCACTGTCTTCATCGTGATGGAAACGTGGCTGCTGCCGATCGAGGGCTATTTCGTCGACCGCATCGGACCGGGCGTCGCAACCGCGGCGGGCGCGGTGTTCATCGCGCTCGGGTCGGTGTGCAACGCGTATGCGGAGTCGCTGGCGGTGCTGTACGCCGGCTCGGCCGTTGGCGGGCTCGGCGCAGGCCTGGTGTATGGCACGGCGGTCGGCAACGCCGTGAAGTGGTTCCCCGACCGGCGCGGGCTGGCGGCGGGGCTGACGGCGGCCGGATTTGGCGCTGGGTCGGCGCTGACCATCATCCCGATCGCGAACTGGATCGGCGCGCACGGCTACCAATCGGCGTTCCTGACGTTCGGCATCGGCCAAGGCGCCTGCACCCTGCTGGCCGCCTGCTTCCTGCGCCGTCCGCCGCGCCCGAAAGCCATCGCAGCGCTGCATGACCTCACCCCGCGGCAGGTGCTCGTGCAGCCTGCATTCTGGCTGATGTACCTGATCTTCGTGCTCGTCGGCGCTGGGGGCCTGATGGCGACGGCACAACTGGCCGTCATCGCGCGCGATTACGGCGTGGCCGACACGCCGGTCAGCGCGCTCGGCCTGACCTTGCCGGCGCTGACGTTCGCGTTGTCGATCGATCGGATCATGAACGGCGTCACCCGGCCGTTCTTCGGCTGGATCTCCGACCGGATCGGCCGCGAGAACACGATGTTCATCGCCTTCCTGATCGAAGCGGGCGGGATCGCGGCCATGGTGATGTTCGCCCACGAGCCGGTGCTGTTCGTGCTGCTGACCGGACTGGTGTTCTTTGCCTGGGGCGAGATCTACAGCCTGTTCCCCGCAGCCTGCAGCGACCGCTTCGGCAGCACCTACGCGACCGCGAATTACGGCCTGATGTACACGGCCAAAGGCACTGCCGCGCTGCTGGTGCCGCTGTCGAGCGCGCTGCAAGTCGAGTGGGGCTGGGTCGCGGTGTTTTACGTCGCCAGCGCCGCCAACCTCCTGGCCGCATTGCTCGCCCTGTTCGTGCTGAAACGCATTCCAGCCGCACGCGCCGCGCCGGCAGCGATGGATGGACGCGCCCTGCCGCAGGCGGTAATTCCGTAACGAGCAACGGAGCTGGGATGCCGATGGACACGCTGGTTTGGGATATCGTTGCGCGCAACGCCAGCCCACGCGCGATCGGCGCGCCGGGCCGTCCGTGGCTGGACGGCGCGGGGCTGCGGGCACTGGCGCAGGATGTTCGGGCCGGGCTGAACGGGGCTGGCATCGGCGCGGGCAACCGGGTTGGCATCGTGCTCCCGAACGGGCCGGAGATGGCGACTGCCTTCCTCGCCGTTGCGTCCACTTGCACCGCAGCGCCGCTGAACCCGGCCTACAAGGCGGACGAGTTCGAATTCTATCTGTCCGACCTGAAGCCTCGTGCAATGATCGTGCGCGCGGGCGACCCGAGTCCGGTGCGGGACGTTGCCGCACGCCTCGGCGTCCCACTGCTGGAACTCACGCCGTCCAAGGGCGCGGCGGGCCTGTTCGCGCTGGACCTGTCGCCCTTGCCCGCAGCCGCCACGCAAGCTGCCGAACCCACCCCCGACAGCCCGGCCCTGGTGCTGCACACTTCCGGTACCACCGCGCGGCCCAAGATCGTGCCGTTGACCAACGCCAATCTCGCCGCCTCGGCGCGCCACATCGCCACCGCGCTCGCGCTGACCCCGGCTGACATCTGCCTGAACGTCATGCCGCTGTTCCACATCCACGGACTTATCGCGGCGGTGACGGCGTCGCTGTCGGCAGGGGCCGCCGTGTCCTGCACATCGGGCTTCAACGCGTTCAAGTTCATGGACTGGGTCGCCGAGGTCCGGCCGACCTGGTACACCGCCGTGCCGACCATGCACCAGGCGATCCTGATGCGGGCCCGCGGCCAGGCCGAGCAGACACGCGCCGCCGGGCTGCGGTTCGTCCGCTCCAGTTCCGCCTCGCTTCCGCCGCAGGTGATGGAGGAACTGGAAAGCGTGTTCGGCGCCCCCGTCATCGAGGCGTACGGCATGACGGAGGCAACTCACCAGATGGCGTCCAACCCGCTGCCGCCGCGATCGCGCAAGCCCGGCGCCGTGGGTCTGGCTGCCGGCCCCGCCGTTGCGGTCATGGACGACGACGGGATCATCCTGCCGCAGGGCGAGATCGGCGAGGTCGTGATCAGCGGCCCGAACGTGACGCCGGGCTACGAGAACAACCCGGACGCCAACGCGAAGGCGTTTACCAACGGCTGGTTCCGCACCGGCGACCAGGGCCGCATCGACCCCGAGGGCTACCTGTTCCTGACCGGGCGGCTGAAGGAGCAGATCAACCGCGGCGGCGAGAAGGTCAGCCCGCTCGAAGTCGACGTCGTGCTGCTCGATCATCCGGCGGTCGCGCAGGCTATCACCTTCGGCATCCCGCACGGCAAGCTCGGCGAGGAGGTCGGCGCCGTCATCGTGCTGCGCGACCAGGCCGCGTGCACCGAGCAGGAGTTGCGGGACTTCGCCGCGTCCCGCCTGGCGGCGTTCAAGGTGCCGCGCCGGGTGCTGTTCATGGACAACATCCCGACGGGCGCCACCGGCAAGGTGCAGCGCATCGGGCTCGCCGCGAAGCTCGGGCTGGGCTGATGCCGAGTATCTGCGTGTTCGGCGCGGGCGCGATCGGCGGGCTGGTCGCGGCGCGCCTGGAGGCGGCTGGAACGCCGGTGTCGGTGGTGGCGCGCGGGGCGCATCTGGCGGCCATGGCGGCGAACGGGCTGGCGCTGGACAGCGGCGGCGAGCGCATCGTCACCCGGCCCCGCGCCGTGTCGGACCCGCACGCGATCGGGCCGCAGGACTACGTGCTGCTGACGTTGAAGGCGCACTCGCTGGAACCCGCCTTGCCGCAGTTGGCGCCGCTGATCGGGCCGGACACCACGATCGTCGCGGCGGTGAACGGCTTGCCGTGGTGGTACTGCTACGGCCTTCCCGCCCCGTTTACCGACCGGCGGATCGAGGCCGTCGACCCGGCGGGCCATCTGTGGGACGCCCTCCCCCCCGCCCAAACGCTCGGCTGCATCATCTACCCGGCGGCGGAGATCGCGGCGCCCGGCGTCATCGTGCACACCTACGGCGACCGGTTCAGCCTCGGCGAGCCCGACGGCAGCCGCAGCCCCCGCGCGGCCGCCTTGTCGGAGCTGCTGATCGCCGCTGGGCTGAAAGCCCCGGTGCGCCCGCGTATCCGCGACGAGATGTGGGTGAAGCTGTGGGGCAACATGGCGTTCAACCCGATCAGCGCGCTGACCACGGGGACGCTTGACCTGATCACCGGCAACCCCGGCACCCGCGCCGTGGCGCGCGCGATGATGCTGGAGGGGCAGGCGGTCGGCGAGGCGCTTGGCGTGAAGTTCGCGATCGGAGTGGACAAGCGCATCGAGGGCGCGGCCGAGATCGGCGCCCACAAGACCTCCATGCTGCAAGACCTCGAACTTGGCCGCCCGCTGGAGATCGAGGCGCTGCTGGGGGCCGTGATCGAGGTCGCGGGCTGGACCGGGGCCGACGTCCCGATCAGCCGGGCCGTGCTCGCCCTGGTGCGCCAACGGGCGGCGTTGCGAGGCTGAGACCGCCATGTCCCCTTCCCTCTCGGTCGTCGTTCCCTGCTTTAACGAGGCCGAGGGCATTGCCGCCTTCCACGCCCGGCTGGCGCCCGTGATGGCGCGGATGGCCCTGACCTGGGAGGTGGTTTACGTCAACGACGGCAGCCACGACGCGACCTGGGCGCGGATGGAGGCGCTGTACGCGGCCGACCCGCACGTCGTGCTGGTGAACCTGAGCCGCAATTTCGGCAAGGAGGTTGCGACCACCGCCGGGCTCGACCACGCGCGCGGGGAGGCCGTCGTGGTGATCGACGCCGATTTGCAAGACCCGCCGGAGGTGATCCCCGAGCTGGTCGCCGGTTGGCAGGACGGCTTCGACATGGTGTACGCCCAACGCCGCTCCCGCGAGGGGGAGACGTGGCTGAAGAAATACACCGCCAAGCTGTTCTACCGCCTGATGCAAGGCGTCGGCCGCGTCCGCCTGCCGCGCGACACCGGCGATTACCGGATCATGAGCCGCCGCGCGGTCGACGCATTGCTGCAGTTGCGCGAGCAGCACCGCTTCATGAAGGGCCTGTTCGCCTGGATCGGCTATCCGAGCAAGGCCGTGCCGTACGACCGCGCGCCCCGGCTGGCGGGATCGTCCAGCTGGAACTACTGGCGGCTGTGGGACTTGGCGGTGGAGGGCATCACCGGCTTCACGGTCGTGCCGCTGAAGCTCGCGACCTATGTGGGCCTCGCCGCCGCGGTGTTCGCGATGCTGTTCGGCAGCGAGCTGATCCTGCACACGTTGATCTACGGCAACCAGGTGCCGGGCTACCCGAGCCTGATGGTGGTCGTGCTGTTCATGGGCGGGGTGCAACTGATGACCCTGGGCGTCATCGGCGAGTATCTCGGGCGTGTGTTCAACGAGACCAAGCGCCGGCCGCTGTACTTCGTCGAGCGCCTGCACCGCCGCGAACTCGGCGTCAATTGATGGACCCGGCACGTTCTGCCGGGCTGTCCTGGGCTGCAAGGCCCCATTTGCCCGGCGTTTGCGCCAAGACCTGCTGGCACGGGAGGTGCAGCGTGGTGCGGCAACGAAACAGGAGCTTCACCCCATGACCATCTCGAACATCGGCTCGGTTGCCGCAGCGCAGCCGAACTGGCAGGCGCGCAAGGCGGATAAGCCGGATGCGGCTGGCGCCAGCATGAAAACGGGACTGCACCACCATTCCCGGTCGGGCGCGACCGGCCAGCCCAGCCTGTCCGAAAGCCTGCAATCCCTGCTGCTCGGCACGCAATCGAACCAGGCGACGCCGACGGCCGGCGCGCCCCAAAGCACCACAGCCCAAAGCACCACATCGATGTCCGCCCTGCAGCAGTTGCAGCAAACCCTTACCAAGGCGCTCGCGGCGTATGGGAAGGCTTAGGCCACCCGGCGACGCAGCAAGTTCAGGTCGCCACCCCCGTCCCGACCGTCAGATCACCGCCAGATGGGCGTTGAGCAGGTCCGTCACCAGCATGCAGCCGGGCGCGTGGGTGATGCAGAACGCCGGGCGACTGGCGGCGACGACCGATTGCGGCGTCACCCCGCACGCCCAGAATACCGGCAGCTCACCGGGCCGGATGTCCACCGGGTCGCCGTAATCCGGTCGGGCAAGGTCGGCGATGCCGATCGCCTCGGGCAGGCCGAGATGCACCGGCGCGCCGTGCACGGACGGAAAGCGGGAGGTGACCTGCACCGCGCGGATCGCATCGGCCGGGCGCATCGGGCGCATGGACACCACCATCGGCCCGGCGAACGGTCCGGCCGCCGCAGTCGGGACGTTCGTGCGATACATCGGCACGTTGCAGCCCTGCTCGATGTGGCGCACCGGCACCCCGGCGGCGAGCAGCGCTTCCTCGAACGAGAACGAGCAGCCGAGTAGGAAGCTCACGAGGCCGTCGTGCCAGAGCGGGGAAATGTCGTCCACCTCCTCGGTCATCGCTCCGTCGCGCCACACGCGGTAGCGCGGGATATCGGTGCGGATGTCGAGGTCGCTGCCTAACGCCGGCAGGCGCGGGTCGCCGGGTTCGGCGCTGGCGAGCAGCGGACAGGGTTTCGGGTTGCGTTGGCAAAATCGCAGGAAGTCCGGCGCCAGCGCCGCGGGCAGGATGCACAGGTTTGCCTGCACGTAGCCCGGCGCCAACCCGGCCGTCGGGCCGCGATGCGCCCCACTGCGGATCGCGCGACGTGCGGCGATGGCTGGGTTCATGTCAAGCATGGCGGCACCCTGCCAGCAATTCTAATTGGCCGTTTGGCTGCATCAGCCTCACCGTGTGAGCTGGGCCTCGACGTGGGGCGGCGGTCTTGAGTCGATCAGGGTCTGCATGAGCGTCTTCCAGTCTGGGAAGACGAGATA
>JAABUX010000809.1_pt1 | contig 50398 bp, 57 predicted proteins | sample 5561851 | NCBI WGS metagenome assembly JAABUX01 (sample SAMN10711883, study PRJNA513361) | rock metagenome | isolation source: Antarctica rocks | place: Antarctica: Victoria Land, Richard Nunatak red sandstone | collected 2016-01-03 | reverse complement strand
GTCCAACGCGGGACGGGCGAGACGCCCGCCCCCCCCCAGGACTTTTGCGCGCCAACGATAATTCTCCGCCTGTAGCCGGGGGACTGTCAACGAGCGCGTTGACGAGCTTGGCGCACGATCTCGAAGTAGGAGCGCGTCTCGACCGGCGTGTCGTCCAGACCCAGGCGCGTCCGCGTCGCGGCGATCACGGTGGGCTCGGCCTCGATCTCGGCGTAGCACTCCCCTCCATCGGCTAGCACGTCGATGTCGATACGCGCATCGCCGAGTTGCCACGAGGCGCGGGTCTTCTCGTAGCGCAACGTCTCGTGTAGTCCGAGGTGCTCCAGGATCAGCAGTGCGTCGCTGCCCGACTCGAGGGAGAGGGGCAGCGTTACCTCCTCGCGCATCTTGAGCCGACCCGTATCCTCAGCCGCCGCCGCCAGGGGCTTCTTGCTGGTGAGCGTCGTGCCGGTCCAATCCTCGCGTAAGCGTAGCGTCTGCCGTGCCGCGCGCAGCCGTCCATCGGCAAAGTCAAACGCGCTCGTCCTGACGACTCCTTGCCCAATCGGTCGCGCGCCAGTCTTTTGCAGCGCCCGGTCCAGAGCCGAGCGGTCGGCGATCGCCAGGCGTAGCTCGATCTCTCGATGTGTGTCCGACATAGTCTCCGTCCAGTGGGCAGTGGGCAGTGGGCAGTGGGCAGTGGGCAGTGGGCAGTGGGCAGTGGGCAGTGGGCAGTGGGCAGTGGGCAGTTCTTCAACTATAGCATATGACATAAGCTGCTGCACCGCGCATGGCGTGGGAAGAGACACTTTAGTGTCCGTCGTTTGCCATGCGATTTCAATCGCAGTCCCCCGCATCCACGACTACCATCGTAGGGCGCACCCTGAACCAACCGATAACCAGGTATACTGCACAATGCTAACAACTGGCAACTGGCAACTGGCAACTGGCAACTATTGATGACCGATCCATTCGCTATCTTCCGGGCCGAGTGCGCCGCGCTGATCCGGTCGCGCGTCCGCGAACCCGCCGGCTACGTCTTTGAGGTCCCACCGAAAAAGGACATGGGCCAGTTGGGCTGCAACGTGGCCTTCCAGCTGACGCGGCTGCGCAAGAACCACCCGCCCAACATCGCGAGGGACATCGTCGCCGGCATGGACCGCACGCTGTTCCGCCTGGTGCGCGACGTGCGGGTGGCCGACCCCGGCTTCATCAACTTCTACCTCGACGAACGCGCCTACGCCCGCCTCGTCCTCGACGCCATCGCGGCCGACGGCGACCGCTACGGCCGCGGCGAACCGGACGACGATCGCCATGTGGTGATCAGGCAGACAGGGATCAACCCTGCCGGGCACTGGAGCCTCGGCCACGCCCGCGGCGCCGTGCTCGGCGATACCCTGGCCCGCCTGTTCCGCTTCGCCGGGCATGCCGTCGACGCACACATGTCCATCGACGACACCAGTGGACACGACGACGACCGCGCGCTGTCGTGGGCCCGCGTCCACGCCCAGCTTGACACGGCCTGGCGGCTCGGCATCTCCTACGACCTGCTGATTTGGGAGGGAGACATCGTGCGCTCCGCCCTGCTCGGGGAGGCGCTGAGCCTCGTGAGGGAGTCCCGCTTTGTCTACGTCGTTCAGGAAGGCCACAAGAAGGGCTGCCTCGTCATCGACCTGGGCAACGCGCTGCGCCGTCTGACCCCTCCGCCACGCGACGAGGATGACGGGCCGGCTGAGGACGACCCGCATCCGTCCGAGGTGGCGCTGGTCCTGTCCGACGGACGGCCCACGGACATCGGGAAAGATCTCGTCCAGAGGTACGGGGCATACGGTTTGCCGCGCGGCGATATGCGCTACGCCGTGGATACGGTGCAGCCCGACGGTCGGACGCTGTGGACTACCGCGCCCGACGGAGGTCCGCGTCCGCGCGTCGCGGCCACCGAGATCGTCGACGTGATCGATGCGCGCCAGATCTATGCGCGGCAGGCCGCTGCCGCCGCGCTACGGCGCATCGGCCACGGCGACCTCACGTCGCGCCACCTCGCGTACGGTCCGGTGTCGGCGCGCATCGCCGGAGAGAATATCGCCATCGGTGACTATACCGACACGACTATCCCCGTCGACGATGTGCTCGACCTGGCCGTTGAGTTCGCGCCGCGGCGCGTGCGCGACGGGCAAGAGGATGCCCGGGACGATGGCGAGTTACGGCTAGCGGCCGAGCGGGTCGCCGTCGCCGCGCTGCGCTACGCCATGATCCGCTCTACCCCACTTACCGACATCGTGCTCGATCCAGCGGAGATGGTGGAGGTCGAAGGCAATACCAGCGGGCGCCTGCTCCACGCCTACGCGCGCGGCAGCGCCATCCTGCGCCGGGCCGCCGACCATGGCCTGACACCCGAGGCATGGCGCGGCTACGATCCTGGCGCGCTGGTGGAGCAAGCCGAGACCGACCTGATCGGGGCGCTGGGCCGGCTCCCCGACGTGGTACGCCTAAGCCAGGAGACGCTGGCCGTCAGCCTGCTGGCCGAGTACGCCCACGAGGTTGCCGCCGCCATCGGCCAGTTCGACGACCGCTGCCCCACCCTCAACGCCGTCCCGCCCCTACCCGACCCGTTGTTGCATGCCCGACTCGGCCTCGTCGCGGCCACCCTGCAGGTCATGCGCAACCTCTACGCTATCCTGGGATTGGAGTCCGTCGAACGACCATGATGTCTCACCAACCATTGTCCCTCATCCTGGCTTCCGCTTCGCCGCGCCGCCGCGAGATCCTAAGCCGGCTGGACGTTCCCTTCTCCATCGAGCCCAGTGACGTCGATGAGACGCCGCGACCGCACGAAGGGCACGAGGACCTGGCAAGCCGCCTCGCCCTGGCCAAAGCACGAGATGTTGCCGCGCGTCATGTCGCTGGGCTCGTCATCGGCGCCGACACCGTTGTCGAGCGCGCTGGCCGTCTCTTTGGCAAGCCGCGCGACGCGGACGACGCGGCGCGGATGCTGCGCCTGCTGCGCGGAGGCCCACATGTGGTCGTGACCGGCCTCGCCGTGGTGCGCGCCTCCGACGGCGAGGCGCGGACGGGGGCCGTCTCCGCCACCGTCACTATGCGGCCGTATAGCGACGACGAGATTGCCGCTTACGTGGCGACCGGCGAGCCGCTGGACAAGGCCGGCGCCTACGGCGCCCAGGGCGAGGGCAGCCGCCTCATCGAGCGCGTCGACGGCCCCTACCTCACCGTCGTCGGCCTCCCCCTCGACGAGCTGCTGCCCCTCCTCCACGACCTCGGCTTCCCCTCAGAGTGATCTATTCGGGTCGCGTTATCCTTCGCTTGATCACGATCAAGGCGTCAGATAGTACGCCTGGACGGGGTTCTGTAGCACAAACCGCACGAAGGTGAAGATCGTGAGCAGGATGATCATGCCGCTGAGGAGCGCGAGGGATCGCGAACGCGGGCGGGCGCGCAAACGCGAAGACCGTCAGCGGGTACATCCCGCCGAAGACCCGTGCCGCGGAGGCAAACCCCAACCAGATGTCGGGTCCGGCCAGCAGTGCGGTCACGGCGTGCAGGAAGACGCCGCCCGTCATGACATCGCGCCGTTTCCACAGGCGGATCCCGGCAATCACGGCCGAGGCAAAGACAAAGGCGATCACGGCTATCACGCTGAACCAGCCGACCCTGTGCGCGCCGGACGAATGCACCGTTGCCCGTGCGACGGCGATGATGCCCGCGAGGGGTTGCAGCACGTGGCTCTGCGACGCTCCCAGACCGGAGCGCCCGAAGGCCCGCAGCAAGACCACCTGCCAGGCGAGGTAGGGCACGATGCAAAGCGCGAGTACGGCAGCGTCCCGCCACCGGCGCGCTCCAACCTCAGCCAATGCTAACGGGGCCAGGAACAAAGCCGCGGCCTCGCGGGTCAGGAGTGCGAGCGCGAGGAAAACGGCAGCCCACCCCATATGCCGTCGCAGGTACAACAGGACGGCAGTGAGCGCGAGGGCGGTCATCAACGGCTCCGCCAGGTCCCGCTGTACCCCGATCAGCAGGCTGGGGTTGATCGCGCACGCCAGTGCCCACCATGTGCTCGCGCCGCCTCCGAGCTGCAGGATGATCAACCCGGATAGGTAGGCCACGGCCAACGCGGCGGCAAGGTTGACGGCGACCATCGCGGCGGGCTCCCAGGCGCGGTGGCCGAGCGAGACGGCCCACACGACGACCGGATAGCCGATGCGCTGGTAGCGGAATGCGTCGAGCAGGGTCGGTCGTTGCAAGAAAGGATCGCCGGCGATGGTGTAGTAGGCCAGACCGTCGTATCCCGTCGTGCGGAAGACGACGATATGGCGCCCCAATCCCTCGTTGTGCCCTTTCAGCACCACATCGTTGGCCCCGATCAGGCTGCTCACGTTTCCCTGGTAGTGCCGCACGCTCAGGACAACCACAATCGCATAGACAAAGAAGACGATGAGCGCGATGATGGGCAGGACGCGTTGATCGGGGGCTCTCGTCCGGCTAGGGGTCCCCACTGACGATGTCGCGCCTGGTACTGCTGTTGCTGGCCTCATGTTCTCCTCGCCCGGCGTACCTGCCGTTGTCTTTGCCGCGTCTGCCGCTGTGCGTTGCACCCGCGCGCCCCATCCCCGCATATCGTACCAAATCAATCCGCCCTTAGGATCGCTTATCCGTTATGCGCCTTGATGTACACTATCAAGCGCCAACACCACGACAATACCAGGAGGAGAGACAGCTATGATGCCCGAGAAGGAGGACCAGCTGCGCGAGGAACTGGCGCGCCAGCCCTACCCCATCCTTTTCGCGACGGTGAGCAGGGCGCATCTCTATGGCTTCCTCTCGCCGGACTCGGACGTCGACCTGCGCGGGGTCCATCTCTTACCGCTACGTGACGTGGTCGGGCTGGGGGCGGGGCGCGAGACGATCGAGGGGCACAGAGTGTACGATGGGCGCGAGACGATCGAGGGGCACAGGGTACACGATGGGCGCGAGATTGACCTCGTGACCTATGAGCTGAAGCGGCTTTGCGAACTGCTGCTGAAAAAGAACGGCGCGGCGCTGGAGCAGGTCTACTCGCCGCTGGTCGTCGCGACCTCGCCCGTCCACGACGAGCTGAGGATGCTGGCGCAGGGCTGCATCACGCGCCACCATAGCCACCACTACGCCGGCTTTGCCGAGACGCAGTGGCGGTTTGTTCCTCAAGGAGAGCCCGCGCCGGGTCAAGCCGCTGCTCTACGTGATCCGGGTGCTGCTGACGGGAAGGCGCCTGATGCGCGGCGGCGAGGTCGAGGCCAACCTGGTGGCGCTCAACGAACTCTACCACCTGCCCTACGTGCCCGAGTTGATCGCGCGCAAGCTGGCTGGCCCGGAGCGGGCGGTGCTGGACGACGCCGACCTGCCGTTCTACCAGGCCGAGTACGAGCGCCTCGCCGCCGCGTTGGAAGAGGCCCACCGGGTCAGTACATTGCCCGAGGGGCCGAGCCCGGAGACAAAGAGGGCGCTCAACGACCTGTTAGTGCGCGTCCGGCTACAATACGGAGCATAATACCCCATCTTCTTCCTGCCCACAACGGGAGGATGAACCGGAGTTGGGCGCGCGTCGCCGCGCCGAAAGGACACACCGATGCCCCTGCCCACCCCGCCGGTCGTCCGTCAGGGTAAGGATGTCGTGCTCAAGATCGTCGCCGACGCGCTGAGCGGCGATCTCTTCCAGCGCTTCAAGCTGAACCTGCCGCCTATCGTCGCGGCCCTGCCATCGGAGTTCCCACAACTGGAGGTACGTACCGAGAAGGTCGACCTCGTCTTCCTGCTGGCCGACGGGAGCATCTTGCATCTGGAGTTCCAGACCCAGCAACGGTCGTCGACGTTGATGCGCTTCGCCCGCTACAATCTGGCCATCGCGGACCAGCACGGCCGTCAGGTCTACACCGTGGTCCTCTATGGCGCCGGCATCCGAAGCGCTTCCAAGACGTTGCGGCTCGGTTCGCTGACATTCCGCGTCCAGAACATCCTGATCGGGCGGGAGAATGGCGACGCCGTACTGCGGCGGTTGCACGCCAAGGCCGTTCGCGGCGAGGAATTCACGCCGGCCGATCGCATCGACCTGATCTTCTCGCCGTTGATGCGGCAGCGTCGGGTCGTTGCCGAGGTGCTGCTTGACGCGGCGCGGCTGGCGCGAAACCTGCCGCAAGACCAGCAAAGCCTGACGATCGGGGCGTTGTTAGGGCTGGCGTATAATTACGTCAATGAGAGTGTAGTGGCGGCGATACTGGAGGACCTGAGCATGCCGAATCCATTAGCAACGTATTTTGACAAGCAGATCGCCGAGCACGCGCAGCAGTTGGCCGACTTGGAGCAACGTGAGCAGCGGTTGGCCGAACTGGAGCAACGTGAGCAGCGATTGGCCGACTTGGAGCAACGCGCGCAGCGGTTGGCCGACTTGGAGCAACGTGAGCAGCGGTTGGCCGAACTGGAGCAACGTGCGCAGCGGTTAGCCGAACTGGAGCAACGTGCGCAGCGATTGGCCGAAGACAAGGCCGAAGAAAAGCGCGCCGATGTTCGTGCCGTCCTTCAGGCCCGTTTAGGCGCGCTCCCTGCCGACATCGAGCGGCGGATCGCTATGGCCGGTGTCGAGGACCTGAACGCGCTGCTCCCGCGCGCCGCCATCGCGGATAGCTTTGACGAGCTTTAGCCGGCGTTAGCGAACGAGACCCAGGCGGATGGCCTTGACGGCGGCCTGGGTGCGGTCCGAGACCTGCAGCTTGTAGATGATGTTCTGCACGTGCTTCTTGGCGGTGTCCTCGGTGATATAGAGGCGGCCGCCGATGTCCCTGTTGGTCATGCCCTCGACGAGGAGCTTGAGCACCTCGGCCTCGCGCGCGCTGAGCGCGTCGAAGCTCGCATCCGCGCCCCAGGGCTTGCCGCGGAAGTCAAGCGAGGTGTCGCCGCCCTCGACGGCGCCGGCCAGCGCCTTCTGCAGCATAGTCGTTTTGATCAACAGGCCGCCCTGGTTGACCTCACGGATGGTGCGCCCAATTTCATCGCGCCCCGCGTTCTTCAGCAAGTACCCAGCCGCGCCGGCTTTGACCGCCGCGATCACGTACTGATCGTTGTCGTAGAGTGTGAGCACGACGACCGCCGTGTGCGGCAGACGCTCCTTGATGCGGCGCGTCGCGGTCAGGCCGTCCATCACCGGCATGTGCAGGTCGATCAGCACGACTTGGGGCATGAGTTCGACCACTTTGTTCAGAGCATCCTCGCCGTTCTCGGCCTCGCCGACGATGCAGAGGTGGGGGTCCGTCTCCAGCATCGAGCGCAAGCCCTGACGGACCACGGGGTGATCGTCCACCAGCAACACACTGATCGTCTCCATACGCCAGGTCTCCTCCACCAGGGGCCCGCTCAGATCTCCCCACGGGTGCAGGGAAGGCCGCCACTCTCTAGTTGAAGCAATGGTAGCACCAGGACGGAGACTGTTGCAACAGCCTATCCGGGGGATAGCAGGCGCCTATACTACCTGGAGGGCCTATAGCCAAACTGTCTCATCTTCCATCGCCATCCCATGACAGCGCCGAGTGCGCTACGCTATTGATATGGCGCCTCTACAACCCGACCGCGGACAGCCTGCCCCCGAACAGATCGACCGCCGAGGGCTTGAACCCGGACGGCGCGGTACGGACGCGATCCGTCTGCGCGGTATGCGCTTCTACGGCTACCATGGGGCGCTGGAGGCGGAGCGCGAGTTGGGCCAGCGCTTCGAGGTCGACGTCGAGCTGGCGCTCGACCTGCGGCCGGCCGGCCAGAGCGACGACCTCGCGCGGACCGTCAACTATGCCACGGTCTACGACGACGTGCGCCAGGTGGTAGAGGGGCCGCCGTGCCAGCTGATCGAGGCGCTGGCCGAGCGCATCGCGGCGCGCGTCCTGGCGGACTACCCGCCGGTCCTGACCGTCGCGGTCCGCGTGCGCAAGCCCTCGGCCCCGGTGGCGGGTATCCTGGAGACAGTCGAGGTGGAGATAGAGAGGAGCAGGATAACATGATGAAGGCGGTGAGGATGGGGATGCCCGTGCACGGCAGCGACGGAGTGGCCGGCCGCGTCGACGACGTGCTGTCCCGCAAGGAGACCGGTCAGCCGGCCTACCTGGTGGTAAGCACGGCCGGTTTGTTCGGCAACGACGTGGTACTGCCGTTCGAGCAGGTCCGCAGCGTCGACGACGCGGGAGTGTGGCTGGGGCTGACGCGCGACGAAATCAAGCACGCCACGCCCTACTCGCCCGACGGGTACGGCGCGGCGGCCGGACTGATTAGCCAGGCCGCCGGCCGCTACGGGGAGGACTAGACGATGCCCACGCCACCGACGACGGTCACGCCCGCATCCACGCCGTACACTCGCCGCGACGGCCGCGCGGCGGACCAATTGCGGCCCGTCCGCATCACCCCCGGCTTCTTTGCCTACGCCGAGGGCTCCGTCCTGATCGAAGCCGGCAACACGCGGGTGGCCTGCGCCGTCTCGGTCGAGGACCGGGTGCCGCCCTTCCTGCTCGGCAAAGGGCAGGGCTGGATCACCGCCGAGTACGCCATGCTGCCGCGCGCCACCAACCAGCGCACCCAGCGCGAATCGACGCGCGGCCATCCCGGCGGGCGCACTCACGAGATCCAGCGTCTGATTGGCCGCTCGTTGCGGCCCGTGGTCGACCTCAAGCGGCTCGGTGAGCGCACGCTGACCGTGGATTGCGACGTGTTGCAGGCCGACGGTGGGACGCGCACCGCCGCCATCACCGGCGCCTGCGCGGCCGTGATGATCGCGCTCAATCGGCTGGTCGCCGACGGTAAGCTCAAGCACAATCCGCTGCGGCGGCGCGTGGCCGCCATCAGCGTGGGCATCGTGAACGAGACACCGCTGCTCGACCTGGCCTACGACGAGGACTCGCGCGCCGAGGTCGACGCCAACGTGGTGATGACCGACAGCGGAGAGTTTATCGAGGTGCAGGGCACGGCCGAGGGCCAGCCCTTCGCGCGAGGACGCCTGGACGCCCTGCTGGACCTGGCCACTGATGGCATCGCCGAGCTGCTCGCGCTACAGGATCAGGTGGTGCGAGACACACGGTGAGCATGGCCGAGCCCGTATACGACGATGTTAGAGACGATGCTATACTGCCTACGAGCGTCCTCATGGCGTCGCGATGTGCGGATCGGTAGAGAGGGTGGATGAACGAACAGGGCGTCGAGCTAGGCCGGCCGGCCGGCCGCATCAAGGTCTCACCCTCGGCTATTGCCGGCGTCGTCAGCGGCGCCGTCTTGCAGTGCTACGGCGTCGTGGGCATCGCGGGGCGCCGCATCAAGGGGGGGCGCGCCGAGATGCTGAGCGAGGACCGCTACGAGCAAGGCATCACCGTCGCGATGGAGGGCGAGACGGTCAGCATCGACGTCTACGTGGTCGTCGAGTATGGTACCCGCATCTCCGAGGTCGCGCACAATATCATCAACACCGTGGGCGCCGCCGTCCGCCGCACGCTTGGCCCGGTCCCCGTCCGCGTCAACGTCAATGTGCAGGGGCTGCGCATTAGTACGTAGTCGTTAGTTGTTAGTTATTAGTCGTTAGTTTATGGTGGTTGAATCCGTTGATCGTTGGCAAACAATGTGCGATAGGATGGGTGTCGATCATGGACCAGTATGGATGGCCAACGGGTACGCGCCCGCTCAACTGCCAGCCAATGACTAACGACTAATAACTAACGACTAATAACTGGAGAAACGGATGCTAGTGCAGAATCAGAGGGCAACGTTTGATGTGATGCGTCCCCCACCCGACCGCAGTCGGCGTGGTTTGCCATGCGACACATGCGGACTGGCCCCCGACCGGCTGCGGCCGGTCCCGGTCCAGCCGGGCAGTCGCAGGCCCGGCGATCATCACACAAACCCGTCTGAGACAACACTGGCTGCATGGCGCGTGCGGTATCTGGGGCGCCTGGGATGGCTACGGTGAGCGAGCAGGTCTGCGATGGGCGGCGCCTGCTCGCCGCGCTTGACGCCGCCGCCACGTGGCTGGACGCCCACCGGTCCGCCGTCGACGCGCTCAATGTCTTCCCCGTCCCCGATGGCGATACCGGTGGCAACATGAGCCAGACGCTCAGCGCCGCCGCCCGCGAGGCCCATGCCTCGCCCGCGCACGAGGCCGGCATTATCGCCGAGCGCGCGGCCTACGGCGCGTTGATGGGCGCCCGTGGCAACTCCGGCGTGATCCTGTCGCAACTCTTGCGCGGCTTCGCCCGCGCCCTGCAAGGCATGCGCGCGCTGGGACCGCATGAACTGGCGGCGGCCTTGTCCGCGGCGGCCGAAACGGCGGGCCGCGCCGTGATGAAACCGGTCGAGGGCACCATCCTGACGGTTGCAACCGACGCCGCTCGCGTGGCCATGGAGACGGCCGGCGCTGGGGCCGACCTGCTCGCGGTGCTCGACGCGGCGCTGGCCGAGGCGCGCGCCGCCGTGGCCCGCACGCCCGACCAGCTCCCCATCCTCAAGCAGGCCGGCGTGGTCGACGCCGGGGCGCAAGGCTACGCTCTGGTGCTGGAAGGCGCGTCGCGCTACCTGCACGGCCGCCCGGTGCGGCCCGAGGGCGCCGGTAGCTCCGCCCGCGCCGCTGTACCAGCAGCCACGACGCAACCGGCAAGAGTGGCTCACGTGGCGCACGGCGACGACTACGGGTACTGCACCGAGTTCGTCGTGGTCGGCCCGCGCCTTGACCCGCTGCGTATGCGCGCTGACATTGCCGCCCTGGGCAACTCGCTGATCGTGGTAGGCGAGGAAGGCATCGTGCGTGTCCATGTCCACACCGAGGACCCTGGCCGCGTGCTCTCCTATGCCAGCGCGCTCGGCCAGTTGCACCGCATCAAAATCGACAACATGCAGGCCCAGCACGACCGCTTCGTCGGGCACATGGAGACGACCGCGGAACCGGCGCGAGAGGCGGACGTTACCGCCGAATCGGAGAGCCCCACATCAGCCGGGTCCGCGCCCACAGCAGGCGCGATGAGCGGTCAGGTCGGGGTGGTGGCGGTGGCGCCGGGCGCCGGGCTGGGCGACGTGTTCCGCTCACTGGGGGCGGACATCGTGGTACCCGGCGGCCAGACCATGAACCCGAGTACGGCGGAGTTGCTCACGGCGATCGACGGATTGCCCCAGGACGAAATCCTGCTGCTGCCCAACAACAGCAACGTGCTGCTAACGGCCGGCCAGGCGCGCGACCTGTCGCGCAAGACGGTGCGGCTCGTCCCGGCGCGCACCGTGCCGCAGGGCATCGCTGCGCTGATCGCCTACTCGGCCGATGCCGGCCTGGAGCGCAATGCCACGGCTATGGAAGATGTCGCGGCCACGGTTCGCACGGGCGAGGTGACGGTGGCGGTGCGCGATGCCCGGCTCGACGGGCTGGCCGTGCGCAAGGGCGAGGCGCTGGGATTGCTCGACGACGAGGCGGTGACGGTCGGGCCGACGTGCGACGGGGTGGCGCTGGACCTGATGGCGCGGATGGGCGCGGACGCGGACGTGGGCGCCTTGCTCACGGTCTACTACGGCCGCGAGGTCACGGTCGAGGCGGCTCAGGACCTGGCCGCGCGGGCGCGCCGCCGCTACGAGGGCCTCGAGGTCGAGGTCGTCGACGGCGGCCAGCCGCACTATCCCTACATCCTCTCGCTGGAAGCGGAGCTATGATCAAGGTTGTGACCGATAGCTCGGTTGACCTCCCGGAGGAGATCGCGCGCGAACTGGACATTACCATCGTGCCCCTCACCATCCACTTTGGCGACCGCACCTACCTCGACCGACGGGACATCGACCCCGCGACGTTCTACCGCATGCTGGCCGCCGAGCACGCCCACCCGCGCACGGCGCAGCCATCGGTCGGGTTGTTCGAGGAGGCGTTCAGAAGACTGGCGGCTGCGGGCGACGACATCCTGGTCATTACCATCGGCGCCACGTTCAGCGGCACCATGAACAGCGCCGCGCTGGCCGCGCAAGCGGTCCCCGACGCGCGCGTCACGCTGATCGACAGCGGCACGGTCAGCATGGCGATGGGCAGCATGGTCATCCGCGCCGCCCGGCTGGGTCGCGAAGGCCGCGACATGGCCGCCATCGAGGCCACGGTACGCGACATGATGCCGCGCCTGCGCCTGTGCCTGCTGGCGGACACGCTGACCTACCTGCAACGCGGCGGGCGCATCGGCCGCGCCCAGGCGGTGGCTGGCTCGCTGCTCAACATCAAGCCGATCCTCACGCTCAGCCGGGGTGAGGTCACGCCGCTGGCGCGCGTGCGTTCGCGCGCCAAGGGCCTGCACGAGATGGTCGAGTTCCTGCGCGCAGGCGCGCCCCTGGAGGAGATCTACGTGATGCACACCGCGGCCCCCCAACTGGGAGACGAGCTCGCCGGCATGCTGCAACCGGTCTTTGGGCAGACGCCGCCGGTGTTGCCCCTGGGTCCCGTCGTCGGGGTCCACCTCGGCCCGGGCTCGGCGGGCGCCATCGGCCTATCCCGGACGGGCAACCCTCACCCCTGACCCCTCTCCCGTGCGCGGGCGAGGGGAGAAGGACGAAGCCTGCGACCGCCCGGCTAGACCGACGGACCCGCGGCTAGGGTCCGGGGGGCGGGTCAAGCATGTGTCGCAGGGCAGACCACTGGCCGACCGCGGTCGGATAGAATTTGTAGGGGCGCATCGCATACGCCCTGCGTGCAGCGCGACGAGGATAACCGGCAGACGTGAGAGGAGATGAGCAATGAGTGTCCCAGAGTTTTCCGAGTGCCCTTACTGTAGCCAGGAGTTGGAGCAGTGGAGCATCCGCTTCCAGCGCAGTGACCGCCCTGACGACCCGGCCTGGCAGCCCCTCACCCTCCCGCGCCCGCTACTTCGGGCAGAGCGCCGGCCCGGCGTCGATGTCTAGGCCCTGACCGATCTTGCGCATGGCGTGCGGGAGGGCGAGGGCCTGACCTTGCTCTCGCTGTGCCCTTCGACGCGCTGCGGCTACTACGTGCTGCGTTACCGCGACGGCCTGACGCACTGGGACCGCGATCCCGAGGCCGCGCGCCTGCTGCGTACCCTATTTGGCGACGAGTAACGCAGAGTAGGCATAGCGGGGGCCATTCCAATAGCGGTCATCCTCGAAGAACGTCCCGGACGGCTCGAAGAGTGGATGAGGCGGCACGACGAAGACGCCTTCGTAGCCACCGTCGCCCAGTTCAGTTCCTCCAAGTAGTCTTCCACATGGATCGAACTGGTGGGAATAGGTCGGCCATTGGCCATCGTGACCGAGAAAGAGGCGGTAGCCGCACTCCAGCCAGCGTAAAAGGCACGTTCGCCGCCCCCGTCCGCCCGGATACAGGGCGTCTACGGGTGCTTGGGCACGTCGCGCAGCGCATCATCGACGTGGCAGCTAAACGGGGCAGACTTTATGCTCTCGGTCGAACCACACAACGTAGAAGATGGCGTCGGTACCACCACGATACCCAAACAGGCGCATTCTCTGCGTGACACGCACCTCATGAATCTCCACATCTTCTGGCACACTATCGGGGAGCGCAGGCAAACTAGAGCGGTCTATCGGCGTCCACCCAATCCCGCCGCCACTTCCATGATGCCCTCCCGATGTACGGATTTGAGCCCATGTCATCCTCTCCATCTTTTGCCAGGTACTTACGAGAGAATCTAGCTCCTGTGGAGTCCACTCGTTCAAGCAGTACTTGTTCTGATCGGCATGTGTAAAGCGGAAGGAGGGAGATAAATAGTCGGTGCTTTGTTGCTCGGTGGATTTGGTCGCAACGGCGCCAATCCTTCCCGTCTGGTGTGCTTGGTTACCCGCCAGGCGGGTTTTTTGTTTCTTCGACGGCACGCGGGTTTAAGCAGGAGCTAGTTGCAGCGCGTAGTAGTCGTGCATCGCCGCTTGTGAGATAACTTCGGAACAAGAAGCCCCAGGATCATATCCGCGACGCGCGTCAATCCATGGAGTTTCACCGTGAGTCAGTTCTTCCAAACGAGTGGCACTGAACTGTCCATACGCACTCCACACCTCTTCAAGAATGCCGCGCGTCTCGTCATCTATCTCCGGCATGGGTGATGCGGCGACACGATCAATAGGACGCCAGCCATTCTCCTTGAACCTGCGATACAGATGCGGAATTACGGGGCCATGCACCCATGCCTCAAAGTCGTCCTCAAATAGAGGCTCACCCGTTAAGGCCAAGTGCCAGGCTTGGGCGTAGTATACAAGCTTTTGGAGGCGTAGATTGGTCATCACGTCGCCCGAGGATTCATCCACGCGCAAGATGAAGTAGTCAGCAACCTGATCTGTCGTCAACATCTCTGCCCCCCTCATTGCACCAATCCACGGACTATCAACATCCCGTCCACACGATACGGTGCTATTATACCATGGCTGTCAAGAAACATAGGGCAAACGTACTACTAAAGTAAAGCGATGTCAACGACGGATGCGGTTGACATCGGGTACGGCTAGAGTTGCGGAAGGATCGGGCCAGCCGTCCTCCAGGCCATCGCTTAGCGTCACGTCCCACTCAGCTCTCTCATCCAGCAGTTCTTGCCAGGCTTGAGGATCGGCTTTGAGGGAGGCGTAGGCCTGATTGGTGAGTTCCAGCACGCGGGCGCGACGGTAAGCCTCAACCGCCTTGACCAGGACATCCTCCAGCGGTTCGTCCATCTCTTGCGCCAGCTTGCGCAAAGCCTCGTGCGTCTCGTCGGTCACGCGAATCGTCGCTCCCATCGTCGCCTCCTTCCTGGTTGTCTTGTATACTGACCAGTATATACCTCACCCAAAACGACAGATCGTCAACCGATGGAAGATACCTTTGTGCGCATACGTCTGAACAAAATACTGGCCGACGCGGGCGTCTCCTCGCGGAGGGGCGCCGAGCGGCTGCTGGCCGAGGGGCGCGTCGCCGTCAATGGGCAGGTAGTGACCGAGCCGGGGGCGCAGGCGGACCCTGCCCAGGACACCATCACGGTCGATGGGCGCGACATCGGCCGCGCGTCCTCAGGCTACGTTTATATCATGCTCAACAAACCGCCTGGCGTGGTCACCACGGCCAGCGATCCCCAGGGCCGTCCCACGGTGCTCGATCTGGTGGACCGGCCGGAGCGCCTCTTCACCGTGGGCCGCCTCGACCGCGACACCGAGGGTTTGCTGCTGCTGACCAACGATGGCGACTGGGCCAACCGCGTTGCGCACCCCGGCGGCGGAGTGGAGAAGGAGTATGAGGTTACGGTCGACGGCATCCCCGACGAGGCGGCGCTGCGGCAACTGGCCGAGGGCGTCGCGCTGCCGGATGGGCACGTGGCCCACGGCGAGGCGCGCGTACTCGACGCGGTGGACGGCAAGGCACATGTGTCGCTACTCTTACACGAGGGGCACAAACGCCAGGCGCGCCTGATGTTCGGCGCGATCGGCCGGCCCGTCCGTCGCCTGGTTCGCGTACGCGAGGGCGGTCTGAGGCTGGGCCAACTGGAGCCGGGGGCATGGCGCGAGCTCAGCCTTGCCGAGGTCGACGCGGTTTTGCGGCCACTGGCAGCGAGGCCGTCGCCACCGGTGGCAGTCAGGCCGCTCCGCACAGGCCCGCGACGAACCGGCGCGACCGGCGCGGGCCGCGCACCGGAGCGCGGCTTGCGAGTAGGCGGACCAGGAGAAGAAGGAGAGATTGGTGCAGCAGGACGAGCGGGAGCGCGCCCCGGACCTGGCGGGTTCGGCGCGGACGCCGGACAAGACCGAGAACGAGGCGGACACCCGGCGCCGCCCCGCTATGGCCGCGACGGCCGCGGACGAGACGCCGAACACGAGTCAGGCGGCAGCCCGCGAACCGCTGGCGACAACGCCCCTGCCGCCGCGGGGCCTGACCATCGCGATCGACGGCCCGGCCGCCTCGGGCAAGTCGACGATCGCCCGCGCCGTGGCCGAGGCGCTGGACCTGCTCTACCTGGACACGGGGACGATGTACCGCGCGGTGACGTGGCTGGCGATCCAACACGACGTCGCCCCCCTTGATGAGGACGCCGTCAGCCGCCTGGCCGAGACGGCGGCCTTCGGGTTCCCCAGTCAAGGCGCGGCCGAAGCGGTCAACCCGCCCATCCTGATCAACGGCGTCGACGCCACGGCCGGCCTCCGGGAGCCCATGGTCGACGCCGCCGTCTCAGGGGTCTCGGCTTTCCCACGAGTGCGCAGGGCGCTGGTGCGCGAACAGCGCCGTCTGGCGCAGGACCGGGGCGTGGTGATGGTCGGCCGCGACATCGGGACCGTGGTGCTGCCCGACGCCCCGCTCAAGATCTACCTTGAGGCCGACGCGGCCGAGCGGGCTCACCGCCGCTATGAGGAGCGCCGCGACCGCGGCGAGCGAGCCGACTACGTCGAGATCCTGGAAGCCATGGAGCAGCGCGACCGCTTGGACGCGCAGCGCGCGGACTCGCCGTTGCGTCCGGCCGATGACGCCGTGCGACTGGACACCACGGGACAGGGTATCGGGCAGGTCGTCGAGCGCGTGCTGGCCCTGGCCCACGACCGCATGCGGGTCCAGGACGGGCAGGACGGGCAGGACGGGCAGGACGGGCAGGACGGGCAGGACGGGCAGGACGGGCAAGAGGCGGCGCCGTGATCGCCGGGGGCAGCGTCTACCGCCTGGTCTACCGTCCGGTGCGCTGGCTGGTCCCGCGGCTGGCCCACGTCACCATCGTCGGGGCCGAACACATGCCGCGCGGCGGGGGTGTGTTGCTGGTCTCCAACCATCTGACCAATTTTGACGTGTTCGTCATCGGCATGTGCTTCAAGCGCATCCTCAACTTCATGGGCAAGGCCGAACTGTTCCGCAACCCGCTCCTGGCCTGGGTGTGGGGCCAGCTCTATGGTTTCTCTATCCGGCGTGGCGAGGCCGACCGCGCGGCGTTGCGCCACACTGAGGACCTGCTGCGCGCCGGGCGGGTAGTGGCAGTCTTTCCCGAGGGGCATCGCTCCGTGACCGGAGCCTTGCAGGCGGGTCAGCCCGGCATCGCGCTGATCGCGCGCCGCGCTGGCGTACCCGTCCTACCGGTTGCTGTGACCGGCACGCAGCACTTCTTGCCGCCGGACCTGTGGCGCTGGCGCCCCTGGCGCCGCCCATCCATCACCGTCACCATCGGCGAACCGTTCACCCTATCCAGGGCGACGGGGCGCGCCGCCAACCAAGAGGCGACCGACGCCATCATGGCCCGCGTCGCAGCGCTGCTCCCGCCCGCCAACCGCGGCGCCTACGCCGACAAGGTCCCAGAGTAAAGAACAACTTGTCAGGAGTGACGCAGTGGCTATCCTCTTCTACAGCAACAGGGACAATCCGTACGGCTGCTTCTCCAACTTCTCGCGCCATCCCTTCGAGCTTGACGGTAAGCGATGGCCGACCAGTGAACACTACTTCCAGGCCCAGAAGTTCCAGGATTGGGCTGACGCCGAGGACGTGCGCCGGGCCCGGTCGCCCAAGGAGGCGGCCGACATCGGCCGCGACCGCTCCCGCGCGCTGCGGCGCGACTGGGAGGCGGTCAAGGACGACGTGATGCGCCGCGCCGTGCTGCGCAAGTTCGAGACGCACGACGACATCCGCCAGATCCTGCTGGACACGGGCGAGGAGCAGATCGTGGAGAACGCGCCCGGCGACTACTGCTGGGGTTGCGGCGCGGACGGCAGCGGCAAGAATATGCTGGGCAAAATCCTGATGGAAGCGCGCGAGGTCCTGCGTCGCCGCGCCTCCGACGAGGCCGCCAGGCAACCTGGGAGCGGCGTATCATAGCGGTAGCGATGAGGAGGTCGAGTTATGGATGAGGCGATACGCAACGATCCGGTCAAGATCGCGGCCTGGCTCGAGCAGGTCCGCAACGCCAACATCGATAAGACGGGGCCGATCAACACCCGTACGGCCGAGGAGGCGCCGAACGGGATAGATATCTCCCAATTGCGCGCAAACCTCAAGCTGACTCATCAACAGCGCGCGGAGAAAATGGTCGCCGCCGCAAACTTTTTTGCCTCAGTTCGCGGTACCGTGCAACGCCGGACATCTCCGTGACTGGACATCCACCATTCGATCCGATAGCGATAACCGCACGTCTCGTTACAGAGGGCGTGGACTTCGTTATCATTGGCGGTTTCGCCGCTACACTCCAGGGCGCCGAAGTCCCTACTCTGGACCTGGATATCAGCTATGATCGCTCTCTTCAGAACCTGGAGCGCCTTGCCACGGCGTTACAAGCACTTGATGTACGTCTCCGGGGAGCGGAGGACGTGCCCATCCGCATCGATGCTTTGTTCCTCCGCAATGGTGAGATATGGACCTTCCGGTCGGCGCTTGGTGACATTGACTGCCTGGCCAACCCAACAGGCGCGCCGTCCTATGACCGTTTGAAAGCGCGAGCTGAAGACGCTATGCTCGGGCTGCATCGTGTGAAGGTCGCTAACCTGGACGATCTGATCGCCATGAAACAAACAACAGGGCGGAACAAAGACATCACCAAGCTTGCCGAACTCGTGACGCTTCGCAGGCTCATCCAGGATGACCTCCGCGACTAATCCATGGCCGAGAATGCGTATTGCCAGGCGCAAAGTAACAAAATGACGCACTCTATCCTCCCGCGGTTGACGAACAACCGCTCGATCCCGCTACACTTCTACCTGGAGCCTTGGGGCGACGCATGCGAGATACCGTAGCGGGAAACAAAACGGTAATGACAGCGGAGTGCGGAGTAAGGAGAAAACAGAGACATGGCTGACGCGACAGGGACAGAGCGGGTGACGATCGGCGTGCTGGGCGGGAGCGGGCTCTACGCCATGGACGAACTGACCGACGTGGAGGAGCGGCGCGTCTCGACGCCGTTCGGCGAACCCTCCGACGCTATTACAATCGGGACACTGCACGGCACGCGCGTGGCCTTCCTGCCGCGCCACGGCCGCGGCCACCGCCTGCTGCCCTCGGAGATCCCCGTGCGCGCCAACATCTACGCGCTCAAGAGCCTCGGGGTGCAGTGGCTGATCGCCGCCAGCGCCGTCGGCTCGATGCGTGAGGAGATCGAGCCGCTGCACATGGTCATCCCCGACCAACTGATCGACCGCACCGTCAGCCGCGTGGGCACCTTCTTCGGAGGTGGGCTCGTCGGCCACGTGTCGCTGGCCCAACCCTTCTCGCTGCTGCTCTCCAGTCTGGTGGCCGACGCCGCCGAGCGCGCCGGCGCCACGGTGCACCGCGGCGGTACCTATGTCTGCATCGAGGGACCGCAGTTCTCCAGCAAGGCCGAGTCGTTGCTCTACCGCAGCTGGGGCGTCTCGGTCATCGGCATGACCGCCCTGCCCGAGGCCAGGCTGGCCCGCGAGGCCGAGATGCACTACGCCATGATCGCGCAGTCGACGGACTACGACTGCTGGCACGAGAGCGAAGAGGCCGTCAGCGCCGACCTGGTAGTTGCCAACGTGGCCCGGAATATCGCCACGGTGCGCCGCTCACTGCTGGAGCTTGTCCCCACCATCCCGGCCACGCCGCCGGACGACGACATCACAAACGCGCTGGCCCACGCCATCCAGACCGCGCCGGACGCCATCAACCCCGAGGCCGTGGAGCGCCTGGGCATCATCTTCGAGAAGTACGCCCGGCGGTAGGCCGTGGGCCGTGGGCCGTGGGCCGTGGGCCGTGGGCCGTGGGCCGTAAGCCTGCGACTGAAGTCGCATGGCAAACCACGGCGACTAAAGTCGCTCGGAGGACCACGTTAGGGCACTGCGTTAAGGGCGCCGCGTTAGAGGCACTTCAGTGTCCGTCGTTTGCCATGCGACTTTAGTCGCAGGCCTTCAGGCCTTCGGATTGCGTTAGTGATAAGATAGGGGCAATCGGATCTGTGGTGATCGGGCAAGGAGGGCGTGGTGCAAGAGCAAGCGTATCTCATCGACATAGACGATGACGTAGACATCGGCGCTGATATAGCTGACACCGAACTCGCCGCCGCGTTCGGGCTCGAGGCGTTGCCATCGCCACGACCGCTGCGCTTGCCATCGCCGTCTATCGAAGATGCGCTGGTGGAAATGGTGGACATCATCGTCGAGCACGTCCACCCGCTGCAAATCATCCTCTTTGGTTCGCGCGCGCGTGGCACGCACCAGCCGCACAGCGACGTTGACCTGCTCGTCGTCCTACCCGAGGTCACCAACGACCGCGAGGCCGCGGTATCTATTGGCAGCCTCCTGGCGTACATGCCTGTTGCTAAAGACGTGTTTGTCACGACGCCACAGCAGATCGAGGAAGAGCGCGACATCGTGACCAGCATCCTGTATTGGGCAACGCGTCAGGGGAAAGTGTTGTATGACGGCACGTCGGCCGCCTGATGGGCAGGAGGATAGACCTCCAACCCCTGGAGGCGGAGCGCGACAACGGCGCACACTCGACTGGCTGCGGATCGGGCGGAAGGACTTACGGGCCGCCACGCGTATGCTCAAGGACGGTGGATACGACCCGTATCAAGTATGCTTTTTTGCGCAACAGGCTGCGGAGAAGTCCATCAAAGCCGCACTCACGTTCGAGGCGCGAGAGTTCGAGCCCACGCACGATCTCGATACCCTGACTGGGCTGCTACCTTCGACCTGGAAGGTACATGGAGTCTCTGGGCGGCTGCGACAGCTGACCTCCTACGGCGTGGAGACGCGCTATCCGGCGCCACAAGCACTGCCGACGGTGGACGACGCCGACCGCGCTGTAGAGCAAGCAACAGCTATCCACAGGTCGATTGTGCGCGATTTGGAGACGCGAGGCATGGTCCTGACCGCGGTCCCGCGTCAGGGAAAACGCACTGACACAGCAGTGCCACCAACGTAAGAGCACGAGCGACAGGACACAGAGCGAAAGAAGGAATGAGGGCTGCCCTGGCTCTGGCTATTGCTATTCCTGTCCCAGTGCGGTAGCCTGGTAAGTAGTTGTCATCCGACGTGACGACGCGTGAGGGCGCGTCCACCCGTCTCTCTATCTCTTATCGCCGAGCCCGTGCGGTCAGCGCAACGCCGGTCGTAGGACGTAGGGTCGATGCCTACTTCCCCGCCACCTATTCGCCATCGCGCCTGTACCGGCGTAGTACGGCCTCCGGCGCCATCATCTTATGGTCAAGGGCCTCGGGCCGTGGATTCCACCCCATCCGGCGATGCCGCGCTCTCCCTGGTTGCGATAGCCGCGCCAAACGCATGTGGCGCGCGTTGCCATGGATGCTGGAGAGTGAGCGCGCTCGGCGCCCAGGAACACCAAGTACAACAACACCGGAAACAAAACAAAGAGCACCAAGGCCGTCTGTCGTGGTCCACGCCGGCGGAGGCGCGCCGTCCCAGCTGGCAAACGATAGTTCACGGCTGATAGCACAAGGATGAACCAGATGACCGTTGTCGAGAAGAAGAGCTACGACGTCAAGGACGAGGCCCTCGCCGCCGCCGGCAAGCAGCGCATCGAGTGGGCCGAGGCCCAGATGCCCGTCTTGCGCCTGATCCGTGAGCGCTTCGAGCGCGAGAAGCCCCTGACCGGCGCCCGCATCGCCGCCTGCCTCCACGTCACCACCGAGACCGCCAACCTGGTACGCACGCTCAAGGCGGGCGGCGCCGAGGTGACCCTGTGCGCCTCCAACCCGCTCTCCACGCAGGACGAGGCCGCCGCCGCGCTGGTCAAGGTGTACGGCATCCCCACCTACGCCATCAAGGGCGAAGACGAGACGACCTACTACCAGCACATCCACGCCACGCTCGACACGCGCCCCACCATCACCATGGACGACGGCTGTGACCTCGTCTCGGCCATCCACAAGGAGCGCACCGACCTCATCCCCAGCATCATCGGCGGGACCGAGGAGACCACTACCGGCGTGATCCGCCTGCGCGCCATGGAGCGCGACGGCGTGCTGCGCTTCCCCATTATCGCCGTCAACGAGGCCGACACCAAGCACCTCTTTGACAATCGCTACGGCACCGGCCAGAGCACCATGGACGCTATCATGCGCTCCACCAACTACCTGCTGGCCGGCCGCAACCTCGTCGTCGTCGGTTATGGCTGGTGCGGCCGCGGCGTGGCCTCGCGGGCGCGCGGACTGGGCGCCAACGTGATCGTGACCGAGGTTAACCCCACGCGCGCCATCGAGGCCGTGATGGACGGCTACCGCGTCATGACCCTGGAGGAGGCCGCCCCCATCGCCGACGTGGTGGTGACGGTCACCGGCAACTACCACGTGGTCGACCGTCAGCACATCGATCGCTTCAAGGACGGCGTGATCCTGGCCAACTCCGGCCACTTCAACGACGAGATCAACATCGACGCGCTGGGCAGCGACGTGCAAACCATGCGCCCGTTCGTGCAACAATACGCGCTGGACAACGGCCGCCGCGTTTACCTGCTGGCCGAGGGGCGCCTGGTCAACCTGAGCGCGGCCGAGGGGCACCCGGCCTCGGTGATGGACATGAGCTTCGCCGACCAGTCGCTCTCCGTCGAGCACGTGGTGCGCCACCACGCCGAGTTGCAGCCCAAGGTCTACGTGGTGCCCACGGACATCGACCAGGAGGTGGCGCGGCTCAAGCTGCATTCGATGGGGATCACCATCGATGTCCTGACTCCCGAGCAGGAGAAGTACCTGGGCTCCTGGGAATCGGGAACGTAGTAGAGTTGCCAGTTGCCAGTTGCCAGTTGCCAGTTGCCAGTATGCAGCATCGGCATGAATCCGATAACCTTTGTGGAGAGCATCGTGGACGAACTTGGCTGTCTTTGGCGTCTCCACGATATAGTCGGCGCCCGAAGGAGAAACTGGCAACTGGCAACTGGCAACTGGCAACTGATAACTTCGTGGAGGAGAGATGCAAGAGACGAACTTTGCTCGCAGTGAGCGTACGTTGTTCACGAGCGAGTCGGTCACAGAGGGGCATCCCGATAAGGTGTGCGACCAGATCAGCGACGCGGTGCTCGACGCGCTGCTGACGGTCGATCCGCGTAGCCGCGTGGCCTGCGAGGTGGCGACCACGACCGGTCTGGTGCTGGTGCAGGGCGAGATCACCACGGAGGGCTACGTGGAGATCCCCGAGATCGTGCGTGGCACCCTGGCCAGCATCGGCTACACCAAGGCCGAGTATGGCTTCGACGCCGACACCTGCGGCGTGATGACCGCCGTGCACAAGCAATCGCCCGACATTGCCCTCGGCGTCGACCGCGCCCTCGAGGCGCGTAGCGGCGAGATGAGCGACGAAATGATCGAGGCCACCGGCGCGGGCGACCAGGGCATGGTCTTCGGCTATGCCTGCACCGAGACGCCCGAGCTGATGCCCCTGCCGATCTCGCTGGCTCACGCCCTGACCCACGGCCTGGCCCACGCGCGCAAAGAAGGCAGCCTGCCCTACCTGCGCCCCGACGGCAAGAGCCAGGTGACGGTGGAATACCACAGGGGCAAGCTCGTGCGCGTGGCCACCATCGTGGTCTCGACGCAGCACGCGCCGGAGATCGAGCAGAGCCGCATCGCCCGCGACGTGCGCCACGACATCATCGACCGCTACGTGCCGGCCGAGTTGCTCGACGACGATACAAAGGTTTACGTCAACCCGACCGGCCGCTTCGTGGTCGGCGGACCCATGGGCGACTCGGGCCTGACCGGGCGCAAGATTATCGTCGACACCTACGGCGGCATGGCCCGCCACGGCGGCGGCGCGTTCTCGGGCAAAGACCCGACCAAAGTGGACCGCTCGGGCGCCTACGCCGCGCGCCACGTGGCCAAGAACGTCGTCGCGGCCGGGCTGGCCGAGCGATTCGAGGTGCAGATTGCCTACGCCATCGGCGTGGCGCGGCCGCTGGCCATCCACGTCGAGACCTTCGGCACGGCCCAACTCCCCGAGTCGCAGATCGAGCACCTGATCCGCGAGCACTTCGACCTGCGTCCCGCGGCGATCATCCACCGCTTCGACCTGCGCCGCCCTATCTACCGCCAGACGGCCTCGTACGGCCACTTCGGCCGCCCTGACCTCGACCTGCCCTGGGAGCGCGTCGACATGGCCGACGCCCTGCGCCAGGCCGCCTTCGGCGCCGCGGCAGCGGTGCAGTAGGGGCGTATCGCATACGCCCAGGCAGCGGCAAGAAGGACAACGCCACGTCTGTGCCACGTCCTCCTTGCCGATAGGCGATTGCTTGCCGCCACTCACTGCCCAGCCACGGTCTGTGAATTCTACGCGTATGGACTCTGCAACCGGGTTTGGGGGGCTGTGCCCGCGCACGGCCCAGCCTTGGGTAAGCGCGAACACGATCTGTCGCGGCCTCCACCCGACCGCAGTCGGCCCGTCGTGTGCCATGCGACCGCAGTCGCAGGCTAGCATTCACAGACCGTGACTGTCCAGCGTCGCCAGCATTGCTGGCTGTTAGAATGGACATATTAGACTGTCCCAACAGCGGGCCGAATCGCTGTTGCTGCCCCTGTCGGCCGAAGAACAGGGTGGGGAGATTATGGCCGTTGAATCGATGACCGTCCGCGTGCCGCTTGAGCTGTATGCACGGCTTCAGGAACGGGCTCAGCACCTGGAGCGTCGTGTGGAGGAGGTCCTGGTCGACGCATTGGTGGAGGCTATACCTCCCGATGATGCTCTGCCTGCCGACGTTGCCGCCGCGCTTGCGCCTCTCGATTCTTTGTCCGATGCTGATTTATGGGAGGTCGCGCGCACGAGCCACCTCTCGCCCGCGGCGGCGGCGCATCTGGAGGAGTTGAACCACAAACGTCAGCGCGAGGGGCTTGATGGGGAAGAAGACCGGATGGCCGAGTTATTGCTCCATCACTATGAGCGTGCCATGTTGGTGCGCGCGGAAGCGCTGGCCCAACTCAAAGAGCGCGGGAAAGACATTTCCGCCCTTCTGCGACCAGCCAGTGCATGAGCGTCACGCGTGTCCCCATTGTCCTGCGTGAGCGGGTCGCGCGTCAAGCACGGGTGCGCCCCGAGATTGTGAGGGTGGGTGTGATCGAGCCTGCGACTGCGGTCGCATGGCAAACCACGGGCCGACTGCGGTCGGGTGGGGTCCGCCGTCACGCTGCTCCTGACCCCGGTCTGACACCGCAGTGTCCGTCGTGTGCCATGCGACTGCGGTCGCAGGCCCTGTCTCACAATCGTGAGGTGCATCCCATCAAGCACGTTGTTCTTGACTTTTGCGCCCGCTCCCCGTACGCTGCTCAACATGGCGCAAGGACAATTTCGCACCCTCATCAACCTCGTGGTCGTCTTCGGCCTGCTGGGCGCGTTCCTGTGGGGTGGGTCGCGCCTGCTCAACGCGCTGGCCGGCTCCGACCAGGCGGCCAGCGCCGCGCCCACTCCGCAAGCGGTTATCGAGCAGCCGGGCGCCTTCGACACGCCCACCGCGACCCCACGCGGTGGGCCGCACACCCCGACCCCCAGCCCAACCCCTACCGTCGCCCCACCCACGGACACCCCCGCGCCCACGCTCACCCCTAAAGCACCGCCAAAGGTCATTATTTCGCTGTCGGCACTTGGTGACAATCCAACGCACACGATCACTCTGACCGGTGGCATTGTGTACGTCTACTGCTTGGTACGAAACAGCGCACTTCCACCGGGCCCAAATAACAATTTGGTGTTCAATTGGTTGCAAGGTCTACCCCCGGCCTTCTCCTCGTGGTCTGAAGCTGCGTTCCAAGGCGTCCCATATACCTACGCATACTACAAGTTTGCGACGCCAGGAAAATATAGCTGCCAAGTGGTCGACAACGGCCAACCTATCGGCTCGTCCGATTTTACGCTTCAGTAAGCCATGACCGCTGACGGCTAGCCCATCATCTTCGGCTTAAGATCGACTCAGGGCGCCAAGACACCATCGATAGTGCGGATTCTGTACGTACGGAATATAGGACTATCACGGAGGTGATTGACAGATGAGGACAGCTACTGCGTTAGGCCTGCGCGGACGCCGTTTGTTCGCGTGCCGTGTCTCCCTCACCACACCAGCCTTACTTGTGGTATCGCTGACTCTGGGTGGTCTGGCCCATCCAGCATTCCAAGATGATGCGATGATGCGTCCGCAGAGTGCATATTCGCTTGCTGGCAAATTGTCAGGCAATAGCATGGTTACGGTCGTCCGTCAGCGACGGACCTCCCCGACGGTCTTCGTTTCCCTTTCGTCGCGTGGTACGAGAGCCGCGACAGTCTTTGCGCTCCACGGGCAGAACCAGCGGATCTTTTGCCTGGTGCGCAACAGCGCGCTCCGGGCCTATGCAGTACTTCTGTTCCAGTGGTCGCAAGGGTCGCCCCTGCCCTTCTTCACGTTCCCTGAAAACAGAACGTCCGGCCAGTTTTCCTACGTGTACTACATCGTCTCCACGGCGGGACGTTACCGCTGCGACGTGAGCGCCAATGGCCGTCCGCTCGGCTCGGCCCAGTTCACAGTCACGCCATAGCATAGGCAAGCAGTACGAATTGTTCCGGCGACCTTAGCTGAACCTTGATCGATACTATGTCGAGTAGCTAAGTGGTGACCGCGCCCTTGCAGGTGACTACCAGCTCACAGCGAATGGAATGCTCCACTGTCCACCCGGCCACCTTGCCCGCATGACGTAGCAGTCCGTATGCGAAACAAGCAGACGGGCAGTGAACCCGTGCCATTGCTGGTTATAGATGAGCCTTTCAGGATGATTCGGATCGCGCTTAAGGGGATGTAGATTCGGATAGCGCGGGTTGAGTACGACGGTCTCACGCACTGTCTGAGGCGCTGGTGAAAACAACTGAAAGCGCAGTGGTCGGCCGTGTGGGTAGGGGATGACCTGGATCATCGTTAAACCGGTGTAGCTCTGTGGTTCGAGCCAGTCCATCTTCACTGGCCACCCGTCCGGTGTCGCTGTTTCTCTAGATTGTCCTATGTGCAGCGGGACCCCACGATCCAGGCCAAGGACCCACACGGGGAAAGATCCAACCGCTGGCAGTTCGAGGGAGGGAACAACTCTAGCAGAAGGAGCAACCGGACAGTTTGCTGGGGCAGGTCCTAAACGAGGCATCGGTGTCGGACCGGGCACCGACTGCGGCGGACGCCCCACTTTGCTCAGCACACCTCCCGTCAGAATCATGAGCAAGAGTGGTAGCCCAATAAGGATGAACCTGCGGGTCACTGTTCCTCCCAGGTTAATCGTGCAGCTACAGTGGCGAGCCGATGAATTGACACGGGGTGATACCCCTGCAGTCTTTGCAGTCCTTGCAGGAGTATCACCCCGTACACTTGGAAGGCTCGGGCGTTCGGCAGGTCAGTTAGCTGGTGAACACGACATCGTTGCTGAGGTAGCCGTGGTTGTCGCCGAAGTGGACATCCCAGATCACTCCTCTTGTCGCCAGTTGATGGCCGAATTGCCATATACCACTGGAGCCGCACAACTGTGCGTTGTTCCAATTGTATGGCCCGGCATTGTTCGAGATGTTGAGCCAGTAGTCGCTGAAGCTTGGGCAACTCGTCTGAGATTCGCCGCTCCAGTCGCCATTGAACGCCTCGAACAAGGGTGCGTTGGTACCACCTGGTCCGACCAAAGTAAGCGAGATGCTCATCGGCTTGGCCGGACGACTCTGCGGCCCCGCTTGGGTTTGAGGTGCCGCGACCAAGCGCGATGCCGCCGAGGCATGTGCCGTTGTTGCTGGTCGTGGGAACGTGGCGATCACGAGGCTGAGCGCCACTGCAGTGCCTGCGATAATCCTGCACCGCAGGAGGCGTTCTCGCAGGAGCATGCCGCGGGCGCTACGGCGCAAGCAGGAGGTAGCGCAGCGTGAAATCGCCGACGAGGACGAAACCGTCTAAGTGGTGAACTCGCGTTGCCCTATCGGCGACAAAAGACGAGGCGCTGTACACTATGGCCATGAGACGTATCGTGAGCAGGGTATGTATCGCGCTCGTCGTCGTCGCGCTTACGCTCCTCCTTGGCCTTGCGCTGGTATCCCTTCTTCTTGGGAGGGACCGGGAGATACCAAGCACGATTTATACGCCAGGCCAGGTGAACATCGGCCTGTCGACCGATCCGCAAGCCTGGACGGGACGCGTGGTGCAGGTGCGCGGGGTCGTACAGAGCGGTTACGAGACGGGCGGCGGCGTGGTTGGCCACTGGGCCGATGAACTCGACCCCAGCCCCTCGACTCCCGGCCCAATCACCGGGGAGGACGAGCTCCAGATAGCGCCCCAGGCAGCCGACTCGTCGCTAGATCTGCTGTATCACATTCCCTACGTCGGGGACATCCTGCCGCGGCGTCAACGGCCACAGTACGGGCACGCCGCTGTGTATCTGCTCAAAGTCCAGAATCCAGCGACGTGTAATCCCACCCCGGCGGCGCCACGTTGTATCGCCGCGCTCGTCCTCAACGCGCGAGGCTGGGACCGGTGATGCGAACAGTGCAGCGAACACAGCGGTCGCGAACGTGACGTTGCGATGCGCAATGGGAAGGGAGGCTACTCGACGATTCCCAGGCGCACCGCCGTGGCGCCCAGGGCACAGAGCGTCGACGCGCCCAGCTTGTCCTTGAGTATCTCGACCTTGTGCTGGACCTGGCGCTCGCTCATGCCCTCCTTGTCCGCGATCGTTTCCTGCAACTGTCCCGCGATCAGGCGCTTGAGCACGGCCAGTTCCTTGGGCGTGAGGTCGTCGTGCCAATCCCGGCCCGGCGCGTGCCGCGGCCCGGCGGCCAGCGCCTGTACGGCGGGGCGACTGCCCACCTGCACGCCAGCCTGGACCGTTGCGAGGATTGGCGGGAGCGTGGTTGGCGACACATCGACCCACACGAGATAGCCGTCCACTCCCAGGTTCAGCAACCGAAGGTGTGTCTCGTAGCTCAGCGGCGGACCGATCAGGACGAGATGGCTTCTCGGGCTTGCCGTGTGCACTGCGTCCACCGTGTCCAGGGAGGTGAGCTCAGCGCGCTCCTGCTCCTGATCGGTGGCCACGACGATCACGGCGGGCTGGGTTTTCTGTGCGAGCTGCCTGACGTCGCTCGGCGCTCGCACCGCGCCAACAAAATCGACGGTTTGCCGGTTCTGCTGTTCAAGCAGTGTCTGCAGGCCGAGGCACGTCATCTGAGGCTTGGGCGGTTGGACAAACAACACCGTGGGTTTCATCGCCGGGTTCCTCCATTGCGGCCAGGCTATCGGGTTTGGGCTATCGGGTTGGTGAGAGCGAGGGCTGCCACGCGCCCTCCATCAACTACGTTCCAAAACGGGTCCGAAATGGGACAGGCAAAAGTGAGATGGGGTTGCGGCGACGCGCGGGGATGGCCTATGGTACACACAAGGGCTTGAGGAAACGGGCAATCAAGGGCGGCGACCGGTGGCACGACACGGCGGACACGGAGGCGAGTCCGATCCCCTGGGGAAGCCGGGAGGGTCGCGGAGAGGGCCGTCCGAGATCGTCGCGCGCGCCAGGGGCGGCGACCCAGAGGCGCAGGCCACCCTCGCGGCGAATGCGCTACCTCGTCTGACGGTCTCCCTGCGGACCTATGGCGCCGATCCGGAGCTGGCCGCCGATCTGGCGCAGGAGGCGCTGGCGGTGGCGCTGGACCGCATAGAGACGTTGCGCGGCGACGATGAGACCGCCTTTCGGTCGTGGACCATCGGCATCGGCCGCCGGTTGCTTGCGCGAGAGCGTCGCGCGCGAGGGCGATTGCCGACGGTGTCGCTCGATGTACCGGGCGCCACGGGAGGGGAGCAGGCGCGGCAAGACCCGCTGGGGCAAGGGGCGATGGCGACGCGGACACGCGTGAGGCGGGTTCTGGCGCGTCTGCCGGCGGACGTGCGCGAGCTGCTGCTGGCGCGGTGGGTGGACGAGGAGCCGGTGGAGTCGGCGGCCGCGCGGACAGGTATCTCAGCGGCGGCGATGCGCAAGCGCCTGGCGCGGGCCGCACGCCGGTTCCGGGAAGTGTATGATAATGAGCAGGAGGGAGAGCACGAATAGCACTGACGCATAGGAACCGATGCATAGGACAGGACTGAGAATGTGAGCAGGGCAACAGTGGCAGAGGCGGCCGGGGTGGTCGCCACGCATGAGGTCGCTTTGTGGGAGGTGTTGGCCTATGCGGCCCGCCAACTGCAACCAGGTCGTCAGGAGGAGGTCGCTGCGCATCTGGACGGCTGCCCTCTGTGCAAGGCGCGCCTGGAGGAGATGCCTGCCTTCGACGAGGGGCTGGCGATCGACGAGTTGGGGCTAGCGGAGGGGCAGCCGCTGGAGCCGCGGCACAAGGCCGTGGTCGAGGCGGTGTACCGGCAAGCCCTGCGGCGGCTGAGGTGGGAGCGGCTGTGGGCATTGGCGGTGGCCCTGCCGCTCAAGGTCCTCCTGCTACGCGGGGCGCTGCGCGCGCGGATGCGAGGCCAGGGACTGGTCGCCTCAATGCTGAGCGGCGCCGTCGGCGCGCTGACCGTGGCCACCTTCCGCTACATGCTGCGGCGGCAGCGGTAGTGATGCCGGCAACGCTTGTCCCGGTGCCGGATAATAGGGACACGACGGGGCTGGCAGTTGGTAGAGCTTCATCATGCCTACTACGACACGGAGACAACGATGACAACAGACACCTTTCCGACATACGACCAGCTCCTCGCCCAGGCCAGTCGTCTACCGCCAACGGACCAACTGCGGTTACTGGAGGAGTTGGCCTTGCTCGTGCGACAGCACATGATGTACATGACGCCTGAGCCGCCGAGCGGCACCGCGCTTCGGGGCTTGGGTAAAGATTTCTGGCAGGGCATTGACGCCCAGGAGTACGTGGACAGGGAACGCGCCTCATGGGATGGGTAGAGGATTTGCACGGTCAGGTCGTAGGCCTGGACTCAATCTCTTCTCGCTGCTCGTAGTCCCCCTCGGGCTCGCGTGCGATGGAGATGTCGGCCAGTGAGCCATACGTCGCCTTCACGAAGCTCGGCCAATCGAGGCGCGCCTGTTCCGCCAACTCCTCGTCGATGAGCAAGACGACGCGATGCCGGCCGGGTGATATAGTGAGCGCCTGGTCGATCGTGAGCGCCCCGTCGGATCCCACCGTGGCCGTTGTTTCGATGCGTTGTACCATGGTGTCCACACCTCTTTCATGTATCACCCGCGCTTGTCCATCCGCGCTTGTTTCACCAGACAACGATGTGCCATCGGTCAGACGGCGCGCTGTTGGGCATGGCGCCAGCCGCCCAAACAGTCGCCATAAGTCAATTATACTTCTCGCTCGTGTCGCGACGGATGACGCTGGCAGCCATTTCCATCGCAAGGACGGCAGGAGCGTGCTGACCATGGCGGGCGCCGACTGGCTCAGGGCGGGGACTTTCCGTTATACTTGCAACGATGATGATGACACCACTACCCGAACCGGAGCTTGTGCGCGCTGAGTTGCGACTGCTGTTGCTAGAGCGCGCCGTGACGCGCGGCGCGTTCACCCTCAGCTCCGGCGCAACCAGCAGCTACTATATCGACTGCCGTGAGGTGACGCTCTCGCCCGATGGGTTGGCCCTCGTGGCACAGCTGATTGGCCAGAGCCTGCCGCCGGACATCGAGGCCGTTGGCGGTCCTCCGCGCGCGGCCGACCCCGTGGCCGTGGGCGTCTGCCTGTGGAGCGGCCAGGCGGGCCACCCGCATCCGCTACGCGCGTTCATGGTGCGCAAGGAGCCTAAATCCCACGGGCGCGGTAAGCGCATCGAGGGACCCGTGCGCGCCGGGATGCGCGTGGCCATCGTCGAGGATGCCGTGACCAGCGGCGGCTCGATCCTGGAGGCCATCGAGACGGTCGAGGCGGAGGGGCTGACTGTCGGCGCGGTGCGCTGCATCGTCGACCGCGAGGCCGGCGGCCTGGACACCCTACGCGCGCGCGGCTACGACGCGCGCGCCCTCTTCACGGCGACCGAGCTGGGCCTGGCGGAGCAGTAGGCAGTGGGCAGTGGGCAGTGGGCAGTGGGCAGTGGGCCGTCCATGTGTCCCGTTTCGCGAGGCGCCCGCGTTCTGCTTCAGAGGGCCTTGTACATAATCGTGGTTGGATCGAGACGGTCGTCGATCGGGTCGTGACAGAATCCCGGGATGACGCCCGCTGTCTTGTAGCCCAAAGACGCATAGAGGCGCTCGGCCGTGTCGCCCGTGCGCGTGTCCAGGGTGAGTAAGCTACGCCCCTTTTGGCGTGCGAGGCGCTCAAGGTCGGCCATTAGCGCGCGCGCGATGCCGCGGCGACGGACAGTGGGATGGACCAGCAGCTTGCGGACCTCCGCCCGGTGGAGCTGGTTCGGCGGCGTGTCGCAGTCCAGTTGCACCGATCCCGCGATCAGCCCGCTGTTGTGCGCGACCAACAGCACGCGCGTCCCCTCCCGCACCGCCGGACGCACGGTGTTGATCCAGAATGCCTCGCCGGCGTCCGCCATGAATGGCAGCACAAAGCCGATGCTGGCCCCGGCGTGAACACAGGCGTGTAAAAGCGCGCCAAGTTCGCGTCCGTGGTCCGTGATGTCGTCCGCGGTGAACAGCGAGATGCTGGCTTGTACGTCTCTCGTCATGTGGCCTCACACGATAAAAAAGTATTATTTCTCGTATTTGGGATGTTGTCAAGGCCGTCGGTGCCTATGGGTGCGCCCTATGATTGTGAGGTCGGATGCCGCACGCCTGCGACTGCGGTCGCACGGCAGCACACGGACACTGCGGTGTCGGACCGGGACCAAGGGCAGCGGCGCGGCGGACCCCATCCGACCGCAGTCGGCCGGTACTTTGCCATGCGACCGCAGTCGCAGGCCGCGTCTCACAATCTCGGGGCGCACCCATGCCTATGTGGGGTCAGAATTGCCCCCTGGCCCGCGGCCGCCTATCGCGCTACGGACGCTGGCCCGATCCATGCCCCTTACTGGCAACTGATAACTGACAACTTCTTGAGGAGGCAACGATGGATTTCCAGGGGCCGCTGTTGGTGGTGGGCGCGCATCCCGACGATACCGAGTTTGGCGCGGGCGGCACGGCCGCCGCGTTCGCCGAGGCGGGCTATGAGGTCCACTTCGTCGTCTGCACGGATGGCAGCAAGGGCAGCAAGGACCGTCAGGTCGATCCGCGCGAACTGGTACGCCGCCGCCAGCGGGAGCAGCGCGGCGCGGCCGAGGCGCTGGGCGTCTCCAGCGTGACCTTCCTGGAGCAGACCGACGGCGAACTGGAGAACACTCGTCCGGTACGCCTGCGTCTGGCCCGCCGTATCCGCGAGGTGCGGCCCAACGTGCTGATTACGCACGACCCCTGGCGGCCCTGGATGTTGCACCCGGACCACCGCGCGGCCGGCTTCGCCGTGACCGACGCCTTTGTCGCCGCGCGCGACCACCTCTACCTGCCCGAGTTGCTCCAGGAGGGACTGGAGCCCTGGCCCGTGCCGGAGATCTGGCTGTGGGGGACGGTCGAGGCGGACCACTGGGTCGACATCACGCCCACCATCGACCGCAAGCTGGCCGCTCTGCGCCACCACGAGAGCCAGATCTCCGACATGGCTGGCCTGGAGGAGCGCCTGCGCAAGGGCGCGCACGAACTGGGCGAGCCCCACGGCATGGAGTACGCCGAGGGCTTCAAGCGCTTATCGCCGCGCTGAGCAGTTCAGTCAGCGCTGCGCCGCTGTACGCACGCCATCGGGTTACACTATATATAATATAGCCCGCGCTCCGATTCCGCCGTGGGAGCATAGGAGCATTAGGGTGTGCACTAGGGACGGCTCAGCGCGCGTGCGCTCTTGCCGTCCCGGCACGGACCGCGGCCTCGGGAACGGTGGCCCAGGCGGCGCGGGCGGCCTCGGCCTCGGCGCGGTAGTCCGCGACCGCGCGGCGGCGTGTCTCCTCGTCCCAGCCCAACTCCGCGCCCAGCAACTCGGCTACCGTCGCCGCGCTGGAGGCCGCGCCATCGGACACCTCCAGCGCCAGGCGCGTGCGCCGCTGGAGCACGTCGTCGAGCCGCTGTGCCCCCTCGTGGCGGACGCCGTAGACGATCTCGGCGGCCAGGTAGGGCTGACCCTCCACCAGGCGCCGACCCAGCTCGGGCCGCTCGGCCACCAACGACAGGACGCCTGGCGCGTCGGCGCCGTAGGAGGCCACCAGGTGCGTGGCCACATCGGTGGGCAGGCCCAACTCGCGGGCGACGCCGCGCGCGGCGGACGAGCGTGCGCTCAGGCCGGCCGCACCGGCCAACGGCACGCGGGCCGTCGTCGAGGCGCCCCAGGGACCCGGTTGGGCACGCAACGCGGCATCGACCGTGTCGCGTGCCATGCGCCGGTAGGTGGTCAGCTTGCCGCCCGTCACGGAGACGAGGCCGGACGGGGCTACCGTGACGGCATGTTCACGCGAGGTCGTGGCCGTGCTTGCCGCGTCGCTTTGCACCAGGGGACGTAGCCCGGCAAAGGCGCCGACGACATCCGAGCGGTCAAGGCCCAGGTCGAGGTAGCGGTTGGCGTCGTCCAGCAGGGCATCGACGTCGGCGGGCTCGGGCCGCACCGCTGCGGGGTCGCCGTCGTAGGGCGTATCGGTCGTGCCCAGCAGCATCTGCGTGCCCCACGGCACCACAAAGGCCAGGCGCCCATCGGTCGTGGTGGGCAGCACCACGGCCAGGGCGCCCAGCGGGACGCTGTCGCGGCTGATTACCAGGTGCACGCCCTTGCTCAGGCGCAGCCCGCGCGGCGCCTGCCGCCCGTTATGCCCGTTATGCCCGTCTCGACCATCTGGCTGTGACGGGCCTTCGCCGACGGCGGCCGCTGCCAGCGCAGCGAGGCGCGCCGACCACGCGCCGGTGGCGCCGACCACGCGCGTCGCTCGCACCGTGACCTCGCCGCCGCCGATGCGGTCGCGCACCGTGGCGCCGCCGAGGCGGCCACTCCGGGCGGTGAACCCGACCACTTCGGCATAGTTAGCGGCGACGGCATCGCGCGCGACAGCCGTCTGTAACACGGCCAGGGTCAGGCGTACGTCGTCGGTCCGCGCGTCGTAGTAGAGGAACGCGCCGCGCAAGCCTTCGGTGCGCAGTGAAGGAATGAGGCCGCGCGCGCCGAGCGCGGTCAGGCCGCGGTGGCTCTGCAGGTTGCGCCGGCCGGCCAGCAGGTCATAGGCGGCAAGCCCAATGGAGGTGAGGAGGGGCGTGGCTATGCTAGGGGCGGGGACACCGGGCACGTGCTGGCCCCGGTACACCGGCAGGACGAATGGTTGCGGTTGCACCAGGTGCGGCGCCAGACGCAGCAGCAGGTCGCGCTCGGCCAGCGCCTCGCGCACCAGCGCGACATCGCGCTGCGCCAGGTAGCGCACGCCGCCGTGCACCAGCTTGGTCGAGCGCGAGCTTGTCCCCGCGGCAAAGTCGCTCTGCTCGACCAGGGCCACGCGCATCCCGCGCGTCGCCGCGTCGAGCGCGATACCCGCCCCCGTGATGCCGCCGCCAATGACCAGCAGATCGAACTGCTGGTCGGCCAGGCGGCGCAACACCGTCTCCCTTGGCTCCATCTTCCCTCCCCGTCGGGGCAATTCTAGTACTCTCTCCTACACTACTACTCTACCGCACCGGGCCGGAGTACGCGACAGACACCTACAACTGGTATCATCGGATCATCATGTGGTGCTGGTAGAGGACAAGCCTGTCGATTGAGACTGGCCGTAGGTCATGGGATGAGAGCGAATACAGCTATGCTTATAGTTCGCGCCCCGGCCAAGGTCAACCTGACGCTTGACGTGCTGGGACGCCGGCCCGACGGCTACCATGCGTTGCGTTCGGTGATGCAGGTGCTGGAGTTGCACGACACGCTGGAGCTAACGTTGCACGTCGCATCCGAGATCGTCTTCGAGTGCGACGTGCCCGCGTTACGTGGCGACGCCAACCTGGTGGTACGGGCCGCGCGCCTCTTGCGCGAGCACACGGGATACGGCGGAGGCGCCCACATCACGCTGCGCAAGCGCATCCCCATCGACGCGGGCCTGGGCGGTGGCAGCAGCGACGCCGCGGCAACCCTGCGGGGCCTGGCCCAACTCTGGGACCTCGATCTCTCACCGGTCCAACTGGCGGAGCTCGGCGCGCGCCTGGGCTCGGACGTGCCGTTCTTTTTCTATGCGCCCACCGCGCTGGTCAGCGGGCGCGGCGAATACGTCGAGCCGTTGCCGCCCATCCCGCCTGTCCACGTGGTGCTGCATAAGCCGGAGGGCGGCGTCTCCACGGCGCGCGTCTTCGCCGCGCTCCCGCCGGCGCGCTACGGCGATGGTGGGGGGACGGACCGGCTGCTGACGGCGCTGCGCGAGGGACGGACGGTCGAGGAGTGGCCCCTCTCCAACGGCCTGCAGGAGACCGTGGCCGACCTCTATCCCGATGTCGCCGCGGCCCTGACCCGACTGGCCGCGGCTGGCGCAACTCATCCTATCCTGACCGGTAGCGGCTCGACCGTCTACGCGCTCTTTGCCGACAGAGACCGTGCCCAGCAGGTGTGCGACCGCCTCGTCACCGCGGACCACGCGGCAATGCTGACCCGTAGTGGCTAGCCACTAGTCAGCGCGATCTTGCGCGGACGCGTGGACGCGGCGCGCGGCAGGGTCAGCACAAGGACGCCATTGCCGAGCGTGGCCACGGCACGGTCGGCGTCCACGGCGTAGGGGAGGCGCACGCGGCGCTCGTAGGGGCCATAGCTCCACTCACGCAGGAGGTAGTCCTTGCGCTCCTGACCAGGGCCGCGCTCGGACGCGCGCAGGCGCAACTCGTCGCCCAGCACGCTGATGTCCAGGTCGCTCTCCTCAATGCCCGGCATCGGCGCCGAGAGCACCAGCCCGTCCTCGTTCTCGAAGATGTTGAGCGGGATGCCCTGCGGCCCGCCAGCCCCGCCAGCCCCGCCAGCCCCGCTGCCCTGCCGCCCGATCAGATCGTCACCGGCGCCGCTACCGCCACGATCACTACCGCGGAAATACCAATCGAGCATCGTCTCCTCCTACATCCACTATCTACTGCTCGTTCGATCGTCGGCCCCATCTCACTAGAGTCTTCGCCGACGCTACGCCGCCCTGTTCGTCCGTTTTATCGTTGGCGCGCAAAAGTCCTGGGAGCGCGGGCAAGATGCCCGCGGGAAGCTCAGCGGGCAAGATGCCCGCGCTCCCCGTCGTCCCAGAGCTAGACGCGCGCTGCCGTTTTACGAGACGCACCCGATCTCGTGACAAGGGCATAGCCCATGCCAGCGTACGGGAAGCCCCGGAGGGAGGGTCTGTGCCTTACGGACCCGCCAGCACGTCCATAACGGTCCAGTGCCGCGCGCGATAGGCGCGGCAGACGCTGCCCTGACCCCACCCACACCCCGCCATCCGCGCCGGCGGCCAGGACCTCGGGGGCCGTCTCACCGGGCGCCTTGTAGCGGATCAGCCGGCCAGCGGGGGCTACGCGGGCCACGTACCCGTCGGCATTGATGGCGACCGGCGTCGCGCTGATCCAGACGTTGCCGTCCGGCGCGGCGACGATCTCGTAGGGATCGAACTTCGTGGCCGTCCGCGCCGCGCGTGCAAGCGGAGCCGGCCACAACGGCGCGGCAGCGATAAGCAAGAGGGCAACGATAGCGAGTCAGACGATGGCACGCGTCATAGAGTAGGCCCTCACGTATCGAATAGACGACAGGGCGATGAATTGTCCGTACAGCGCCCCTATTCCACCATGTTGTGTTGCGGACGCGGTCTCGCACACGTGCAACGTCTGCTCAGCGCGGCTCTTTTTTGTGCTCTTGCTCCAGGGCTGCGACGATCCAGGCGCGCATCAGGGCCTGGCGGGAGGTGTGTCGTTGTCGCGCCAGCGCGTCGACGGCGGCGATAATGTCCTCGTGCATGATCAGTTGCACCAGATCCATATGCTCGGCGTCAGGTCGCCTGCGTGCTGTGGAACCCTCGCGGCCGGGTCCGCGCCCCATCTCCGGCGGCGGGTTGCGCGTGACATCCTCGCCCTCGAAGAAGTACGGCGCGCTGCTGTGGGTGTCCCAGAAGTCTTGCTCTTCCGCTTCCGTCGCAAACTCCGGGACTCGCTCGGGGTAGCCCTCCGGCAACTCCGCCCCTACTGGGTCTCGCCTAGCGATACCGCTCATACTGCCTCCTTTCGTCCCCATCCATGTCGCGCGCGCTGATTACACGAACAAACCGTCCCCGTCGCTCGCAGACGACGAATAGATAGCGGCCCGTATCGTCCCGGCCATAAACGCGGTAACGCTTCCCGACCCGACGCACATAGGCGCCGTTATAGAACACCTGCTCCGCTTCCTCCGGGAACACACCGTGCCGCTCGGCAAGGTGTTCGACGTTACTATCGTCCCAGTCGAACTCTGGGAACGACCAATCGGGCATTGGGGACACCTCCACACACGTTGTCCATATGATACAACGCCATGAGACAAGGCGGAGCAGGCCCGCGTGTTGGGGTCGTACAAGACGCTGCCCTCCCCTCTCCCGCGGCAGGGAGAGGGGTGGGGTCCCGCTTGCGGGAGGGGTGGGTGAGGGCTAGCGCCCGTTCTTGCCGATGGCGTCCAGGCGCCGCTGCACATGGGCGCGCACGCGCTCGACCACGATGGCGAACTCCAGTAACTCTTCATAGTCGAAGCGCATCAGCAGGCCACGCTCGACCAGGCCGAGGTTGATCATCTGCTCGTCGGGGTCGTCGGTGACGACGAAAAAGTCGTCCTCGTACACGTCGTTGCTGTCGCCGGTTGGTATCTCGTCCATGGTCTACGACGCTCCGTTCCCGTTTGCACTGGCCCCGATGAGTTCGCGCACGCGCCGCGCGGCCTCCTGCACATCGTCCACGATGATGTATTGGCTGCCCTCCAGCAGCGTGCGGCCGGCTTCCTGCTCGGTCCCGCTCAGGCGCACCACCACCGGCACGGGGATGGTCATTTGCTCGGCCGCGCCGAGCATGCCACGGGCCACCTCGTCCGCGCGCGTGATGCCGCCGAAGATGTTGAAGATGACGGCCTTGACCTCGGGATCGCTCAGCACCATGGTCAGCGCCTTGATGACCTGCGCGGCCTGCGCGCCGCCACCGATGTCCAGGAAGTTGGCCGGCTTGAGCCCGTTGGCGTTGACCACGTCGAGCGTGGTCATCACCAGGCCCGCGCCGTTGCCGATGATGCCCACGTTCCCGCCCAGGTGCACGTAGGTCAGGCCCTGCTCGGCGGCCTGGCGATCCATCTCGTTGTCGAACGACTCCTCGCGGTACTCGGCCAACTCGGGATGGCGGTAGAGCGCGTTGTCGTCGATATCCACCTTGGCGTCGGCCACCACGACCTGCCCCTCCGCCGTGATGGCCAGCGGGTTGATCTCCACCAGCAGCGCGTCCTCGGCCACTGAGGCGGCGTAGAGCTGCCGCAGCACCGCGATCAGGGCGGGATGGCTGGCCTGATCGAAGCCTGCGTCGTAGACGGCCTCGCGTAACAGATAGTCAGGCGTGCCGAAGGCGGGGTCGAGCGGGATCTTGACGATCCGCTCAGGATTGGTGACGGCGACCTCCTCAATGTCGACGCCGCCCATGGCGCTGAGCATCAACACGAAGCGCTTGCTGGAGCGGTCGTTGACGATGCCCGCGTAGTACTCCTTGTCGATGTTGAGCGCCGGTTCGACCAGCACCTTGTGCACGGTCAGGCCCTTGATCTCCATGCCCAGGATCCGTTCGGCCACGGCGCGGGCTTCTTCGGGCGTCGAGGCGACCTTGACGCCGCCCGCCTTGCCGCGCCCGCCTGCCTGCACCTGCGCCTTGACCACCACGCGGCCCATGCCGCGCGCGGCCGCTTCCACTTCCTGGGGCGTCGTCGCCACCACGCCCCGCGGCACCGGCATGCCCTGCTTGCGGAACAACTCCTTGCCCTGGTATTCGAGCAGCTTCATCCACCTTCTCCTATACTATAGGCCTGCGACTGCGGTCGCATGGCAAACCACGGACACTGCGGACCTGGGCCTGCGACTGCCCGGCTGGACCGGGACCGGCCGCAGCCGGTCGGGGGCCAGTCCGCATGTGTCGCATGGCAAACCACGGACACTGCGGACCTGGGCCTGCGACTGCGGTCGCATGGCAAACCACGGACACTGCGGTGTCAGGACGGGGTTAAGCGTATCCGTGATACACTCTCGCGGGTCACCTGCGATACGCCCCCAACGAACCATAACCGACCGCGGTCGGCGTCCGTTTGCCATGCGACACATGCGGACTGGCCCCCGACCGGCTGCGGCCGGTCCCGGTCCAGCCGGGCAGTCGCAGGCCCATCAGCCCCTTTAGAACAACGCTTGCTGGCGCGCGAGTAGCGCGCTATACCACGAGGCGCTGGGCACGTCGCGCCGCGCCACGTCGATCGACACATCCGCTATGCATTGTGCCAGGTCCAGGCGTAACCCGACCTGATCGCGCGCTTTGCGCGGCGTGTTGTTCTCCTGGCTCAGGTGCGCCAGCCACAACCAGCGCCGACGGCGCGGCACGCGCCGCAGCGACCGCTCCAGCAGGCGCGCGGTCTGGTCATTGGAGAGGTGCCCTCCCCGGCCCAGGATGCGGTTCTTGAGCGGCCAGGGATAGGCGCTGGAGCGCAGCGTTTCCACGTCGTGGTTGGCCTCCAGCACGATCAGGTCGGCCGCGGCGATGTGCGGCTCCAGCTCGGGCGCGTCATAGCCCACGTCGGTGAGGTGGCACATATGCCAGCCCTCGTACTCCAGGTTGAACCCCACGGGATCGCGCGCGTCGTGCGGCACCGCGAACGTGCCGACGGCCAGCCCCCCGAAGCGCTGGGTCGCGCCGGTCGGCAAGGTCTGGGTGGTGACGCGGGCCGATAATTTGAGCGAGGACAGGGTGGCGCTGTTGGCGACGATCGGCGCTCCGTAGAGGCGCGACAGGGTCGCCGCCCCGGCCACGTGGTCGGAGTGCTCGTGCGAGACCAGGATGGCGGCGAGGCCGCCGGGCAGCACGCCATGAGCCCGCAGCAGGGCGGCGAGTTGACGGCCGGGCAAACCCGCGTCGATCAGCACGGCAACAGGACCGGCGCGCACCAGCAAGGCGTTCCCCGAACTGCCGCTAGCCAGCGCCTTGACGTGGATGCCGTCCACTCCGCCAGCCGCCTCGACGGCGCGCGTCGGAGTTGCGCTGGCGCGAGGAGCGGTGGCACGGGCGCTGGTTCGCGCGTCAGACGGGTGAGAGGTGTCCACACCGTCATAGTAGCGACGCGTGCGGACGCGTGTCAAGGACGCGCATTGCCTCATTGCCTTCTTTACAAATTGTTTACGCCCGTGTTACACGCCTGTCACAGATGGGTTGTCCCGCCCACGTATCATTAGCTATAGACGCCGCGATCCGCATGGCGCACGCTGCGGGGATGGTGACGGCGGGTCATGAATCAACTGAGGAGGAGGAACCATAGTGAAGCGTCAGGCCATCTTGCCAGGTATCGTCGTGGCCCTGCTGGGCGTGGGTCTGCTTGGCGTCGCCGCCCACGCGGCCCACGCGGCCCAACCCGCGGCCACGGCCCCACGGGCGGCATCATCGCCGCGCATAGCGGGCGGCGCGTCAGGAGCGCTGGGCGGCAGTATCCACACCATCAAGCACGTGATTATCATCATGCAGGAGAACCGCTCCTTCGACAGCTACTTCGGGACCTATCCGGGCGCCAACGGCATTCCCATGAAGAGCGGTGTCCCCACCGTGTGCGTGCCCGACCCCCGCACCGGTCAGTGCGTCACGCCCTACGTCGACCACCGGGACCTCAACGGCGGCGGCCCGCACCTGCAGATCAACGCGGCCGGGGACGTCGACGGCGGCCGGCTGGACGGCTTCATCCGCGAGGCGCTTGGCGGCCGGACGGGCTGCGCCGATCCCACCAACCCCGCCTGCACGACCGCCCCCAACGGGGTCAAAGGGCGGGCGGCCGATGTGATGGGCTATCACACCGCGTCGGACATCCCCAACTACTGGGCCTACGCCCAAAACTTCGTGCTGCAGGACCGCATGTTCGAGCAGGTCGCGTCGTGGAGCTTCCCCCAGCACATGGCGCTGGTGTCGGGTTGGTCGGCCGCCTGCGGCAACCCTGCCAACCCCATGAGTTGCTATAGCAGCCTCGGGTCGGCGGCCAATTTGCCCCAACGCTCGGCAAAGAACCCCACGCCGTTCGCCTGGACCGACATCACCTACCTCCTCGACAGGCATAACGTGAGCTGGGCCTACTACCTCGACCATGGCGCCGCGGGGCCAGCGGCCGGGCTCGGTCGGGTCGGCGTGCCCTATATCTGGAACGTGCTGCCGGGCTTCGCCGACGTGCACCAGGACAACCAGCAGGGCAACGTGCAGGACCTCTCGGGCTTCTATACGGCGGCCAAAGCAGGGACGTTGCCGGCGGTCTCCTGGATCGCGCCGCAGCCGGCGGACAGCGAGCACCCGCCGGCGCTGGTCAGCCGCGGCCAGGGCTACGTCACGAGCCTCATCAACGCCGCGATGCAGAGCCCTGACTGGAACAGCACCGCGATCTTCCTCTCCTGGGATGATTGGGGCGGTTTCTACGACCACATCGTGCCCCCGACGGTGGACGCGAACGGCTATGGCCTGCGCGTGCCCGCGCTCGTCATCAGCCCCTGGGCGCGACGCGGCTATATCGACCATCAGACGCTGAGCCATGACGCCTACCTCAAGTTCATCGAGGACGATTTCCTGGGCGGGCGGCGCCTCGACCCCAAAACGGACGGACGCCCCGACGCGCGCCCGGACGTGCGCGAGAACGCCCCGCTGCTCGGCAACCTGCTGGCCGACTTCGATTTTACCCAGGCGCCACGCGCGCCCCTCGTGTTGTCGACGACGCCCAAAACGACGCTGATCGCGCCGACAGCGGCGCAACTCGCCCGGCAACGGAACTCGGGGCGTCGCCAACACCAGCCACCGATGACGCCAACGCCAACGGTGGCGCTGACGCCAACTCCAATGGCGACGGCGGGCGGATAGCGGATCACGCTATCAAGAGCACAGGGTGTACAATAGGCGTAACGGTGTGCCCGCTGCTCCTGATATAGGCGGAGGACACGCCCACGAGGAATCCGACGACCCAGCGGAGGGGCTACCCATGCTGCTCGACCGTCCACTGTCCGACCAACAACTCTTGCTGCTGATGACGCGCAGCGATACGGAGGACGCCCCCTGGATAACCACGCCCGATGTCCAGTGGCGCATCATCGCCCTGCTGATGTCCATCCTGCGCCTGCACGTCCGGCGTCAGACCCTGCCCTGGTACCTTGCCGCGGAGATGCTGGTGACCATGCCGCGTATCCCGGGGAACCCCGAGTCGGAGGCGCTCGACCTGGGGCCAGACCTGATGATGGCGGTATCCGAGGATCTCGAGCGCGACTCGTGGAGTCTGGCCGACGAAGGGCAGCCGCCGCTCCTGGTGGTGGAGGTCGTGACCCGGCAGAGCCGCCATCGCGACCTTGTCACCAAGCCGTCGCTCTACGACGCCATGGGCGTGCGCGAATATGTGATCTTCGCGCCCCGGCGCTGGCGCGGGGGGAGCAGGCGGCCGGTGCTCTCGGGCTATCACCGCGACGACACGGGCGCCTGGGTCCCCTGGCAGATGGATAAACAGGGGACGTTGTGGAGCGAGGCATTGGATCTGGCGCTTTACGTTGAGGATGGCAAGTGGCTGCGCGTGCGCGACCGGGACGGCCGAGTTCTGCCATCGTCCGAGGAGGAGGTGGCGCGGGCCGAACAGGAGGCACGGCGGGCCGAGCAGGAAGGGTGGCGGGCCGAGCAGGAGGCGCGGCGGGCCGAGCAGGCCGAGGCCGAGGTGGCGCGCCTGCGGGCACTGCTGGAGCAGCAACGACAACAGCAACAGGAGTAGCCACGACCGCCGTCCTTATTGCAATTCATCGACGGAATTTGCAATAAGGACTGGCTGAGTATGCGCTTATTGCAGCGTACTGCAATAAGGAGGCTCTGTGACCACATCTGAAGCGCGCTCTGGTCACTACGTTACTCAGCCAACTGGCTATCGAGCTTTTATTCCGGCGCATCTGCCACCCAATCCAGCCATTCTGATAGATGCGGACCTTGCCCTCCTCCTATCACGCGCCGATCAAGCTGTTGGGCGACTCGACGGCATCGCGGAAACTGTACCCAACCCGGATCTGTTTGTAGCCATGTATATCCGCCGTGAGGCGGTCTTGAGCTCTCAGATCGAGGGAACACAGAGTAAGCCTGGATGATGTGCTTACCTTTGAGTTGGACCCACAGGCGCAAGGCTTACCGTACGACGTAGTAGAGGTAGCGAACTACGCGCGCGCAATGACCTACGGCCTGGAGCGACTGGCGACCCTTCCGTTATCCCTACGCCTGATCCGCGAAATCCACGCCGAACTCTTGCGTGACGTGCGCGGCGCGGATCGCCGTCCGGGTGAGTTCCGCACCTCACAGAATTGGATCGGTTCCGCTGGCGCATCCCTGGCGCAGGCTGCTTTCGTCCCGCCACCCGCGTCCGCTATGCACGACGCCTTGGATAACCTGGAGCGGTTCCTGCACCAGGACCGCTATCTGCCGGCGCTCTTGCACTGCGGCGTCGCGCACGCCCAATTCGAGACGATTCATCCCTTCCTTGATGGTAATGGACGGGTGGGACGTTTGCTCATCACGTTCATGCTCGTGCATAGTGGTGTCTTGCACCGTCCGCTGCTGTCCCTGAGCTACTACCTCAAGCGGCATCGCGCGGAGTACTACGATCGTTTGACAGCGGTCCATGATAAGGGTGATTGGGAAAGATGGCTGCGCTTTTTCGTGCAAGGTATCGCCGAGACAGCAGAGGAAGCCATCGTCACTGCCCGCGCGATCAATGCCTTGCGTGAGGAACACCGCGCCGTCATTCAGCAGAGCATGGGTGTCAATGGATTACGCTTGCTCGATGTGCTTTTCGCGCAACCTTTAACCACTGTGAGCGTTGTCGCGGAAAGCCTGGGTATCACTTTCAACACGGCTAAGCGATTGCTCGGGCAATTGGAAGCACTGAGCCTTCTCGACGAGACAACCGGTGGCCAGCGCAACCGCCGTTATCGTTACACCCCCTATCTGTCGCTCTTCAATATGTAATAGCGGCGTCAGGTTGGGAAACGTTTGAAGAGCAGGAAGTAGCTATGATCGTAGCCATAGCCATACGTCGGTTCCCAGCCCACCACAACCTCGCCCTCGAACCGCAGGACCTCGCCGATGGCCCGCGCGACATCCCAGGCCAGGGTCGTCACGCCGTCGGATCCCTTCAGGTTGGACACCTCGACCACCGCCACGGCGCTGTCCGTCAGCAGCGCGCCGAGCTGGCGGTAGATGTCTCGCAGGATAGCCATTGTCCCTTCTCGCCGCGGTTGTCCCCGCGGACGCCTGTCTCTCATCACAGTATGGCGCACACCTTCCCATCGCGGCGACCGTGGCCAGCGTACGCTCGTGGAACGAGTTGTCGGGACGCCGGACGAGAAGTACGGTGAGGGGCGCAGTTCATCGGGCCAGCCAGTCTTCCCGCGCTAACGACCAGTTCAGGCGATCGTCCGTTGGCGCTTGTTGCCGCAGCCCGAGGCGCTCCACCACGCGACGCGACGCGACATTGTTCGCGTCACAATCGGCGATGATGCGTCGTACCCGCGGCTGCTCGAAGATCCAGACAATGATAGCCCTCATCGCCTCGGTGGCGTATCCATGGCGCTGGTAGGCGGGGAGGGTATCGTAGCCGATCTCGACCGTGCCGGTGGCGTCCGGGGGGCCGTTGTTGCAGCCGGCGAAGCCGATCAGCGTGCGCTCGGCCGTGTGGCCAACCAGATGCACGCCCCAGTCGTCTTGCATAGGGTCGGGCTCCAGTTGGCGGATGAACGAGGGGAGCGCCGCCGCGATGTCCGGCCCCGGCCAGTCGGCGGGCACATGCATCCGCAGGCGTTGCCCCACCAGCGCGGGGTCCTGTCGCGCCGCGCGCAGCAGGTCGAGGGTGAACGGAATGATGGTCAAGCGGGCGGTCTCTAGGTATGGCATGCGTCCGGTTATCCTTTCATTCCGACAGCCGGTTCCCGTAGAGATTGTTTGAGCCCCGCGAACCCCGTCAACCCCGCCAACCCCGCCAACCCCGCCAACCCCGCCAACCCCGCCGCCTCCCGTTGCGCCATCACGCTCCTCAATCGAATCGCCCCGTTGCTTCGTCCCACTCTGGCGCGAGGGCGGCCATGAGCAGGGCGTCGTGCGGCGCGTCGTCCCACCACAATGCATCGCGTATGCGCCCCTCATGGCGGAACCCGACCTTCTCGTAGACATGGATAGCCCGCGCGTTGAAAGCGTAGACCTCCAGGGACACGCGGTGCAGCCCTAGTGGGCCAAACGCGTGCGCCAACACCAAGCGTAGCGCCTCGGAGCCCAGGCCCTGGCCGCGAGCGCCCGGAGCGAGGCCGATCCGTAGGCTGGCGGAGTGGTTAGGCTCATCGTGGTCCATGAGGACGATCTCACCCCTGTAGGACCCGTCGCTCGGGTCGGTGACGGCGAGGGTGATGCGGTCGGTCCTGTCGGCGCGCGAGGCGCAGTAGGCCGCGATCTCCTCGTAGGTAAACTCGTGGTGCGTGCCGGTGAGGCGCTGCCCCTCGGGGTCCTGCACGGCTGCCCACAGGTCGTCGGTGTCCCGCGGCCCGAGCGGGCGCAGCAGCACTCGCTCGCCGCGCAGTGCCAGGCTCCTCCACATCGTGGCCACTATAGTGGACCCATAGAACTGGTCAGGGACAGGGGGCTGAAAACGTAAAAATGCGGAACCCTACACGGGAACAGCAGGATGCTTCGTTCGACGGCGACTCTCCGTGTTCGGAGGCAAGAGGATAGGGCGCCAGCCCGGAGCCAGGGCTGGAGATAACGTATCATCCGAACGCGACGGATTAGTGTTGCGCGGAGGCCGGCGCTTCCTCCTGATGCTGTTCGCGGTAGCGCAGCAGCGCGGCCACGAACAGCACGTTGATGGAGAGCCGCGCGTAGAAAGCTGTCGTCCGCAGCCACTCATACAGATCGTCGTCGACGCGCACGTTGTACTTGACAATGGCATCGCGCCCGACGTGCTCCTTTGTCAGCGTGGCCTGTCCACCATCGATCGCGGTGCGGTATTCGCTGACCGCTTCCAACACGATGCTGTTCATGCTCCGCCGCGAGAGGAAGCCGCGCAAGCGCAGCCACTCATACATGTCCGACGGCAACCGGGACTGTATAAAGCGCGTGTGGTGGGGGTGTTCTTCTCTCATAGCACCTAGTATACGATGTCTGTGCGGTTCTGTCGCATCACATCGTCCCTTCTTATTCTCCGCCTCAGTGCATACCTTACCATCTTGACCCCTCCTTTGTATAGCCCTTTATCATCCCAAATCATCCCATCGCCGCTCTATCCATAAAGGTCATTGCACGGCAGTTCGTTTTTCGGTACACTCGGAAGTGAGGGGCCGGGTTTCGCGGCCTTTGACATAAGGAGGCACCGCATGGTGCTTGCGACTCGGCCGCGGCAGGATGACTTCAAACACCACCTGCCGGACAGCGCCGATGTCTCGGTCGTTCGAGGCGACAGATTGTTGCGGCTCCGCACCATCTGCGCCACTCGCGAGGAAGCTGAGCGCACCTTCCTCTTGTTCACCTTCGCCTATGGTTTGGGGGCCGCGCGCCCCCTGCACGTTGGTCAGGCTCCTGGCGGCGAGGTCTGGGAAGCTCCCGTCACGGCGATCGGTCGTGACGCGCGCGTCTGTATGTCGTGCGACCGCTACGTCCCTATCTTCGACTGCTGCGTGGACGCCAACCACATTTGTATGGCTTGCATGCTCGCCGGACGGGGGCCGCAAACGCCGCCCGTTCCGTTCGCGACGCCGCGAGAACGCGTGATGCGTCCCCCAGCGATACCGCCGATACCCACGGCATCACTAGCGGCCCCCGTTACCGCGGAAGCCACCGTTGGCGGCGTTGTTCGCGGCGCGGCCGCGGCGTCTGCCAGCGACAGTCGGACGCGATCAGCACGACGCCGTCGCGGCGGCCGCCGCCGCGGCGGACGTGGCGCGGGAACGACTGACTCGACGGCAGCATAGTAGTTCATCTTCATAATTAGGTAGGCACACTAGATGTAGTGGTCGAATAGCCGATTTTGAGCTTGGCGACCACTACATATGGTACCCAAATTTATTGTGAAGATGAACTAGTTGTCTTGTCGCTCCTGGTCACTGGCCGCTGGCCGGCTGGCCTTGCGGCGGCTCTGGCGCGTTCGTCTCGCCAGTGAGCCACGCCCGGTCCGCGTGTTGCATCCCTATGCCGAGGCGAGGACGCGCGGGAATGTCTGACACATACTCCGTCATCCAGGGGCCAGCCCGGGAGACGAACACACCGCGAGGAGGACGCGGCGGCACGGACGCGGGAACAGGACAAGGGCGTAGCATAGTGTCGGGAGCAGGCCTGGCCCCTCACTCATTTATCCAGCGCCGCCTCCCGGCGCTACGCCATCCCGCGTCCTACCTGCCGCTCGCTCCTCTCTATTCCTTCCATTCCTTCCCCCGTCTATCCTCTTACTCCATACGGCGAACGGCGAGGAGCGTCCCTTCTCACGTCCGTTCCAGTAGCATGAGCCGTCAGCGCATCGTCCGCTATGGGCTGTACGAGGAGGGCGCTGTCCCTTCTCCATACCGCGCACGGAAATTGCGCCACGTCAGGACGCCGAGCCAGGCGAGCAGCGCCTGGCGCGTCTGGGTGGGAAGCCAGTGGAAGCGCAAGCGCAGATCGATGGTCGCGTCCTCCGGCTCGCGCGACAGGGCGATGATCTCCGCGTCACAGTGTAGCGGCTGGCGCGCCGTCGGCAGCACCGCCACGACGGGCCTGCCCTTCCAGGCGTCGGCAAGCCTCTTGTCACTCTCTAACGGGAGAGCGGCGCGGATGTGGCACCCCCCTCCCGACACGTCAAGTAGGCGCCCCCGCACGGTGACCTGATCGATCATCATGACCACGGGCAGGTCCATGTGCGCGGTCGACACACGGCGCAACGTCCGCTGGGAGGGATCTTTACGCAACAGCGTATGTATCCGCATCGACACGTCCTGTTCTTCCTCGGACATCATCTCACCCTTACCTTATCCCTACCTCATGTTCTGTGCGGGCCAGCGACGCGTTCCGTGATACCCGCTTGACAACCCGCCCCGTACCAACGCCAACCCTTCGAGCAAGCCTATACCCCTGCCTTGATGACGCGCGGGCCTCATTCTCTACTATCGGCATGGACGCACGCTTGATGAACCGCTGGCGCGCGGCGCGGCCACGATACACGGCCTGTGAATTCTACGTGCAGGGGGCCTGCGACCACGGTCGCAGGTGTAGAATTCACAGACCCTGGGCCACGATATCGGCATCGTCCGACGTGGTAAAATAGAGGGAGAGATATCATCATGCCTGAACTACCCGAGGTGCAGACGATCGCCTCCGAGCTCCAGCAACGCCTGCCGGGGCGTACGATCACGGGGGCCGAGGTCCTGTGGCCGCGCACCGTGGGGTACCCCTCGGCGGACGAGTTCGTGACCCTGCTGCGCGCGCGTCGTATCGCGCGGGTGGAGCGTCGCGCCAAATATGTCCTGATACGCCTCGACGACGGGTCGCTGCTGGCGTTACACCTGCGCATGACCGGCCGCGTCACCATCGAGCCTGCCGCGTCCGCGCGCGATCCTCACACGCGTCTGGTGCTCCGGCTCGACGGTGACGACGAACTGCGCTTCGCCGACATGCGCAAGTTTGGCCGCTGGTACTTCGTCCCCGCTGGAGGCGCCCTGCCGCTGGCCTCGTTCGCCGCACTGGGACCGGAACCGCTCGACGAGGACTTCACCCCCGAGGTCTTCGCGCGGCGCGTGGCGGCGCGGCGCGGCAACGTCAAGGCCGCCTTGCTCGACCAACGCCTCGTGGCCGGCCTGGGCAATATCTACGCGGACGAATCGCTCTTCCGCGCGCGCATCCATCCGCGACGCACCCTCCCGTCTTTGAGCGCGGGCGAGGTCGTGGCCTTGCACGCGGCGATCGTGGCCGTGCTGCGGCGCGCCATCGGCCGCGGCGGTACCTCGTTCAGCGACTATCGGACCACCTGGGGGCGGCTGGGCGGCTATCAGGAGGAACTGGACGTTTTTCGCAGGACGGGAGCGCCGTGCCCCGCCTGCGGCACGCCGATCGAGCGCACGGTCGTCGCCGGCCGCGGCACGCACTATTGCCCGCGTTGCCAGCCATTAGCCGTTAGTAATTAGCCATTAGCTGGCAGTTTGTTTGCATCACCGTCTACTCCCCGCCTTATGCTCCGTACCGCGACCGAGAACCACGCAAAGGCTAATTACTAATTACTAATTACTAATTACTAATTACTAATTACTAATTACTAACTACTAATTACTAATTACTAATTACTAACTGCTAAGGACTATTCATGGCCGTCATCACAC
>JAABUX010000808.1_pt1 | contig 50443 bp, 44 predicted proteins | sample 5561851 | NCBI WGS metagenome assembly JAABUX01 (sample SAMN10711883, study PRJNA513361) | rock metagenome | isolation source: Antarctica rocks | place: Antarctica: Victoria Land, Richard Nunatak red sandstone | collected 2016-01-03 | reverse complement strand
GGCGGACGGGTGCACGCGACGGATGCGACCAACGCGTCCCGCACGCTGCTCTGCAACATCTCCAGTGGCGCTTGGGATGACGACATGCTGGCGTTGTTCGACATCCCGCGTGCGATTCTGCCGGAGATTCGCGACAGCGCCGGGCCATTCGGCGCCATCGATGCGGGACTGCTCGGCGCGCCGATTGCGGTGCGCGGCATGGCCGGCGACCAGCAAGCAGCACTCGTCGGCCAAGCGTGCTTCAGCCGCGGCATGGTGAAGGCGACCTATGGCACGGGGGCGTTCATACTGCTGAACGTGGGACCTGAACCGCTGCCCTCGACGCATCGCATGCTGACCACCATCGCCTATCAACGCCGCGGACAGCGCAGCTACGCGCTGGAAGGGTCGATCTTCAGCGCCGGGGCTGCGGTGCAATGGTTGCGCGACGGCATTGGCCTTGTGGACGACGCGGCCGAGACAGGCATGCTCGCCGCCCAGGCCGACCCGGCGCAGGGCGTCTACATCGTGCCGGCGTTCACCGGGCTCGGCGCCCCGCACTGGAACAGCCACGTCCGCGCCACGATCAGCGGCATCTCGCGCGGGACGACCCGCAAGGAGGTGGCTCGCGCCGTGCTGGAAGCGGTTGGCTATCAAACGCGAGACCTGCTCCAGGCGATGCTGGACGACGCCGGGATGCAGGGCGAGATCGTGCTGCGCGTGGATGGCGGCATGACCGCGAGCGATTGGACGATGCAGTTTCTCGCCGACATGGTGGGAGTTGCGGTCGAGCGGCCTGCTTGCCTCGAAACGACGGCCTTGGGCGCGGCCTATCTCGCCGGCCTGGATGCCGGGATTTATCCGGAACCCGCAACGTTCCAGTCGCAGTGGGTGCGAGAAAGGTGTTTTGTGCCGGCGCTGGCCGCTGCAGAGCGAGAGGCGCGGTATGCTGGGTGGCGAGCGGCGGTCGCGCAGGCGCTGCACTGCCCCAGCTAGGCGAAAGATGTTGCCGGCCAGATAACCGGAACCATTACAGCATTAGCATTAGATGTGGATCATCGATAACTCAAATCGTAGTATGAATTCATTGTTGTCCTGATGTCTTCTTTTGATACTTGGCAAGTTACCAAAAAGCTGCAACAGGACACATTGTAGCTGTGATCACCCGATTTCGGAGAATGTATAATTTTGGCTCAAGGCACTATTGATGAGAATATGTTAGGGCTGACTGCACAGATCGTGTCTGCACATGTGTCCAACAACACCGTGACGTCGTCCAGCTTGCCGGAGCTGATCCAGCAGGTGTTCCACGCTTTGACGACCGTTGGTGTCGAAGCGCCAGAACCGGAGCGGCCGCAGCCGGCAGTACCGGTGAAGAAGTCGGTATTTTCCGACTACATCGTTTGCCTAGAGGATGGCAAGAAGCTCAAGATGCTTAAGCGGCATCTCCAGACATCCTATAACTTGACACCGAATCAGTATCGGGAGCGCTGGGGTCTTCCGCATGACTATCCCATGGTTGCGCCAAACTATGCCGAGCGTCGGTCTGCTTTAGCCAAGAAAATCGGCCTTGGACGCAAGCCGGGCGTCATGCTGGATGACGCTGCCTCTGCTATCGGCCAGAAAACCTTGAATGCGCCAGCTCGGCGCGGTCGCCGGCCCAGCGCCTGACTTGCCGCTATGGGTCGACGTTTTCCTTAACGGCTTCCAGAGGCGTGCCGAGATCTGTCGGTTCCATGTGTGAATGCTGCACTTCAAGCATAGCCCGAACGGCAGCGTAGGTGTCCGACGTTGTCATTGCCCGATCATCGCGCGCCAGCAGGCCTGCATTACGCAAGACTTTCCAGTCGATCACCTTCGTGCTCGGCTCCGATGGACGTTGCGACACCGCGTTGAGGAACCGAATCGTGCCGGTTGGGCCGAGAACGTGCAGAAGGTAAAGGTCGGCAGGGACCACGCCGCGTCCTACGCTGTCCTGTAACGCTACGCGTTCCCGGCGCATGTTTTCCGCGGCGAGTTTCGCCGATAGAACAGGATCGCTGCGCAATTTCAAAATCGCCGTTCGCACATGGCTCCCGGACACCACCAGTGCGCCGGCTTTACTTTTACGGATCGCGTTTGCATAACCTGCCTCGTTGTATTCTGACCCGTAGTCCCGGATCATCTGCAACCATGTCGCATTGGTGAATTGCAGCAATCCCTTTGCCGAAGAACTGCGGTTCCGAGCTTTGGGGTCGAACCGGCTCTCACGCCAGGCGACAGCGGCTAGCAAATCCGCGTCTACGCCCGAGTCGTGGGCTGCGGCTTGGATGGCGTTCATGACCGCGGGCGGGATTTTGGGATTGTCCCAAGTGGTATTCGCCAACGACACGCCCTGCTTGTGCACCGGGGACGGCTCACGTGCAGCGCCTCGACTGAGGCTGTGAACGCGAGCTTGCCTGTCGTGGTGTCGCGAGGCGCTATGTGTCGGTTTCAACGCCGTTAATCGAGAACCGGCATGCGCCGAATGCGCGGCATGACGATGTGATGACGCTTGAGCCACATCCGGTGACGCGCACAATGCGGCAACCATCGCAGCGGTCGACCATTTGAGAGTGCTGCGCCCCGCCCGGCACAGGAAGACGGCAATACCGGGAGCCTGCGGCGCGATTTGCGCCGGCACATCGATATCGTTTTGGCGCATCATTCGCCTCATTTGAAATGATCGGACGAGCAAAGCCAGAGCGTGGGTTGACCCGTCCAATAGCGGGAACCGTGTCTCGATCGGTGGAACGCGGCAATGTCTGTCGCAGTTTCCCAACGATCCTGCTACGTAACTGCTACGTCATGCGATTGGCCGTCACGCTCACGCATTGCTAATACGCGGCGCGTTTCGTGCGGTCCATCCTGCTTGCAGTCCTGCTCGCCTTTGCAGCCCTCGGCCCGGCGATCTCGGCTGTAAAAGGATCACTCTGCGCCGACAGCGTTCGCCAGACGCGCGACCGGCCGGTGAGTTGCCCCTGGGACGTGGGAAGCTGGCCCTGGATGCCTGCGCGTAGCCGTCAGGCAGCGTCGTGGAAGATGACGCCCAGGGTATGGCGATGACCTGAGTGCAACTTGCTGACCCCATGACGCAGGATCGTGCGGTATACCCCGCGCGCGCCCTGCATCGGCCGATGGTGGACGGCGAACACGACGGCGTCGCCCTGGCGAAGTGGCACCACTGCAGGCCGCGACTGCATGCGCGGCCGCTGCTCGGTCAGCACGAACTCGCCGCCGGTGAAGTCTTTGCCCGGTTCCGACAGCAGGATCGCGACCTGCAAGGGAAAGACGTGCTCGCCGTACAGATCCTGATGCATGCAGTTGTAGTCGCCCGGCCCGTATTGCAGCAGTAGCGGCGTCGGGCGGGTCTGGCCCGCCTGATGGCAGCGCTCGACGAACGCGGCATGCGCGGCGGGGTAGCGCACGCCAATCCCCATCGCCTCGTTCCAACGGTCGGCCACGGAGGCGAGAGGGGCGTAGAGTGCGTTGCGCAGGTCGGCCACCAGATCCGGCAAGGGATAGGCGAAATACTGGTACTCGCCCCGGCCGAAGCCGTGCCGGGCCATGATGACCTTGCTGCGAAAAAGGCCGCCGCTCTGGTACAGGCCCGCGGTCGCCTCGCACTCGGGCTGGGTGAGCAGCCCCGGCAACACCGCCCAACCCTGGGCGTCAAGATCGGTAGCAGTCGCCGGCCAGTCGGTCATCTGCACCCGGCCTTGGATGCGCCCGGCATCCGGCCGGGTCTGGAGCGCCGCGCTCACGCGTGCGCCTCCCGGTCCAGCAGGCTCCGCTTGCGCGCCACGCCCCAGCGATAGCCCGACAACGCGCCATCGTTCCTGACGACCCGGTGGCACGGGATGACGATCGCCAGGGCATTGGCTGCGCACGCGGCCGCGACGGCCCGCACCGCCTTCGGTAGGCCGATGCGCCTGGCGATTTCGGTGTAGCTCGCGGTCTCCCCGGCCGGGATGCTCCGCAGCGCCTGCCAGACACGCTGCTGGAACGCCGTGCCGCGCACGTCGAGCGGCAGGTCGAGGCCGAGTCCCGGGGCTTCGACGAAACCGATTACGGTGGCGACCATGGTGTCGAACCCGGCGTCGCCGCCGATCAGCCCGGCCTGCGGAAATCGGTCCTGCAAGTCGCGCACGAGCGCATCTGGATCATCCCCGAGCAGGATGGCGCAGACCCCCTTGCTGCTCCTGGCCACCAAGATGGCGCCGAGCGAGCATTGGCCCACGGCAAACTGGATGGCCATGTTCGTGCCCCCGGCGCGGAAATCGCGCGGGGTCATGCCGAGCATGGCGTCGGAGTTCGCGTAGAAACGGCCGCCAGAGTTAAAACCTGCATCATAAATGGCCTGGGTCACGGTATCGCTCCTTCTGAGCTCGGCCTGGACGCGCCGGGTCCGGTGCGCCGTGGCGTAACCCTTGGGCGTCAGTCCGGTGATCGCCTTGAACACGCGGTGGAAATGATACGGGCTAAGACCGCCGGCGCCGGCAAGGGTGGCCAGGGTGGGCGCCGCGTCCGCGCCCTCGATCGTCCGGCAGGCATCGGCCACCTTGGCGGCATGCTGCTCGTCCAGCGAGGGCTGGCCGGGTTTGCAACGCTTACAGGCACGGAAGCCGGCCCGCTCGGCGTCAGCCTGGGTGGAATGGAAGCGGACGTTCTTTGGGTTGGCGAGACGGGCGGCACAGGACGGGCGGCAGTAAACGCCGGTCGTCCTGACCGAATAGTAGAAATCGCCATCTGCGGCCCGATCGCGCGCGACGACCGAGGCCCAGCGGGAATCGAGCGCCGCCACAAGGTCCACATCTGGCGGTTCCGTCGTTTGCGTGTCCATAGCTCACCTCCCTCAATGCCTGTCTCGGGCAACCTGATCTCCAAACGTATCCGGCGCACTCCGGCTCTTGCGGTCGAATTGAGAAACTGGCAGCTTCACATATCCCATATGATGGGTTTTTAACTCATATATTGACAACGTGCAGCAGTTTCTTGCAGGCTTTGGGTCGGAGATACGATGTCCGAGCAAGCCGTCGCAGGCGCACAAACGTTATACCGCGGATTGGCCGTGCTGCAGGCGGTCGCCGATGGCGCCAACTGCCTCCCGCGCATTGGCGAGGTTATCGGCTGCACCCGCAGCACGACGCAGCGGCTGGTCAGCGCGCTGGTCGAGCAGCGTTTCCTGCGCACTGGGCCAGGCCACGATTACGCGCTCGGCTCCAAGCTGATCGAGCTCGGTTTTCGCGCGCGGGAGATGGTGCCGGTCGCGACGGTCGCCCGCCGCTTCCTCGTGGCGTTGGCCACCCGCACGCAGGACACGGTGCATCTGGGCGTCACCGACGGATCGGAGGTGCTGTACATCGACAAGATTCCCGGCCAGCGCGGGCTCGAGATGCGCTCCCGCGTCGGCCATCGGATGCGGCTGGCGGTCACCGGCATCGGCAAGGCGCTGATGCTCGACATGCCCCCGGAGCAGTGGCGCAGCCTGCACGCGGCCGCGTCGTCGCACGCCAAGAACCCGCGCTCCTGGGCCACCTACGAGGTCGATCTGCGATCCTATGCCGCGTCCGGCGTGGCGTTCGACTTCGCCGAAAACGAGATCGGCATCCATTGCGTCGCGGCTCCGGTGCGCGACGCAAGCGGCGGCATCGTCGCTGCCATCAGCGTTGCGAGCGCCACGCAGCACATGCCGGAGGACCGCATGCGCGCGCTGGCGCCGGAAGTAGCCGAGACCGCACGCGCGATCTCGAAGGAGCTCGGCTGGACTGCATAAGGCTTCACAAAGGGAGAGTAACGATGTTCCGTCGCGACCTAGCCAAGATCATCGCCGGCGCCGGGCTGGCCGGCCTGGCGCAGACCGGCTTAGTGCAGACCGCCCACGCGCAAACGCCGCCGGCCAAGAAGTCCAGCTACAAGGTCGGTTTTGCCCAGAGCGAGAGCAACAACCCGTGGCGCATCGCCGAAACCAACAGCATGGAGGCAGAGGCAAAGCAGCGCGGCTGGCAGTTGGTGTACACCGACGCCGCCAGCTCGGCCGCCAAGCAGGTTGCCGACGTCAACAGCATGATCGCGCAGGGCGTGGACCTGATCTTCCTGGTGCCACGTGAGGAACGCCCGCTGATCCCAGCCGTCCGTGCCGCCAAGCGCGCCGGCATTCCCGTCATCCTGATCGACCGCACGGTCGACCCGGCGCTTGCCAAGCCCGGCGAGGATTACCTGACCTTCATCGGCTCGAACTTCGTCGAGGAAGGCCAGCGGGTCGCCGAGTGGCTGATCAAGGCCACCGACGGGAAAGCGAAGATCATCGAGCTCGAAGGCAGCGTCGGCGCGTCCCCGGCGAACGACCGCAAGAAGGGCTTCGACGACGCGCTCAAATCCCATCCCGGCATGGTGATCGTGGCCAGCCAGTCCGGCGATTTCGTCCGCGATACCGGGCGGCAGGTCGCGCAGACCTTGCTGCAGGCGCATCCGGACGCGACCGTCATCTACGCCCACAACGACGAAATGGCGCTGGGCGCGATCACCGCGGCGGAGGCTGCGGGCAAGGTGCCGGGCAAGGATCTCACCATCTGCTCGATCGACGGCGAGAAGGACGGAGTGCAAGCCATCGCCGACGGCAAGATCGGCGCAATCTGCCAGTGCAGCCCGAAATTTGGCCCGATCGCCTTCGCCACCGCCGCGAAGTACTTCGCCGGGGAGAAAATCCCGCCGCAGATCATCAACCAGGACCAGTTCTACGATAAGTCCAACGCCGCCCAGATGGTCGCCCAGGCGTTCTAGGACCGAACGGCCCGCCATGGCGGACCCTCTGCTCACGATGCGAGGCATCGACAAGCGGTTCGGCGGCGTCGCTGCGCTCACCGGCGCCAGCCTCTCGGTCGAGGCTGGCGAGGTGCACGCCTTGATCGGCCAGAACGGCGCCGGCAAATCGACGCTGATCAAGATCCTGACCGGCTACTATCGCCGCGACGCCGGCGAGGTCAGCTTCGCCGGCCGCCCGTTCGAGGTCGGCAGCCCGCAGGCGGCGCAGGCGGCCGGCATCAGCACGATCTACCAGGAGATCAACCTGGTCGGGCTGCGCTCCGTCACCGAGAACATCTGCCTCGGCCGGGAAAGCCGCCGCTTCGGGCTGCTCGACTGGTCCCGCATGCACGCGCAAGCGGCCGAGCTGCTGGCCCGCTTCGGCGTCGCCATCGACGTGCGCCAACCGCTCGCCCGGTTCCCGACCGCCACCCAGCAGATGGTCGCTATCGCCCGCGCCATCGGCTTCCAAGCCAAGCTCGTTATCATGGACGAACCCACCTCCTCGCTGACGGAGCGGGAAACGGACGTGCTGTTCGGCGTCATTCGGCAGCTTCGCGGCGAGGGCGTCTCGGTCGTGTTCGTCAGCCACAAGCTGGACGAGCTGTACGCGGTGTGCGACCGCGTGACGATCATGCGCGACGGCCGGACGGTCACGGCGGCGTCGATGGCGGAGCTGCCAAAGATCGCGCTGGTCGCCCACATGCTGGGCCGCAACGTGCAATCCGTCGCGCGCCAGGGCGCTACCGGCTTCGGCGGCAAGGCGGACGCCGCCGGCCAAACCTTGCTTGCGGTGGAGGGCCTGGCCGCGCCGCCGCGGGTGCAGCGCGTCGACCTTCGCGTGGCGCAAGGCGAGATCGTCGGCCTCGCCGGGCTGCTCGGCGCCGGGCGGACGGAAACGGCGCGGGTCGTCTGCGGGGTCGACCCGGCCACCGCTGGAACCATGCGGCTGGGCGGCGAGCCGTTCCGCCCGGCATCCCCGCAGGCCGCCATCGCCGCCGGCATCGGCTTCGTCACCGAGGACCGCAAGCTGGAGGGCATCGTCCCGGACCTGTCGGTGCGCGAGAACCTGACCCTGGCGCTGCTGCCCGCGCTCAGCCGCGCCGGCATCGTGAACGAGGCGGCGCAAGCGGCGGTCGTCACCTGCTACATCGCCCAGCTCGGCATCCGCTGCACCGGGCCGGAGCAGCCGATCCGGCAGCTGTCCGGCGGCAACCAGCAGAAAGTCCTGCTGGCGCGATGGCTGTGCATGGACCCCAAGCTGCTCATCCTGGACGAGCCGACCCGCGGCATCGACGTGGGCGCCAAGGCGGAAATCCAGGCGGTGATCCGCGCGCTGGCCGATGGGGGACTGGGCGTGCTGATGATCTCGTCGGAGGTCGAGGAGATCACCGAGGGCTCGGACCGCGCCTACGTCATGCGCGACGGCCGCATCGTCGCCGAGCTGGCCGGCGTGGCGCTGCAGGAGGACGCCGTGCTCGACGCCATGGCGCACGGCGCGCTGGAGACCGCCAGTGTCTGAGGTCGCCCTCCGCCTGCGCCCCCATCGCGGGCTGCATTTGGTCGCGCGCCACGCCTCGCTCGCGGCCCTGCTGGTCCTGATCGCGTTCAACGCCGCCGTCACCCCGCACTTCCTGTCCTGGCAGACGCTCAGCGTGAACCTGACGCAGGTCACGACCACGATCATCGTGGCGGTCGGGATGACCTTGGTCATCGCCACGGGCGGCATCGACCTGTCGGTGGGGTCGCTGATGGCGATCGCCGGGGCGCTGGCGCCCGAGATCTTCCTGGGCAAGATCGTGGCCCTGCCCGAGATCGTCGCGGTGCCGCTCGCGTTCGTGGTCCCAGTCGCCCTCGCCGGCGCGCTCGGCTGGTGCAACGGGCTGCTGGTGACGCGCTATCGGGTGCAGCCGATCGTGGCGACGCTGATCCTGTTCATCGCCGGGCGTGGCCTGGCGCAGGTCGCGACCGACGGCAAGCTGCAGACGTTCCACGTGCCGTCGTTCCAGGCGATCGGCGTGGGCCAGGTCGGCGGCGTGCCGGTGCAGGTGCTGCTGATGCTGGCCCTCGCCGCGGCGGCGGCCTGGACGGTGCGGCGCACGGTGTTCGGCCGCCACCTCCTCGCAGTGGGCGGCAACGAGCGGGCGGCGCACCTGGCCGGCGTCCCGGTCGAGCGGGTGAAGCGGACGGCCTACGTCATCAGCGGGCTGTGCGCCGGGCTGGCCGGGCTGATCGTCATCGCGATCAATTCCTCCTCCGACGCAAACGCCGTGGGCATGGGCGTGGAGCTGGACGCCATCGCCGCCGTCGCGGTCGGCGGCACGCTGCTCAGCGGCGGCCGCGCCTCCATCGTGGGCACGCTGATCGGGGCGCTGATCATCCAGACGGTCCGCTACATGCTGCTCGCGAATGGCGTGCCGGATGCGGCGGCGATGGTGGTCAAGGCGGGGCTGATCATCGTGGCGGTCGGCCTGCAGCGGCAGGGCAGCCGCGGATGACCCGGGGCTTGACGATCGAGCGCTACGGGGTGGTGGCGGCGCTCGCGCTGCTGACCTTGTTCGGCGGGCTGCGCTACGACCATTTCCTCGGCCTGTTCAACGTCGCGAGCTTCCTGCGCTACAACTCGATGTTCGCGCTGGTCGCCCTCGGCATGGCGTTCGTGATCATGACCGGCGGCATCGACCTGTCGGTCGGCGCCGTCGCGGCCCTCGCCAGCGTCGCCGCCGCCCTCGCCTCGCCGTACGGCTGGTTTGCCGGGCTGGCGGCAGGGGCTGCGGCCGGGCTGGCAGTAGGCGCGTTGAACGGCGCGCTGATCGTGCGGCTCGGCATCGTGCCGTTCATCACGACGCTCGCGACCATGCTCGCGGCGCGTGGGACAGCGCTGCTGCTGGCCGGCAATCAATCGGTGTCGGTGTCGTACGACACGTCGTTCACCGATATCGGGCAGAACGACTGGGGCGGCGTGCCGATCCCGGCGCTGATCGCGCTCGCCGCATACGTCGCCGGGTCGGTGCTGCTCAACCTGACCGCGTTCGGCCGCACCGTGCTCGCGGTCGGCGGCAACGAGGACGCGACGCGGCTGATGGGCCTGCCCGCGGACCGGGTGAAGCTGCTCGTTTACGCCGGCAGCGGGCTGTTGGCGGGGCTGGCGGGAGTGATTCTGGCCGCGCAATTCGGCGCCGGGCAACCGGTCGAGGGCGCCGGGTGGGAGCTGTTCGCGATCTCCGCCGTGGTGGTCGGCGGCACCTTGCTGACCGGCGGCGAAGGCTCCATCGTCACCACGCTCGCCGGCGTGCTGCTGCTTGGCATGATCCTCAACATCCTCAATTTCGAGAACGGCCGTGGCTGGATCAGCCTGTCCGCCTACTGGCAGTCGGTCATCCGCGGCCTGTTCCTGCTGGCCGTGGTGGTCATGCAGGCCCGGCTGACCGGACGCAAAGCACCCTTGCCAGGGTCCGCTCAGCTCATCCAGTTGCCGCCGTCGATGTTGTAGGTCTGCGCCACGATGTAATCGGCGTCGGCGCTGGCAAGGAACGTCGCCAGGCCGCCGATCTCGTCCGGCCGCGCCATCCGCCCGATCGGCACCGCCGCCCCGACCAGCCGCTTCTTCTCGCCGGGCGCCAGTCCTTCGTGCCGCGCGAACAGCGAGTCCACGTGGTCCCAGTGCTCGTTGTCGACCACGCCGGGCGCGATGGCGTTGACGTTGATGCCGTGCTTGATCAGGTCGAGCCCGGCGCTCTGGGTCAGGCTGATCACGGCCGCCTTGGTCGAGCAGTACACCGCCACCAGGGCCTCGCCCCGCCGCCCGGCCTGGGACGCGAGATTGATGATCTTGCCGCCGCCTTGCCTGATCATCTGCCGCGCCGCCGCCTGCAGGGTGAACAGCAAGCCCTCCACGTTCACCGCATATAGCCGGCGGTAGCTTTCCCGCGTGATCTCGACGATGGGCGCCAGGTCGAACAGCCCGGCGTTGTTGACCAGGACATCCAACCGGCCATGCTGCGCCACCACGCCCGCGACGGTGGCGTCGATCGAGTCCTGGCTGGTCACGTCGAGCCGCAACGCCGTCGCGTGCGGCCCGATCGCGGAGGCGACCGCACGGGCCGCTGTCTCGTCCCGATCGGTGACGACGACGCTGGCGCCTTCCTGGGCGTACCGCTCGCAGATGGCCCGTCCGATGCCGCGCGCGGCGCCGGTGATGACGGCAACCTTGCCTTGCAGTTTCATGAGACCGTTCTCCCTCTCAACTCGCGCTGAAGCCGCCATCGACCTGCAGGCACACCCCGGTGATCATGGCGGCGGCGTCGCTCAGCAGGAACGCGATGGCGCCGGCCACGTCGCCGACCTCCAAAAAGCGGCCGAGCGGAATGCGCGCCAGCATTGGGCCGGATTTCGCCGGATCGCTCCAGGCGCGGGCCGCCATCGGTGTCAGCGTGACCGTGGGGTTGACGCTGTTGACGCGGATGCGGTGCGGGCCGAGTTCCACCGCAAGCACGCGGGTGAGCGCGTCCAGGGCCGCCTTCGACGCGCAGTAGGCCGCGTGGTCCGGCAATCCCTGCTGGGCGGCGACGCTGGACACGTTCACGATCGCCGCCGGGCGTGCGGCGGCGATCGCGGCGCGGGCGACCAGCTGGGCCAAGCGGAGCGGCGCCAGGGCATTGACGCGCATGACCGTCTCGAACGTGGCGGCGTCGACATCGAGTGCCGCGCCGAGCAGCGATATGCCGGCATTGTTCACGAGCAGGTCGCACGCGGGCAACGCGGCGACGCTGGCGAGCGCGGGGTCGAGGTCTTCGAGATCGGCGGAAACGACGTCGCAGCCGGTCTCCTGACGCAACGAGGCAAGATCCTCCATCGATCGGCTGAGCGCGACCACGGTGGCTCCGTGGGCAGTCAAGTGGCGCACCGTGTCCCGCCCGATGCCTTTGCCGGCGCCTGTGACCAGCGCGCGCTTTCCTGCGAAATCCACCATCACCCCGGCCCTTTCTCGCCAGCGGGAGAGGGAGAAGCCCTATGCGTCGCGTTGGAGATGTTCGTGTTCAGCGCACGGTATTGCGCGATCCGCCGTGTGTAGGCGTCGGCCAACACGGGGTCAGGATAGATGGTCTCGGCACGGGCCGGCGGCGTGCAAACCGTCTCCGGCGCCTCGTTGGTAACGGCCATTCGCGCCAGCCGCGCCGCCCCGAACGCGCCGCCGTGTTCGCCGTCGGCCAGGCGGTGCAGCGGAATGCCGAGCGCCGCCGCGATGATCGTGATCCACGCACGCGAGCGGGAACCGCCGCCGATCACGTCCGCCGCTTCGATGCGCGTGCCCGAGGCGGATAGCGCATCCAAGCAATCGCGCAGCGAAAAAGCGACGCCCTCCAGCACCGCCTGGGTCAGGCAGGGCCGGTCCGTGTCGTGCGACAGCCCGGCGAAGGCGCCGCGAAGCGCGCCGTCGTTGTGCGGCGTGCGCTCGCCACCAAGATAGGGCAGGAACAGCGCCGGGCTGGGTGAAGCAGGCGCGCCCATCTCGTCCAGCAACTCGGCTTCGGACCGTCCGGCAACGTTCGCCCACCACGCCAGCGAGCCTGCCGCCGACAAGGTGACGCCCATCTGGTGCCAGGTGTTCGGGAGCGCGTGGCAGAAGGCGTGCACCGCCGCCTCCGGATAGGGCCGGAAACGGTCGCTGGCCGCGAACAGCACGCCCGAGGTGCCGAGCGAGACGAAGGCATCGCCGGGCCGAATCGCCCCCAATCCGACCGCGCCGCCCGCGTTGTCGCCCGCCCCGCCCGCCAGCAGCGGCGCCCGCGCCATGCCCCAGCGCGCCGCGAGCTCCGGGCGCAAGGTCCCGGCGGCCGCGTTGCCCTCGACCAAGCGCGGCATGGCGTCCCGCGACAGCCCGGTGGCGGCCAGGGCGCCGTCCGACCAGTCCCGCGCCCCGACATCGAGCCAGAGCGTGCCGGACGCATCCGACATCTCCTCGATCAGCTCACCCGTGAGGCGATAGCGGACCCAGGCTTTCGGCAGCAGCACCGTCCGCAGCCGGGCGAACACCGCCGGCTCGTGCCTGCGCACCCAGAGCAGCTTTGGCGCGGTGAATCCTGGCATGGCGATGTTGCCGGTCACTTGGCGCAGCGCAGGAAAGGCCGTCTCCAGTTCGGCGCACTCGGCCCCGGCGCGGACGTCGTTCCACAGGATCGCCGGGCGTAGCACCGAGCCGGCGGCGTCCAGCAGCACCGCGCCGTGCATCTGTCCGGACAGCCCGATCCCTTGCACCGCGGACAGCGCGGCGGCGTGGTCGCGGCCGAGCGCATCCACCGCGTCGAGCATCGCTTGCCACCATGCCGCCGGGTCCTGCTCGCTGTGGCCTGGCGCGGGTCGGCTCACCGACAGGGGCATCGTCGCGCTGCCGACAGCTTGTTGCTCACCGTCCACCAGCAGCGCCTTGACGGCCGAGGTACCGAAATCGAGCCCGAGGAACATGACCACCACCTTTGTCGGCAACTATGCCGAAGGTTGACCGTTTGCACAGCCAGTTTGGACGTTGCGACGACGTCCCCAACGCTTAGGAAGGATTAATGACATGGGTCTTCTCGATTCGGTTCTCGGCAGTTTGATGGGTGGCGGCCAAGGCGGCGCTTCCTCCCCGATGGGCGGCATCCTGGGCAGCTTGCTCGGTGGCGGCAACCAGGTGGGCGGAATGGGTCAAGCCATGGGCGGCGGCATGGGCCAAGCCATGGGCGGCGGGCTTGGCGGCCTGATGTCACAGTTCGAGCAGGCCGGGCTCGGTCATGTCGCCCAATCATGGGTCGGCAATGGCCAGAACCAGCCGGTGTCGCCACAGCAACTGCAGAGCGTGTTCGGCGACAGCCAGGTTCAGAACATGGCAAGCCAGGCTGGCATGCAGCCGCAGGATTTCCTGTCCCAACTCAGCCAGCACCTGCCTAATGCGGTCAACGGCATGACCCCAAATGGCCGGCTGCCCGACGAAGGCACGATGTCGGTCTGAGCCGCTTCTACCTACTGCTCTCTCGGAGATAAATACGATGGTCAACCGCACCGCCGCGGCCTTTCTCGCGGCCTCTTTCCTTGGCTTGCAATGCGTGCCGAGCCCGGCGCGTGCGGATAACCAGATGGGCTATCGCCTCCTGTCCACGCAGCAGGCATCGGGCCTGCCGCGTGCTGGGGGGGCACTCGGCATGGATATCGGACGGGCGCAGCAGGTCAACGACGCTGGGATGACCTTCGACCTGCTGCGGGTGAAGGGTGTGCGCATGAACTCCCCCGGGTCCCAAGCCGGCTTCAAGGCCGGCGACCAGATCATCGCCGTCGACGGGCAAGTGTTCCAGAGTGTCGCCGCGTTCGCCGGCTACGTCGGATCGTTGCCGGCCGGCAAGCAGATTTCGGTCGACTACATACCCAACGGTGGTGGACCGCAGCAGGCGCAGCGGGTGGCGGTGACGGTCGGAGATGGCGGGCGTGCCGTTCAACCCGCACAGCAGGATGCGCAGTCGCAGTCCACCGGCATGTCGACAGGAACCAAGGTCGCGATCGGCGTTGGCGCCGCGGCATTGTTCGGCTGCTACGAACTGGGCTGCTTCAGTCATCCAAAGACGCAGCCCGGCAATATCCGCCAGCAGCCGGCGGCGCAGCAACAGCGGCCGTATGGCACACAGCAACAGTGACACGTCGCTGACCGAGTGGGCGGGTTAGCTTTCTGACGAGGGTATCTCATAAGAGAATTTGACGTTTGGTGCGCTGGAACTAAGTGATAGAAGATCGTTAGTCCCTCATGCATCGATTTATCGCATGATGGATGGCACAGGGTTCTCTGCCTTCTCGCCCACGCTCGACCTGGTGCTTCAGCGATTCATCGTCGAGAAGACAGTTGTTAACCGCCCGCTTTATTGGCGCGTGGAGCAAGGCAATGCGTCGACCCCGGCCCGCATCGATTCAATCGAGAATGGCGGCCTTTTCATCGCGGACGGCACGAGGCTGAGTTTCGACACTTATTTCAACTCCTTTTTTGAGGCGCCTTGGCGGCGGCATACGGCGCTGGGCGCCTTGAAGTTGCGGGTGGAGGCTGAGGGCGCCTTTGAGATGCGGGTGTTCCGCCGGGCGCTGGGCCGGCGGGAGCTGGTGGCGGAGCAGGTGGCCAGTTCCGGTATCGCCGAAATCCGTTTCGGCAATGACGCATTGAACTTCCGGCAACAGGGCGTTCTCTCGCTGGAGATAACCGCACGGGATGGTGCGGTCATCTGGCGTAACGCTGCGTGGTTGGCTGAACAGGCCTCGGTCAGCCCGGTTGGGATGGCCTTGGTGTTCTGCACCTTCAACCGCGAAGCAGACATCGCTCGCGTGTTGGGCAGCATCGCGAGCGATCCGGTCGTCGCGCAACTTCTGACCCGTTTGTATGTCGTCAACCAAGGTCGCCCCGGTCTCGCCAACCATCCCAACATTGCCGGTTGCTCACATCTATTCGGTACCAAGCTGCAGATTATCGAGCAGGACAACTTCGGCGGCGCCGGCGGCTTCGGCCGCGGGCTCTTAGCCAGCCTGGAAGACCCGGAGGTCACCCACGCTGTGCTGCTCGACGACGATATCCAGATCGAGCCCGACAGCCTGCTCCGCATGGCCAACTTCTTTGCGCTGGCCAGTTCTGACATCGTTCTCGGCGGCCATATGCTCGACAGCGTGCAACCGACCCGGTTGTATGAGGCTGGAGCGATCATCACCGAACGCCACTGGGCGTCCAACCCGCAGCACCATGGGCTTGATATCGGCAACCCGAATACGCTGGAGCAACTCAGCTTCCCGACGCCGGTGCACTACAATGGTTGGTGGTGCTGCGGCTTTCCGTTGAAGCTGATCCGTCAAGTCGGACTGCCCCTGCCCTGCTTCATTCGTGGCGATGACGTAGAACTCGGGCTGCGCCTGCATCAGCAGGGCGTGCCGACCATTTCACTGCCCGGCGTTCCTGTCTGGCACGAGCCGTTCTACCTCAAGATCGGGAGTTGGCAGCTTTATTACGAAACCCGCAACATGCTCATCACCGCTGCCTTGCACCATCCGTTCGAGCGCTGGCCGGTGGCGCGCCGCATGGTCCGGCATTTGTTCGTCCATCTGCTGACCTTTCGCTACTACAGCGCCGCCCTGGTCCTGCGGGGAATAGACGACTTTCTGGCCGGCCCGACCATTCTGCATGGGTCGCCCCAGGCACTGCACGCTGGGCTGGCAGCGATTCGCCAGCGCTACCCGGCCCAGCAGACCCAACGCAGCCGGGTGCTATATGAGCAGCCCCCTCCCCGCAAACTGCCGCGCACGCGCATGGCGTTCTTGCGTTTGATTGCCTGGTTGCTGTTCCACCAATTCTTTACGCCGACCCGCGTCGCGCCGATTCGCCGGTTGCCGGTCGAACGCTTCACCTGGGCCATGATGCGCGGAGTCGAGCACGTGGCTGTCGAGACCTGGTGGGATCCCGAACTTCCAACGTTCCATCGCTCTCGCGAGGATTTCCGCAGCCTGGCCGGAACCGGGCTGCGGACGATCTGGCGGCTGTATCGACGCGGCCCAGAAACCGCAGCCTCGTGGAAGTCCGGCCTGCCTCAGCTGGTTTCCGTCAATTTCTGGAAACGGCACCTGGGGCTGATGCCGGCGCCTGCCAAGGCGCCGGAACCAGAACTGGCGAAGTAGGCTACTACTTCCCTTCCTTGCGGACTTTTTGCTCCTCGGTCTTATTCATCTCCTTGATCACCGGGGCTTGATCTTTCGCCCCGGTCGTCTGGGTGGTCGAGGCGGCCGGCGCTACGTTCGGTGTCGAGGTTTGCGATTGCGGCTCGCTCCGGGACCGCGTCTGCTGCGCCTGGTTGTCGGTTGCGGCCAGTTGCTGGCCAAGCGGAAGCTGCCGGATCCGCTTGCCGGTTGCCGCAAAGATCGCATTCATCAGCGCGGGGGCGAACGGTGGAACCCCTGGCTCGCCGGCCCCGCTTGGCGGCGTGTCCGGCCCGAATGGAACGATGTGCACGTTGGTGACCAGCGGCGACTCGTCGATCCGAATAACCGGATAGTCGTCGTAATTTCCCTGCTGGACGCGGCCATCCTTGAAGGTGATCTCGCCGTGCTTGGCGAGGCTCAGCCCCATGATCGCCGCGCCTTCGATTTGCGAGTGGATGCGTTCCGGGTTGATGTACGTGCCGCAATCGATCGCCGTGTCCACGCGGGGCACGGACAAGCCACCCTTCTCATCGACAGCCACCTCGACCACGGTCGCGATGTAGCTGACGAAGCTGCGATGCACGGCGATACCCAGACCGTGACCCGGCGGCAGCTTGCGTCCCCAATTCGCCTTCTCCGCCACCAGTTCCACCACCCGGCGCAACCGGCCGGTGTCGATCGGGTAGCTGCTCAGCGGCTCGCCATAGTTCCAAAGACCGTCGACCGACTTGCTTAGATCGACGACCCGGGCGGGTCCGATCAGCTCCAGCAGCACCTCCTTTGGATCGCGCCCGGTCGCGTGCGCGATCTCGCCCACCATCGATTGCACCGCGAATGCGTGCGGGATGTTCGACACCGAGCGGAACCAGCCAATCCGGGTGTGCGCGGCAGCCTCCGGGTTCTCGCAGCGCACGTTGGGGATGTCGAACGGCAGGTCCACCATCCCCATGCTCAATTCCAACGGCAGCGCGTTCTTGGCATCCGCCTTGAACGTCGAGCCGATCGACGGCGCCGCGCTGCGGTGCCGCCAGGCAATCACCTTGCCCGACTTGTCCAGCCCGGCCTCGATCCGCTCGGCCGAGACCGTGTGGTAGAAATCGTGGCGGATATCGTCCTCACGGGTCCACTGCACGCGCACGGGCGCGCTGAGCGCCTTGGACAGCAGCACCGCTTCAAGCGCGTAGTCGCACTTCGATTTCCGCCCAAAGCCGCCGCCGAGCAAGGTCACGTGCACCGTCACGTTCTCGACCGGGATGCCGAGCGTCTTGGCCACGTCCTCGCGCGTGCCGCCGGGGCTCTGGACCGGCGCCCAGATTTCGGCCTTGTCGCCCTGCACGTGCGCGGTGGCCACGGGGGGCTCCATGCTCGCATGCGCGATGTGCGGCGCGTAGTACTCGCCGACGACCACCCGGTCAGCGCTTTTGAGGGCGGCCTCGGCGTCGCCATCGTTGCGGACGACCTTGCCTGGCCCGCGGGCGGACGCCTCCAACTCGGCGCGGTAAGCGACCGAATCGTACTTCGCGTTGGCGCCATCGTCCCACACGACCTTCAGCGCGTCGCGACCCTTGATGCCGGCGCCGGTGTTGCGGGCGATGATTGCGACGCCGCCCACCGGTTGGAACTTGGACGGCCAGGGCCAACCCTGCACCTCCATGACCTTCTCCACGCCGGACACTTTCATCGCATCGGCCGGGTCGAAGGACACCAGCTTACCGCCGACCACGGGAGGCCGGGCAATCACCGCATACTTCATCCCGGGCAAGCGTATGTCCGCGCCGTAGCCAGCCTTGCCCGTCGTGATGTCGCGGAGGTCCACGATGCCGACCTTGCCCTTGCCGATGTAGCGGAAGTCCTTTGGGTCCTTCAGCTTCACGGAGTCGGCCGCGGGCACTGGCAGCGCGGCAGCGTCGGCGGCAAGGTCGCCATAGCCGAGGCGCCGGCCCGACGCGGCATGGACGACCTCGTGCTGCTTGGCCTCCACGTCGCCGACGGGCACGCTCCAGCGCGCCGCCGCAGCCGTTTCCAACATGGTCCGGGCGCATGCGCCGACCTGGCGCATCGGCAGCAGGAAATGGCGCGTGCTGCGGGAGCCGTCGGTGTCCTGGTTGCCGTACTTTTCCTCGTCGCCCGGCGCCTGGACGACGCGCACGCGCGCCCAATCGGCGCCCATCTCGTCGGCGACGACCATCGGCAGGCTGGTGCGGATTCCGGTTCCCATCTCGATGCGATGCGCGACAATGGTGACGATGCCGGACGGATCGATCGAGACGAAGACGCGCGGGTCGTTGACCGTGCCATGCGGCATGGCCCCTGCCCCGGTCGCGTAGGCGGCCATGGCGCGACCCGGCAGGACTTGCGCGGCGAGGACGAACGCGCCGGTGGCGACGACCCCCTTCAGCAGCCCGCGGCGGCTGACGTTTTCAACGGAGCGGTTTGGCTGGATGTAGGTCATGGTTCAAGCTCCCGTGGCGGCAAGACGAATGGCCGCCTCGATCCGCTGGTAGCAGCCGCAGCGGCAGATGTTGCCAGACATGTTGTCGCGAATTTGCTGCTCGGACGGCTTCGGCGTTTCAGTGAGCAGCGCCGCCGCCTGCATGATCTGCCCAGCCTGGCAGAACCCGCATTGCGGCACGTTCACCTCCCGCCAGGCGACCTGCACGGGGTGGTCGCCGTGCGGGTGCAGCCCTTCGATCGTCACGACATCCTGTCCGTCCACATCGGACAGCGCGGTGATGCACGAGCGTGCCGCCTGGCCGCCGATATGCACCGTGCAGGCGCCGCACAAGGCCTGGCCGCAACCGAACTTGGTTCCAGTCAGGCCGACCTCATCACGAAGATACCAAAGCAGCGGGAGCGACGGGTCACCGTCCCAGCTCTGCTTCGTTCCATTCACATTCAAAGTAATCATCGTTGACCGCTCCCCTGTAGACATTGGCAACATCCTGCCACCGACGCCGCGGGGGAGCAAAGGGTTATCGATGGTGTAACACTACGGGGAAATGGCCAGCCCGCCGGCTTGGCCTTGTTCGTTTGCCCGGCGGATCTCCGACGCCCGCACCCGCCCCCGTTCCTGCAACGGAAGCTCAAGCCAGCGGAAGGTCAGGTCGGCCGCGACCAGGCTTGCCAGAATGCCAATCACCATGCGCACCGGCACCCAGCTTTCCCGGGACAATCCGGTCTGCTCCGAAAGATCGATGACCGCGAACCAGACCGGAATATGGCAAAGGTACAATGAATAGGATCGTGCGCCGATCCAGAGCATCGCGCGGCGTAAGCCTGGGATGATGGCGATCGCTCCGACTTGGCAACTGGCGGCAAACACCAGGACGAAGCCGGCCCAGTTGACGACGGACCACGCCAGCGGTGGATAACCGGCGAGGGCAAGCGGCGCTCCGAGCACGACTGCGCCGACGGTAGTCAACAGCGCGCCACGTCCGGCGCTGGTCCGGGGCAGGCAACCGGACAGGATCGCACCCAGGCCCGAGCGCTCCAGCTCGAACAAAAGCAGCCCATAGATCAGCCCGTCGTAGCGGAACATCCACCATACCGTGCCACCGGGCCGCCAAACGGCATTCATCGCGCACAGCGCGCACAATCCCGCAAAGCGCCAGCGCCGCCGCACGGCTAGCAACAGGACCGGGAGGGCGAGGTAGAATTGATTTTCGACCGATAGGCTCCAATAATAGCCGAAGTAACTTGGTGCTCGGCTCTCCTCGAAGTTCCGCACGACGGCGAGGGTGGCGATCGCCTTGGTGAACATGACATGCGGTGTCAGCCATAGACTGTGGTTGCGCGACGCCATGCTTGCCGCAAATGCCAGCCCGACCCACAGCGTGGAGGCTGGAAACAGGCGATAGAAGCGCCGCACCCAGAACGCAGCGATGCGCGCGACCTGATGCGCGCGGCCTCGGTGTTCAGCCGCTTCGAAAGGGCACATGAACGATCGGCCAATCAGGTATCCGGAGATGATGAAGAAAAGATCGACGCCGGTTTCTGGATCGATCCACGCCTGAATGCCTTCGACCCATCCGGCAGGATACGGAATGCACAGCAGCGGGACATGCTTGACGATCACGAACAGGATCGCCAGGGCGCGAAGGTACTCGATCTCGGGATTTGTGCGATGCCGGCGATCGACAGTGCCAGCCGCGGATAGGCGCATGTCCATGGGTGCAACGGCAACGGCTGCGCTACAGCCTGGTTTCCGCATAGTCCCGACACCTCGCCTTGCACCACTGCGGGGTGCGGGCTAAGTGGCGGAACCATCCAACGAAGAGGTGCCTCATGCGGCTTCCAATCTTGGCAGCGGCGCTTGCCCTGGGCCTGACGTCGCACGCCGCGCGCGCCCAGGCGCCAACGCCTCAACCCGGAACGCCGCCGAGTCAGCAGGACATGATCCGCATGGTGCACCAGGCCGCGCACAACCAACTCGGCATCCTGCAATATTGCCAAGGGCAAGGCAGCGTGGGCGAGGACACGGTGGCGTTGCAGCAGCGCGCGCTCAGCATGTTGCCACCCGCGCAAGTGGAGGGCTTGGACGAGGCAGAAGCGGCCGGCAAGCGCGGCGTGGTTCAGTTCGGCGGCTCCGAGGTGCAGTTGGCCAATGCGGCCAAAGCCCAGAACACGACGGTGGATGCCATGTGCAAGCAGATCGCCACGCTTCTGCAGAGCCAGGCTTCGCAGTTGCCGCAGTAGCGCGTGCTTTAGCGGCCCGCTACTTCAGCGTGGCGATGTAGTGGGCCAGACCCGCGATGTCGTCGTCGCTCAGCCCCGACGCAGCCTCTGTCATCGCCGCGACGCCGGTGCTCGGGCGGCTTCCCGAGCGATAATCGGCGAGCGCCTTGGTGAGATACACCTCGTGCTGGTCGGCTAGCCTCGCGGCGGCCTGCTTCCCGGTGAATGCCTCGGTATGGCACGCCGCGCAGTGATATTGCGCGGCAGCGTCCCGGCCGGTGGCGCTCAGGGTTGGATTTCCGTCGGATGCGGGGGCAGCAGGCGGCGTCAGGGTTGCGAAGTATGCGCCGAGATCACGGACATCCTCATCGCTCAGCGTCTTGGAAATCGGGCCCATAATGGGATTTGCCCGCCGTCCGCTGCGGAAAAACACCAATTGCCATTGCAGGAACTGGTCGGTTTGCCCGGCCAGGGAAGGAATGTTCGGAATTGCCGAAATGCCATTGCCGCCATGGCAACCTTGGCACGTTCCAGCCTTCGCCTTCCCTGCTTCCGGATCGCCGGCAGCCCAAGCCGGTGCGGCTGCAAGAACGGCTGCGAGTGCAACCCACGCGAAAGTTAGTCTCATGCGTCGCTCCAATCCGAGCCAAGTCCGCCCGTTCCCGCGTGAGAACGGGCGGGTTGGGCATTACTTGGCGTAGCTGATCCGGTAGATCGCGCCAGCCCAGTCGTCGGCCACCAAAATCGAGCCGTCCTTGGCTTGCAGGATATCGGTCGGACGGCCGCGGTAGTCCTGTGGTTCCTTCAGCCACCCTTCGGCAAACACCTCCTGCTTGGCGTTCTTGCCGTCTGCGTCGACGATGACGCGCTCGATCCGGGCGCCCTGGTACACGTGGCGGTTCCAGGAACCATGCTCGGCGATGAGGATGTTGTTCTTGTACTCAGCCGGGAATTGCGACCCGGTGTAGAACTTCATCCCCAGTGGCGCGACGTGGTTGCCCAAGTTCACCACCGGCGGGGTGAACTCCGAGCAGGAATGCCCACGGGCGAACTTCGGATCGGGCGTATCGCCCTGGTGGCAGTAGGGATAGCCGAAATGCTCACCAATCTTGGTGATGTGGTTCAGCTTATCGCTCGGCAGGTTGTCGCTCATCCAGTCACGGGCGTTTTCCGTGAACCAGTAATCGCCGCTGCGTGGGTCGATGTCGCCGCCGACGCTGTTGCGGACGCCCATCGCCACGACCTCCGCTTGGCCGTTCTTGGGGTCGACGTGGCGAATTTGCGATACGCCGCTGGGCGGCATGCCGATGTTGAAGGGAGGTCCGAACGGGATGTACATCTCGCCGTTCTTGTCGGTGACCAGATACTTCCAGCCATGCGCGACATAGGGAGGCATGTCGTCATAGGCCACCACAGGCTTGGGCATATGGTCGAGGTTGGTCTCTGCGTTGTCGTAGCGCAGCAGCTTGTCGATCGCGATGACGTAGAGCGACCCGTTCTGGAAGGCGAGCCCGGTGGGCATGTTCAGGCCCGTGAGGATCGTCTTGACGGTCTTCTTGCCGCCCTCGTCGGTGATGGCATACACGTTGGTCGCATTGTACGAGCCCACGAACAGCGTGCCGTTGTCGCCCCATGCCATTTGCCTCGCCTCGGGCAAACCGCTTGCATAAACTTCGATCTTGAACCCGGGAGGCAGCTTGACGCTTTTGAGATTGGTTTCGAGTTCGGCAAGCGGCGCCGGGGTCGCCGGACCGGATGGCGGCGCCAAGCCCTTCATCGACTCGGTCTCGTCGCCCAGGAACCAGTCCGGCGGCGGATGCGTCCAGAAGCTCGACTTGGTGGAATCGTAGGATTTCAAATCGGCGGCGCTGACGGTGCTGACGCACATTGCCATGGCGGCGACAAAGGGAATAAGCGCGCTGGTTTTAGACAGCGCTGATTTTCTAGACACGATTAAAATCTCCCGGCAAATCGACGACCTTCATGATCGCTCGTGATAATGTTATCGCCACGAATGTTCGCTTAACCAGCCCCCTGATCGGATTATTCTGAACCGGCATAAAAAGCAGCGCGCGGCCCGCGCCGAATTGACGCTTGCCGGCATGACGGCAAAACTGGGTCCATCACACCAAGGCACATCGATGATGATCCGACTCGCGGCGCTATGCTTCCTGATTTTCGCCACCACTCCGTCGACTGGCGGCCACACCCAGGAGTTGGCAAACACCGCTGCGTTCGAGCGTGCCTACGGCACTTCGTTCTATGAGTTCGATGCATGCGGGGACGGCCTCACCGGTCGCCTGTTCCGTAGGGCGCTCACCGACAAGCTGGCGCAATGCCCGTTCACGCCCACGGCACGATCAAGCTACGCCAAACGCACCACGGCGATGCGGACTAGGCTATCGGCAACGATAGAAGGCATGGTCGACAAGAACGGCGGCCTGCCGGTTCAGCTCGAAGGCATGTCGAACACTTGTCACGAGCAACGGAACACCGAAGCCTTCCAGCATCTCACCGAAGCGCTCAGGCAGTATGGGGGCGGGCAGCGCGGCATCGATGCGGTTATCCCGGCCAAATGCGACGATCCGGACATCCTGCCCTGATCAGCGCGCCGGGAAACCCGGCTGCCACCGCCGCAGCAGAAGGGCGCTGCTGACGACGCTCACGCTGGAGAACGCCATCGCCGCCCCGGCAACGACCGGATTGAGCAACCCGGCGGCGGCCAACGGAATGCCAACCAGATTGTAGGCAAACGCCCAGAACAGGCCCTGGCGAATGCGTCGAAAGGTCCGGGCGGCAATGTCCAGCGCCGCCGGCACCAGCCTCGGGTCGCCATGCATCAGCGTGATGCCGGCGGCGGCGGCGGCCACGTCGGCGCCCGTCGCCATCGCCAGCCCGAGGTCCGCGGCGGCCAGCGCCGGCGCGTCGTTCACGCCGTCGCCGACCATCGCCACCGGGCCTCGCTCGCGCAACGCCTCGATGAACGCGGTCTTGTCGCCGGGCAACGCTTCCGCCCGGATCTCGTGAATCCCGAGCGCGCGGGCGGTGGCGTCGGCGGCGCCCTGGTTGTCGCCGGTGAGCAGCACGACGCGCAGGCCGCGGGCATGCAGCTCACGCACCGTCTCCGCAGCGCCCGGCTTTACGGCGTCGCCAAAGCCGAGCAGGCCCAACAGGCGGGTGCCCTCGTTGAGGTAGGACACGGTCCGGCCGTCCGCTTCGAGGCTGCGCGCCGCGTCGGCCAAGGCTGTCGGGTCCACGCCGGATTCGCGCATCAGGCGAAGGTTGCCGAGCTGCAAGGCGCGGCCCTCGACCACGCCCTCCAGCCCGCGCCCAGGCAGGGCACGGACGTTACCGGCCGGCGTCGGGGCAAGCACGCCGGCACGGGCCAGCACCGCGCGAGCGAGCGGGTGCTCGCTGCCGGCCTGCAGCGCCGCCGCAAGACGGAGCACGCCGTCGGCAGTCTCACCCGGCGCCGGGTGCAGGGCCAACAGGTCCGGACGCCCGGCGGTCAGCGTGCCGGTCTTGTCGAACACCACCGTCTGGATCGCGCGCGCTTGTTCCAGTGCCGCCGGGTCGCGGATCAGGATGCCGTGCCGGGCCGCGACCCCGGTGCCGACCATGATCGCGGCCGGCGTCGCCAGCCCCAAAGCGCAGGGACAGGCGATCACCAGCACCGCCACGGCGTTCACCGCCGCCATTTCGGCTCCCGCGCCGGCCAGCCACCAGCCTGTGAACGTCACGGCGGCGATGCCGACCACGACCGGCACGAACACCGCGCTTACCCGATCGACCAGGCGCTGCACCGGGGGCTTGGCGGCCTGCGCGCCTTCCACCAGGCGCACCATGCGGGCGAGCTGGCTTTTCGCGCCGATCGTGGTGACCTCGGTCAGCAGCAACGCTTCGCCGTTCAGCGCGCCGCCGACCACCCGGCTGCCGGGCTCCTTCGGCACGGGCAAGCTCTCGCCGGTCAGCAGGCTTTCATCGGCGCTGCCGACGCCTTCGCGCACGATGCCATCGGCGGCGATGCGCTCGCCGGGGCGGATCACCAGCAGGTCGCCTCGTCGCAGGTCGGCGGCGGCGATCTCGTGCTCGACGCCGTCGCGGCGCACACGGGCGCGCTCCGGCTTAAGCCGCTCCAGTGCGCGGATCGCCTCGCCCGCCTGCCGCCGCGCCCGGCTTTCCAGCCATTTGCCGAGGCGCACCAGGGCGATGACGGCAGCGGACGCCTCGAAATACAGGTGCCCGCCTCGCCCGCTCGCCATCTCCCACAGACTCAGCCCGAAGGCGGCGCTGGTGCCGAGGGCGACCAGGGTGTCCATATTGCCGGCGCCTGCGACCAGGGCTCTCCAGGCGCTGCGATAGAACCGTGCGCCGAAGCCGACTTGCACAACCGTCGCCAGGATCAGCTGCAACCAACTGGGCAGGGTCAGATCCACGCCGGCCGACATCAGCAGCATCGGCAGCAGCAGCGGCGCTGCCAACGCCAGTGCGACGGCTGCCCCCACGCCGTCCGTCCATCCGCTGCGCCGCGGCAGTCCAGGTTGGCCGGAAACCGGCAACGCCGGGCCGTAACCGGCCGCCTGCACGGACGCGGCTAGCTCGCCCAGCCCTGCTGCTCCCGCCAGGACGTGCACCCGCGCCCGCTCGGCCGCCAGGTTCACCTCGGCCGACAGCACGCCGGGCACCGCCAGCAGGGCCCGTTCGACCCGGCCGACGCAGGACGCGCAGCTCATGCCGGAGATGGCGAGGTCCACGACTTCCTCGACCGCGGGATAACCTGCAGACGCCAAGGCACTGGTCAACGCGGGCAGGGAAAAACCCGGGGTTGCCGTGATCGCAGCCCGCTCCGTCGCGAGATTGACTGCAACGTCCGCTACGCCGGGCACTGCGGCCATCACGCGCTCCACCCGGCGCACGCATGCCGCGCAACTCATGCCGCCGATGCCTAGGTCGACCCGCTGCGTACCGCCGAAGGCCGGCTGCTTGCCGAGGATTCCCTGATCCATTGATGTGTCCTGATCCTGTCGGCTACTGATATGGGGCTTCCCCATCTGGTTCGCCTATCAGGAGACATGCTCATGCAAACGCTCAAGGTCGATGGAATGACGTGCAGCCACTGCGAGCGCGCGGTGACGGCAGCGGTCCAGAAACTCGATCCACGCGCCACGGTCCAAGTCGACCTCGCGTCGGGCCTGGTCAAAACCGGCAGCGACCTTCCGACCGACCGGCTTGCCAAGGCGATTCGCGAAGCGGGCTATGAGGTCAGCGCTGGGTGAGGTCCGCTTAGTGGATCGTACGGACGCGATCGGCAGGGTGTAGGTTCAGCCATCGGTCGATGGCTGCTTGCGCCGCTTCGAAGGCTTTGCGGAACGAGTCCTCTCCGTCGATCGTGCCCTCTGCCGACCCGGATGCTGGGTAGATGGCCCACATCGTTCCTCTCGGTGCGACCGGCGTCAGCAAGAACTCCACGCCACAGTGTTTCAGGCGCGCTTGCCCTTGCGGCGGCTGAGACCCCGGCATGGCGCTTGCCCATCGGCTTGCCTCGGCTTCCACGGCGCACATCGCCGCTTGTGTCGTCGGCTCGCTCCCGGAGCAGATAGAGATCCACCCGGGCGGGGCGGGTGGAACCGATCTCGCCGCCAAATGCCATATTGCCTGGCCATCCATGTCCAGCGTGTGGACGATCAACCGCAAGTCGCCTAACACGGCCTCAATCTGTCGCTCAAGGAGCGCGTTCTGCGGATCATCAATAGCCATGATGAACCTCCCTGCCCAGTTAGCCCTATCGTGAGTCCGATAGTTGCCTAGCGCCTGCGGGAGCCAGTGGAGGCCTGGGCAGGGACGTCACGACGATGCATTTTTTAGGTTAACATAAATTTGAACTGTTGCGGCGATCTTGTGACGGCTCCGTTTTGGCCGGGCGGCTCCTACGTTGCCGCTCTCGCGGATCTTGCAAGGCCCTCAGCATTATGCGTTCCTCCTCAGCCGCCGCTCAAACCGTTCTACCCGGGAGGGCAGAAGGGCATAGTTGTAACGTGCGATCGACATTCTGCCGACCTCCTCCGAAAAGCGAATTCTTCATGCAAACGCTATGCTTTTGGTGACGACGGCCAAGAGCGTAAGTTTGCCATGGGCGTTTCCCGGCAGGCATGGCGTTGTTTCACCGTCGCCGTGGGCGGATTCGCGCCCGTTCGGGTCGCTGCTCATGACGAGGCGGACGCGTCGCTTGAGGTTCTTACGCGTTGGCGGCGCATGCCGTGCTATGGTCATCAGTTGCCAGCGTCCTACATGACCCGGTGCACCCTGCCAGGGCGCTGGACACGATCAATCCTGAAATCTTTCAATGCCGGAACGCTAAGCCATGCATGACCCGCAACAGGCCACCGCAACTCCAAGTCCGCCGCTCGAGCGACGTGCGCTGATGGCCGCTATCGCGCCATTCCAGGCGCCATCGCTCCGGCGCAGCATCTGGCAGTTCGCCTCGACGTTCGTGGCCTTTGTGACAGTCGTCGCTGCGATGTACGCCAGCTTGCACCTTTCGGTCTGGCTGACGCTCGCGCTAGCGATCCCCGCGGGGGGCCTGACGGTGCGACTGTTCATCGTCCAGCACGATTGCGGCCATGGATCGTTTTTCCGCTCGCGCCGCGCGAACAACCTGCTCGGCCGGTTCTGCAGCGTGATGACCTTCACGCCATACGCGTTCTGGCGCCGGCAGCACGCCAACCACCATGCCTGCTTCAACAACCTTGACCGTCGCGACACCGGGATCGACCTTTACTCCACCTGTGCGACCTTGCGGGAGTATCAGGCGCTATCCCCGGCGCGCCGGCTGTTGTACCGCGCCGTGCGCCACCCCGTGGTGACGCAATTGCTGCTGCCGCCAGTTGTGTTCCTTCTCCTCTACCGGGTGCCGTTCGACTCCCCCACCGACTGGAAGCGGGAGCGGACCAGCGTTTACTTGACCAATTTCGCACTCGCCTGCGTGATGGGTTCCTTGATGCTGGCGTTCGGCGCATGGCCGGTCGTCATGGTCCAGTTGCCGATTATTGCGGTCGCCTCGATCATCGGCGTCTGGTTGTTCTCCGTGCAGCACCGGTTCGAGGAGGCGCATTGGGCCCGGCAGGAGACTTGGAACCCCGTACAAGCCTCGCTTGAAGGCAGTTCCTATCTGAAGCTGCCACGCGTGCTGCAATGGTTCACCGGAAACATCGGCTTTCATCACATCCATCACCTGTCCGCGCGCATGCCGAACTACCGGCTTCAGGAGTGCCACGAGGCGCGCCCGGAGCTTGGCGCCGTGACGACGCTTACGCTTTGGGATGCCCTGCTGGCGCCCTGCTACGCGCTGTGGGATGAGGAGAAGGGGCGGATGGTACGCTTCTCGCAAGGCAATCGTCTCAGCGGAGCTTAGGGCCCGAGTTGAACGACCGGATCGCGATTGTGGGTAGGAATTGGCTTATCGATCGTGCTGTTTGGTCCCGGGGTTCGATGGTGCATTGTTCTTCACAGAATGGAAAGAGGCATTGTCGGCCAAGTACTGCGTCGGACATGCCTGCGGCCAAAATCACATCGATCACCGCCGGAGCAAGCCCACCATCCGTAGCCGTAGCTTTAAGACCGTCAAAGGCCTCGCATTTTAGGACGCAATCTACAAAACATCGGCATCAGTGCCGAAGCGATCCACCAGATGGTGGAGCTAAACAGCTACATACTGTGACTGGAACTAAACCTCTGGGGTATTCCATAAGTACGATAGTCATTATTCGGCCAGGGGCACAAATCAAAATGGCGGTATGTGCCAGCGCCTAATACAACTTAGATGATGTTTCAGACACTTCGTCTTACCAGGTGTTTCTGCATCGTTGAACAATCGATACTTTGACTACCAATGAGACTAAATGCCATCCGCGTTAGCCCAGCATTACGCGGGCATGCAGATATGGAGGGGGTTGGATTCGAACCAACGTAGGCGAAGCCAGCGGATTTACAGTCCGCCCCCTTTAGCCACTCGGGCACCCCTCCGGACGGCCGCGCAAGTAGGCCGCGCGACCGCGATTGTCAACGGCGCGGGCTACTCCGCCGCACGCGCCACCATCCGGAAATCAGGCGCGCGCTTCTCCTGGAAGGCACGCAGCGCCTCGCGGGCCTCGGGCCCGTGCAGCAACCGCGCGAACTCCTCGCTCTCGGCCTCCATCGCTTCCAACGCCTCCGCTCGCGTCCAGCGGCGCAGCAGGGCCCGGCTGGTGCGCAGCGCATCCGGCGCCTTGGCCGCCAGCGATGCTGCGCGGGCGCGACCCACCGTATCGGCGTCGGCTGGCGTTGGCAGCACCGCCGTCACCAGCCCGGCGTCGCGCGCGATTTCCGCCGGGAACGGCTCGCCGAGCAGCAGCAACTCGGCCGCCCGGCGCATCCCAGCCATCGCGGGAAGCAGGCGGCTCGACCCGGCCTCCGGGCACAGGCCCAGGTTCACGAACGGCAACTGGAACCGCGCGCCCGCCGAACAGTAGACCAGGTCGCAGTGCATCAGCAGCGTCGTCCCGATGCCTACCGCGGCGCCGTTGACCGACACCACGATCGGCGTCTCGCACCCTGCCAGCGCGTGCAGGAATGCCATCGCTGCCGAAGGTTGGCCGGGCAGCGCCTGCGCGAAGTCGCCCAGATCGTTGCCGGCGGTGAAGCATTCCTCGCTGCCGTGCAGCCAGATTGCGCGCGCCCCCGCCGCCGCAGCGCCGGACAGCGCGACCGACATCGCGTCATACATGGCGCGGGTGAGCGCGTTGCGCTTGGCCGGGCGGTCGATCCGCACCTCCCGCACGCCGTCGCCGTCCTGGATGGTGATGTCGGTCATAGTGGCTCTCTCGCTCGTTCCGCCGGACGGTAGCGGCGCGCGCAGGCCGCGGCTATAGACCGCTTATGTCTGTTCCTCCTCGCAAGCCTGGCCCGCCACGCAAGCCGGGCCACTCCCATACGCCGGGCGGTTCGGGCCGGCCTCCGGGACCCAACCGGCCCGCCGGCGATTTCAAGTCGCGCGGCGACCGGCCGGTCTCCGGCGGCAAGCCGTACGCTCAAGGCGACCGCGTGCAGTCTTCGCGAGCACCCGGCGCCGACGCTCGCCCGCCGCGCGTCCAGCAGAATGCCCCGCAGGCGCCCCGGTCGCCTAACCAACTGCAGCTTCCGCGCCCGCCTGCCTCGCCAGACAAGCGCCACCACGAGCCGCACCCGCAGCACACGCGTCCCGCCGTTCGCCCGGCCCACGCCACGCCGGACACGCCCCGCGGCGCCGTTTGGCTGTACGGCCCGCACGCGATCGCCGCCGCGCTGGCAAATCCGGCGCGTCGCCTGCGTCGCCTGATCCTCACCGAGGAGGCGGAAATCCAGCTCACCGCCCGGCTGCCGCAGCCTTGGCCGGTCGCCCCCGAGCGGACCGACCGCGCCCGGCTCGATCAGTTGCTCGGCCGCGACACCGTGCACCAGGGCGTGGCGCTGCTGGCCGATCCGCTGCCATCTCCCGTGCTTGCGCAGGTGCTGGAACGGCCCGGCCCGGTGATCGTGCTCGACCAGGTCACTGATCCACGCAACATCGGGGCCGTGCTGCGCTCGGCGGCCGCGTTCGGGGCCGTGTGCGTCATTACCCAGGACCGCAACGCCCCAGAGGAGACCGGCGCGCTCGCCAAGGCCGCGTCCGGCGCCCTGGAAACGGTGCCGCTGATCCGCGCGGTGAACCTTGCCCGCACGTTGGTGGCCTTGAAGGCGGCAGGTCTCTGGGTCGTCGGGTTGGACGCGGGCGGCGGGCCACTTTCGGGGCCAGCGTTGGCGGAGCGCCGGGTCGTTCTGGTGCTGGGCGCCGAGGGCAGCGGCTTGCGTCGCCTGACCCGGGAGACCTGCGACGAGGTGGCCGGGCTGGCGATGCCGGGCAGCATGGAAAGCTTGAACGTGTCGGCAGCGGCAACGGTGGCCTTGTACGAGTTGGGACGCCGCCCGTAACGATGTATTAATCCAGGTAGCCCTTAATGCTGCCGTGACCGCGCGCTTGTCGAATCGCGGCGACCTTCCGCCAAAATGGCACGACGGGAGGAGCAATGAATGCTCACTGACTGGAATGTTCTATCTGATGAACTTCAGCTTGCGCTCGCGCGGGAAGCGCTGCGTCGCGCCGCCGAGATCATCGCCGGCCAAGCCGAAACGCTGGCGGGTGAAATGGAGCGCGGCGGCCTGATCGACCGCGGCGGCCCAGATGCATTAAGGCTGCTGGCCGGCGTCGTGCGGGCAACTGGAGCGGACGCGTTTGGGCAAATCGGCAACGCCTAACCGCAGTTCGGTCGACGATGCCTGGCCATAGCTTCGCCGCAATGAACCGGCAAACGGCTGGGATGCCCCGAGTGCACCATGACTGTCGATCGTCTCCGGAAGGTCGCGCAGGCTGCCCAGGACCGCGGCGCGTTCGCCATGGCGGTGGACGCCTGGCGCGCACTGCTGGCTCGATGCCCGACCGACTGGCAGGCCGCGCTCGCGCTGAAGCACGACCTGGCCAAACTTGGGCGATACGCAGAAGCTGATCCCGTTTTTCGCCAAGCCCGCCTTGCCTTTCCCGATGCCGCGTGGCTGGCGCACATGGCGTCGCTCTACGCCTTTCCACAAGCAGAATTGCCAGCACTGCTCTCCCGAGCCTACGCCCTCGCCATCGCGCAGCCGGACAACGCTGAAACGCATCTCCTGCTCGGCCACATGCTGCGGCAGGCGCGCGACTATTCGGGGGCAGCGGCAGCTTACACGGCCGCCCACGCCCGCCAGCCCCGTTCCGAAACCGAGTGGCTCGCGCACGATGCCCGGCGCTACCACGCACTCGCTCGACACCTGCAAAATGCCCCGGCAATCGGACCGGCCCTTTCCATCGCAACCATCAACCTCGACCGCAACTCCGGCCGGCTCGCCGAACTCGGCACGCAATTCCGGCACTGCCAACCGCCGCAGTTCCGCGTTCCCGGCGTCGACGGCAGCCGCCTGTCCGTCGCCGCCGTCCAACGACTCGGCGGCGACCCGGCGATGCGGGGCACGCTCGGCTGCTTCCTCAGCCATACCGCCGCGTGGGAGGCCATGCTCGCCCGCGGCCTCCCGCACTGCCTCATCATCGAGGACGACGTGATCCCGTTGCTGGACTTGCCGCTGCACTGGGGCGTGTTCGGCCTGCCGGACGGATGGGAGCTGTGCTTCGTGAACGACCGCCTGGCGCCCTGCCGAACCGAGGCCGGGTTCGCGACCGTTTCCCTGGCCGACGCCCTGCAAGCGTTCCCGCCCGACGACAACGCGCCGGGCGCCGACGGCTACCTGCTGACCTCGGCCGGCGCGCGCAAGCTGCTGGACTGGGTGGCGCAGGATGGTTTTGGCGGCGACGTGGACTGGCGGCTGCTGGCCTACGGGATGACCTTGGCCGAATGCGAGGCGCTTTCGCCGGCCAGCCACGCCCACGGCGCGATCGGGCGTTTGCTTCCCCTGGTCGGCCGTGCCGCGCGCCTGAACGCCATCGTGCTCACCCCGCCGTTGATCCGCACCGTGCCGATCGCCAGCGACCGCGAGGACGAGAACCGCTTGGCCGTCAATCCACCGCCGAGCGCAGCGCCGCTCCCGCCGCCAGCGGCGCCAACGGCAACGCCGCCGCCAGCATTGCCCACAGCAGCAGCAGATGCGGCCGCGAACTAAGACCTGCCGCCGCCGCATCGGCTGCTGCCGCGCCGAAGATCAATACCGGCACCGCCAACGGCAGCACCAATAACGGCAGCAGCACCCCCCCGCGCCGCGCTCCCAGCACCACGGACGCACCTAGGGTTCCCAGCAGCGACAACGCCAAAGTACCCGGCAACAGGCCCCCGAGCAGCGCCGGCAGTCCCGACGGCTCCATCCGCAACATGACCGCCAGCGGGGCTGCTGCCAGCAGCAACGGCAGCCCTGTCACTACCCAGTGCGCCAACGCCTTCGCCAGCGCGACCGCGGAGGCGGGCAGGCCGGATAGCAGTAGTTGGTCCAGCGATCCGTCCTCGTGGTCGGCGCCGAACAGCCGGTCGAGCGGCAACAGGGCGGCCAGCAGCGCGCAAACCCAGACGATGCCGGGCGCCAGGCGTCCGAGCACCTCCGGGGCCGGCCCGATCGCGAGCGGGAACAGTGACCCGGCGACCAGGAAGAACAGCACGGCGCCCAGCGTGTCGGCGCCGTGCCGCACCGACAGCAGCAGCTCGCGCCGAACCAGCCGTGCGAACATCAGCCCAGCCGCAGCGAGGCGGCATCCGGCAGCGGCAAATCGAGATGGGTGGCCGACACTACCATCCCGCCCCCCGCACGGTGCGCGGCCAGCAAATCGCCCAATCGCCCCACCGAGGCCGTGTCCAACCCCAAGGTTGGCTCGTCGAGCAGCCACACCCTGGCCCGGCTCAGCGCCAGCCGGGCCAGCGCCAATCGGCGGCGCTGCCCAGCCGACAGCATCCGCGCCGGCAACTCCGCCAACGCTTCCAACCCCAACGCGGCCAGGGCGGCGTGAACCGTTCTTCCGCCCGCCGCAAACGCCAGGTTTTCCGAAACCGTCAGCCCCGGCTTCACCCCGTCCTGGTGGCCGAGATACGCCACCCGTCCGGCATGCGCCGCAAGGTCGGCCAGCGCGTCCGCCTCGTCCCACAGCAACTCGCCGGCGTCCGGCCGCTTCAACCCGGCCAGCACCCGCAGCAGAGTCGACTTGCCCGACCCATTCGGCCCCAGCAGCAGCGTCGCGCCGCCCGGCGACAGCGTGAACGACACTGCCTCCAGCACCAGGCGCTCGCCCCGGAATGCCGCCAAATCAACGCCCCGCAATGTCAAACCCGTCGCTCCGTCGCCGTCTGTCGGTGGACGCCCTACCCCACTATATGGTCTAACGGTCGCAAGACCCATTTCCGCACCGCGTGCGTTGCATGAGCGCCCGTGGTCAACCAGCGAGGCCGCGTATCCTATGAAAAGCATTGGGCAGGACAGCCTTCACACCCGCCAATCCATGACCGTCGCTGGCAAGCAATACGACTACTTCTCGCTGCCCGAAGCGGCCAAGGCGATCGGCGACATCTCCCGCCTGCCGACCAGTCTCAAGGTCCTGCTCGAAAACGTGTTGCGCTTCGAGGACGGCCGCACCACCACGGCCGACGATGCCCGCGCTATCGCCGGCTGGCTCGAAAAGGGGTCTAGCACGAACGAGGTCCCATTCCGCCCCAGCCGCATCCTGATGCAGGATTTCACCGGCGTTCCCGCCGTGGTCGACCTCGCGGCCATGCGCGACGGGATCATCGCGCTCGGCGGCAACCCCGACAAGGTGAACCCGCTGGTTCCCGTCGACCTGGTGATCGACCACTCCGTGATGGTCGACGTCGCCGGCACCGAGAACGCGCTGCACGACAACATGGAGCTCGAGTACGATCGCAACGGCGAGCGCTACCGTTTCCTGCGCTGGGGCTCCATGGCGTTCGAGAACTTCCGCGTCGTGCCGCCCGGCGCCGGCATCTGCCACCAGGTCAACATCGAGCACCTGGCGCAGACCGTCTGGACCGCGACCGTCGACGGCACCGAGTTCGCCTATCCCGACACGCTGTTCGGCACCGACAGCCACACCACCATGGTCAACGGCATCGGCGTGCTCGGCTGGGGCGTGGGCGGCATCGAGGCGGAGGCGGCCATGCTCGGCCAGCCGATCGCCATGCTGATCCCCGACGTCGTCGGCTTCCGCCTCACCGGGCGGATCAGCGAGGGCGTCACTGCCACCGACGTCGTGCTGGTCATCACGCAGATGCTGCGGAAAAAGGGCGTGGTGGGTAAGTTCGTCGAGTTTTTCGGTCATGGACTGGATGACATGGCGGTCGCGACCCGCACCACCATCGCCAACATGGCGCCGGAGTATGGCGCCACGTGCGGCTTCTTCCCCGTGGATAGCACCACCCTGGACTACCTGCGCTTGACCGGCCGCGATGAGGACCGGATCGCGCTGGTGGAAGCCTATTCCAAGGCGCAGGGCATGTGGCGCGACTCAGCCACCCCCGATCCGATGTTCACCGACACGCTCGAACTGGAGCTCTCGACCGTGCGGCCGAGCATCGCCGGGCCGAAGCGCCCACAGGACCGCGTGCTGCTCAGCGACGCCGCCAGCGCGTTCAAGGCCGAGCTGACCAAAACCTTCGGCGTAGCCGCGAACGACGTGGGCAAGCGGGTTCAGGTCAACGGCAAGAACTTCGATCTTGGGCATGGCGACGTCGCCATCGCCGCGATTACCAGCTGCACCAACACGTCCAACCCATACGTGATGGTCGCCGCCGGGCTGGTGGCCCGCAAGGCGCTCGCGAAAGGGCTCAAGCCGAAGCCGTGGGTCAAGACCTCGCTGGCGCCGGGGTCGCAGGTCGTCACCGAGTACCTCGACAAGTCCGGCCTTACCGATGACCTCGACGCGATGGGCTTCGCGCTGGTCGGCTACGGCTGCACCACTTGCATCGGCAACTCCGGCCCGCTCGACGCCGCGATCTCGGAGTCGATCGAGGACGGCAAGCTGGTCGCGGTCGCGGTGCTGTCCGGCAACCGCAACTTCGAGGGTCGCGTGCATCCGCTGACGCGCGCCAACTACCTGGCGTCCCCGCCGCTGGTGGTCGCCTATGCGCTGCTTGGCAACATGGGCGAGGACATCAACACCACCTCGCTCGGCGCCGGCAACGACGGCAACCCGGTGTACTTGCGCGATATCTGGCCGACCAACGACGAGATCACGGCCGTGGTGCGCGCCAGCGTGGAGCGGGGCCAGTTCATCAAGCGCTACGGCGAGATCTTCGAGGGCACCGACCAGTGGAAGGCGATCCAGATCGCCGGCGACTCCGAGACGTACGGCTGGGTCGATGGCTCCACCTACGTCAAAAACCCGCCCTACTTCGAGGGCATGACGATGGAGCCGGCACCGAAGGGCGAGATCCACGGCGCGCACATCCTCGGGCTGTTCGGCGACAACATCACCACCGACCACATCAGCCCGGCCGGCAACATCAAGAAGGCGTCGCCCGCCGGCGAGTACCTCGGCGAGCGGCAGGTGTCGCAACGCGATTTCAACAGCTACGGGTCCCGCCGCGGCAACCACGAGGTCATGATGCGGGGCACGTTTGCCAACATCCGCATCAAGAACGAAATGGTGCAGGGGATCGAGGGCGGCGTCACCACGCACTATCCGTCCGGCGAGACCATGCCGATCTACGACGCCGCCATGCGCTACGCCCGCGAGAACGTCCCGCTGGTGGTGTTCGGCGGCAAGGAATACGGCATGGGATCGTCGCGCGACTGGGCGGCCAAGGGCACCATGCTGCTGGGCATCAAGGCCGTGATCGTCGAGACGTTCGAGCGCATCCACCGCTCCAACCTGGTCGGCATGGGCGTGCTGCCGCTGACGATGCCGGAGGGCGTCACGCGGCAGTCGCTCGGCCTGACCGGGGCGGAGACGATCGACGTCGTCGGCATCGACACCATCACGCCGCGGATGGGCGTACGGGTATTGATCCACCGTGACGGCGGCCGCACGGACGAGTTCACCGCGCTGTGCCGCATCGATACCGACGACGAGGTGGAGTACTACCGCCACGGCGGCATCCTGCAGTACGTGCTGCGCGGGATGGCCAAGGCGGCCTGACGCGAGTGACCCCCTCCCGCGCCGGGAGGGGTATCGCCTGACATGCGCTGGCTGAACACCGGCCCCGAAGCCGACCTGTCGCGCTTGCCGATCAGCCTGGATTTGCGCGCCATCAGCGTCGCCGAGGGCGTTCGCGCTGCCCTCGCCGTGGCGGCGATCGTAGCGCTGGACCAGGCGCTGCACTGGCCGCCGCTGTTGGAAGCGGCGTTGGGCGCGCTGCTGACCTGCCTTTGTGACGCGGGTGGCCCAATACGCCGGCGTTTGCCAGCGTTGCTCGCCTTCACCGCCATTGGCGCGGCCTTCATCGTGGGATTTGGCTTGGCTCGCGCTGCCGGGCTGGGCGTGGCGCTGCCGCTTGCCTGCATCGGCATCTTCGTCACCAGTTTTGCCCGCGCTTGGGGTCAGCAGCCGATGCAGGTCGGCAACCTGCTGACGGTCGTCCTGGTGCTGGCGTTGGACCGTCCGCTGAACCCCGAGCAGGCGTTGGTCACTGCTGCCGTGTTCGCCGCCGGGTGCTTGTGGGCGACGCTGCTCACCATGGTGATCTGGCGCCTCCACCCATTTCGCCCCTCACGCCGCGCAGTCGCCGACGCCTACCGCGCCCTCAGCCTGCTGGTGCTGGAATTGCGGACGCTGGTGCAGCGCGACGCCCCGGCTGCCGACTGGGAAGCGCACGCCCGCGGCCATCGCCGGGCCGTGCGGGAGGCCATCGAGAAAGCACGGGTCGCGGTCATGGACACGTTGCGGGTGCGTGGCACCGTCACCCCGCGGGCCAGCCAGGCGCTCGTCCGGGTCGAGGCGGCGGACCAACTGTTCGGCGCCCTCATCGCATTGTCGGACGTATTGGAGGCCGACCGCGACCCGGCGGTGCGCGATGCCGCCGTCCGGCTGCTGCGGCTGTTGCGCCCGGCGCTGGTCGTGCTCGCCGCCGCCATCGTTGCCGACGATCCTGGGCTGGCCGGCGCTGCCGTTCCCGTCGCCCGCTTCGCCCGGATCGGCCACGCGCTGGACGAGGTCGGAGCGCTCGGTTCCGGCACGGTGTTCGTGACCATCGCCGAAGCTATCGTGACCCGCCTGCGCATCGCGGCCACTTTCACCGCGCCGGACGGCCTCGTGCCCGGCGCCCTGCCGAGCAGCATGGCGTCGCCGTCGCTGCGAGACCGCTTCCTCGGCCCGCTCCGTGCCAACCTGACGTGGCGATCGGCCTCGCTGCGCCACGCCGCCCGCACCGCCGCGGTTGCCGGTCCGGCATTGGCCTTTACCCTTACCTGGGGCGGCTCCTACCAGCACTGGCTGACCATCACGCTCATCCTGACGATGCAGCCATTCTACGCCTTGACCTGGCAGCGCGCGATCGAGCGGATCGGCGGCACCGTGCTGGGGGGCGTCGCGGCCGCGCTGATCGCCCTAGTCTGCACCACTCCGCTGGCGGTCGCCGCCGCTATGTTCCCGCTGGCCGTCCTGGCTTTTGCCGTGCGCGCCGTCAGCTTCGGCGCCTTCATGGCCTGCATGACGCCGCTGGTTGTGCTCTTGACCGAGTTCAGCCGTCCCGGCGAGGGCGAGCTGACCATCGCGATCGCCCGCGCCGGCTACACCGCCGCGGGCGGGGTCCTGGCCGTCGCCGGATGCATCCTGCTCTGGCCAAGTTGGGAGCCGGACCGGCTGCGCGCCGAACTGCGAACCGCAATCAGCGCTCACGCCACGTTCGCCGAAGCGGAGTTGGACCTCCTGCTCGGCGCCGCAACCGCCGACGCGGTCGAGCGCGCCCGCCGCGCCGCCGGGGTCGCCAGCAACAACTTGGAAGCGTCCCTGTCGCGCGCTCTGCACGAACCGCGGCGGTCCTTGCGCGCGGGGCTGCAATCGGTGCTGCTGGTCGACGCGGCGCTGCGCCGGATGGCTGGGCCGCTCTCGGCGTTGCAACTCGACCCGCATCATGCCGGCGGTGTCGCGGCGCCCGTGCTAACGCTTTGGCGCGACTGGATCGGCCGCAGCCTGCGCGCGATGGCGGATGGGCGCGCCGTGGCCGACCCGCATCCGGACGGGGCCGTGCCGGACGCCCTGGCACGGCTGGCCCGGCAGATCGAGCTGATGGACGGCGCGGTACGACGGATCAGCTTGGCGTCAGGGTAGCCCGGCCGCCGCTTTTTCCTGCACCAACTCGACCAGCATTCGGTCCCTCTCGACCAGCATGGCCGGCAGGTCCATCGGCCCGATCATCTCCCGGATGGCGCTTTCCACCGTCCGCATCGTGGACGCATCCATCTCGGGGGCGCCGAGGTCCCGCCACATGGCGGCGATGGCCGGGCCGAGATGGGCAAGGTTGTGCTCGATGCCGCCCTCGCCGCCGGACAGATGCAGGTTGAGCAACGGGCCGAGCAGCGCCCAGCGCAGTCCGGGGCCGTGCGTGATGGCGGCGTCGATGTCCGCTGCGGATGCGACGCCGGACGTCAGCAGGTGGAAGCACTCGCGCCAGAGGGCGGCCTGCAGCCGATTGGACACGTGGCCCAGGATTTCGCGGTTGAGGCGGATCGGATGCTTGCCGATCGAGCGATAGAACGCGATCGCCGCCGTGATGCTCGCCTCATTGGTCTGGCGTCCGCCGACCACCTCCACCAGCGGGATCAGATGCGGCGGGTTGAACGGATGGCCGAGCACGACCCGGCCTGGATGCGCGCAAGCCTGCTGCATGTCGCTGACGAGCAGGGTGGAGGAACTCGACGCCAGGATCACGCCCGGCGCGACCGCCTCGTCCATGCGGCGGTACAGTTCGATTTTCAGGTCCAGCCGTTCCGGGCCGCTCTCCTGCACGAAATCGGCGCGCTCCAGCGCCGCCGCGAGGTCGGACGAGAAGCTGAGACGAGCCGCATTCCCGCCGCAGCGGGCGACCGTGGCGCGCAAGCGGTCCTCCGCGTCCGGCGCCGGATCGGTGCCGACAACGTTCAGGCCTTGCCCCAGGAAGTAGGCGGCCCAACTGGCGCCGATCAATCCGGTGCCGACCACGGCGACTGTTTTCACGGGCAAAGGCGCCTCCTACAAACTTACGTGCTGTTCGACTTACGCGTGGGTCGCGGTTCGACGGTTAGATGATAGGTAATCACCTGACAATGCGTGATCTGATCCGCTTCATGGAAAGTGCTGGATGCAACACTGAGCCATGTATCGAAGCCCATCGCTTTGGGGGTTTGGTTCGGATCGACATGATGGTGGTTTCCCGAGACGGAACGGAGAATAGGGATTGGCCGCGCTTGCTGCGCAAAATGGGTAAGATGCCATTTGTCGAGGGGAACGGGCTTGGCTCTACTTCGAAGATGGAGCACGAATTTGTGGGCTTACCCTGGGATGTCGAATGCGGCGGCGGCTGCTGCCCCAAAGTATACAAATCAGACAACGCCAACACGGACCGACGCTTAGCATTTTTACGTCAGTCAGCCCGCCTAGCCGTCAATACTGCAGTTATCGCTAGGTTGCATGAAGGCTATGCTCTCATATGTTGAGGGATTGAGTAGTACGCTCGTCAGAGCAGCGTTATTTAGCAGTCAATCAGTTATCTTTCGTTAGTAGGTAATAGGTTTATGTCGACGTAGTCGAACTGAGCTCTTTCTTTTCAAGGAAAACCATGATCATCATAGATGATGGAATTCAGTTCTGGTATCGCCGTGCTGCGTGGACAGGCATCCAGAAGATTTTGGGAAGGTGAGATAGGGCTATGACTATCATCTCTTTGATGGCTGTAGGATTTGCAGCTCATGATGGCGATGTTGTCTGGGGTGTCGGTAGTTCTATCGAGGAGGTGATCGAAACTACCTTCAGGGTGAGAGCTACTGACGTCACCCTGTTCTTTTCTGTTCTTGATATAGCACCTGCCAGCGCGGCGCTGATCGACGTCGTTCAGGAAAAAGGCGGTTGCGCCGCGTTCGGTGAGGCGGCTAACGGGGTTCTAGGGACGTCCGACGAAGTTGGGAACGGTGACGCGCTCGCCCTTTGGCGCACACGGCAGCCTTTTCTGCATTGAAATTCCCGGATCGATGAGGTCGAGCCTGGCGACGATGGCGTTGTAGGTCGGCTTGCTGTTGCACTCGACGATGGCCAGCGCCTCCGCCCCGGACCGGTTTGTCGCGAGCACATAGCCCCACGGCCCCATCCAGGCACCATCCACCTGCCCGTTGCCAATGCCACCGCAATGCCGGCCCAGGGCTATCGCCGAGATGGGCGAAGAATGGCTCGTAGGCGCGCCTGGTGTCCCCAGCCGTGGGTTGGAACAGGCCAACCGCGAACCGGATCGGCGCAGCCGCTCGCGCCGCCCGCAAAGCCGAACAGGGGAGCGGTGGCAATCAGGTGACGGCGGGAAATCATCGAGAGGCTTTCTCGGCTGGGTGCGTGCCTCCATATAGGGCCCATGCGGATAGTGACAAACGGCCCCGTGCTGGTGTTCGGCGGCTGCTACAGCAACCTCCAGGCGACGGAGGCATTGCTGGCGCAGGCGGCACGGCGCGGCATTCCGCCGGAGCGGATGGTGTGCACCGGCGACGTGGTGGCTTACGGCGCCGACGCGGCAGCGACCGTGGCGCTCGTGCGAAGGGCGGGCGTGCCCGTGGTCATGGGCAATTGCGAGGAGCAACTTGCGGCGCGCGCGGCCGATTGCGGCTGCGGCTTCGCGCCGGGTTCAGCATGCGACCGGCTGTCCGGGGCGTGGTTCGCCCACGCGACGACGGCTCTGGACGCGGCGGCGGCGGACTGGATGGGCACGCTGCCACGGCAGATCGACCTGCAGCTCGGACGCTTCCGGTTGCTGGTCGTGCATGGCAGCGCCGCTGCCAACAACGAGTTCGTGTTCGCTTCCACCGGTGAAGCCGTGCCGCCCGGCTACGATGGCGTCATCGCCGGGCACTGCGGCCTGCCGTTCACCCGGATGATCGAGGGTCGGCTTTGGCACAACAGCGGCGCGGTTGGGATGCCCGCTAACGACGGCACGCCGCGCGCTTGGTTCAGCGTGCTGTCACCCGGGCCGGACGGCTTGACCGTCGAGCACGCCGCGTTTGGCTACGACCACGCCGCCGCAGCAGGAGCGATGCGAACGGCCGGGTTGCCTGAAGCCTACGCCGGAGCGCTCGAAACTGGCCTATGGCCCAGCTGCGACGTCCTCCCCGCCGCCGAATTAGCTGCTCGCGGCATCGCCCTCACCCCCGCTACCCTCCATTTCCCGCTGCCGCCAGCGGGAGGGGGCGGGGATGAGGGTGGCTGCCCCAGCCCCGCCACACCCCCAACCCGCCCGAAATTCTCCGATCCCGCCGTCACCGCCCGTGGCGAGCGCCGGGCCACCGTTGCCCTCGAAGGCTTGCGAACTCTTTGGTTCAACACGGGAACCTTATGCAACGTCGCCTGCATCGGCTGCTACATCGAGAGCAGCCCCCGGAACGACCGCCTGTCTTACCTGACCCGATCCGAAGCCGCATCCTACCTTGCGGAAGCCGCGACCCTGCATCCGGAGCTGACCGAGATCGCCTTCACCGGCGGCGAGCCGTTCATGAACCCGGACATGCCCGGCATGATGGAGGACGCGCTCGCCGCCAGCTACCGCGTGCTGGTGCTGACCAATGCGATGCGTCCGATGCAGCGCTTCAAGCCGGCCTTGCTGGAGCTGCAGCGCCGCTACGCCGGGCGGTTCACCCTTCGCGTGTCGCTCGACCACTACCAACGCGCCGAGCATGAGGCGCTACGGGGCAAACGCAGTTGGCAACCGGCGATCGATGGCTTGGCTTGGCTGGCCCGCCACGGCTTCGACCTCGCCATCGCCGGACGCACGCTCTGGCACGAGGATGAGGTAGCGATGCGGACAGCCTTCGCGACGCTGTTCGACCGGATTGGGCTCAAGGTCGACGCCTCCGATCCATCCCGGCTGGTGCTGTTCCCGGAGATGGACGCCACGGCCGACGTGCCGGAGATCACCGAGTCCTGCTGGGGCATCCTGGGCAAGCGACCGTCCGACGTGATGTGTTCCAGCGCGCGGATGATCGTGAAACGCAAGGGAGCCGACCGCCCGGCGGTCGTCGCGTGCACGCTGCTCCCCTACGACCCGGCGTTCGAACTCGGCGCCACGCTGGCCGAAGCTGGCGGCCCGGTCGCCTTGAACCACCGACATTGTGCGAAGTTCTGTGTGCTGGGCGGGGCAAGCTGCAGCGCGTAGGCAGCGCCGGTTCAGACCCGCATCGGCATCAACACGTACAAGGCGCTTAGGTCGGCCGCGTCGCGCACCACCGTGGGAGCGTTGCCGTCGCTGAACAAGAACTCCACCTTGTCGCCGATCTGGTCGGTGATGTCGTTCAGGTAGCGCGCCTGGAACCCAATTTCGAGCGGACCGGCCTCGTATGTCACCCGGTCGCCGTCTAGTTCCTCGGTCGCCGTCCCCTGCTCCGGGCTCGCCGCTGCCAGCACCAGCAGGTCGCGCGACAGCGACATCTTGACCGGGCGGGACCGCTCGCTGCTGATCGCCGACACCCGGCCGACCGCCTCGGCGAAATCCTTCTTGCCGACGCGCAGGATCTTGTCGTTGTCGCGCGGGATCACCCGCTCGTATTCCGGGAACGTGCCGTCGATCAGCTTGCTCGTCAGCTGGATGGTGCCGACCGTGAACTGGATGCGGGTGTCCGATAACGCCACCTCGACGTCGCCCTGCGCTTCGTCCAGCAGCTTGCGCAACTCGGCCACGGTCTTGCGCGGCACGATCACGCCGGGCATCGAGCCGGCCCCTTCGGGAAGCGGCTCCTCCACCCGGGCCAGCCGGTGGCCGTCGGTGGCGACCGCCCGCAGCACCTGGCCACCCTCCCCGTCGGCGGCGTGGAGATAGATGCCGTTCAGGTAGTACCGCGTCTCCTCCGTGCTGATCGCGAACCGGGTGCGGTCGATCAGGCCCCGCAGCGCCAGTGCGGACAGATGAAAGCGGTGCGGCAGTTGCCCAGCCGTCATGCTGGGGAAATCGTCGGTCGGCAAGGTCACCAGGCTGGTGGCGAACCGCCCGGCCCGTAGCGCCAACTGGGCGTCCCCGCCCGCGTAGTCCAGCTCGACCTCGGCGCCGTCGGGCAGCTTGCGGACGATCTCATACAGGGTGGACGCCGGCGCCGTCGTGGCGCCATCCCGGCTGACGGCGGCGGCGACCTGCTCCACCACCGCGATCTCCATATCGGTCGCGGTGAAGCGCAGCTTGCCGTCCTTCACCTCGATCATCGCGTTGGCGAGGATGGGGATCGTGTTGCGCTTCTCGGCGACGCTCTGGATATGGGCCAACGCCTTGAGCAGCGTGGCCCGGTCGGCCTTGAGCTTCATCGTTCCATTCCTCGGGGTGGCCAGATGCACGCCTGCCAAACTGACATAGGATTCGGGCAGGCACTTGGCCGTTCACTCTAGCAACCGAAGCGGCCGGCGCAAATAGCCGTGATCAGAACCGCTCCACCCACGGCCGTACCGCGATCTCGTCGGTCCAGACCGAGCGCGGCTGGCGCAGGATGGCCAGCATGGTGCCGGCAATGGCATCGGGGTCGAGCGTGCTGTCGGGGGCGTCGGCCGGGTCGGGCCGGGCGGCAGCGCGGATGCCGCCGTCGATGACGACATGCACGACATGGATACCCTTGGGGTGGAGCTCCCGCGCCATGCTTTGCGCCAGGCCGCGCAGGGCGAACTTGCCCATCGCGAACGGCGCCGATTGCGGATAGCCCTTCACCCCGGCGGATGCTCCCGTGACCAGGATTGCGCCGCCGCCCGCCGCCAGCATCGCGCGTGCGGCCTGCTGCGCCACCAGGAACGCGCCGAACGCCGTCACCTCCAAGGTGCGGCGCACCTCCGCCGGGTCCAGCTCCGTCAGTGGGCCGCGGATACGGTAGCTCGGGTTGTACAGCACCACGGAGGCGTCGGGCACGGCACGGAACAGCGCGGCCACGGACTCCGGATTGGCGGCGTCGCAAGCGTGGGTCGTCGCCCGCGTTTCCGCGGCCAGGTCGGCCAGTTTCGCCATGTCGCGCGCGGCCAGCGACACCTCGTAGCCCTCCCGCGCCAGCAGCCGCGCGAACGAGGCGGACAGCCCGGCTCCAACGCCCACGATCAGCGCGCGGCTCACGCGACGAACTCCAGCGCGGCCTCGCCCGCGTGGGCGAAGGCGACCCGGACCTGTCCGCCCGGCGGCGCGTAGTCCTTCCCCGTCCACGACCCGCACGTCACGAACTGCCCGGCGCGCAGCCCGCCCGCCCAGCGCGACCCGGTGTCGGCCAGCCACTGCACCAACCGGATCATGTCGCCCGCCGGATTGGCGGTGCGGCGCTTGACCTCCGTCCCATCGATCGTCAGCGCGACCTCCTCCGCGGCAAAGTCGATCGCCTGCCAATCCGGCACCGGCGCCCCGAACACGAAGCCGCCGTGGGACAGGCCGTCGGCCAGCAACGTCCAGGGATCCAGCGTGTCCGGCGTCGTGAAGCGGGACTGCAGCACCTCGATCGCCGGGTGACAGCTGGCAATGGCGGCGACGATGTCCTCCCGATGGTACGGCGCGTCCCGGGCCGGCAGGTCGGCGCCGAGACGGAACGCGATCTCGGCCTCCACGCCGCGCAGAGTGTAGCGGGACGCGGGCAGCCGGGCCGGGCTGGACGCGATCCCGGCGGCCGGCAGCGGAGCGCAGTTGCAGGGTCCTTCGGGTCCGGGCGAGCCGACCTTCCAGCCGCCGACCGCGCCTAGGTGCTTGCTGACGGCGCGTTGCACCAGGTAGGCCTGCGCCTCGTTGCGGGGGCGCAGCACCGTCGGCAGCTCGCGCAGCAACTCGGCGGGGTTGGCCCAAACGTCGGCCAGCAGGGCAGCGGTGTCGGCGTGTCGGTCCATCGCGCTCACATCCTGGTTGCCGGCCGAGTGTCGCATCACCGCCCGGGGCTTGCCAACACGCGGGACGGTGGCGAGAACGGGGGCGAACCTCAAGGCCCTATCCATGCCCAATTTCGACGAGCTGCGCCTCGGCCAGACCGCCACCCTCGGCAAGACCATCACCGAGGCGGACATCCTGTTGTTCGCCGCCGTCAGCACCGACAGCAACTCGATCCATATCGACGCCGAGGCCGCGGCCGAAAGCATCTTCCATGAACGCGTCGCCCACGGGATGCTGTCCGCCAGCCTGATCGGCGCGGTGCTCGGCACCAGGCTGCCCGGTCCGGGCACGATCCATCTCAACCAGTCGCTCAGCTTCCGCCGCCCCGTCACGATCGGCGCCACCGTCAGCGCCACGGCCGAGATCATCGCGCTCGACCCGGTGAAGAAGCGCGTCACCCTGAAGACGACCTGCACGGTGGCCGGCAAGGTCGTCATCGAGGGCGAGGCGGTAGTGATCGCCCCGAATCCCTGCACGCTCGACGTCTGATGGCGCTCCACACGGATTGGCGCGCGCTGCCGGACGCCGCGCGCGGGGCGACGGTCGCGCTGGGCAACTTCGACGGCGTGCATCGCGGCCACGTGCACGTCCTGCACAGCGCCCACGCCGCCCGCCCCGACTCCGACCTCGCCGTGCTGACCTTCGAGCCGCATCCGCGTGAGCTATTCCGCCCCGACGACCCGCCGTTCCGCTTGACCTTGTCGGCCGAGCGCGCGGCGGCGCTGGCCGAACACGGCGTCCGCCATGTGATCGAAGTGGCGTTCGACCGCGCGTTCAGCCTGCTCACGGCCGAACAGTTCGTGACGGACGTGCTGCACGGCGCCCTGGGCGCGCGCCACTTGGCCTGCGGGCCGGATTTCGCGTTCGGCCACCGCCGCGGCGGCAGCGTGGCGTTCCTGGCCACCCGGGCGGAGCAGCTCGGCATGGGGCTGACGGTGGTGCCGCCGCTGGGCGACGCGCAGGGCGTGCTGTCGTCCACCCGCATCCGCCGCCTGCTGCAGGACGGCTACCCCGAACGCGCCGCCGCCGAACTCGGCCGTCCCTGGAGCATCCGCGGGGTGGTGGCCCACGGCGATGCGCGGGGCCGCACGATCGGGTTCCCCACCGCCAACATCGCCTTGGGCCACCATCTCGAGCCTGCCCTCGGCGTGTATGCCGTGACGGCGGAGATCGACGGGAGCATGGTCAAGGGCGTCGCCAACATCGGCCGCCGTCCCACCGTGGCCGAAGGCGCGCTGAGCCGGGTGGAGGCGCACTGGTTCGACTTCGAAGGCGACCTGTACGGGCGCGAGTTATCGGTGGCGCTGCACGGCTTCCTGCGCGCCGAACGCCGTTTCGCCGGATTGGACGAGCTGCGGGCGCAGATCGCCGCCGACGCGGCAGAGGCCCGCGCGCTGCTCGGTTGAGGCTGTGGCAACTCCGCCATCGCAACGAATGGCTTGGGTTGCCGGCCGAACCGCGCTAGTCAGGTTGGGCATTTTGATCCCGAGGTCGCCATGCCGAACCCCTTTCCGACCCGACACGCGCGTCGCCGACGCTCCCTGGCGCTGGGCATCGCCGGCTTGCTCCTGCCTTTGTTTGCGGGCGTTCAGTCCAGCGCCGCGCCGCCGGCATCGGCGTCGGCTGGGGCCGGCCCGCCAGCAGGACATCTGCAGCTGCTCGGCGTAGGCCTGTCCGGCGCGGAGTTCAACGATCCCCGCACCGGCGTCGAAAACACCGACTACATCTACCCGAACACCGCCGAGCTCGACTATTACAGCTCCATCGGGATGAATGTCATGCGCCTAGTCCTGTCGTGGGAGCGCATCCAACCCATCCAAGACGGCCCGTTGGATCCGCATCAGCTTTCCAGGATGGATGACCTGGTGAATTACGGCGCCGCCAAAGGCCTCAAGACGGTGATCGACCTGCACAATTACGGCTACCGCGACCAGGATGTCAGCCGCCACGACGGCAACCTCGTCGGCAGTCCCGCCTCGCCCGACTCGGCCCTTGCCAACGTTTGGAGCAGGCTGGCCACGCACTACCTCAAGCATCCCAGCGTGCTGTTCGGCCTGATGAACGAGCCGCACGTCCAGACCGCCACGCAATGGGCGAGTGCGGCGCAGGCCGCCATCAATGCCATCCGGGCAACCGGCGCTACCCAGGAAATCCTGGTGCCCGGAAGCTACTGGACCGGCGCCCACAGCTGGACCAGTTCCGACAACGCGACCGTGATGGGCCGCATCACCGATCCCGGCCACAACATGGCCTTCGAATTGCACCAGTACCTCGACTCCGACAACAGTGGCACCCACAACACCGTCGTGTCGCCGACGATCGGACCGGAGCGCCTGGCCGACGCCACCGCCTGGGCGAAAGCCGGCGGACACCGCCTGATCCTCGGCGAGTTCGGGGCGGCGAGCGATTCGGCCAGCCTGACTGCGCTCAACAACATGCTCGCCTACCTGCAGCAGCATTCCGACGTCTGGCAGGGGGCGATCTACTTCGGCGGTGGTCCGTGGATGGGCACCTACATGTTCAACACCGATCCGGTGAGCGGAACCAACTCCGATCCTGCCCACGGAGCGCAGACGCCCCAAGCCATCCTCCTATCCCGTTACGCACCGGGATCGAAAGCGCAACCAGCCCGTAGGAACGGACAGCAACAATAGGTTATGCCGTCATTCGCCGCTGGAGCCCGCTGCTGATCCGGCCGCTCAACTCGCGCCACACGTCCGGGGCGAGCCAGCGCACCAGGGCCGCGTACGCAGGGCCGGCGACTGCGCAGATGATCGCGGCGCGCATAAGCGGGTGGGTGGCAAATGCCGGCAGCTTCGACAACGCCAGCCCTGCCCCGACCGCGGCGGCGGCACATCCGGTGGGCCAAAGATAGATCCCGGCGACCTGCCGCGCCGTCACCCCGACCCGGCGATAAACGGCGAACACGAACAGCGGCTGGGTGACAGCGTAGTAGAGGCACACGGCGCAGGCGACGCCGATCGCCTGGTCGAGCGCGGCGCCGATCGCCACCAGCACGAAGAACACCGGCGCCTGCACGAGCAGGAAGCGCAGCGTCGCCATGAATTCGCCCCGCGCGCTGAGCAGCGAGCCGGCGATCCAGGATACCGCGTCCAAGGCGAGGCCGACGCTGAGCAGCTGGATGATCGGAATCGACGCTGCCCATTTCTGGCCGAAGAAGCTGCCGACCAGGGGGCCGGCGACGGCCGCCTGCAACAGGGCGAGCGGCATGACGCAGAACGACAGCAGGGTGGCGGCTTTGAGCGCGGCGACCCCTTGCCGCGCCGGGTCCGACTTCAACTGCACCAGGGCGGGAAACAGCACGCCGCTGAAGTTGCTCGCCAGCACCCAGAGTGGTTGGCCTGCGAGCCGAAAACCGAAATAATAGACGCCGACAGCATCCTGGGTCGCCAGCAAGCCGAGTACGAAGTAGTCGCCTTGGCTGATGACGTTGATGAGGGTTCGGGTGGCGGCGGTGATGGCGGTGTTGCCGATCACGTATTTCCAACGCCGCCGCTGCGGGCGCAGCCGGGTATTCGCGGCAGCCAGGCGCCACCACACGATCGCGCGCACCACCGCCAAGATCGGCACTGGAACGACGAAGCTGTAGGCGCCGAACCCGCCCCAGGCGAGCCCGACGGTGAGCAGCGCCTGTGCCACGATCTCCAGCGAGCCATAGACCGCGACGACACCGAACTGCAGCCGCGCGCGCATGATCATGGCCGGCACGCTGGCCAAGGCTTGCAGCGGCATCGCCAGGGCGAGCACGGCGAGCAGTCCGACCAACTCCGGCGCTTGGTACATCGCGGCGGCGACCGGCGCGACGAGGGCCACCATCAACCCGGCGACCAGCGCCAAGCTGAGGGTGATCCAAAAAGCCGGCCCGATCCAGAGCCGCATGGCACTCTGGCGCTGCAGCAGCACTTCGTCGATGCCCACGTTCATCAAGGTCGAGGCGACGACGGTGACGGTGTAGGTAAGGCTGATCACGCCGAAATCGGCGGGCAGCAGCAAGGCCGCCAGCACCAGTTGGCTGAGCAGGGTGGAGGCCCGTGAAACAACGTTCTGCGCAAGCATCAGCACGAGCCCGTGCAGCGCTCGCCGCCCAAGTGTGCCCGACGTGGCGTCTCCCGACATCCGTCGCTGCTCGGGAGCCTTGGTGATGATGATCCGCTGCCCCATGACGCTGACATTGCAGCGCAAGACGTGGCGCAGCAGTGAGGCGACCCTTAAACGTTTTGGACGTGCAATGCGATGGTATTTACCACCCGGCGGACGCTTTCAGATGCGCCGTACGGTCGACCCTAAGCGGAATAACGACAGGGTAATGAGGAAATAACGCTATTCCCTTTTGAACCAGATGAGGTTCTCTCCGGAGATCAGCATATCGCGGTCGGTAGCCAGCATCGCCTGCTGCAGTGTCTGGCTCGAACCGGCGCCGGGCAGCATCCAGTCATGCGGCTCGGCTATCACGGCGCAGGTTTGGGCAATCCAGTCCGTGGCGTTGGCAAACAGGTCGGATTCGAATCCTTCGATGTCCACCTTGACGATCAGCAACTCGCTCTCGGCCACCCTGGCCTTGAGCTCGGCGATGGTCACGACCGCCACGCCCGTGTCGGCGCGATGGGTGCGCGAGGCCCAGGCTTGCCCGTCATTGTGTTCGACCGTCACGTGCCCCGATTGCGATCCGATGGCCGCTTCGACCA
>JAABUX010000807.1_pt1 | contig 50531 bp, 46 predicted proteins | sample 5561851 | NCBI WGS metagenome assembly JAABUX01 (sample SAMN10711883, study PRJNA513361) | rock metagenome | isolation source: Antarctica rocks | place: Antarctica: Victoria Land, Richard Nunatak red sandstone | collected 2016-01-03 | reverse complement strand
GAGAATGCGCCGTGCGTCGGGATCGACGATCCCGTTCAGGTCCACGTCCTGCATCATGTCTGCCCTCTGCTCCCCTCGGTCGTCTTCGTGACTTCAGTATACGCCCCGACTTTTCAGCAAGATACAAGATTCTCATGGCCGTGGTAGCCTGGGTAGAAGTATCTCTAGTGTGGTTGAGGAATTGCGACGAGAGGACAGAGACGATGGCCGTCTACTATGGTGTGGTTCACCACAATCGCGTCGAATTGGACGCTGAGGCAGGCCTGACTGAGGGAGTGCGCGTGGAAGTGCGTCCCATTGAACCTGTGCTTCAGCACGTCTTCCCAGAGACACTGGCAGGAGCGGATGCATCCGAGGCAGAGCAGTCGTTCTGGCGCGACATGATCGCCGCGAGCATCATCGACGCACCCCCTCCGGCCGAAGACGGACCCACCGAGCCGTTTGAGCCAGTGCGCGTCCGTGGTCGGCCTCTCTCGGAAGACATCATCGAGGAGCGGCGCTAGCAGGTGCCTGCCCCCATCTTTGTATCGGCGGACAACAACCAGCGTCAGGTTGCATCTCTCGAAGGGCTATCAACCGATAATCCTGCCGCGCACCCGTAGGCGTCGTGATGAATGCCCTCGGGTGGGATCACTGGAGCATCATCGCGGTTGATGAGATCAACGAGCACGATCTACGCATCACCGCGGAACTGGGCGCCCATCCCCGTGCGTGCCTCCACCGTGGCTCGATCGACGCCCTCTCAAAGTATGGGATCGACACGCCGACGTATCACGACTTGCCAGTACGCGGCGAGCGCGTTGGCCTGGTTGTGAGACGACAACGCTATATATGTAAGGAGTGTGGCTAGACATTTCTGGAACCGCTGCCTGTGGATGACTATGGCGTTGACATTTCAACACTGCTTACGTCCCTGCAACAGAACATCCCCTGGCCAATTTCCACACGATTTATCGAAGAGCAGCTTTTAGTAGTGACTGTGTAACACGAGGAGGCTTTTTTTCATGATCGACGTCAACCGCGCGCGCGCTCAGTTTCCTTCGTTTGGCCTCGACGATGGGGGGCGTGCGCCCGCGTTTCTCGACAATCCCGCCGGCACGCAGGTCCCGCGCACGGTCATCGACGCGGTCTCGTCCTACTTCGCCACGGCTAACGCCAACACGCAGGGCTCGTTCCTGACCTCCAAGCGCACGGATGAGACGATCGCTGGCGCGCGCGCGGCTATGGCCGACCTGCTCGGCGCGTCCGATCCGCACTGCATCGTCTTCGGTCCCAATATGACGACGTTGACCTTCGCCTTCTCGCGCTCCATCGCGCGCGACCTCGGGCCTGGCGACGAGATCGTGGTCACGTCCCTGGATCACGACGCTAACATCGCGCCGTGGCTGGCCGTGGCCGAGGATACGGGGGCGACGGTGCGCTGGGCCCGTATCAATCCCGCCGATGGCACGCTGGATATGGAGAGCCTGCGCGCGGCCATCACGCCGCGCACGCGCGTGGTCGCGGCGACCTACTGCTCCAACGCGCTGGGCACGATCACGGACGTGAGGGAGATCACGCGGCTCGGCCACGCGGTCGGCGCGTTGGTCTGGATCGACGCGGTGCAGTACGCCCCGCATGGGCCGATCGACGTCGAGGCGCTGGGCTGCGATTTTCTGGCCTGCTCGGCCTACAAGTTCTTTGGCCCGCACATCGGCATCGTCTACGGTAAGAAGGAGCATCTCGATCGCCTGCGTCCCTACAAGGTGCGTCCGTCCAAGGATGAGGCGCCGTACCGTTGGGAGACGGGCACGCAGGCGCACGAGCTTCTCGCCGGCGTGACGGCGGCAGTGGACTATCTGGCCTCGCTGGGCGCCGCGTCCGCGAGGTCCCGCCGCGCCCGGCTCCAGGACGCCATGAAGGAGATCGTGGGCTACGAGAAGACGCTGGCCGCGCACCTACTGTCCGGACTGGGCACGATCGATGGCGTGAGGGTGTACGGGCTGACCGATCCGGGCCGCCTGTCTGAGCGCGCGGCGACGACGGCGATGACGTTGGACGGGTTCACGCCGGATGAGGTCGCGGCGCATCTGGGCGCGTCCGGCGTCTACGTGTGGAGCGGAAACTACTATGCCCTGGCCGTGATGGAGGCGCTGGGCTTGCAGGAGCGGGGCGGCGCGGTGCGTATCGGTCCGGTCCACTACAACACGACGGAAGAGATCGACCGCGCTCTCGGCGGGCTGCGCGCGCTGGCGGCGACGCGCGCGCGCTCGACGGCCGGCGTGGGGTCCTGAGGCCCTGTATACTGGGGTCAATGTGACGGTCGCCCGTGGAGAAGCCGTGTGTGAGGGAGAAGAGACCTGGAGACGACGATGGCGCGACGCGACGACGCGACTAGCCCCATCGTGGTGCTAGGGCTGGGTGGATCGCTGCGGGAGCCGTCCCAGAGCGAGAGGGCGCTGCGCATCGCCTTGGAGGGGGCCGCGGCGGCGGGCGCGACGACGGAGATCATCACGGGGACCGGCCTCGATCTCCCTCTTTATCCCTCCTCGCACCTTCCCGATCACGAGGGCGTGCATCGTTTGCTGGCGGCGGCCCGCCGGGCCGATGGGCTTATCCTGGCCTCGCCCGCGTATCACGGTACGATTAGCGGCGCGGTCAAGAATGCGTTGGACTATATGCAGGTCCTGATGGACGACGACCCTCCGTACCTCGACGGCCGGGCTATCGGCGTGCTCTCCACGGGTATGGGCACGCAAGCAGTGGTGCAGACTATCGACGCCCTGCGGCACGTCGTTCATGCGCTGCGCGCGTGGCCCACGCCGCTCGGGGTGGCCATCCACGACGCCAACAGCGTCTATCGCGACGGCGAGGTAGTGGACGCGGCCACGATAGAGCGGCTCCATATGATAGGCGCGCAGGTGGTCGAGTTCGCGCGCGCGCGCCGCTTGTCCTCTGGCCGGCAAGAACAGGATGTCGTCGTCACACCGTAGAAAGCCTCCGCCTTTGGTCTCCACGAGGAGGCCGACCTTTGTCGCACCGGCGCTTTGTGGTCAATCCGGCAGGCGTTCTCTCGCGGCGAATAAGGGACGGGCCGGAGGCCCGCGCTCCCAGGACGACTCGTCGCAGCGCTGTCTCTCGCGTGACACGGCCTTTGCCTTGTTGGCGAGAGGAGTGCAAGGGGGAAACCTCTGGGAGCGCGGGCCTCTGGCCCGTCCCACATCGGACGCACGGATGGGCGGGCCGCGAAGCGAACGCCCGCGCTCCCTGGGAGACTTTTCACGGACCCCTGTTTTGTGTGAGCCCCAGCGCGCGGCAAGCAGGCGCGACGTGATACAGTGCAAAGCGTGGAAAGACAGCACGTGGCGATGCGCCAAAGCATTCACGCCCTGAAAAAGGTTCTTCTGACCGGCGCGGGCGGACAGCTCGCGGCCGATTTAGAGGCGGCCTTTGCGTCCGCCGGGCATACGGTGGTCGGGTACCGGCGCGAGGACCTCGACATCACCGACGAGCGGGCGGTGGCCGGCGTGCTGCGGGAGGTGCGGCCCGACATCGTGCTCAATACAGCGGCCTATAACAAGGTGGACGCGGCGGAAGCCGATCCAGGGCCCGCCTTCGCGGTTAACGCCTTCGGGCCGCGCCTGTTGGCCCGAGGGGCTCAAGACAGCGGCGCCGTGATCGTGCATTACTCGACCGACTACGTGGTCGACGGCTCCCGCGCGACGCCCGCGCGCGAAGACGACCCTCCGCTGCCGCGCTCGGTCTACGCGGCCTCGAAGCTGAGCGGCGAGTATTTCGTGCGCGCCTCGTCGTCACGGAGCTACGTGCTGCGCGTCTGCGGCCTCTATGGTCTAGCAGGACGCCGCACGCGTCATGGCAACTTCGTGGAGACGATGTTGCGTCTGGCCTCCTCCGGCAAGCCGCTGCGCGTGGTCGCGGATCAGATCACAGCGCCCACGGCGACGCGCGACGTGGCGGCCGTCACGCTGGCCCTCTGCGATGGTGGGGCGCCCTACGGTTTATATAACTGTACGGCGGAAGGTGAGACATCATGGTACGACTTCGCGGCCGCTGTCTTCGCCTTAGCGGGTGTCGAGGTGGATCTCGCGTCGACGACGGCCGCCGAGTATGGCGCCGCTGCCGCGCGTCCCGACTACGCCGTGCTCGACAACGCCCGCCTGCTCGCTGCGGGCGTGGCGCGCCCCCGTCCCTGGCGCGAGGCTCTGAGCGCGTATCTGGCCGAGCGCGGCGGCCTCTAGTGCTGGTCATGACTGATAGAACAGGGGGCGCCAGCGGTAAGGTAGGCCAGGATCGTCGCCGGCCGCGAGGCCGGGCGAGAGACGCGCGACAACGGAAGATGGGGAGCTGATGAAAGGTCTGATTCTAAGCGGCGGCAAGGGCACGCGGCTGCGGCCCTTGACCTACACGGCGGCGAAGCAGCTCGTGCCCGTGGCCAATAAGCCTGTTCTGTTCTACGCCATCGAGGACCTCGTGTCCTCGGGCATCACCGAGATTGGCATTATCGTGGGCGACACGGCCGATCAGATCCGCGCCGCCGTGGGCGATGGCGCGCGCTTCGGCGCGCGCGTGACCTATATCCAGCAAGAGAGGCCAGCGGGCCTCGCCCACGCGCTGGGCACGGCGCGGGACTACCTGGGCGACGAGCGTTTCGTGATGTATCTCGGCGACAACTTCGTGCGCGAGGGCATCGCACCGCTCGTGGAGGCCTTCGCGCGCGGCGACGCGAACGCGCACGTGCTGCTCTCGCGCGTGTCCAATCCCAGCGCGTTCGGCGTGGCCGTGCTGGAGGGCGACCGCGTGGTGCGCCTGGTGGAGAAGCCGAGCGAACTAGTCAGCGATCTGGCCATCGTCGGCGTCTACATGTTCGACCACCACGTCTTCGAGGCGGTGGACAGCATTGAGCCGTCCGCGCGCGGCGAACTGGAGATCACCGACGCCATCCAGTGGCTGGTGGATCACGGCCGCGTGGTGCAGCCGCTCGTGCTCGAGGGCCACTGGATCGACACGGGCAAGATGGCGGATATGCTGGAGGCGAACCGCCTGGTGCTCGAGATGCTCAAGGGCCGCGTCGACGGCGTGGTGGATGAGGCGTCGGAGGTGACCGGCGCCGTGGTGATCGAGGAAGGCGCGGTGATTCGTGATTCCGTGCTGCGCGGCCCGCTCATCATCGGGGCAGGCGTGAAGGTGATAAACTCGTACGTTGGGCCGTTCACCTCGATCGACCACCACTGCGTGCTCGAGGGCGTGGAGATCGCCAATTCCATCGTGCTGGAGCACAGCACCATCAGCGATATCGAGCACCGCATCGAGGACAGCTTGATCGGACGCTACGTTCGCGTGGGGCGGTCTCCGGCCAAACCGCGCGCCTACAAATTGTTGCTTGGAGATCACAGTCAGGTGGTGGTGTTGTGACGATTCCCGTTCAAAGCGATGCTTTTACGCCGCGCCACATCCTCGTGGCCGGCGGCGCGGGCTTCATCGGCTCCGCTTTCGTCCGCTCCTCCCTCGCGCGCTACCCCGAGGTCAAGATCACGGTGCTGGACAAGCTGACCTACGCCGGCAACCTCGACAACCTGGCGCCCATCGCCCACCAGCAGGGCTACCGCTTCGTGCGGGGCGACATCACGAGGCCGGACGATGTGACCGCCGCGCTCGACGGCTGCGACGCGCTGGTCAACTTCGCCGCCGAGACGCACGTGGACCGCTCGATCCTCGACGCCGGGGCCTTTGTCTCCACCGATGTCTATGGCTCCTACGTGCTGCTGGAGGCGGTCAAGACCCTGGGGGTCGCCCGCGCGCTCTTCGTCTCCACCGACGAGGTCTACGGCGACGTCGAGCACGGCGCCTCGGTCGAGAGCGACCCGTTCGCCCCGCGCAGCCCCTACGCCGCGAGCAAGGCGGGCGGCGAGATGCTCATCCGCTCGTACTACATCACGCACGGCCTGCCGGTGCTGGTCACGCGCGGCTCGAATACGTACGGCCCCTACCACTATCCCGAGAAGCTGATCCCCTTGATGACCACGAACGCGCTCGACGGCCTGCCCCTGCCTGTCTACGGCGACGGACGGCAGCGCCGCGACTGGCTGCACGTGGACGACCACGCCGCCGGCATCGACGCCGTGCTGCGCCGGGGCGCCCTGGGTGAGGCCTACAACCTCGGCGGGGGCGCCGAGCGCGAGAATATCGACGTGGTCACGGCCATCCTCGACGCGGTGGGCAAGCCGCGCTCCCTCATGACCTACGTGCAAGACCGCGCGGGCCACGACCGGCGCTACGCGCTCGACTCCTCCAAGGCGCGCGCCCTGGGTTGGGCGCCGCTCCACCCGTTCGAGCAAGGGCTGCGCGAGACGGTGGAGTGGTACAGGACGCACCAAGAGTGGTGGCGACCGCTCAAGAGCGGCGAGTACGCCGCCTACTACGCCACACAGTACGCGGAGCGCCTGACCAAAGCCTAGAAGGAGCATGGGGGCCGACAGGATGAAACCAGCAGCCTCTTAGTTGTCATAATCTACGATCTGGCTTGAAAGGAATCGCATGATCGACGGCGTCGAGATAAAGGACCTGCGGACGAACCCGGACGAGCGGGGATTTTTCCGCGAGGTCATTCGGAAAACGGACGCGTTCTTCGGCGAGGGTTTCGCCCAACTAAGCCACAGCTACATGCATCCCGGCGTGGCCAAGGCCTGGCACGTGCATAAGACGCAGATCGATTGGTGGTACGTCCCGGCGGGCGCCCTTAAGCTGGCGCTCTACGACACGCGCGAGGGTTCGCCGACTAAGGGCGACCTGCACGAGGTCTTCCTGGGCGAGGGCTATACGGCGCAGGTGGTCAAGATCCCGCCGGGCGTGGCGCACGGCTGCCGCGCGCTCGAAGGGACGCACCTGCTCTACGTGACCTCGGGCGTCTACGATCCTACTGAGGAAGGGCGCATCCCGCACGACGACGCGACGATCGGCTACGATTGGACGGCCCTTCCGCCCATCACCTAAGCATCGTGGCGGTCCGCGCCCCGGTTCGCTCATATCTCTGCTCCGTCCATCATACAGGGGGCGCCGTGCTGGGTCGAGGCGCTGCCCCATGTGGTACGTTTCGTGCGCCGGTCTCACGCCGAACCGGTGTACACTAATGGAGCCGAACCCATACATTCGTGCTAGCCCCAACGCCGTTCGGCTCTACGTCGCGTCCCACCGTCGCTTTCTTCGTCTAACGCGTTTATCCGGCCTCGCAATCAGGTGAGCGGCGCTGTCGAGAGGGAGTGTTCCCTGCTTAAAGCGCGAGCGGCATCGTGCCGATACACGTAGATGAAAGGTCGCGTGGCCAAGATGTGGGCGAGAATATCCACCGGCGTCGCCAGCCTGTTTGGTCGCGTTCATCAGACTGGCGGCGCGGTCTTGCAACGAAGCAAGAAGGCATCATTAATGAGCATGTTGAAGACGGAACAGCAACAGCAGCAAGAAAACCTCTATGTGACCGTGGGCGACCAACGTTTGTGGGTCTCTATTCGCGACCGTAAACTTGGTCAGGGGCGTGGCGCGGGCGTGCCGCTTCTGCTCATCATGGGCTTCGGCGGCAACCTCCAGCTCTGGCGACCGCTCCGCGAGGCGCTCGGTCCTTACGAGACCGTGGCCTTCGATCTGCCTGGGGTCGGGCGTTCGCCAGCGGGACGCACCCTCACACGCGCTCCCGCCGTCGCGGCTATGGTGGAGAAGATGCTCGACGTGCTTGGCTACGACGAGGTCGACGTGCTGGGCGTGTCTCTGGGCGGCGGTCTGGCCCAGGAATTAGCTCATCGCATCCCCAAGCGGGTGCGTCGTCTCGTGCTCTGTGGGACGGCTGCCGGGGCGTTTGGCGTGCCAGCGGGCCTGCCGGCCATCATCGCGCTGGCCAACCTGCGCCGCCGCGGCGGCTTATGGTCGCCCTCGAAGGTGGGGACGGCGATCTTCGGCGGCACGAGCATGAAGGGCAAGATCGGCATGGAGCAGACCATGCAGACGTTGATGGGTGGTTTGCCCACCTTCCGTGGGTCGCTCTCGCAGCTCTACGCCGTGAGCACCTGGACCAGCCTGCCCTGGCTGCGTTCGCTCAAGCAACCGACGCTCGTGTTGTCCGGCGACGACGACCACGTCGTGCCGCTGCCCAACGCGCGGCTGCTCAAGTTGATGATCCCGCACTCGCGTCTCTACATCGTGCATGGAGCGGGCCACCTGCTCTTGGGCACGCACGCCGACGAGGCCGCCGCCGTGATCCGCGACTTCCTCAAATCGTAGCGCGTCCGACGACCGCCGTGCCGGTCGGGCCGCACTTGCGTGGAGAGAGGCTAGGCCGAGGCTGGAGGAGCCTCGCCGGTCTGTGCCGCGCGTCCTCGTCCTACAAAGATAGGTAGGGCTGCAGTTAAGAGGAAGCCGACGAAGACGACGCTGAAGCCGGCCGCCGTGATGATCCAGAACAAGCCGGAGGGCGCGCCAAGCCGCGCGCCGGAGCCTGCTTGCGAGACGATCAAAACGCCGGCGGCGATGGTGATGTTGGCCACGGCGAAGCGACGCGGGGCCTGTTGCTTTCCTACTTTGTAGGCCGAGTACACGGCCACGCCGCTGACCGTGAGCGCGCCGAAGACGTTGTGCAAGATAAAGAGTACGAGCCACAGACCCTGCTTGATGACGCCCGCGCCGGACAATCCCTGGAGCTGCGCCTCGTGCAGTTTTGTAGGATCGAGCGGCGCCACGACGAGCAGCGCGACGCCGAAGGCCGAGACGATGACCAATCCCGAGAGCACCAAATTGGCCACGCGGCGCGAGAGCACCAGGTAGAGCGACCCCATACCGAGATAGGCCGCGTTGAGCAAGGCGCCGAAGATGTAGTAGACGCGGAAGATGAGGTCGGCCCCGGTCGAGAGAAAGGCGACGTAGACGAGGGCCGCCAGCGCCGCCATGAATAGGGAGACGCTCCAGAGCAACTGCTGCGGTCGCTTACGCGTCAGCCATTGCCGCAGGACGATTCCACCAAAGACGAGGGCGATGAGGGCGACAACGAGCGGATATATAGCCATGTCGTAGTACTCCTAAGGGCGACCCCAGGTCCACGTTCGCGGTGCGCGATGTCGCCTGTGGAGTGTACCACAGGCCATTTCGCGCCTGTACGTCGTGGGCGCTCCGCGCACGATAGTCCCTGAATGAGCGCCGGAGGTTCGCCTGCCCCTGTATAAACCCCACTGAGCGAACGGCGGAGAGAACGCCCGCGTTCCCTCACCCCCTTTATTTTTCAAGAGATTGTCGCTGACGCGCGACGCGTCTCTCGTGCGTCTCCCCGTCATTAAACGATCATAAAAGATTGCTACACTGGCTCTCGTACGGTCGCTGCCGGTAGGCGCCGCTAAACGATGGCGCCGCGGGCGGCTGGGCAGATGGAGGGAGGCGGATAATGCATGTCCTGGTAGTCGAGGATGACCGGTCCCTAGCCGATCTGCTGCGGCGGGGACTGGTCCAAGAGCGCCACGTCGTCGACGTGGTGCATGACGGTCATGAGGGCCTGGAACGCGGCGAGAGCGGCGCGTACGACGTGCTGGTGCTCGACGTGATGCTGCCGGGCCTGGACGGAACCGAGATCGCGCAAAAACTGCGCGCGGGCGGCTCGGCCCTGCCCATCTTGATGCTGACCGCGCGCGACGCCCTGCACGACCGTCTGCGCGGCTTCAACGCCGGCGCGGACGACTATCTCTCCAAGCCGTTCGCCTTCGAGGAGTTGATGGCGCGTCTGCGCGCCATCACCCGGCGCGGCACGGCGCCCTCGGACGATTGCCTCGTGGTCGGCGACCTCGTGTTGGACCGTCAGGCGCATGAAGTGACGCGCGGCGGCAAGCCCATCGACCTCTCGCCCAAGGAGTTCGCGCTGCTTGAATACCTCATGCGCCATCCAGGGCAGGTCTTAAGTAGGACCATGATTCTGGAGCGCGTCTGGGACTACGGCTTCGACTCGTTCGCCAACGTCGTCGACGCCACCATCCGTCGTCTGCGCCGCGTCGTGGACGAGGGGTTCGACTATCCGTTGATCCACACCGTGCGCGGCGTCGGCTACAAACTCAAGACGCCGTGAGCCTCCAGGCCTCCACCCCGCCCGCCGCCGCCGATCCCCAGCAGGCCCAGGCCTCTTCCGGCCAGCGGCGCTGGAGCATACAGGGGCTACGGCGCTGGGTCACGCGGGCCGAAGCGAAAGACCCCGATGCGGCGGCGCTCGGGCGCGTGGGGCTGCGTCTGGCCGCGCTCACCGTTGGCCTGCTCGCCGCCCTCCTACTCGTCTCCAGCACGGTCATCTACCTCACGGTCCAGAATACACAGCTTGCCTCGCTCAAAGCGACGCTGGAACGCCACGCCGCGACGACAGCGCGATTCTTAGGCGACCTCGGCGTCGATCGAGCGCCGTCGCCCCCACCGCCCCGACTACGCGGGTTAAGACGCCTCGATCAGCGCGGCGGCCTGCAAGACGGCAGCGGCGTCTTTTTTGTTGTCTTCAACGCATCACTCAACATCCAATCTCAGACGCCGCCGATGAGCCCCGCGTTGGCTGACCGCACCGCTGCCGCGTCCGTGCTGCGCGGAGGCGATGGATACAGCACGCGGACACGCAACGGACAACAGTATCTCGTCTACAGCCTTGCGCTCAAAAGATATCCGTCGAGCGCGTCGTCCGGCGTCGTGCAGACCGCCATCTCGGAAGAGCAGTATAACGCTAACCTGCACGCTCTTCTGCAGAACCTGCTGCTCGTCGGCATATTGGGCCTCGTGGCCTCGGGCGCCATCAGCGCCATCGTCGTCCGGCGCGCCTTGCAGCCCATCCGAACGGCTCTGCGGCGGCAGCGCGACTTCGTGGCCGACGCGGCGCACGAGCTGCGCACGCCGCTGGCGATCATGCGTTCCGCGAGCGAACTGGGGCTGGCCGCCGACACCTCACTGGAGCAGCAAGCGGCGCTGGAGCAGACCCTGGTGCAGAACGTCCACCTCGCGCGGCTGGTCGACGCCCTCTCGCTGCTCGCCCGCGCCGACAGCGGCGTGCTCTCCGTCGAGCGGCGACCGGTCGATCTGGCGCGCCTCGTCGTGGAGACGGCGGGCGCGGTCGAGGTGCTGGCCGAAGAGCGCGCCGTGAATCTCAGCGTCGTCGTACACGGCGGCGTGGACATCGAGCCGTTGTGCGGCGCCGCTGTCGTCCCCCCGGGACCGCTCATCGTGGCCGGCGACGTGGGCCGGCTGCGCCAATTGATCTTAATCGTGCTCGACAACGCCTTGAAATACACGCCGGACAGCGGGGCCGTGACGTTGACGGTGCGCGTCGATCACGTCGCCAGAAGGGTGCGGGTCGAGGTGCGCGACAGCGGTCCCGGCATCGACCGGCACGACCTGCCGCACGTGTTCGACCGCTTCTATCGGGCTGATCGTGCGCGCACCAGCGAGGGCAGCGGTCTCGGCCTCTCGATAGGGCGCTGGATCGCCGAGACCCACGGGGGAACGATCAGCGCGGGGGCCGTCGCCCCACCCGGCCACGGCGCCATCTTCACCATCACTCTTCCTCTGGCCCACTAAGCAAACGGCTGCTCGATCACCCTTTAGATAGAGGAACTGACCGACGAAGATGGCTGGTGCGACGGATAGATGAAACGCCGCGTGCAACTGTCCCGCTGTCACGGCCAGGGCCAGAGGGCCAAAACCGATGTCGAGGCCGCCGCCGAGTCCCGACTGTAAGAGGTCGGGCAGAGAGCGCTCCAGTTCTTGGCCGCCCTGCTCGATCAACGGCTCAAACACACTCTGGGCCGACTTTGCTTCCGACGCAGTGGACATAGAGCAAGCCCCCTCACTATTCATGGAGCCGGGGGCGCGTCGAGCAGTTGACGGACTCATGGGTCTGAGCGCTCTAGCCGACCATTCCTGACCGGGCAAGGCGCCTAGTCGGCCAGCAGTGGGGCGACGCGCGTGCCGATCAACTCGATAGATTGCAGGAGTTTCTCCTGCGGCAGGTCGGCGTTGTCCATCTGGAAGGTGACCCTAGACACGCCGCCCAAGGCCTGACTGTGACGCTTGATTTTCGCCGCTACTTCTTCAGGCCCCCCTACGACCAGCGCTCCGCGTGGCCCTACCTGCGGGTCAAACTGAGCCCGCGTCACGGGGGGCCAGCCCCGCTCTTTGCCGATCGTGGTAAAGGTGCGGGCGTAGCCGGGGTAGTAGTCGTCGATGGCCTCTTGCGTTGTGTTGGCCACGTAGCCGAGCGAGTGCAGGCCCACCTGCAACTGCTCCGGCGGGTGACCCGCGCGCCGCCCTGCTTCCCGGTAGAGATCGACGAGCGGCCGGAAACGGTGCGTTTCTCCCCCGATAATGGCGACCATCAGAGGCAGCCCCAGCACCCCGGCCCGCACGAACGATTCCGGCGTGCCGCCCACGCCCAGCCAGATAGGCAGCAACGGCTGCATGGGCCGTGGGTAAATGCCCTGCCCCGTCAAGGCCGGCCGGAATTTACCTTCCCAATAGACGTGCTCGTGCGCCCGGATTTCGAGCAGCAAGTCGAGCTTTTCGGCGAACAGTTCGTCGTAGTCCTCGAAGTTCAAGCCGAAAAGCGGAAAGGACTCGGTAAAAGAGCCGCGCCCCACGACCATTTCTACGCGCCCCCGTGCGATTAGGTCGAGCGTGGCGAACTGCTGAAAGAAGCGCACCGGATCGGCGGCGCTAAGCACCGTCACCGCGCTGGTCAGGCGGATGTGCTTGGTGCGGGCCGCCGCCGCCGCGAGAATGACGGCGGGCGCGGAGTCGAGAAACTCCGCGCGGTGATGTTCACCAATCCCGAACACGTCCAGGCCGACCTCGTCGGCCCGTTCGACGCGATCGAGCAGCCGGCCCATCGCGTCGGCCCCGTCGACGCCGGAGTTGTGGCCAGGAAGGACCGCCGCGAAACTATCCACGCCGAGTTGCATTAAAGTGCTCTCCTCTAGAGTGAGCGACGACAAGGCTGGCCGCGACGCCTGGCCGCGCGCCAGGCCCCCTTACTCACGATACCAGTGAGTGGAGCAGGCTGCCGTACAAGGATTCGAAGCGGCCCTCGTCGAGCAACGCCGCGTCGTTCCAGGTGGCCGACACGCCGTACGTCGCGCCATTGCGCGCCGTAGCCATCGTGGTTAGGTTGAGCACGCCCGGCTCGGAGCCGCCCTTAAAGGCGACGTGCGTCCACTCGGACGGATCGGCTACACCGGGATTGATGCTCATCTGCGACAGATTCCCTACCTGCCCCATGAGACCCCAAAGCTGGCGCGTGCTGAAGAACCACTCGACGCGCGGCGATGGCGGGCCTTTGGCCAGCAACGGGCCAAGGGTCTGGAGCGACGGCAGGGGCAAGCGATCCGCCCGCGCGAGGATGGCCACGCGGTCCGCCGGGTTCGCCGCGAGATAGCGGTCGCGCAGGTCGTGATGGGCGGGGTCCTTGAGCACGAAGGCTTCGTGCGTGGTCAGGATCGGCCGGTCGTGCGCCGGGATCAAAGGGTCGATGGCGGGGCGTCCTACCAGGTGGATCAGCAGGTCGGCGGCCGTATTGTCGCTGACCGAGATCATGTAGCGCGCCAGGTCGGCGACGCTGTAGCGCAAGCCGTCGGGCTTGGTCTGGAGTATGCCGCCGGGCAGGCTCTTGTCCCCGGCGTGCAACGTGACCTGCTGCGTCCACGACAACTGGCCGGCCTTGATACGCGCTTGCAGCGCCGCCAAAACGGCGAGCTTGAAGGCCGAGCCGACGGCGAGCGAACGGTCGGGGTCGATGGCTATCACGTCCGCCCCATTCTTGGTTATCAGCAGGCTGACCTGCCCAGGCAGCACGCGCAAGGCGTGTAGGGCGCTGGAGCGGGACACGTAGGTGAAGCGCGGCTGCGTGAAGAGCAGGCCGTCGATGCGCCCTCGCTCGTCGAGATGGATCTGGGCCTGCACCGTGCCGCGCGCGAACGTGACCTCGTACGAGCCGTCCGGCCGCGGCGCGACGCCCTTGTATAGGCCGAACCGCGCTTTGATGCCGTCGATGACCTGCTCGATTTGCGAGGCGTTCACCTGGGCCAGGAAAGCCGGGGCAAACCAGTCGGACTGCTCGTGCGGCGCGGTGAGCACCCGCACGAGCGCTGTCAGGGGCGTGATCGTCCCCGCGCGAACGGGGATGCGCGTCCCCGCGCTGTTTAGGGCAAGGGTTGCCACGAGGAGAAAACCGGGCAGGAAACGCGCGAAACGTGTGGTGCGGGACATATGCTGCTGCCTCCTCTAATACGCTGTGCGGACGGCCGCGAAACGGACCGCTAGACGGTGGACGCCGGGTTCACGCTGTTGTCTGTTCGATGCCTTGTCCGATGGCGGTGATGCGCTCCCAGTAGGCGGCGAACGCGCGCCTGCCCTCGGGAGTGATGCGATAGCCTGTGGCCGGGATCTTGCCCTTGAAATACTTGCGGATGGTGATATAGCCGGACTCCTTGAGCTTGCCAGCTTGCCGGCTGAGGTTGCCCTTGGTCAGGCCCGTCGCCGTCCCCATGAAGGCGAAGTCAACCTCGTCGGCGCTGCTCAAGACGGCTAGGATAGCTAGGCGGGCGGGCTCGTGTACGATGCGGTCGAGGGTTAACGCCTCGTGTACCTCCGCACCGGACGCGACCCCCGCGTCTTCTGTTTCCAGGTCCGCCGCGCTCATACGCCCGCCCCACGGCGGCCCTGCAGCCGCGTCCGCAGCCCCTTGAATTGGCGGTGCTCGGTCAGGCCCAGGGGGATGAGCACCGCGGCGTACACGGGTACGAAGGCCAGGCCCAGCAGAGCGGGCGTATGCCCGCTGGCGGTGACGGCGCTCATGAAAAGGAGGCCGAAGCCGATCGTGATGTCGTTGAGCGTGTACAGAAGGCGCCACGTGATTAGTGGCGTCGCCAGGCAGAAGACGAGATAGGGTAGTGAAACGGCAGGTCTGGATAGCCAGCCCGCGGCCACGATCCAGACCGCGAAGGCGAGCAGGAGCGGGGTGAAAATCCACATGAGGGCCTGATGGGTCCGCCGCGACTGGTCGGCCCATCCCTCCCGCGCCTCGCCGAAGCCCCGATAAAGGCGACGCCGGATAATGTCCTTGCCGACTAACCAGACCGACGTGAGCCCGACGGTCAGCGCGGCCGTGGCGGGCGTGCCGCCGAATATCCAGACGGCCCCGAAGATAACCAGCCCGATCACACCGCCGAGCACGTTGGCTAGCCCACCCCGGCTACGTGAGTAGCTCGCATACTCGCGCGTGAGCCCCTGCATCTCGGCGATCGTATCGCGCGCATAAACCGTGTCCATCGTCCCCTCCCTCTTATGTCGCTTCATGCACTTACTTAAACTAGTCTACAACGTAAACTTGTTCCAATCATACGTTCTCTCTCGCGCGTTGTCAAGGGGGTACAGTGACGCGGGATGACGCCGATGATGGGAGAACGGCGCTGAGCGCGCTCCGTTGACGAAGGCGTTTCCTACCGCGAAGCACGCGGCGCCGCGTACGGTCTTGCCGTTCTGAGCCACTGCGTCCTGGGCGTCCGCGACCAAGCCGCCCTGCACCCAGAGCGCAGGAGCCGCTTCCAGGCGCGTGACCGACAAGCGGGGGGGCAGACGCTGGTAGAGCGAACCGGGGGTGTGTGAAGCCGTTGATAGGGGAACCAAGCGTCCGGCCTGGATAGTGTTGCTCGGCGCGCCACTGGCCGACCTCTTCAAACGTAGGGCAGTTGCGGAGCAAGGCGAGCGCCAGCGTGCCGAGCAAGCTAGTGTCGCCCTTAGCGCCGCCGGGGATCGGGCGCCAGGACAAAGGCCGCTAAGGAGCTGCCAGAGAATAATGTACTCGATCTTGCGCCCCGTTCACATAGGAACGGGCGCGAAAAGTGGATGCGTTGTTTATTGACAAGCCCTGAGAGCGGTGCGCGCGTCAGCCCGTGCCAGCCCGTCGGGCCGCGAACTCCGCAGCATAGTGGTCGAAGCGGTGATAGGAGTGCTGGTCAAAGACCCCGTTGAGGCGTTTAGGCGCCTCGTAGCTGAAGTCGAAGGTGAAGGCGCCGTCCGGCTCGACCACCAGGTCGAAGCTCTGCCAGGACGCGCCCTCGCCGCCCATAGCCTTGTGCAACGCGAAGATCGCGTCACGTCCGGGACGGTCCAGGCGTATCTCGTACTCGCTATAGCCGCTGTCGTCGGGGACGACGGCAAAGGCTAGGCAATCGGTGTGATAGCCCTCTTCGTCCTCGTCCAGCTCCAGATTGACGACGATCTGCCCCCAGGGGATGGGGGTGAGTTGGACGAACGTGCGCACGACAGCCGTCTGCGCGTTCAGGGTCGCCATATCCATAGGCCGTCTCCCGTGGCTGTGCGCTCGGACCTCACCCGCGGCAGGTCCTCACCTGTCTGTTATTCAAGGGGAGAATACACTTTGCTCCGTCGGCCGTCAAGTTCGTACGCAACACCGTTAGGGCCCAATCTTGGCGGTCAGGCGTACGGCGTCAGACGACGTGCGGCAAAGGTCGCATCCGTTGCGCCATACAAAGTATTCCTTTTCTACAAAGCTGTAGACACCCGTAACTCATGAACGTGTGTGGGCGCCAGATGCGGAGCTACTCGTTGATGACGGTTTTGGCGTTGCGGCGGCCGTCGTAGCTGAAGCGGACGCGCTTCTCCTCAATCACGGTTTCCAGGTGGACCGAGCGGTTCCACAGGGTATACAAGTACTGCAAGGTCTTCTCGGCGAAGCGCACGTCGATCTCCGTCCCGTCAAAGTGGTGGCGCAGGTAGAGTTCGCGGTTCTGGCGGTAGTCGCCGTCGTCCACGGTGATGTAGGGTTGGCCGAAGTTGTCCATGGAGCGGACCAGCGCGTCGCGCACCTTCTCCCAATCTGTATCGACGACCTGCCAGGTGTCGTCGACGAGCTTGTAGGTGTACATATCCATCTCGCGGATAAGGTCTTCGGTCAGATAGTGGCGCAGGAACGACTGGTCGTCCTCGCTCTCGCGCACCTCGAAGATCTTGGCCTTGCCGCCCCCCGGCTCGCGCCCCAGGCGGTCGCGCTGTTCGCTCGTCGGCGCGTCCCAGCGTTTCTCGATGTCGTGGAAGATGCGGAAGCCCAGGTAGTAGGGGTTGATGCGCGTGCGTCCGCCCGGAGAGACCACGCCCGCGTGAAGCCCGCCGAACTGCGCCATCTCCGCGGGAGAGAGGTCGAGCACCTCGTTCATGATCTTGTAGTGCCAGTAGCTCGCCCAACCCTCGTTCATAATCTTCGTCTGCATCTGCGGCAGGAAGTACAACTGCTCCTGGCGCACGATGGCGATGACGTCGCGCTGCCAGTCTTCCAGGTCGGCGGAGTAGTCGATGAGGAACTGCAACAGGTCGCGCTGCGGCTTCGGCGGTATCTTGCGCGACGATCCCGCGTCGGCCTCTTCGTCTGACAGCTTGTAGTCAAGCGACCACAGGTCGTCGTAGGGCGAGGTGCGTGTGCGTGTGCTCTCGTTGTCCTGAGGGCGTCCGGTGGCCACGGCGGTGGCCGGTGAGGGCAGCGAGAAGTGATCGCGCACCGAGAGCACGGCGTCGAGAAAGCGCTCCACGGCCAGCGTACCGTGCTCGAACTCGTAGCGCGCGATGCGCTCGGCGTTGAGCGAGGCCGATTCGACCATCTGGCGCGAGGTATGGTCGAAGTACATGTTGTGCTTGAAAAAGTCGGTGTGACCCAGCACGTGGGCCATCACCATCTTGTTCTCCAGCGTCGAGTTGTTCTCCAGCAAGAAGGCCAGCGACGGGTTGGTGTTGATGACTAGTTCGTAGATCTTAGAGAGGCCGTAGTCGTACATCGTCTTCATGTGCCAGAACGCTTTGCCGTGCGTCCAGTGGCTGAAGCGGCCCGGTATGCCGTAGGCGCCGAGTTCGTACATGATGGCGGCAGGCACGACCTCGAAGTGCGTCGGGAAGGGGTCGAGGCCCTGCGCCGTGGCTACGTCCCAGATCTCGCCCATGGCGTTCTCCAGGTCGTGCATTTGGGCGGCGGAGGCCGTTCGCTCGAAGCGCGCCATCACACACCTTCCTTAGCGAAAAAGCGCTTGAGCGCGGGGTAGACCTCTTCCTTGCTCTTGATGGTGATGCCGACGAAGGACGGGTCGCCCACGTCGGCGAAGGCCGACATCAGCGTGCTCGTGGCCCAGCGGCTGTACGGCTCTTCCTTGATCTCGCCGTAGCCGAATAGGTTGGCGTGGACCATGATGCGCTTAACCAGATCGAGGCAGGCGCGATTGTCTTCCTCACCCCAGTTGTCGCCGTCGCTGAAGTGGAAGGGATAAATGTTCCAGAGGGCGGGATTGTAGCGGCCCTCGATGGTGGAGAGGCAGAGCTTGTAGGCGGAGGAGACGCGCGTGCCGCCCGCCTCGCCCAGGTTGAAGAAAGTCTCTTCGTCCACCTCGCGCGCCTCGGTGTGGTGCGTGATAAAGACGATCTCGACGTTGGTGTACTTGGTGCGCAGAAAGCGCACCATCCAGAAGTAGAACGAGCGCGAGATATATTTCTCGAACTCGCCCATCGAGCCGGAGACGTCGCGCATAGCGATGACCACGGCGTTGCGCTGCAGCTCCACCGTCTCGTTCCAGGCGCGGTAGCGCATGTCGTCGCGCTTGATCGAGCCGGCTCCGATGCGTCCGCCATTGCCCTGCATGGCCGAGCGCTTGATGGCCTGCAACACGGTGCGCTTCTTGTCCAGGTTGGGCATGATGCCGCCGCGTCGCACGTCGTTGAAGACGATCTTCTCCGAGGGGATCTCGCGCGAGCCCTTGTCCTTGAGGCGCGGCAGCCCCAGGTCGGCGAAGACCATCTCGGCCAACTCGTCGATGGTGAACTCGGCCTCGTAGTAGTCGACGCCCGGCTCGTCGCCGGCCTGCCGGCCCTTGCCCGGCTGCTGGCCGGGCAGTCGGCCAAGCACGTCGCCCGGCTTCGTGTCGCCCGAGCCCTGGCCGATGCCCTCACGCTTAAAGGGGTCGTAGCGAAACTGATACTCTTCGAGCGAACGGACGGGCACCTTGACCACTTTGTCGCCGTCCGACGTGATGATCGACTCGTTGGAGATGATGTCGCCGAGAGAGTCTTTGATGACCTCGCGCACCTTTTCCTGGTGGCGCGCCTGGTCTTTCGGGCCTTTGCGGTGCAGCGACCAATCCTGCTGGCCGAGCGTGATAGTAGGATTCATGGCCTTCTCCTTGGGCGGGGGCGGCGGGGGCGGCGGGAGCGAGGGCTTAGCCCGATCCTCGCGTTCCCCGCCGCGATGCGTGGGAACGCTAGCGGTTAAGCAGTTGGCCGACGTACTGAAGCGTCTCGGTAGCGCAGATCACGCAGTAGCCGTGGCTCTTGACCATGCGGTCCACCACGTCGTTGATGCGCCGCAACTGTTCGCCGTCGGGCGTCTTGGTCGACGTGGTGATCTTGATGACGTCCTTGAGGTCGGCGAAGAGCTTCTTCTCGATGGCCTCACGCAGGCGCTCGTCGGAGGTGTACTCGAAGTTCTTGCCGCGCCGCGCCAGCGAGGCCATGCTCATCAAGATGCTCTCGCGGAACGACCCTTTGCCGTTCTCGGTCACGCCGATCTGCTCCTCGATCGAGCGCATCAGCCGCTCGTCGGGCTCCATCTCCTCGTCGGTCAAAGGGTCGCGCAGCTTGTCTTTGCGGCAGAAGGCTTCGACGTTGTCGAGATAGTTGTTCAGCACCGTCTTGGCCGACTCCTCGAAGGCGTAGACGAAGGCGCGCTGCACTTCTTTCTTGGCGATGTCGTCGTACTCACGGCGGGTCTCGGCAATGAGGTTCAGCAACTTCTCGCGGTCGTCGCGCGTGAACGAGGTATGCTGCTCGAAACCGTCGCGCAGGGCGCGCAGGGCGTTGATGGGGTTGATGCAGGCCACGCCGCCGCGGATGAGGGCGTTGGAGAGGCGGTCGATGATGTAGCGCGGCGAGATGCCGTCCATGCCCTCGCGCTGCGCTTCTTCTTGCAGTTCCTTGATATCCTTGGCCTTCCAACCCTCCACGTCCTCGCCGTCGTAGAGCTTGAGCTTCTTCATGAGGGTCATGTTGGCTTTTTTAGAAGCTTCGAGGCGCGAGAGCACGGCGAAGGTCGAGGCCACCTGCAAGGTATGCGGGGCGATATGCACGCCGCTGAGGTTGCTCTGCCCGAGCAACTTGTCGTAGATCTTGATCTCCTCGGACACGCGCAGGTTGTAGGGCACCTTGACCAAGATGATGCGGTCGTGCAGCGCCTCGGCCTTAGGGTTGCCGGCGAAGGCCTTGAACTCATTTTCGTTGGTGTGCGAGAGCACCACCTCGTCGGCGTAGATGAGCGAGAAGCGGCCCGTCTTGATGTTCTGCTCCTGCGTGAGCGTCAAGAGGGTGTAGAGCAGCTTCTCGTCGCACTTGAGCATCTCCACCATCTCCACGATGCCGCGGTTGGAGATATTTAGTTCGCCATCGAAGCGGTAGGCGCGCGGGTCGCTCTCGGCGCCGACCTCGGCGATGGTGGAGAGATCGATCGAGCCGACCAGCTCGGAGACATCTTGCGACTTGGGGTCGCTGGGCGCGAACGTGCCCAGGCCCACGCGCGTCTCGGCGGCGAAGGTGATGCGCTCGACGGGAACGTTGTAGATATCGTCGTCCCACTCGTCCTGGAGACGGTAGGCGCAGGAGGGGCAGAGCGAGCCCTCGATATAGAGGCCGTACTCGCGCTGAAAGTCCGCGCGCATGTCTTTAGGGATGAGGTGCAGGGGTTCTTCGTGCATGGGGCAGCCTGATATGGCGTAGACCGCGCCCTCGGGCGTCTTCGTGTACCGCTCCAGCCCTTCGCGCAGCATGATGGCCAGGGAGCTTTTGCCGCCGCCGACGGGACCCATCAGCAAGAGGATGCGCTTGCGCGGCTCGAGGCGCTTGGCCGCCGCCGAGAAGTACTCGACGATCTGCGAGACCGGCTTCTCCAGCCCGAACAGTTGGTCGGAGAAGAACGTGAAATCGGTCGCGCCGTCCTGTCCGGTCGAGACGCCCTGATGCATCAACATATCGTAGACGCGCGCGTGGGCGAGTTGGGCGATCTTGGGATTCTTGATCGCCATGTCCATGTACTCTTCGAACGTGCCCTGCCAGGCTAGATCGCGTTGCCGCGTGCGGTGCGACTCCAGCTTGGCCTTGATGTCCATCACCATAACGCCTCCTCACCCCTCGGGCGCGGACCGCGCTTGTCGCGCGGCCGCGTCGCCTGGGTCTCTCTGTCTTCTTCTCTACCTACACGTCGTGTTTCTCTTATCTCGGGCGGCGTTTAGCGGGACCGCCCGCGGGGGCATAACAAGGCGACACGTCGCCGAAAAAATAGCAAAGGCCGGCCCTATCTCATCGAAATAGAGTCGAGGACAAGTCCAGCCCTTTTTCTGCTTTGTTTTTCTTTTGATCTAGCGCCAGCGGGGTGCAGCCGCCCCTCCGGCGTACGGCGATCTTGCTCTAGCGTGCTCTAGTCGTTTTCCTCCAGGTCGAGCGTGATGCGCAGAGCGCGGTTGACCTCGGCCATGAGGCCGTCGCTCAGCGTGCCGAGAAGATGGTTGAGACGGTCGCGCAGCACGGCGCGCACCTGCATCGTGAGCAGGCGCCCGTCCGCGGTCAGCCCCCCTTCGGGAGCGCGCACCAGTACGTCGCTGGGATAAGCATGAGGAACCTGTGTGAGGTCGACCACGGGCGCCACGAGGACCACGGGTGCGTGGCGGTTGATCGCGTCGCGCGTCAACACCACTACCTGCGCGAAAATCTCCTGGCCGGAGTCGTCGCGCTGTCCTAAGCGGCACAGGTAGACCTCGCCCCGTTTCACGGTCCATCCTCTTCGGCCACGGGCAGCACCTCGGCGTCGCTCCGCGCGAAATCGGCCGCCAGGCTAAGATGCAGGCGACGCGCCGCCGTGTCCGCGTTCATCGAGGCAAAGCGCGCGTCGATCGAGGCGCGCCGGTCGACGCCTTTGAGGTACTCCTCGACCGCCGCGGCGATCAAGTTGTTGCGACTGCTGGCGATGCCCAGCTTGACGGCTTCATCCGTCCGCTCCAGCAACTCGGGGGGGAGATCGAGGCTTGTCCGACGCTTCGGCACACTGGTCGCCGCACTTTTCACTTGCACCACCTTCATTCGCCACACTCATCATCGTGTGTCCGCGCGAACTCCGCGCGTGCTCTTATGCTAGCACTTTCCGCTAGCATAGTGCAAAGCCCAGTCATGACTACAGCCGACCCGTGTGGCACGTACCCTGCTTAGTGTAGGGAGCGTATACGCGGAACCAGCGCGCGAGACCAGATCGCTGCCTCCCCTTACACTTATAATGAATGTGGACGGTACGTCGCTCGGTCTCCGACTTGCATGTGAGAGGGCGACGCACGAATCGAGTTTAGTGGAGGATAAGAGCAATGACGGACGAGAACAGTACCTTGAGCCAGCTTCTCACGGAGCAGGGACAGAGCCCGTGGATCGACAACATCACCCGCGATATGCTGGCCGGCGGCAAGCTCCAAGAGCTTATCGATCGCGGCATCGTCGGCTTGACCAGCAACCCTACGATTTTTCAGAAAGCTATTGGATCTTCCGCGCTATATAACGACGCGATGCACAACCTCGTGCGCGAGAACAAAAGCGTCGCCGAGATCTACGACGCCCTCGTGCTCGACGACATCCGTAACGCCGCCCTGATCCTGCGCCAGGTCTACGATTCATCCAAGGGGCACGACGGCTACGTCTCGATCGAAGTCTTGCCGAGCCTGGCCCACGACACGGATAAGACCCTGACCGAGGCACGCCGCTTGTTCAGCGGCTTGAACATGCCTAACATCATGATTAAGATCCCCGGCACACCCGAGGGCGTCCCGGCGTTCAAGCAGGCCATCGTCGACGGCATCAACGTCAACGTGACGCTCGTCTTCTCGCTCGACTCGTACCGCCAGGTCGCGGAAGCCTACGTCGCCGCCCTCGAAGAGCGCGCGGCCAACGGCCTCGCCGTCGACCACCTGGCCTCGGTGGCTTCGTTCTTCGTCAGCCGCGTCGACACCTTGATCGACAAGAAGCTCGACGCCGCCGCCGAGGCGACGGACGACGTCGCGCGCAAGAAAGAGATCGCGGCGCTCAAGGGCAAAGCGGCTATCGCCAATGCCAAGCTGGCCTACGCTGCCTACGGCGAAATCTTCAGCGGCCCACGCTGGGAGGCGCTCGCGGCCAAGGGCGCCAAGGCGCAGCGCTGCCTCTGGGCCTCGACCAGCACCAAGAACCCCGCCTACCGCGACGTGCTCTACGTGGAGCAACTGGTCGGACCCGACACAGTGGATACGATGCCGCCGGCCACGATCGACGCCTTCCTCGACCACGGCCACGTGGCGCGCACGATCGACCAGAACCTCGACGAGGCCAAGGCTCAGTTCGCGGCGATCGAGGCAGCTGGCGTTTCCATCGACGAGGCAACGGCCGAGTTGCAGAAAGACGGCGTGCGCCTATTCGCCGAGTCGTTCGACGACCTCGTCAAGACCATCACGGCCAAGCGCGAGGAAATGGTCGCCCAGGTAGGAGCGTAGTCTTCGCTTTCGTCTATCGACCGTTGTAGCGTTGAAGGGGGTTCGATGCAGATCGCGATGATTGGGCTTGGCCGTATGGGCGGCAACATGGTGCGGCGTTTGATGCAGGGCGGCCACACCTGCGTCGTCTACGACCGTAGCGAAGACACTATCAAGCAATACGAGGCCGAGGGCGCCACGGCGGCGTACTCTCTGCAGGAAGTCGTCGAGAAGATGGAGGCGCCGCGCCACCTCTGGATCATGGTTCCGGCGGGCGACCCCGTCGATCAGACCATCGCGGCGCTGACGCCGCACATGTCGCCCGGCGACGTCATTATCGATGGCGGCAACTCGCGCTGGACCGACACCAAGCGCCGCGCGGCGGAGTTGGAGACTGCCGGCTTCCACATGCTCGACTGTGGCACCTCCGGCGGCGTGTGGGGCCTCAAGGTGGGCTACTGCATGATGATCGGCGGCGAGGAGGCCGTGTTTCAGAGGGCGGCGCCGCTGTTCTCGACCTTGGCCCCCCCCGACGGCTATCTGCACGTCGGTCCCGCTGGGGCGGGCCACTATGTGAAGATGGTGCATAACGGCGTGGAGTACGCCATGCTCCAGGGCTACGGCGAGGGTTTCGAGATCCTCCATGCCAGCGAGTACGGCGAGGGCTTGAACCTACACAGTATCGCGCACCTCTGGAACCAGGGCTCGGTCGTGCGTAGTTGGCTGCTCGAACTAGCCGAACTGGCCTTCAAGGAAGACGCCAACCTCGACCATATCCGCGGCTACGTGGACGACTCGGGTGAGGGCCGTTGGACGGTGGAAGACGCCATCGCCCACTCGGTGCCGGCGCCGGTCATCACCTTGTCTTTGATCCAGCGTTTTGTCTCGCGCCAGCCGGAGAGCTTCAGCGCCAAGGTCATCGCCGCGCTGCGCAACCAGTTCGGCGGTCACGCCGTCAAGACGGAGTAAAAGGGACTTTATTTCGAGGAGGCGGGGAGCTGGGGCGCGCCGGCATCCCGCCTCTTTTTACATCCGTGCTGGCAGAAAGACGGCGCGGCGCCTGAATGCTAGAGTAGGCGACGCGCGGCGCCACGCGGTCCGCCTTTGAGAACAGCGCTCTTGCGCGTCGGTAGGGTGGACGGCGCGGAGAGATGTGTATGAAGCGACGGCGACGATCACGAAGCGGTTACGTCTGACTGTCGGCCGCGAAAAGTGCTGTAGAGGAGAGAGAATGGTCGCGACGGAATCCTTGCCCGAGGCGGCAGCGGCGCAGATCGAGAATCCACTGCGCGAAGGAATGCGCCTGGCGCGCACGCCGCATCCCTGTACGATGGTCATCTTCGGCGCCTCGGGCGACCTCACGCAGCGCAAACTGCTGCCCGCGCTCTACAACCTGGCGCTCGAACAGTGGTTGCCAGCGGGCTTCTCCGTGGTGGGCTTCTCGCGCCGCGACGATACGGACGACGTGTTCCGCTCCTACATGCACGACGCCGTCAACACCTTCTCGCGCCGGCGTCCCATCCAACCCACCGTCTGGGACTCGTTCGCGCAGGGACTGACCTACATCCCCGCCGAGTTCACGGACGCCGCCGCCTACACTAAGCTCGCCGCGCACCTCGATCAGATCGACAAAGAGCGGGGCGCCGAGGGCAACCGCATTTTCTATCTGGCCACACCGCCCTCGTTCTACCCCGAGATCATCCGCCAGATCGGCCAGGCAGGCTTGAACAAAGGAGGCGCCGAGGGCAAGGGCTGGGCGCGCATCATTGTCGAGAAGCCGTTTGGCCACGACCTCGATTCAGCTCAGGCGCTCAACAAAGAGCTGTTGGGGGTCTTCGACGAGGGGCAGGTCTTTCGCATCGACCACTATCTGGGCAAGGAAACCGTCCAGAACATCTTGATCTTCCGCTTTGCTAACGGCATCTTCGAGCCGATCTGGAACCGCAACTACGTCGACCACGTCCAGATCACGGTGGCGGAGAGCGTGGGTGTGGAGGGCCGCGCCAGCTACTACGAGGAAGCGGGGGCCACGCGCGATATGGTGCAGAGCCATATGCTGCAGTTGCTCAATCTCGTCTGTATGGAGCCGCCCATCGCCTTCGACGCCGACGCGGTGCGCGATGAGAAGGTTAAGGTGCTGCGCGCGCTGCGCCCGCTCGACGAAGACGCCGATCCGCCCTTAGCCGTGCGTGGACAGTACGGCCCTGGGTGGGTGAACGGCAAGGAGGCGCCGGGCTACCGCGAGGAAAAAGGCATCTCGCCGGCCTCAACGACCGAGACGTACGTGGCGCTCAAGATGTTCGTGGACAACTGGCGCTGGGAGGGCGTACCGTTCTACCTGCGTACGGGCAAGGCGCTGCCCAAGCGCGTGACGGAGATCGCCATCCAGTTCCGCCAGGCCCCCTACATGCTGTTCCATCCTACCGGCGAGGCCGCACCCGAGCCGAACGTGCTGACCATGCACATCCAACCCGACGAAGGAATCTCGCTGCGCTTCTCCTCCAAGGCGCCAGGGGCCAGCCTGCAGATCCGTCCGGTGCATATGGACTTTGCTTACGGGACGCAGTTCGGGGTCGAGTCCCCCGATGCCTACGAGCGCCTCATCCTGGATTGTATGCTGGGCGACTCCACGCTGTTCACGCGCCGCGACGAGGTCGAGGCCGAGTGGACGTTTATCGACAACGTGTTGGCGCTCTGGAAAAAAGACGTCCAGACACAGTTCCCCAACTATGCAGCCGGAACCTGGGGTCCCGCTGCGTCTGATGAGTTGCTGGAGCGCGACGGCCGCGCCTGGCGGCGTCCCTAAAACCCCGACGTGCCGTTGGGTGGAGGTATGAGACGACGATGAACGCTACCGAGAGAACGTGGCAAGGCCGCGACGTGAGCGTGGCGGCGATCGGGGCGGTGCTGGCCGGCCTCTGGCGGAGCGGAAGCGAGGCGGCGGGCGTCGTCTCCAAGCCTCCCACGCGCACCAGCGTGTTTAACCTGGTGGTCTACACCGACAGCCCGACAGGGGCGGATCATGCCGTCGCGGCGCTACGGGCCTTGGCCGAGCGGCATCCCTCGCGCACGATCCTGGTCGTGGCCGACCCCACGGGACCGTCCACGCTCGACGCCGCCCTCGACTCGCAATGCGGCGCCGTTCTGGCGCAAGCCCACCTCTGCTGGGAGCAGGTCACGCTGACGGTGCATGGTCCCGCCGCAGCGCACGCCTCCAGCATCGTCGTGCCGCTGCTCGTGCCTTCGCTGCCGACGTATCTGTGGTGGGACGGCGACCTCCCGTTCGACGCTCCGGCGTTCAAGGATATGGCGCCGACCTGCGATCGCCTTATCGTGGAATCGTCTTTATGTACGGACGCCTTCGCCGCGTTGCCGCGTCTGGCCGCCGTCTGTCACGAAGATGTCGATCGGGGCGTGAGCGACATCGACTGGATGCGCCTGACGCCCTGGCGCAACTTGGCCGCGCAGTTCTTCGACCCGCTCGATGCACGTCCCTGCACGCGCAACGTCGCCAACGTGGACATCGTGTACGGCGCTGGAGACGGCGGGAAGACCGCTAGCCCGGCTCAGGCGCTCTTGTTGGCCGGTTGGTTGACCTCATGCCTCGGCTGGAACGTTGTAGAGGCGGTACAGCGAGGCGACGACATCCTCTACATCGGTTGCACGGGTCGCGACGGCTCCCCGGTCGCGCTGAGCCTCACACCGCGCGTCGTTGCCTCGGTGGAGGCGGGACACGTCGCCACGCTGACCCTGCGCAGCACGCTGAACGGCGCCCCGGCTGTTTTCGCCGTCGCGCGTGGCGACGACGACGATGTGACGACGACCGCGACCGTGGGCGACGCGGCGCTGCTGGCGCGCACCACCCGTATGGTCACGCGGCCCTTTGCCGACCTCTTGGCCGAAGAACTGGATATCTTCAAGCACGACCGCATGTACGAGCGTGCGCTGGCCGTCGCGGCGGACATGGCCGTGCGCCTCGTATACTACGGGAACGGCCATCATCCAGCGGCAGCATCGACCTGAGTTGAGGAGCGGACATGAGCGGAGATCCCGGACGCGCACGCAACGACCCGCCGGCTATCATGCACCCCAGCGGAGGCCAACTCATTATCTCGCGCGGCCTCGACGAGTGGACGGAGCGCGCCGCCGACCTTTTCGTGACCTTGGCGCAAAAAGCGGCCGATGTCGAGGGGGCGCGCTTCACCGTCGCCCTCTCCGGCGGCTCGACGCCGAAGCGCCTCTACAGCGCTCTGGCCGCCGCACCCTACGTGGACGAGGTCCCCTGGGCGCGCGTGCATCTTTTCTGGGGCGACGAGCGCCACGTGGGGCCGGACGACGCGGAGAGCAACTACCGTATGGTCCGCGAATCGTTGATTGAGAAGGCGCCCATCCCCGCCGAGAACGTGCATCGCATCCGCGCGGAGACGCCCGACGCCGCCGAGGCCGCGCGCGCCTACGCCCTCGACATCCAGGGTTTTTTCGGCTTGCAGCCAGACGAGTGGCCGCGCTTCGACCTCGTGCTGCTCGGCCTGGGGCCTGATGGCCACACCGCCTCGCTCTTCCCCGGTGTAGACGCCCTCCACGATACCACGCACATCGTGGTCGCGCCGTTCGTGCCTAAGTTCAACACCGACCGCATCTCGCTGACCGCGCCAGCCATCAACGCCGCCGCCACGGTCGCCTTTCTCGTCGCGGGCGAGGAAAAATCCGGTGTGCTGCGCGACGTGCTCGAAGGACCGCGCCAGCCTGACCTGTTCCCCGCCCAGATCGTCGCGCCCGCTAACGGCGACCTGCTCTGGCTGCTCGACGAGGGCGCCGCCTCCCAACTCAAAACCAGACCCTCGTAGCCTCACCCGACGCCCACCACACGCGACGACGACCGGCAGACGAGGCCTTCTTCGCCTTACGGGACTTCCTGCTTAGAGTCGTGAGCACGAAGACGTGAGAGCAGGTTTGCTCACTCGGCGAACCGTTTCAGCGTAGTCCAGGCGCTCTCCGCAAGGGGCGTAACCCCAGGAAAAAACCGGTCTCGTCGGTCGCCTTATACTGTGATATACGACTCACGTCCCGCGCGGAACCCATATGGGGGAGCCGCCGGTCTTCCCGTCGCATCCAGGAGCATAATCTATGGTTGTACGCACCAGAAGCGGTCCGCGCGACCCGCGCGTCGTGCCCGACAGCTTGCCCGACGACACGGAGGAAAGCATCGTGGGCACGGAATGGCATCAAGAAGCCGCGAGTTCCCTGGCCGTCTCCCTCGCCGCCATTGCCGAACGCCGCGCCGCTCCCTGGGGCGTCTGCGAGGAAGTCGCCCTCTCCGGCCTGCTCCACCTCGACAGCTCCCCTTACACACCGCGCCCGGATGTCTACGTGCTCTCCGCGCCGATTGACGCCTCCCTCGCCGAGGTCGCCCTTGCCGAGGTGGGGGCGCCGCTGCTGGTCGTAGAGATAGGCAGCGCCCGCACGCTGGCCAACGATCTAGGGGACAAAAGGATCGCCTACGAGGGAGCGGGCGTCGACGAGTACCTCGTGTTCGACCCGACAGGCGAGGCTCTAGAGGAGGGCGCACGCGGATGGCGGGTAGGCGCGGAGGGGAGCTACGAAGAGTGGCAGGCCGCACGTCCGGGCGAGTGGGAGAGCAGGACGTTGGAGGTCACGTTCGTGGTGGACGTCCCGTTCCTCCGCGTGCGGGACCGCGATGGGTGGCTGACGCCGTTGGCGCGGCGGGCGCCGTTACAGATGCTGGCAGCGGAGCGCCGTGCCGAAGAGGCTTTCTCGGCGCGCCTCCGGGCGGAGGAGCGGGCGCGACAAGAAGCCGCGGCGCGCCTCCGGGCGGAGGAGCGGGCGCGACAAGAAGCCGCGGCGCGTCTCCGGGCGGAGGAAGCGCTACGTCAGGCCCTCCAGAGATCCCAGAAAATTGAAGGGGCTCAAGCAGACGACGTAGGTGGATAACCCAACAAGAAGAGGGAGCAAGAGGAGTTGCAGGCGACACACGGCGTTTTTCGCGTGCTCCATTTCCGTAGGGCGTCGCCGCTTTACTCGATATTCTGGATGTAGATGTTGACGTCCTTGACGTCCATACCGAGCATGTCGTGGACGGCGACCGAGACGGAGTGCTGGATGGCCGTGCCCGTCGAGACCATGTTGACGCCTTGCGCCACCACCACGTAGAGGTCGATGGAGACCGTGTTCTGCTTGACCGTGAGCCGCACGCCGCGCGTGGCGTCGCGCCGGGCGCGCAAAAAGAACGGGGCGCCCGGCGCCCGGCCCATGGCGACCACGCCGGGCACAGTTCGCGTGGTGAGGTTGACGATCGTGGCCAAAACTTCGGGCGCGATGCGCACCGACCCCGTGACGTCGGCTCCCGCGGCGCCAGTCATGTCTTACCCCCTCTTTCTTGTCGTCTACCTCCATGATAAGCCCGGCGCCGCCTAGTCCGCCGCCCGGACGCATATCCCAGAGCGATATCTAGGGCCTAAGCCCGCTTCAGAGCGAGACCAGGGAGTTCGGCTGCCGTCCCCCTGGCCGCGGTCTACCGTAGGCGACTAAACGGATGTGGGCGCCAGCGTCGCCGCCATCCTCTCGATATAGTCCGTATAGACATCTCCCGAACGGAACGTCTCGTCGCGCATCACGCGCTGCAAAAACGGCGTCGTGGTAGGCACACCCTCAATGCGCAGATCGTCGAGCGCGCGGGCCATGCGCGCCACTGCTTCGTCGCGGTCTATGCCCCAGGCGATGATCTTGGCCAGCAGTGAGTCGTAGTGGATCGGCACGGTGTAGCCGGGGTAGAGGTGCGAATCGACGCGGATGCCGGGTCCTCCCGGCGGCATGTAGGCGGTGATCGGCCCGAAGCGCGGCGAGAAGCCGGCGTCGGGGTCTTCGGCATTGATGCGGCACTCGATGGCGTGGCCGCGCATCCAGCGGTCTACCTCGGCCTGCGTGATGGAGAGCGGTTCGCCAGCGGCCACGCGGATCTGCTCTTTGACCAGATCGACGCCAGTGATGGCCTCGGTCACGCCGTGCTCCACCTGGATGCGCGTGTTCATCTCTAGGAAGTAGAATTTCCCCTCGCTGTCGCGTAGAAACTCCAGGGTGCCGGCGTTGGAGTAGCCGATCGCGCGCGTCCCCGCGACGGCCAGGGCGCCGAGGCGGGCGCGCTCTTTAGGGTTGAGCGCGGGCGAGGGCGCCTCTTCTACGATCTTCTGATGGCGGCGCTGGATCGAGCAGTCGCGCTCGCCCAGGTGGATGACCGACCCGTGGTTGTCGCCCATCACCTGCACCTCGATGTGGCGGCAATGCTCCAGATACTTCTCCAGGTAGAGGTGCGGCGACCCGAACGCCGCCTGCGCCTCGGCCTGTGCCGTGGGGAAGGCGGTCGACAGCTCGGGTTCGCCGCGCACCACGCGCATACCACGTCCGCCGCCGCCCGCCGACGCCTTCAAGATGACGGGGTAGCCGACCTCGCGAGCCAGGTCTTGCGCGTCTTCCAGCGAACGCAGAGGACGGTTCGTCCCCGGCAGCACGGGCAGCCCCGCTTCTTGCATGCGTTCGCGTGCGATGGACTTGTCGCTCATCATAGCGATGACGTCTGGGTGCGGCCCGATAAAAGTCACGTCGCACTTCTCGCAGATCTCGGCGAAGTAGATGTTCTCGGAGAGAAAGCCGTAGCCGGGGTGGATGGCGTCGGCGCCGGTCAGGAGCGCGGCGGTCACGATAGAGGGGATGTTGAGATAGCTTTTCGCCGTCGCCGCCGGCCCCACACAGAAGCTCTCATCGGCTAGGAGGACGGGCAGCGACTCACGGTCGACATCGGAGTGGATCACCACCGAGCGCACGCCCAACTCACGGCAGGCGCGGATGATGCGCAACGCGATCTCGCCCCGGTTAGCGATCAAGACCTTTTTAAACATCTACAAGCCTCGTCCATCCAGCGTCACGATCGCAGCGCTGGGTGTGATGCGTTTTTGCAGCGCCGCCAACGTCGCGGACGGTCCGCAGTCTACGTACGAAGAAACGGTCCCCGTGGCGGCCAGCGCGGCCACAGCGTAGCTCCAGCGCACGGGAGCCAGCACCTGACGCAGCAGCTCCGCGCGCACCTCATCGGCGCCGGTCATGGCCTGCGGCCTCGAGTTGGCGTACACGGGGTACGCGGGCTCACGCAGCCGCGCCTCTTCCAGCAGCGGCGCGAGTTCTCGCGCGGCGTCCCACATTAAGGGCGAGTGAAAGGCCCCCGCGACGGCCAAGGCCACGACCTTGCGCGCACCCCGCGCCTTCAGCAAGGTTGTCGCCTTTTCCAGGGCCGCGCCCCCACCCGAGATGACGACCTGGCCGGGCGCGTTGTAGTTTGCCGGCACGACCGGGTCGTCCTCGGGCGCCGCCGCCGACGCCTCGCTACAGGCCGCCTCTACGGCCGCGTCGTCGAGCCCCAGTACGGCGGCCATGCCGCCAGACCGCGCCTCGGCGCTCTTCTGCATGAGAGCGCCACGCGCGGCCACGAGCATCAACGCCACGTCGAGGTCGAGCACGCTGGCCGCGACGAGCGCGGTGTAGAGGCCGAGCGAGTGTCCCGTGGCGGCCACGGCGTCGAACGGTCCCTGTTCCTCGTCGTGCGCGGCCAGGATGGCCAGCGAACACGCGAGTATGGCTGGCTGCTGCTTGTCTGTCTGGCGCAGCACGTCGTCCGGCCCCTCAAAGCAGAGCGTGGAGAGGGCGTAGCCAAGGGCGTCGTCCGCCTGCGCGAAGATCGAGCGCGCGGCGGCCGAGCGCGCCCACGCGGAGTGGCCCATACCGATGGATTGGGCGCCTTGGCCCGGAAACAGCAGCGCGACCGGACCTGATGCGCCGGCTGGTCGCGCCTGGGCGTCGGTCACCGGCTCTACTGGTCGTCGCCCGCGCGCTCTTCGCGGCGGCGGTCCTTCGCGCCGATGTCGATCACTTCACGGCCATTATAGAAGCCGCAGGTGGGGCAGACGCGGTGACCCAGGCGCATTTGGTGGCACTGCGGACAGGGCGTCAGGGCGGTAGGGGTCAAGAACAGGTGCTGGCGGCGACGCCCCTGGCGGGCATGGCTGGTTTTTTTCTTCGGTACCGCGGGCATGGATCAGAAGCTCCTCTCGGCGATGCGCCGGATCTCTCTTACGTAGATGGTGTGCAGCGTAACAAGGAGAAGTGTACCCGCTAGCGTCCGCTTCTCCAAGTACATGCTTGAAAGCAGCGCGAGCGACGCACGCCAGGTCGAGCAAACCCCGGTCTCGCTGCTCGGACAAGGCAATTCCACCCAACAACCCAGACAGACTTTAAAGGGTAGACAGGAACTCGGTGAGGGCGGCGTTGACGGCCTCGGGCGTCTCCTGAGTGGGCACGTGGGCGGCGTGGGGCAGCTTGACCAGGCGCGCGCCGGGGATAGCCGCGGCGATGTGGGCGCCGCGTGGCTCCGGGTAGATCGTGTCGCGCAGGCCTACCAGGACGAGCGTGGGCGTCGTGATGCGTGGAAGCCGGTCGAGAATCGTTTCCTGCTCCAGGCTATGGATGGCCAGGGCCGCGGCGGAACCGTCCATCCCGGTCATGTGCCGCACGAACGCCTCGATCAAAGGGCGGTGGTTCAGGCGCGTCTCCGTCGTGAAAAAGGTCGGCGCGACCGTGCGCGCGATAAAAGGACGCACGCCGGTGCGCGCGACCACGGCGGCCAGCGCACTCAGGCGCAACCGTGTCGCCAGCGGGTCGGTCTCGGCGGAGGCGCTGAGCAGCACCAGCGCGCGCACCTTGGTCGGCGCGTGCAAGGCCACGCGCAAAGCCACGAGGCCGCCCCAGGCCAGGCCCATCACCACGGCGTCCGCGGCGCCGTAGGCGTCGAGCACCTGCACCACGGCCACGGCGCAATCGTCGAGCGTGTAGGGCCGGGGCGGGAGGCCGCTGGCCCCGTGTCCCGGCCCGTCGATCAGGAGCAGGCGATACTGAGAGGACAACGCCTCCACCTGAGCGCCCCAGACCGTGCTGTCGCCGAACAGCACGTGCCAACAGACGATGGTCGGCCCCGCGGCGTGGCCGGCGACCGTGACGTGGAGGTCGCCGACCGCCGTATGGACGGAGCCCGAGGACGTAAGAGGATCGTCACCGGTCGTCGTAGCCGTCATCGCGGGCCTACTCCTCTACATAAGCAGCCGTCAAAGATGAACCAACGAGATTACGCGCTGTACGTCGTCTCCCGCGTGCGACGCCTGACCTTGATGCGCCCCGCGTTCTCGTCGTCCGTCGCTTTAAGCAGGTCGGCCAGCGCGGCCAGCGGACGATGCGTGTCCGGCGGCGCGCAGTCGCAGCCCTCGGCGTTGCGGTTGGCCCCGCACTCGGGGCAAAGGCCCTGGCAGTCGTCCTGGCAGAGCGGCTGGATGGGCAGCGACGCCAGCAGATTCTGGCGCAGCGCCTCGCCGAGGTCGAGCAGGTGTTGTTCGTTGATGGCGAAGGCGAGATCGTTGCCCGACAGCGGCAACGGCCGCCCCGTGGCCACGTCGATGGTCGGCTCGAATTCCTCGGCGAAATCGGAGGCCACGTGGATGTCGACCGGATCGAGGCAGCGGGAGCAGGCCATGGCCACCGCCGCGTCGACGTGGCCGCGCGCCAGGATGCCCGTGTTCGTGCGGTCGAAACGCACGTGCCCTCCTAACAGGCGGGCGGCCATGGCGTCGTCCAGATGAATGACTTCGCCGGCGTCGAGGTCATCCTCGCGTATCGAGCCAACCGAACTCTGGAGCAGGTGCGAAACATTGTAGATCATAGTTCTTATCATCCCCTTACCGCGGGGGCGGGCTAACGACCGGAGCAGAAAGGACACGGCGGCGTGGCCGCGTCATCGTCCGATCCCTATCTGTATAATGCCGTACTCGGACCCTCGGGTGTATAAGACTATCCCCTCCCGTGTCTACAACCCACACCGGCTAAGGCGTCTGGGGCCAGATCGCGGGGCTTGAACGTCTTAAAAGGATGGAGGGGCGCCGAGGGCGTCGATGTCCCCATCATACCAAGGCCCCGCGCCCTTTCTCCCCGCCGTCGCACCCTCTGGGCGGTGGGACGCGTCCATCGTAGATGGGCGCCCAGCCTAGGCCTCTGAGTGCGGCGCGCGCAGCGTGGCGATGCCGTTGCGCACCGTCTCCAGCGTGTCGGCCAGCCTCTCTTCCAGCGCGCTGAGGCTCTCGGCGGCGTACTGATCGGCGTTCGCGCGGATGTCGTCGGCTTCGAGGCGTGCCTGCTGGAGCACCATCTGCGCCTTCTGCTCGGCCGCGGCGTAGACCGTGTCCTTGGCCACGAGCGCCCCGGCCTGAGAGCGCGCCTGCTCGACCACGTGCATCGCCTCTTGCTGCGCCTCTTCCATCAACTGTCCGCGCTCGACGGCGATTTGCCGCGCCGAGAGCACCTCGCGCGGCATCTGCTCGCGGATCGAGGCCACCATCTCGGCGAGACGGTCGCCGTCGAGCAGCACGCGCGCCAGGCCGGGCAGCTTCCAGCCCGCCGCCAGCACGTCGTCGATCGCGTCGAGCAGCTGCATGATGTCGGCCGTGTCTGTCTTCATCGCGCCTGGCCCCCCCTCTTAGCCGCCAGCGCCGCCGCCACGGCGGCCGGCACGAACGGCGACACGTCGCCGCCGAGCGACGCGATCTCCTTCATCAAGCTCGACGAGACGAACGACCACTCTTTGCGCGCCATCAAAAACATCACATCCACCTCGGGAGCCATCTCGTGGTTGGCCAGCACCATGGGCAGTTCCGCGTGGACATCGCCCGCCGAGCGCAGCCCGCGCACGATCACACCCGCGCCGATCTCGCGCGCGTAGTCGACCGTCAGCACGCCGTACGTCGTCACCTCCACGTTGTGCAGGTCGCGCGTGGCCTCGCGCACCATGTCCACGCGCGCGGCGGCGTCGAACAGCGGCGACTTGCCGGCGGGCCGGTCGTAGACCGCGATCACCAGCGAGGCAAACAACCGGCTCGCGCGCGCGGCCACGTCCAGATGCCCATTGGTAAAAGGATCGAAGCTGGCGGGGAAAACGGCGCGCATCAACCCTCCCGTGGATATTCCCAGATCGTGACCGCCGTGTCGCCATAGCGCCGAGCCCGCCGGAGACGCAGCATTCCCACCTCCGCGGGAGGCGACACGCGCTTCGAGTGTTCGAGCACCACCAGCGCCCCCGGCGCCAGCAGGTACGCGGCGCCGATGCGCTCGACCACCGCGACGATCGACGCATCGGCGTACGGAGGGTCCAGAATAACTATAGTATACGGCGGCGCACTGCCCTCTGGTAGGCTTAGGCTCATCGGTCGCCTTCCCCGCTCCCCCGCGCGCCCGTCTTTAGCCGCGCGTCCGGGCGCGGGCAGAGCGAGACCGGCGTCCGGTTCGCGCGCCGCCCTGCCGGCGATGCCGGACGCGCCCGGACGCGCCGCCGTCCTAGCCAGGGTGTCGATGCCTTGCCACGTCGAAGACGCGGGCGCCAGCCGGCTCTGCCGGTCCATCTCTGTCGTCGCATCGGTCGCCGCGCCTATCGAGGCGTCCCCCTCTTCCGCCACAGCCCCCTCGTCCCCCTCATCATCATGAGACGCGCCTTTAGGGTCGCCGCCCTCCTCGTTAGTGGAGGAGCCGGACGCGGCGGCCAGCGCCTCCAAGCGGTCGAGCGCCTTGGACACGTCGAGCCGCCATATCGTGCCGTGCTCGGCCACGCGCGCCGCGCGCAGGTTCTCCCCCACCACGCGCGCCGCCTGGGCGCCGTGCTCCACGAACAAACAGCCCTCCGCGCCGCGGCTCAGCGCCTCCACGCCCAGGGCGCCCGTGCCCGCGTAGAGATCGAGCACGCGCGCGCCGTTCACCACGCTCGCCAGCACATCGAAGATGACCCCGCGTATCTTGTCCGAGGTCGGCCGCGTCTCCGCGCCCGGCGGCGCCTTCAGCCCCACCCCACGTGCGCTGCCCGCGATCACGCGCATCGCACCTCCCGCCGTCTGGCTCTCAAAACAGGATTAGCTGTCTCGTACATGCTCTTTTCTCCCACCCTCATCGGGGCTCGATTCCTCGCCCTCTCTGCCCCATCTAGAGGAAACCGGAGAGCGAAAGCAACGTAAAGCTTCCTTTTTCGTTTAGACATCTGGCATCCAATTCTCGCCCCCTCCGCCCTCTCCGGGGGAACCTGGGAGGCCGCGGCCCCCCAGACCGCGTGGGAGGCTCCGCCCCCCACGCGCTTCTTAGTTCAAGGCTGCTGGGGCGTCACGCCGCGCGCGGGTCCCCCCGACGTCGACCATACGCCGCGCCTCTTCCACGAGAGGCGGTGACGCCGCGCGCGGGTCCCCCCGCTCCACGCCTATTGTGTCTGCCTGGATAGATACCCCGATTACATTTGGCGACATCAACGCGGGCTCACCCCGTCCTCGTCAGCAAGCCCTACCACGCGGGGACCGCGACCAGAGCAGAGGCCTTGAAGAGTCGTTCTGGGAGCGCGGGCCTCTGGCCCGTCCCCCACGCTCCCAGAACGACTCTTTCACCCATCGCGCCGACCGTTCACGGACCTCACGCTCGGAGACGCGCGACGGAGGAGCACTCTCACCCCTACGAGCGTTCGGAGCCGTTGTCGCGGAGCCAGAACGCGGCCAGTTTGCGGGCCAGCAACCGGTGCTCCGGGCGCTCCAGCGAGGGGTCGTCCTCGATCAGCGCCAGCGCCGCGTCGCGCGCCTCTTCCACCAGACGCATGTCGCCCAGACCGGCCACGCGCAGTTCGGGCAGGCCGCTCTGGCGCGTGCCCCAGAACTCGCCGGGGCCGCGCAGCCTCAAATCTTCCTCGGCCAGCTTAAAGCCGTCGTCCGTGCCCACGATCGCCCCGAGGCGTTCCTGCGCCACGGACGAGGCGGTGGGAGCCAGCAGCAGACAGTAGGACTGCGCCGCGCCGCGGCCCACACGCCCGCGAAACTGGTGGAGCTGCGCCAGGCCGAACATATTGGCCTCCTGCACCACCATCACCGTCGCGTTGGGCACGTCGATGCCCACCTCCACCACCGAGGTCGCCACCAGCACCTGCGTGGCCCCGTCGCGGAAAGCCGCCAGCGCCGCCTCTTTCTCCGACGCCTTCATGCGGCCGTGAACGAGACCGACCGTGAGGTCCGGGAACACGTCTTTTTGCAGGCGGCGCTGCTCCGCCGTGGCCGCGCGCGCCTCCGAGGTCTCGCTCTCCTCCACCAGCGGGCAGATCACATAGGCCTGACGGCCCTCGGAGACCTGTTCGCGCACGACACGATAGGCGGTCGTGTCGGACGGCGCCCAGCGCGTCTCGATGGGCTGGCGGCCGGGCGGCCGCTCGTCGATCACGCTCACGTCGAGGTCGCCGTAGATCGTGAGGGAGAGCGTGCGCGGGATAGGCGTCGCCGTCATGGCCAGCACGTGCGGGTTATAGCCCTTCTGACGCAGAGCCGCGCGCTGGCCCACGCCGAAGCGATGCTGCTCGTCCACCACGGCCAGGGCCAGACGGTCGAAGACCACGCCCTCCTGGATGAGCGCCTGCGTGCCCACCAGCACGGGCAGCGACCCGTCGGCCATACCCTCGTAGATGCGCTTGCGCGCCCGGCCCTTGACCGAGCCGGTCAGCAGTTCCACGTTGATGCCCAGACCGCCGAGCAGCTTGCCCAGCGAGCGCGCGTGCTGATCGGCCAGCACCTCCGTCGGAGCCATCAGCGCGCCCTGCCAACCCGCCTTAACCGTCAGATACAGCGCGGCGGCGGCCACCACCGTCTTGCCCGAGCCCACGTCGCCTTGCAGCAGGCGGCTCATCGGCGTCTCGCGCGCCATATCCTCCACGATGCCCGAGAGCACGCGCCCCTGCGCTCCCGTGAGCGCGAACGGCAGCGCGCGCTCGAAGGTCGCGCGGCCCTCGGGGTCCACGGGCACCGGCCGTGCCGGCGACTCGTCTTGCCAGGCGCGCTTGCGCCGCGCCATGCCCACCCCGATATAGAGAAGCTCGTCGAAGGCCAGGCGGCGCACCGAAGCCGCCTTGCGCTCCTCATCTTCGGGGAAATGGTAGCCCGCGAGCGCTTCGTCCAGCGCCGGCAGGTCGTGCGCCGCGCGCATGGCCGGTGGGAGAGGGTCCTCGACGAGATGCAGCGCCGCGTCGAGCACGCGCTTAAAGAACCCGCGCGTCCAGCGCTGCGTCAGCCCCTCGGTCAGCCCGTAGACCGGCACGAGGCGGCCCGTGTGCGTGGCCTCGTCGTCGTCGGGAAACTCATAGTCGCGCGGGGCGAACTGCAGCCGCGTGTTGTAGAGCTCCGTGCGCCCGCTGATGGCGATGCGCTGGCCGACGCGCGGACGCAGCTGCGCGGCCACGAAGCGCTGGTTGAACCAACTCACGCGGATCGCGCCCGTGGCGTCCTCGATACGCGCCTCCACCACCACGCTCTTGCGCGCCGTCGTGCGCGAGGACACATCCTTGAGCGTGCCCACCAACATCGTGGTCATGCCCAGGCGCAGCTTATTAATGGTAAGGGGATGGCGGAAATCGTAGTGGTCGCGTGGAAAGTGGTAGAGCGCGTCTTCGACCGTGCTCAGGCCCAGCTTGACCAGCTTCTCCGCCTCCTGCGGACGCACCTTGAGCGCCTCCGTCAACGGCTGCTCCAAGCTCACAGCCTTCGGCGCGGGCGCGGCGGGCGTCGCCGTGCGCGGACGACGCGGGACTGGCGCGGAGACACCTAGCGCGGCGCCCGGCGGCGTCGCCGTCGTGACCGGCCCCGCGTCGCTCTCTAAGAGGGGCGCGTCCACCACGTGGCCGCCCTCCGCGCCTGGCTGGGTGGGGACGCTGTCGCCATCGCCGCTTGGGCGAGACGAGGCCGGCGTCCGGCGTGCCATGATGGCCGCATCCGGCAGGACGCGCGCGCGGGCGCGCACCTGCTCGATCGCCGGCGCGTCGCCCCGGTGCGTCTCGTCCACCGCGCCCGTCGGGACGGCGCGCGCGGCGGAAACGGCGCCCCCCTGCGCCTCCGTCACGCGGCGCAGCATGATGGCCAGGAGCGCGCGCCGCTCCTCCACCGAGCGCGCGTCCTCGTAGCGACGCAGGTCGCGCAGCAGGCCCTGCACGAACAGCGCGCCCGCCACGTCGAGGTCCAGCCCATCGAACTGCTTGTGGAAAAAGCGGTAGACACCGCCCACCGCCGCGCGATTGCGGCAGCCCTGCTCTTCCTCGGCAGCCAGAACCTTACGCGCCAGGATCAGCATCCCCTCCAGCGGCGGGGGCGGGGCGGCGCTCACAGCTCGTCGTGCTCCGCCATAAAGGCGTGGGCCAACACCTCGCCCCGCTCCTTATCGTCCTGGTCCAGCACGCCATCGAGCACCAGATCGAGCAGATAGGTCTTGACCTTGCCCAGCCAGGGACCGGGCGGCCGCGCGAACATCGTCATCAACTCGTTGCCGTCGAGCGGCGAGTGCAGCTTAGCGATCTCCGCCTGCTCCTCCAGCTCGTGGCAGCGCTGTTCGAGGCGGTCGACCGTGCCCAGGACCGCTTGCACGCGCTCGAAGCGGTGCGAGGTAATGTCCGCGCGCGAGAGAGAGAACAGATCGTCTAGTTGCGGCCCGGCCTCGCGCATGAAGCGGCGCACCGCGCCGTCCGTCCAATCGCTATAGGTATTGATGCGCATGTGCTGCGCCACGAGCTGCGTCACGCGCTCCACCATAGAGCGCTCGAAGTGCAGCCGCGTCAAGATATCGCGCGCGCGGCGGGCGCCCACCACCTCGTGGCCGAAGAAATGCACCTGGCCGTCGCGGTACGAGAACGTCTCCGGCTTGGCGATATCGTGCAGCAGCGCGGCCCAGCGCAAGTCGAGCGTGGCCGGAGCGCGGTCCACCACCTGGAGCACGTGGCCGAACACATCTTTGTGGCGGCGCTCCGGCGAGCGCTTCATCTCCACCATCGGCATCAGCTCGGGGATGATGTAGCGCATCAGCTCCAGGTCCACCAGCAGGCGCAGTCCGCGCGACGGTTTCTCCGAGAGCAGCAGCTTGTTCATCTCCTCGGCCACGCGCTCGCGCGAGATCGAGGCCAGCGCCGCCGCCTCCGTGCGCAGCGCCGCCGCCGTCTCCTCCTCTATAGAGAAATCCAGCACCGTGGCGAAGCGCACCGCGCGCAGTAGACGCAGGGGATCTTCGGCGAAGCGCGCGCGCGGATCGCCTACCGCGCGCACGAGACGCGCGTCGAGGTCGGCGCGGCCGCCGAACAGATCGACCACCGCGCCGGAGGTGATCTCCTGCGCCAGCGCATTGATCGTGAAATCGCGCCGCGCCAGATCGTCGTCGAGCGAGACGCCGAAGCGCACCTCCGGCTTGCGCGAGCCCGCCTCGTAGGACTCGCCGCGAAAGGCCGTCACCTCTACGCGGAAGCCCTCGATCGTGGCCGAGATCGTGCCGAACTTCTCGCCGATGGCGAACAAGTTCTCCGGCTCGACCGAGGCCAGCAGGGAGCAGATCTCCTCGGGGTGCGCATCGGTGGTGAAATCGTAGTCGAGGACAGGCCGGCCCAGCAACTCATCGCGCACGGAGCCGCCCACGAGATAGAGCACGTGGCCAGCCTGGCGGAACGTGCGATCGAGGCGCAGCAACGCCGCGGGCGAGAGGGCCAGCGCGGGCGTCGGCGCCTCCACGGCGTTATAGGGGGGGTAAGACATGGTCATAGCTTAAGCAATCCGGCGTCGCTGGTCGAAGCGAAGGCCCGTCCATACCACGGGAGCGGGACAGGGCGCAAAAAGGCAGGCGCTCGCAGGCCCGCGCATACCACGACAGTATAGCAGGCACGTCCCCGCTATCCCTGAGTTCAAGCCGTTCACGCCCGTCAGCGAAAGGAAACAAGAACGGACGTACGTTCGTAAACTAGATAAGTTATTGCCGCGCTCTCGGCAGTAGAGTAGATTGGTAGTAGAAAAGCGTACGAGCGTAGCCCACGGTATGCGTCACGCTCACCGTCGTCGCGGCGTACGACGGAACCAAGGAGTAAAGATGACGGTCACGACGACAGAGACATGGCGTGAGTTGTCACAAGCCGAAGGGCGTGCTCTCTTGGACAGGCAAGCGCGCCGCTATCTACAGATGAGCGGAGACGACTTCATACGCGCATGGGACAGGGGAGAGTTCTGCGACAATCCCGATCGCCCCGACGTCTTACGCGTCGCGATGCTTTTGAGCTTCGCGCGGTAGCTTGCTGCGTAGATAGTGTAAAATCTTTAGCCTCGTAGCTCTCTCCCAAGTAGGGAAAGGCCGTAGTTGCACGAATGGGCAACCACGGCCTTCTGCTTTTGAAGAAGCAACGATAAATGGCTAGTAGAACCCCTCGCGAAGCGCTAGACACATTTATTATCAAACCGTTACAGCAATCGCTGAGCTGCATCACTGATGCAGTGTTGTATACCCCTCGACGCGCGAACAAAGATTATCCCAACGAAGAACCTTTAGCGATAACAATCAACGCTGGCGATCCAGTAGACCTGCTATGTGACAGCGGCTTATCGTTGTCATTCCGAATGCTGTATCGAGTTATAAAAGATGACGCAGACGATAGATGTCCATGGTGAGGAAGCATATCCGCCCGTTGCAACGAGTTTAAGGGAGCGCGCCAGGGAGCGTCCGACCCATGCGACAACCAGCTTGTCGCCCTCTCCGCCCCCGCGCACGCCTCCTCGCCGACATCTTAACAACCTGCTCCACGCTCATCATCCCCCACACCAGCCACCACCGGCGCTGACGCCCGGCTGTTTCACCGATATCAAGGAGTTTCACCCTCGATTTCCTTCACTAATACCTATTAATACCTTCCTTCATGATGTATATAAATATAATGATGGTTGCTAACCAGGATGATGGCGGAGTACACTGGGACCAAGATCGATTGCCGGTCTTGCCAGTGCTATGCATCGTGAAAGGAGGACTACGTCGAAGAATTTATCCGTGGTTCCACAGACTACAAGTAGGGGCAGACATGCGGCACATGCCTACCCCTCACGCCGGACCCGTAGATAGGAAAACCACTACCATCGAAAACCGACCCCTTTATTTTAGCAAGGGGCGGCAGTTATTTCATGTAGGAGCAAAACTCTTGACGATTTATGACTCCGTCGCCATATGCACTACACAACTACGGTTGGCGGAAACGCTATGTCCGCAATGTACAGATGAGATTCCCCTTCTATGGCTTCAGTCCGCCTCTCGTGAGCGACTATGCTACCATATGTGCGCCACCTTTGTCCTGGGCCACGATCGCATCGAGGGCAGTGCGACGCCTGAGACATCTCTAGATTCCCCCCTTTCCGGTTGCTGACCTATCGCTACGAGTAATAGGGCGGGCTGGCGCCATCGCCAGTCTGCTCGTATATAGCGCGATGCTTGGAACACGGCGTTGCGCGAGGAGTTGTCCGTGGTTTATTACGCTCACTCACGGAACAAGCAAGGGCAGAGACAGGGACTGGAAGAACACATCAGGGCAGTCGCCGAGTTGGCGGAGGAATTCGCGTCCGCGTTTGGCGCAGGGCCATTCGGACGTATTGCTGGTCTCCACCATGACATCGGCAAGTACAACCCCAGGTGGCAGACCTATCTTCTCGATAGCGAGGCCGGCAAGGCGAAAAGGGGTTCTGGCCCCGAGCACAAGGGTGCTGGTAGCTGCCTTATCACTTCGCCATTCCCACTAGGCTCCTTCCTCATACAGGGGCACCACGGTGGGATGTACGCCCGCAAAGACCTTAAAGGATGGCTCAAAGAGCGCACAGCGGACCCTGCGGTCAAGAAAGCGATTGAGTTAGCCAAGCTCAACTTGCCCGAACTCTCAACGCTGCCCACGCCGTCTTTGCCCGCCAACATGGGAAAGGACGAGATGCGTCTCGAAATGTTTCTGCGTATGTTGTTCTCGACCTTGGTCGACGCCGACTACCTCGACACAGAGATGCATCTGAAGAGCCAGAAGGCGAGGCAGCGCGGGTCGACGGCCACGATGCAAAACCTCTGGGATCGCTTCGCGCACCACCACGCTACGCTAGCGCAGCGCGACGACACGGTCAGCAGGGTGCGCACAGCCGTCTATGATGCGTGTGTCGAGGCAGGCGACTTGCCACATGGCCTCTTCAAGCTGGCTGTACCGACAGGCGGTGGCAAAACCCTTTCCGCCATGGCTTTCGCCCTGCGTCATGCGCTACAGCACGATCTACAGCGTGTCATCGTCGCCGTCCCGTTCATCTCCATCACGGATCAAACGGCGAAGACGTATCGCGACGTGTTCGAGCAAGGTGATCAGGACAGAATTATTCTCGAACACCATAGCGGCGCTGAGTTCGACGACACAAGGCAACAGGGTCGATGGGCACGCCTCGCGTCTGAAAATTGGGACGCCCCGATTGTTGTGACGACGACCGTGCAGTTGTTTGAGAGTATCTTCGCTAAATCGACCAGTCGCTGCCGCAAGAACCACCGCTTGGCGCGGTCAGTCATCATCCTCGACGAGGCGCAGGCATTGCCCCCACGCCTGCTAGAACCGATCTTGGACGCACTCAAGCACCTCTGCACCGATTACGGGTCCACTGTCGTTTTGTCCACGGCGACGCAACCAGCCTTCGACGGCATCCCCGCGTTCAGTACGGTGAAGGCACAGGACATTGTCCCCGACTCGACGGCGTTGTTCGAGGCGTTGAGACGTGTGACCTACGAGTGGAGAATCGATGCTCCTGTTCCCTGGGCGGATATCGCGGAGGAGATGCACGCCGCTGGCTCGGCCCTGACTATCGTTAATACCAAGAAAGACGCTCTGGCCTTGCTCGGCAACCTTGACGACCCCGAGACGCTGCACCTCTCGACGTTGCTCTGCGGCGCTCATCGCCGCGACGTGATCGCGCGAGTCAAGGCCCTGTTGAAGGCTGAGCAGCCCTGCAAGCTCGTTTCCACACAAGTAGTGGAGGCGGGCGTAGATGTCGACTTTCCCCTCGTGCTGCGAGCGTTCGGCCCGCTCGACTCCATCATTCAAGCGGCGGGGCGATGCAACCGCGAAGGATTACTGCTGGAGAAGGGCCGCGTGATCGTCTTCACGTCCGAAGGCGAACGCATGCCCAAGGGATACTATACCGTTGCTACGGGAGAAACGCGGACGCTATTGGGGACGGGCACCCTCAATCCGAATGACCCTGCCGATGTGCGTGTCTACTTCAATCGGCTGTTCAGGACGCTCGATCTTGATGAGGAGGAAATTCAGACAGTCCGTAAAGAATTCGACTATCCCGAGGTCGCGGAGCGCTTCAAGATGATCGAGGATGCGAGCGAGAGTGTCGTCATCACGACGTATGGGTCCAAGGACGACCAGAAGGAGGTGCGCGACATATTGGAACGGCTCTATAAACAAGATCCCGACGCACGCCAGTTGTTGCGCCAGCTACAGCCCTACATGGTCTCAGTGCGGACGCGCGAGGCGGAGGCATACAGAAAAAAAGGACTGATCCTGCCCGTCTTGCCAGGCGTCGGCGAATGGACGGGGGCGTACGACGCGGTACGCGGCCTAAATGAAGAATCGACCGGTCTAGACGTGTTCGTTTTGTAGGGTCGGTAATAGAGGAGGTAATGCAGTGAACGGCGACGACAATCAGCCTACGCTGGCGGTCAAGGTCTGGGGCGACTTTGCGTGCTTTACGCGGCCGGAGATGAAAGTTGAGCGGGTCAGCTATCCCCTACCAACACCTTCAGGGGCGTCAGGTGTGCTCGAAGCGATTTTCTGGAAGCCTGAGTTCGTCTGGCGCATCAAGGAAATCTGGGTGCTCAACCCCATCAGGTATTTTTCCATCCTGCGCAACGAAGTCACTGGGCGGGCCAGCGAACGCGCCGCCGCGAGTTGGCAAAAAAGCGGCGGTGGCTACGATGCCCCGGCCAACCGGTCGCAGCGGCACAGTCTGGCCCTGCGCGACGTGGCCTACGTATTCAAAGCTCAGATCGAGGTCAAACAAGGCGTTGAAGCCGACGTGGCCAAGTACCGCGACCAGTTCCGACGGCGAGTCAAGGGAGGACGGTGCTTCAGCACGCCGTATCTGGGATGCCGCGAGTTCTCAGCGCATTTCGCTCCACTCGACGGGACGGAGAAACCTATCAAGACAACGGAGCACCTGGGCGCGATGCTCCACAGCCTCGACTACGCGGCGGACGGCTCCGGGCGTGGCACGCCGCGCTTTTTCGACGCCTCCCTAGAGAATGGCGTGCTCTACGTCCCCGCCCTATCGAGAGGAGCCGACCGTGCTGCTGCAACAGCTTAGAGAGTACGGTGCCCGGCCTGGCGACAATACGGCCCTGCCAACTCTATATACTGAGACGCCAGTGCGCTACATCATCGAGTTGGGAGACGACGGTCAGCTGCTCAACTCGGAGCCGGTCGACACGGCCGACCCCAAAGTTCCAGCGGCCCGACGCGGCGTGCGGCGACCCATGCCCCAGGTCGTGCGTTCGGTGGGCATTAAACCTCTGCTGCTGGGAGACAACGCCGAGTACACCCTTGGGTTAGCGCGCGAAGAGTCCAAGCAGAAGCGCGTGGATGCCTGCCACGACGCCTACATGGACCTGCTGGAACGCTGCACCACGCAGACGAGGGAAGGGGAGGTTGCCGCCGTGCTGGCCTTTCTCAAGGCCGATCCGGTCGCGCAACTGGCGCTCCCCGAGGACTTCGACCGTGGCGCGACGATGACCTTCCGCGTCGGTGCCGCCAACTTTGTAATCCCGACCGACCTGCCCACAGTGCAAGCGTTCTGGGCCGAGGTGAACGACCCGGACGCCGACTTGAACAAGCCTGCCTCCGTAATGCAGTGCATCGTCTGCGGTCAGACCAAGCCGGTGTTAGCGCGTCTCCAGGGCAAGATTAAGGGTATACCGGGCGGTCAGACATCAGGCATGTCTATCATCTCGGCCAATGAAGAAGCCTATCTTTCGTACGGCCTGGAAGCGTCGCTCATTGCTCCGACCTGTGCCGACTGCGGCGAGAAGTTCACCAGGGCGACAAACTCATTGCTGTCGAGCAAGAGCAGTCGCATCACCCTGGGCGACTCCGCGTTCATCTTCTGGACGCGCGACAATATCGCGTTCAACGGCCTTACCATGCTCAACGAACCGGAGCCGGGAGAAGTGCGTGCCCTCATGGACTCCGCGCGAAGCGGAAAGAACCGCACTGAGGTCGACGATACTGCTTTCTACGCGGCAGCGCTTTCTGCCAGCGGCAGTCGCGTCGTGGTGCGTGACTGGATCGACACGACGGTGGGCGAAGCCAAGACGCACCTAGGGCAGTGGTTCACTTGGCAAGAGATCGTGAGCTACGACGGTGCCCCTGGAGACCCCATCGGGCTGTTTGGATTGGCGATGGCGACCGTGCGCGAGGCCAAAGACTTACCGCCCGATGTCTCTCGCGCTTTGCTGCATACCGCCCTTACCGGCGCCCCGCTGCCGACCAACTTGCTGTATCAAGCGGTGCGGCGCAACCGGGCCGAGCAGGATGTGACGCGACGCCGGGCCGCTCTGATCAAACTCGTTTTTGCAAGCCAACAGGATAGGGAGGGAATCATGGTCAGCTTATCCCGCGAAAATCAAGACCCTGCATATCTATGTGGGAGGCTGCTAGCTGTCCTGGAAGAGATACAGGAAGCGGCAATCGGTACGGGATCGATCGTTGACCGTTTCTTTGGCACAGCGTCGTCAGCTCCGGCGTCTGTCTTTGGGCGTCTACTGCGCGGGGCGCAGCCGCACCTAAGCAAACTGCAACGCGACAGGCGTCCGACCTATTTTGCTTTGCAGAAAAGGCTGGAAGACGTGCTGGTAGACCTAAAGGTAGAGAAGGGGTTTCCGCGCATCCTGACGCTCGAACAGCAGGGCATGTTCTCGCTCGGCTACTACCACCAGCGGGCAGCCGACCGCGCCCAGCGCATTGAGAACAGTGAGAAACGCAAGCAGGCCGCGGCAGGTCAGGCCGTGGAACTGAACGACGCGCCCGGCGCCGACTCGGATGCTCAAGACGAGTAGACAACCAACTTCCGCCACGCTTACTTCCCTATTCAGCCCCTGCAAACGCGAATGACGCCATGAAAGAAGGAGCACAACCCATGACCACCGCAACCGATGCGCACCTCGATATCACGCGCCGCCATGACTTTGTCCTGCTGTTCGACGTCGCCGACGGCAACCCCAATGGCGACCCCGACGCCGGCAACCTGCCGCGCGTGGACCCCGAGACGATGCAGGGACTCGTCACCGACGTGGCCATCAAGCGCAAGGTGCGCGACTGGATCGACCTCACGCGCGGCGATGAAGAGCGCTATAAGGTCTACATCCAGAGCGGCGGCGACGCCCTGAATACGAAGCACGCGCGTGCCTATTCAGCTAAGGGGCTCAAATCGACAGGTTCTCGGCAAGACAAAGGCGACGTCGATATTGCACGGGCCTGGATGTGCGAGAATTTCTTTGACATCCGTATGTTCGGCGCCGTCATGACCACGGGCGTCAACTGCGGCCAAGTGCGCGGACCGGTGCAAATTACGTTCGCCCGGTCGCACGACCCCATCATCCCGCTGGACTTCTCTATTACCCGCGTAGCTGTGACCAAGCCGGAGGACGCCAAAGTCTCGGTCGCAGAGGGCGATACCGACGCCAAGACCGGCAAGCAGACCGAGATGGGCCGCAAGTCTATGGTGCCCTACGGGTTGTACCGCGCTCATGGCTTCGTGAACCCGCACTTCGCGGAGAAGTCCGGCATGACGGCGGAAGATCTCGACCTGTTCTGGAAGGCGTTGCTGCGTATGTGGGACACCGACCACTCGTCGGCACGCGGTATGATGTCGTGTCGCGGCATCTACGTCTTCTCACATGAGAGTTCGCTGGGCAACGCCTCAGCACAGAGCTTGTTCGACCGCATCAAGGTTTCCTTGAAAGACGGCGTCGAGGCGCCGCGCTCGTTCGACCAGTACATAGTGGACGTGAACGAGGATGTGATGCCCGAGGGCGTGACGTTGACCGCGTTGTCCTGGTAGCCGTCGATGTATACCGACGAGATTGATGGATACGACGACGTAGACGTGCCCCTCTCCGCCATCGAGCACTACAGCTACTGCCCGCGCCAGTGCGCCTTGATCCACGTCGAGCAGACGTACGACGAGAACGTCTTCACCATGCGTGGAGCGTTGGCGCACGAGCGGGTGCATTCAGGAGACGATGCACCGAACAGAGGCGTGCGCTCCGTGCGCTCGATACCGCTGTGGTCCGAGCGCCTGCGCGTGCGCGGGAAAGCCGACCTCGTCGAGTTTCACGGCAAGGAGGAAACGCCGTTCCCCGTGGAGTACAAAGTCGGTCGACGGCATGGCGCGCACGCCGACCTACAACTCTGTGCACAGGCGCTATGTCTGGAGGAGATGCTCTCCGTTGTCGTGCCGGCCGGCGCGATCTTCTACCACGCCACGCGAAGCAGGCACGACGTGGAGTTCACGGATGCGTTGCGAGAGCAGACCACCGCCATGATCTCCGCGATCCACGTCTTGCTGCGGCGCCAGGAGATACCGGTCGCGCCTAATGACTCCCGCTGCCCGAAATGCTCACTCATCAACGTGTGCTTGCCATCCGTCGTTGGGGAGGCCGCACGGCTGCGCGGCCTCCAGGGCGTCTTATTTCGCCCATGGGAAGTGAGCGACAGTGATGTTTGAACTGCTCAATGTCTTGTACATCCAGACGCAAGGGGCTGTCCTGCATCTGGATCACGACACGGTCAAAGTGGAGATCGAGCGCGAGACTCGTTTACGCATCCCCTTGCTGCGGCTAAGCGGCATCGTCGTGGTAGGGCAGGTTACAATCACGCCGTTTTTGATTCAGCGTTGCGCCGAGGATGGTCGCAACCTCGTCTGGCTCGACCGTAATGGGCGCTTCAAAGCGCGCGTGGAAGGAGCGGTGCGCGGCAACGTACTGTTGCGTCGCGCGCAACATTTGGCGTTGTCCGACGCCGAGCGTCGTCTGGACATCGGCAAACAGATCGTAGCCGCCAAGATCCAGAACAGCCGTCAGGTGCTGCTGCGTGCGACCAGGGAGGCGACGGCAGCGGAAGACAAAGACGCTATCGCCGCTGCCGCCGAGAGGATAGCCCTCATCCTTGGCCGCTTGCAGGCCACACACACGCTCGACGAAGCACGAGGCGTCGAAGGCGAGGCGGCACGCACGTACTTCGGCGTGTTTGGCTACATGGTGCGGCAGGATCGAGAAACATTTTATTTAGACGGGCGCACACGGCGGCCGCCGCGCGATCGCGTTAACTGCATCCTGTCTTTCCTCTATGCGCTCGTGCGCGCCGAATGTGCATCCGCGCTGGAGGGCGTAGGTCTCGATCCCCAAGTAGGCTACCTCCACGCTCTCCGGCCTGGCCGTCCCGCGCTCGCACTGGACCTCATGGAAGAGTTTCGCCCCGTTCTCGCGGACCGCCTAGCTATCACCTTAGTCAACAGGAGACAACTCAAAGCGGAGCACTTCGATGTGACGCTCGGTAAAGCAGTCCACTTAACGGAGGAAGGTCGCAAAGCGGTCATCGTGGCGTACCAACAACGTAAAGAAGAGGAATTGCTGCATAGAGTGACTAAGACGAAAACGCCGCTCGGGCTGCTGCCACACGTACAGGCCCGGCTTCTAGCACGTCATCTGCGCGGCGACCTGGCGCACTATCCGCCTTTCCAATATCGTTAAGCGAGGGCCTCTCCTTAAAGTACACTGGAGCAGCGGTTGTTTCTGGGCGCTATCCATGTGTATAAACGCAGGGCTCTTGTTCGTGCGTCATTCGTGTGTCCTGTAATGAGAAAACGTATCAGGCCGAAAAGTCGGGGATCAGGCGGCGACCGCGAGGAGCGACGCAGGCGGACGCACAGCCTGCTGCAGGATGAGGGCAGCGAGGGACGGCAGGCGCGCCGCACCGCAGAGGCGATCATA
>JAABUX010000806.1_pt1 | contig 50538 bp, 44 predicted proteins | sample 5561851 | NCBI WGS metagenome assembly JAABUX01 (sample SAMN10711883, study PRJNA513361) | rock metagenome | isolation source: Antarctica rocks | place: Antarctica: Victoria Land, Richard Nunatak red sandstone | collected 2016-01-03 | reverse complement strand
ATAGTGCGCGAGCGCGAAAGTCGGTCATCGCCGGATCACACACCCCCGACCGCATCGCCCCCGCCGTCGCCCACCAGCGACGGCGGGGGCGGTCGCGCTTCGAACGCCTGGCCATTTCCACTTCTTCGGTCCCACTCAACCTGATGAGTTCGGCGAAGATCATAAGGATCATATCGGATGGACGATCGGCCTGAGGCTCATGGCACGAGAGGTCGCTTCGGGACTTGCTCGCGATCGTCGAATCTTTTCCTAGCGTCGGTGACGATTCTCCGGAGGATCTCGGATTTCGCCTCATTGGCCGTGCGTCGGGCGGATTCAAATCGTTCGAGGGCTTTGATCTCTTGGCCGGCTCGGTGGTCGGCCTCGGCGGTCGTCAGGAGGAGTCGGACCTGTTCGGCGGGGTCGTCGTGGGCCACTTGTCGGATCAAGTCGACGGCCTCGGCGAGGGTCTCGGCGGCGCCGGGCCAATCGCCCCTGGCCCCTTGAACCTGGGCAAGGCGGACTCGTCCTTCCACCTCGCGGGCACGGTCGTCGGCGTCTCGCGCCTTGTCGACGGCCTTGCGGGCGGCATCGAGGGCGGCATCGAGGTGATTGGCTTCGAGATAGAGGCCGGCGATCGCGGCGAGGTCTTCGGAGAGCGAGCCGGCGTCGTCGAGATGTTCGTGGATGCTCGCGGCCTCCTGGAAGCGGGCGAGCGCCAGGTCGGGCCGGCCGAGCAGGATCAAGGTCGAGGCCGAGGTCGTCTGCATCCAGGCGGCTTCGGCGGCCCGCCCTTGTTCTTCGAAGGCGTCCTGGGCATCGGAGAACCGCTCGAGGGCGAGCGAGGCCTGGCCGAGTGCCCCTTCAACCTGGCCGGCCGAGGCCCAGGCGTCGGCGAGCCTCCAGGCATCGCCCAACTCGCCGGCCAGGGTCAGGGCCCGGGCGACGTGCGAGCGGGCCTCTTCGGCTCGACCCAGGGTGACGAGGGTCCGGGTCAGGACCAGGCGCGCGTCGACCTCGTGATCGCGGTCGACCGCCTGGGAGAGCAGGGGGAAGGCGCGATCGAGGCTCGCGATGGCGTCGCCCGACCGACCGAGCCGGAGTTCGGCCTGGGCGATCAGGAAGTCGTCATAGCCGGCGTACCCCTTGTCCTCGCGCTTGAGGTCGAGGAGCCGGGCGGCGGCCCACGCCTCGATCCCCCCCTCGTCGTCGCCCAGCTCGGCCCGACAGATGCCGATGGCACGGAGGGCGTAGGCTTCGTAACGGACGTCGCCGAGCGTGGCCCGGGAGGCCCGCTCGGCCTCGTAGATCGGCAACGCGGCTTCGAACTCGCCGCGTTTGAAGAGCCGGTCGGCCTCGCCCGCCTGGCCGGCCGCTTGCGACTCGGCCCGATCCCGGTCGACGTCCTGGGCCGTCGCGGGGCCCATCACGGCGAGGGGCATCAGGCTGGCCAGGATGACGAATCGGATCATAGCCCGTAGCTCCTGATTAGGGCCGCCGAGCCGCCCCTGGCCGGCGGGTCAAGGCGTGCTGGAGGTGGTCACCTCGGCCGGTCCGTGGACGATCGGCCCGGGCGACTCGCCGAGCTCGCCCTTGTGGCGATGGACGAGGACGATGAAGGCCGGGACGAGGATCGGCCGGACGATGAAGGTGTCGAGGACGACGCCGAGCCCGAGCGCGAAGCCGAGTTCCCGGAGCGCCGTGAGGTTTCCGGTCAGCATCGACCCGAACGTCCCGGCCATGATCAGGCCGCACGAGCTGATGATCCCCCCAGTATGCATGATCGCCTGCCGGGTCCCCTCGATCGGCCCGTACTTCTTCTCTTCTTCGAGCACGCGGGCCATGAGGAAGATGTTGTAATCCTCGCCCACGGCCACGAGGATCACGAAGAGGAAGAAGCTGACCTTCCAATCGAGCCCGACCCAGGGATCGGGGCCGTTGTGGAGCGAACGGAAGACCAGCTCGGTCATCCCCAGCGACGCGAGGTAGCCGAGCACCACCGTGGCGATCAGATAGAGGCAGACCAGCGGGCGGCGGAGCAGGAGGACGAGGACGACGTAGACGCCCAGCGTCACCATCCAGTACATCCGCCGCTCGTCCTGGGTCGTGACCTCCTTGAGGTCGGCGACCATCGCCGTTGAGCCGGCCATCCCGGTCGCCTTGAGCCCTTCGAGCGGCCCGCCGGGCCTGGCGGCCTCGTCGATGGCCTTGCGGACCTCCGCCAGCGACTTCAGGCTCTTGTCGGAGAACGGGTCGGACTTGAAGATCAGGTCGATCCGCGTGATGTGGTTGAGGTCGGCCGCGGCGACCGGCGCGGTCGAGACGTAGCGGGGGTCGACGAACGGGCGGCGGAACACCTCGGCGTTCCGATTCCAGAACCCCTCGGGCGACCGGCCGAGCGGTCGCGAGATCGAGCGGACCTCCTCGACGTTGTTCGCCGTCCCGCCCGGGTTCTTGATCGCTGCGAGCGACGTGCTCAGGCGTTCGATCGCGGCGCGGCCGGCCTCGGAGCGGAAGTCGATCCCGGGGTGCTCGATCAGCACGGTCGTCGGCCCGAGCTCTCCCGCCGCGAAGTAGCGCCGGACGATCTTCGAGCCGATGATGCTGGGCTGGTCGGGGCTGAGGTCGGTGAGCTGGCTGTAGTTGGCCGTCGTCCGGGCCCCCAGGATCGCGAACGGGACCAGGGCCGCGATGCTGGCGATGAGGATCAGGCCGGGCCGGCGGATGACCACGGTGGCGATCTTGCCCCAGAAGTTGGCCAGGGGGATCTGCGCCAGGCCCTCCTGCTCGGGGTCGGCCCCCCGCTCGTGGTGGGGCGGCCGGAACGGGAAGAAGACGGCCCCGCGGAGCCAGTGCAGGAGCACGGGCGCCAGCGTGAGCGCGGCGAGCAGGCCGATCGCCAGGCTCAGCGCGATCGCCGGGCCGGTATACTGGATCTTGGCGAAGCTGGAGAACCAGAGCATCCCTAGGCCGACGATCACCGTCCCGGCGCTGGCGATCAGCGCCCCGCCGACCTGCTCGATCGCCTCGCGGAGCGCATCGGGGCCCGAACGCCCCCGGGCCAGCTCCTCGCGATAGCGGGCGATCAGGAAGAGGCAGTAATCGGTCCCGGCGCCGAAGAGGACGACGATCACGAAGATATTCGTGATGTTGATCACCTGGAACCGGAGCCCCGGGACCAGCGTCAGCGAGGCGATCGCCAGGAGCGAGACCTCGACCGAGAGCGCGATCGTCGCCAGCGGCAGCAGCGCCAGCAGGGGCGAGCGGTAGACCATCACCAGGATCACCAGGACCAGGCTGATCGTGGCCCAGGTGGTCTTGGAGACGCTCGAAGTCGCCGCCCGGTTCATGTCGCGGCCGACGGCAGCCGACCCGGTCATCTGGACCTCCAGGCCGGTCGGGGGCCCCTGGAAGCTCCCCAGGACCTCGGTCAGCCGGTCCATCGCGATCCGGGTCTGCTTGGCGATGTAGGTCCCGTTGAGCGAGACCAAAACCAGCGAGGACTGGCCGGGCCCGTCGCGGGCGTCGCCGATGAGGCGTGGGCCGAGCACCGGCACCCGATAGTCGATGACCTGCTTGATCCCGAGCCGCGGCTCGTCGGCCTTGAGCTGCCGCATCCGGGTCGAGAGCGCGACGATGTAGTCGTAGTCGGGCCGGGTCAGCTTGCCGCCGGCCCGCTCGACGACGAGCACGGCCTGCGAGCTCGCCACGTCCTCGGGGAACCCGCGCTTCAGGAGCGCCTGGCCGATCACGCTGGGATAGCCCGCGGGGAAGAACCCGACGTCGTCGTCCTTGCTGACCGACTCCCAGGACGGCGCGATGAAGAAGAGCCCGGCGGTGAGGACCACCCAGCCCGCGATGATGATCCATCCCCGGTCGTTGACCAGCCTGGCGAGCGATTGAAACATGAGAGAAATCGCATCCGTGACACGTGAGGCGTTCGTCGGTGCCCGAGGCGGGCGAGCTGGGCCTGATCTTCCTGGCCGGGGCCTCCCCGCGGAAGGGACGCCATCTCCCTTCGCACCTTAATGAAACGTCCGGGCGCTGTCAAAGCGAATCGTCGCGGGCGATTCCGCGGGATTCGTCGGGCTTTCCCTTGTCGGCCGGCGTATCATTACGAAAACAGCCGCCCGCGAACCGTGCTCGCGAGCCATCTCCCACCCCCGAAGGGCCGCTCCCACCCGTGCCTGCCACATCCGTTCGCGAACTCTCCCGCCAGTGGACTGGCCACCTCGCCCACTTCCGCCGCCATCGCAACGACGAGCACCTGGAAGCCCTGACCGCCGAGGCGCTCCGCTACGGCGGCCTGCACCTGGAAAACGACCTGACCGACTCCCCCTACTGGTCCAAGGCCCCGCTGGCCCGCCGGGTCGCCCTCCTCCTGTTCCTCGTCGACCGGGGCGTCGTCGCCCGCGTCGTCCGCCAGGGCCGGATGGCCTACGAGGCCCAGGCCCACGCCATCGCCTGGGTCGCCGCCCAGCCCTCGCTCGCGACCTATCTCGCCCCGACGCTGGAATTCCTCGCCGCGTTGCAGGCCGACCAATCGCGCCGGGCCCGTTCCGCCCAGTCCTGAGACGCCGAAGTCTCTCCCGATCGCCCCACCGCCGGTTGCCGGGCCGATCGCCCGTGGGCCCAGCAGTTTGAATCCCGCCCCTCACCCGAGGGGCGGAATGATTTCGACACGCCTCAAACCCGACCGCTCAGAGGCTATCCGGAATGCAACTCTTGCCTTGTAACGAGTTATGTTCCATTCGAATTTGCTGATGCGAATGAATTTCCCGTTTTTCTGAGGGAAGAACGTTCGGATCGGCGATCTCGAATATGGCGTAAGTCGAAGCCAGTCAACAGATACGTTTCCGGATAGCCTCTCAACCCTTCTCCACCCGGCAGACGAACACCTTGGCCTCGTGGATGGTCACGTTGGGATCGCCGACGAGCGCGGCGAGGTCGTTGACCACGTCGCCGGTCACCACCCCCTTGTAGCCCCAGTGCCACGGCATCCCGACATGGTGGATCGGCTTGCCGGCGATCACGAACGGGCGAATCCGCCGCGTCACGAGCGCCTTGGCCCGGATCGTGGCGCGGGGGGTGATGACCTTGACCCACTCGACGTTCTTGACGCCGATCTCCTCGGCGTGCTCGGGACTCAGCTCGACGAACAATTCGGGCTGGAGCGCGGCGAGCCAGGGGAGCCAGCGGCTCATCGACCCGCTGAGGTGGTGTTCGGTCAGTCGATAGGTCGACAGGACCGCCGGGTACTCGGCCGAGCCCGGCGCGGCGTAGGGATTGCCCGGCACGTGGAAGACCTTCACGACCGGGTTGCTCTGCCGCGACGGGTGGAGCGGGTTGAGGACCGGCGACTCGTAAGGCTCGTAGTGGGTGGGTAATGGGCCGTCGACCGTGCCCGAGGGTGCGAAGAGCCAGCCCTTGCCGTCGGCCTTCATGATGAAGGGCGAGGCGCCGTCGTGGAAGTCGAGCCCCCGGCCGTCGGCCTTGGCCGGCGTGGTCGGGGCCTTGTTGACCGGGAAGTCGGGCACGTCGAGCCCGACCCAGCGGCCCCGGAGGGACTGGCCGGGCCGCGACGGGTCGGGCCCCTGCCAGTTCGGGTCCCAGTAGACGTAGCCCTTCTCCCCCTTGCCGAACGCCTTGGCCAGCCGGGCCTCCTTGGGCCAGGGCTGGCCCGCCGGGTCGGCCGAGGCGCGGTTGTACATGATCCGCCGGTTCGCCGGCCAGGCGAAACCCCAGCCGAGGGCGACCCAGTCGTCGCCTTGGCGGTTGGCCGCGAAGTTGTGGCCCATCGGCTCGCGGGCCGTCGGGGCATAGACCCCGCTGTAGATCCAGGCGCCGCAGGCGGTCGAGCCGTCGGCCTTGAGCTCGCCGAAGCTGGCAACCGGCCGGCCGTCGGCGACGTGGACGCCGTTGATCTCCTTGAGGACCCGGGCGGCCGAGGGCTCGTCCTTGATCCGCCACTCGGCGTTCTCGGCGGCGTCGATGTAATCCCAGGTCAGGGCGCGGATCGGCCGGTCGCGTTCGAGCGGGCTGTCGGCGTAGAGGGCCTTGAGCCGGAGCCCGAGCTGGGCGGTGAACCAGAGGTCGGACCGGGCGTCGCCGGGCGGGTCGCAGGCGCGGTCGTGCCACTGGAGCAGGCGCTGGGTGTTGGTGTAGGTCCCGTCCATCTCGGCGGTCGCGGCGGCGGGGAAGAGGAAGACCTCGGTCGCGATCGACTCGGGCTTGAGCCCGCCGGAATGGACCTCGGGGCTGTCCTTCCAGAAGGTCGCGGTCTCGGTCTCGTAGAGATCTTTGACGACCATCCAGTCGAGCTTGGCCAGGGCCTTGCGCTGATAGCCGGCGTTCTGGCCGCCGACGGCGGGGTTCTGGCCCATGGCGAAGAAACCTCGGATCTGGCCCTCGGCCATGGCGACGAACATCGGCATGTGCGAATGGTCGCCGTAGATCTTGGGGAGCCAGTCGTAGCCCCAGTCGTTCTCCGCGGTCGCGGCCTCGCCGTACCAGCTCTTGAGCAGGCTGACCATGAAGCTGGGGAAGTTGACCCAGTAGCTCGTCGGCGAGATCTCGGTCCGGATGTAGTCGGCCAGGGTCTCGTGCGACTTCAGGGCGCTGGGCATGTTGAGGTAGCCCGGCAGGAGGTTGTAGAGCGTCGGGATGTCGGTCGACCCCTGGATCGACGCATGGCCGCGGAGGGCCATGATCCCGCCGCCGGGCCGGCCGATGTTGCCGAGCAGGAGCTGGACGATCGTCGAGGCCCGGATCATCTGGACGCCCGTGGTGTGCTGGGTCCAGCCCACGGCGTAGCAGATCAAGGACGTCCGGTCGGGCCCCGACGCCTCGGTGAACGCTTTGGCAACGGCCAGGAACGTCTCCTTGGACGTCCCGCAAGTGGCCTCGACGAACTCGGGCGTATAGCGGGCGTAGTGCCGTCGGAGGATCTGGAAGACGCACCGGGGGTGCTGGAGCGTGGGGTCGGTCCGCGCCGGGCCGCCCATCTGGCCGGCCCGCCCGCTGAACGACTGGGTGTCGTCCTGGACCGGCTTGGGCTGGTTCGAAGGCTCGGCCTTCTTCGGCTCGTCGTAGCTCCACGACGAGGCGTCGTAGGCCCGCTTCTCGGCCGAGAAGCCGGAGAAGACGCCGTCGAGGTCCTCCGTATCCCGGTAAGCCTCATTGATCAGGGTGGCCGCGTTGGTGTAGTTGACCACGTAATCGCGGAAGTATTTGCCTTCTTCCAGGATGTAGCGGATCAGGCCGCCGAGGAACACGATGTCGGTCCCGCCGCGCAACGGGGCGTGGATGTCGGCCATCGCCGAGGTCCGGGTGAACCGGGGGTCGACGTGGATCAGCTTGGCCCCGTGCTCCTTCGCCTGCATGATGAACCGGAAGCTGACGGGGTGGCATTCGGCCATGTTCGAACCCATGATGATGATCGCGTCGGCGTGACGCATATCCATCTGGTTCGTCGTGGCCCCGCCGCGACCGAGCGAAGTGCCCAGACCGGGCACGGTCGAGCTGTGTCAGATCCGCGCCTGGTTCTCGAGCCAGATCAACCCGAGCGCCCGCCAGAGCTTGAGCTGGAGGTAGTTCCACTCGTTGTCCATCGTCGCCCCGCCGAGCGAGGCGATCGTCGTGCAGTGGTTGACCCGCTTCTCGACCGGGTTGCCCTTCATGTCCTCGCCCCGCCACCGCTCGGCGAACGTGGCATCGCGAGTCTTCTTCACCAGCTCGGCGACCCGCTGGGTGGCCCATTCCAGCGGCTTCTCGACCCACTCGGTGGCGAACGGGGCGCGATACTTCACGGTCGTCAGCCGGTTCGGGTTGACCGCGAGCTGGTAGGTGGCCGAGCCCTTGGGGCAGAGCGTCCCCCGGCTGATCGGGCTGTCCGGGTTCCCCTCGATGTTGACGATCCGGTTGTCGCGGACGCTGACGATCTGGCCGCAACCGACGGCGCAGTAGGGGCAGATACTGGCGAACTCCCTGGCGCCGTGGAGCCTGGTCCGCATCGCCTCGGCCGCCGCCCGGGCCGGTTTGAGGTCGAGCCCCAGTCCGGCCAGGGTCCCGAGCGTCATGCCCGTGCCCCGGAAGAACTGGCGGCGGTTCGTCGATCCCGCATCCATCGGCTTCATCTCCGCTCGAATCGCGGCCCTAACTCTGCCCTTGTTGAAGATTATCGCGGCCGTGGGTCGGGATGGCCAGGGGCCGAGAGGAGGTCCTGCGTGAAAGGGCCGGGGCGGGGGTTTCCGTCTTCCCAGGGGGTCCGGGCTCGGCTAGAATCGGGGATTCAACCCAAAACGACGGCCGAAATCCCATCGTCGGCGATGGCGGCCGGGCCTGCCCGCCCGGCGAGTCCGGGCGGTTTCCCCGAGGACGACGATGATCATCGTGTTGAAGCCGCATCCGACTCCGGAGATGATCCAGCACGTCCTGCGGCGGATCGAGGAGCTTGGATTCACCCCCCACCTCAGCCAGGGGGTCTCGCGGACGATCATCGGCGTGATCGGCGACGAGGACAAGCTCCAGGCCGAGCCGCTCCAGGCGATCGAGGGGGTCGAGGCCGTCGTGCCGATCCTCAAGCCGTTCAAGCTTGCCAGCCGCGAATTCCATACCGAGGACTCGGTCTACGACATCAAGGGCGTCCGCGTCGGCGGGGGCCACCTGATGATGATCGCCGGCCCGTGCGCGATCGAGAGCGAGGAGCGCCTGGTCGAGATCGCCGAGAAGGTCAAGGAGGCCGGCGCCAACGTCCTCCGCGGCGGGGCGTTCAAGCCGAGGACCAGCCCGTACAGCTTCCAGGGGCTCGGCGAGGCCGGCCTGAAGATCTTGAAGGCCACCGGCGAGCGGTTCGGGATGCCGGTCGTCACCGAGGTCATGGACCCTCGCCAGGTCGACATGGTGGTCGAGTACGCCGACATCATCCAGATCGGCGCCCGGAACATGCAGAACTTCGACCTGCTCAAGGAGGTCGGCCGGACCCGGACGCCCGTCCTGCTCAAGCGCGGGATGTCGGCGACGGTGAAGGACCTCCTGATGTCGGCCGAGTACGTCCTGGCCCAGGGCAACCGCCGGGTGATCCTCTGCGAGCGCGGGGTCCGCAGCTTCGAGGACTCGACGCGGAACATGCTCGACCTCTCGATCGTGCCCAACGCCAAGGGCCAGAGCCACCTGCCGATCATCGTCGACCCCAGCCACGCCACGGGCCGGCCCGACCTGATCCCGGCGATGGCCCGCGCCAGCGTCGCGGCCGGGGCCGACGGCGTCCACATCGAGGTCCATTCCTGCCCCGAGAAGGCCCTCTCCGACGGGCCTCAGGCCCTCCTGCCCGTCCAGTATGCCAAGCTCATGGTCGAGCTCCGGCACCTGGCCGAGGTCATGGGCAAGACCATCGACGCCACCGAAGGGGTCTCCGTCTGATGCGCACCCTGTTCGTCGCCGGCAACTGGAAGATGAACCCGGGCACGGCCGAGGCCGCCGTCGCCCTGGCCGAGGCGGTCAAGGCGGGCGTGGGCCCGGAGGTCGCCGTCCGCGTCGCGGTCTGCCCGCCGGCCGTGTTCCTCCACCGGGTCGACGCCGCCCTGGCCGGGTCGCCGATCGGCCTGGGCGGCCAGGACATGAGCGCCCAGGCCGACGGGGCGTATACCGGCGAGACCTCCGCCGCCATGCTCCTCGACGCCGGCTGCACCCACGTCATCCTCGGCCACAGCGAGCGGAGGCACGGCCTCGGCGAGGACGACGAGCAGGTCAACGCCAAGCTCCACGCCGCGATCGCCGCCCAGTTGATCCCGATCGTCTGCGTCGGCGAGACCCGCGTCGAGCGCGAGAGCGACCTCACCGAGGACGTCGTCGGCCGCCAGCTCGACCGCTCGCTGCTCGGGCTCTCCGCCGGGCAGATGGGCGGCGTCGTCCTGGCCTACGAGCCGGTCTGGGCGATCGGGACCGGCCTGACGGCCGGCCCGGAGCAGGCCCAGGCGGTCCACGCCTTCATCCGCCGTCGGCTCGCCTCGCAATTCGACGAGGCGACCGCGGCCCGGGTCGTCGTCCAGTATGGCGGGAGCGTCAAGCCCGACAACGCCGGCGAATTGCTCGGCTGCCCCGACATCGACGGCGCCCTCGTCGGCGGCGCCAGCCTCAAGGCCGCCGACTTCCTGGGGATCATCCAGGCCGGCCAGGCCGTGGCGGCGCGGGGCAAGGCCTGATCGAAATCCCGGACCTCAACCACTCCCGATGTCGGATCTCGGATTCCGGGCGAAGCCCCGGGACGGGGGAGCGATCGAGGCCCGATCGACCCCCCTCCGAAATCCGCGACCCGTCATCCCGACCCGAAGGACTTCCCCGTGCAGCTCCTCAACGTCCTGCTCTACATCCTCCTGGCGATCACGTCCCTGTTCCTGATCTGCCTGGTCCTGATCCAGCGCGGCAAGGGGGGCGGGCTCGCCGGCGCGTTCGGCGCGGGGACGGGCAGCTCGAGCGCCTTCGGGACCAAGGCGGGCGACGTCTTCACCCGGGTGACGATGATCACCGCGGGGATCTGGATCACCCTGAACATGCTCCTCGTCGTCATGTCCAACCGCCGCCCCTCGGCCTGGGCCACGCCGGTCGGCCAGGCGGCCAAGTCGGACTTCACCCCGAGCGGCAAGGCGACCGGCGCCCCCAAGTCGATCGATCTCGGCAAGGGCACGGGCGGGACCGCCGGCGAATCGATCGAGAAGGCCCTGAATGCGCCCCTGCCCGACGTCCCGGCCGCCCCCTCGCCCGCCGGCCCCGCCAACCCCCTCCTGATCCCGCCCGGGACCCCGCCCGCGACCGCGCCCGCCCCCAAGTGACGTCGGACCCCGGCCGCCCGCGCGGTCGCAGCCTCCTCCGAGATTCCCCCGCCGGACGGGCCCGTCGATCGGGGCCCGTCGCCTTTTGGGGGGGCGTAACCCTCCCACCCGTCGTCCCGCGACCCATCGAGAACAACCCAGAGAGGCAAGCCTCCGTGCTCTTGAGCATGACCGGTTTCGGCGAAGCCCGCCTCCAGGACGACCGCTGGTCCGTCGGTGTCGAGGTCCGGACGGTGAACAACCGCCACCTCAAGCTGAACGCCAGGATCAGCGACCCCTACGGGGCCCTCGAGCCCGAGCTGGAGCGGGTCGTCCGCGAGTCCGTCCGCCGCGGGACCGTCCAGCTCTCGATCCGGGTCGATCGGCCGCGTCGGGCCGAGGATTACCGGCTCAACCTCGTCGCCCTGGCGAGCTATCGCGAGCAGCTCCAGTCGTTCCTCGGCTTCGATCCGCCCCCGCGCGGCACGGACCCATCGACGCCGCGTCCGGTCGACCTGGCCGCGCTCCTGGGCCTGCCCGGCGTGGTCGAGGAGCGCAAGCCGGCGACCGACGACCCGCACCGGGACTGGCCAGCCCTGTCCGCCCTGGTGGTCGAGGCGCTGGGCAAGCTCCAGCAGTCGCGGGCCGAGGAGGGCCGGGCGATGGCCGAGGAGCTCCTCGGGCTGGGCCGGGGGATCGGCGAGCGGCTGGAGAAGGTCGCCGCCCGGGGCCCCGACGTGGTCGAGGCGTACCGGAAGCGGATCACCGACCGGGTCCAGTCGCTGATCGGCGGGCAGGGGGTCTCGGTCGAGCCCGAGCACCTGATCCGCGAGGTCGCGATCTTCGCCGAGCGGGCCGATATCGCCGAGGAGGTCGTCCGGCTCCGGGCCCACCTGGCGCAGTACTCCGAGGTGATCGGCGAGCCCGAGAGCGCCGGGCGGAAGCTCGAGTTCGTCGTCCAGGAGATGGGCCGCGAGACCAACACGATCGGCTCGAAGGCCAACGACGTCGAGATCAGCCGGGGCGTCGTCGAGATCAAGGGCCTCCTCGAAAAGATCCGCGAACTGATCCAGAACGTGGAGTGAGCCGACCTTGGCCAGCGCAACCCCGCCCCCGAGCCCGACCCCGAGCCCGGCCCCCGCGCCGGGCCGACTGATCGTGATCTCGGGCGCCTCGGGCTCGGGCAAGAGCACGCTGGTCGACCGCCTGCTCGCCCGCCCCGGGCTCCCCCTGCAACGCTCGATCTCCGCGACCACCCGGTCGCCCCGGCCCGGCGAGACCCCGGGCGTCGACTACCTGTTCCCGACCCGCGAGGCCTTCGAGGCCGACCGCGACCGCGACGCCTTCCTGGAATGGGCCGAAGTCCACGGCCACCTCTACGGCACGCCCGCCGGTCCCGTCCGCGCCGCGATGGCCCGGGGGGTCGGCATCATCCTCGTGATCGACGTCCAGGGGGCCATGCTCATCCGCGAGAAGGCCCCCGACGCGCTCCTCGTCTTCGTCCGGGCCCCCGGGCCCGACGTCCTCGAAGCCCGGCTCCGGGCCCGGGGCACCGACGACGAGCCGACCATCCTCCGCCGCCTGGCCAACGCCCGTCGCGAGGAGGCCCTGGCCGGCCGCTACGACCACCGAATCGTCAACGACGACCTCGACCGGGCCGTCGACGACCTCGCCGCGATCCTCATCCCGAACCGCCCCGGAGGCTGATTTCCCGATGCTCGAAGAATTGAAGGAAGAGCACATCGTCAACAAGGTCGGCGGCCGGTTCAAGCTCTCGACGCTCATCCAGAAGCGGATGATCGCGCTGAATCAGGGGTCGCGACCGCTGGTCGACGGCCGGGGCATGGACAAGATGGCGATCGTGATCCAGGAGATCATGCAGGACAAGATCTTCCTCGACATGTCGGGCAACCTCCACCTCCAGGAGGCGACCGAGGAGGAAGAGGGCGGGACCGTCGACCTGACCCAACCGTCAGAATGACCCCGGCGGGCGCGATCCCGGCCCGCTCGGGCCGAGGATCGTGCAAGTCCGCCGCACGGCCCGGCCGATCCCCCTGGGGTCGAGCCGGCGCGGTCGGCCCGATCGCCGGCCGTCGGGCCGTCCCCGGACGCACCCGGCTCGCTCGGGTCGTCGAGGAAGTCCGATGTTCGATCGTCGCCGATGGGCCGTCCCCGGGCGGGCCCTGGCCCTCCTCTTCGCCGTGGCCTTCCTGGGCCTCTCGCTGCTGGGCTACGACCCCGCCGATCCCCCCGGGGGCGACGCCGAGCCCGCCCCCAGCCCCCCCTCGAATCCCTGCGGGCCGGTCGGGGCGACCGTGGCCCACCTGCTCAACGCCGCGGTCGGCCGGGCCTCTTACCTCCTGCTGTACGCCTCGGCCGTCGCCGTCCTCGTCGTCTGCCGGCGGCGGAAGGTCGCCGAGCCGGCGCTCCGGGTCGCCGGCCTGGCGCTGGTGACCGTGGTCGTCTCGGCGCTCGTCCGCAAGTTCGACCCCCACCCCCGGGGCGTCGCGGTCCCGGCCGTCGGCGGCGGCGGCTACGTCGGCGCGATCGCCCGGGCCGCGCTCGAAGGGCAGTTCGGCCTGGCCGGGATGCTCCTGATCCTCGCGGCCGTCGGCCTGATCGGCCTGGCCCTCTGCCACGACGTCCTCTTCGTCTGGCCGATCGGCGAGGCCGTCGGCCTGCTCCGCCGCCGCAAGGCCCCGGCCCCGCCGCCGCCCGCCCTCCGCGAGGGGACCACCGCGCTCGCCCTGGCCGAGCCGGGCGGATACGCCTCGCCGCCGCCCGCCCGGCTCGCGCCCCCGGTCAACCGGCCGCCGTCGCCCCGGGCGATCGGCACGCCCGAGTTCCCGACCGCCCCGGCGACCCGCGCGATCGTCCCGAGCCCCTCGGGGCCGAACGTCCCGGCGGTCCCCGACGACGGCCGCTATCACCTCCCTCCGCTCGAGCTCCTGGAGAAGGCGACGGCGGCCCCGGTCCAGGAGCACCAGGCCAAGATCCACGCCCGGGCGCAGCTCCTGGAGAAGACGCTCCTGGAGTTCGGCTGCCAGGTCCGCGTGGTCCAGATCGACACCGGGCCGGTCATCACCCAGTTCGAGATCGAGTTGGAGGCGGGGCTTCGGGTCGCCAAGATCAACAGCGTGGCCAACGACCTGGCCATCGCCCTGGCGGTCCCGAGCGTCCGGATCGTCTCGCCGATCCCGAACAAGTCGACCGTCGGGATCGAGGTCCCCAACGAGCGGCGGACGATGGTCCGGCTCAGCGAGGTGATCGAGGGGGTGGGCTCGCACCTCGGCAAGTTCCGGATTCCCCTCTTCCTCGGCCGCGACGTCAAGGGGAGCCCCCTGGCCTTCGACCTGGCCGACATGCCCCACCTCCTCATCGCCGGCCGGACCGGGACCGGCAAGTCGGTCTGCCTCAACGCGATGATCCTCTCGATCCTGATGACCCGCCGGCCCGACGAGGTCAAGCTGATCCTGATCGACCCCAAGGTCGTCGAGCTGACCCAGTTCAAGCGCATCCCGCACCTCATGAACCCGGTCGTCACCGACATGAAGAAGGCCGAGGCGCTCCTGGCCTGGGCCTGCGAGAAGATGGACGAGCGGTACGGCTACCTCGCCCGCGCCGGGGTCCGCAACATCGCCTCGTACAACCAGCTCGGCGAGGAGGAGCTGTACCACCGGTTCCACCCCGAGGACGACGAGGAGTGGGCCCGATTGCCGAAGTTCATGCCCTCGATCGTCATCATCATCGACGAGATGGGCGACCTCGTGGCGCAGGTGGGCAAGGAGGTCGAGACCCAGATCGTCCGGCTCGCCCAGAAGGCCCGGGCCGCCGGGATTCACCTGATCCTGGCGACCCAGAAGCCGACGGTCGACGTCATCACCGGCCTGATCAAGAGCAACCTCCCGGCGCGGATCGCGTTCCAGGTCACCAACCGCAACGACTCCCGGGTCGTCCTCGACGAGATGGGGGCCGAGAAGCTCCTGGGCAACGGCGACATGCTCTTCCTCGTCCCCGGGACCTCGCACCTCGTCCGGGCCCAGGGGACCTACGCCTCCGACTCCGACGTCAACAAGGTCTGCGAGTACCTGGCCCAGTTCCCTCAGGAGTTCAGCCGCGAGCTGACCCAGCTCCACATGGGAGGGGTCGGCGGCAAGGACCGCGACGCCCTCAAGGCCCGCGACGAGCTCTACGAGCCCGCCATCGAGGTCATCATCCGCGAAGGCCGGGGCTCGACCTCGCTGCTCCAGCGGGCCCTCGGGATCGGCTACGGCCGCGCCGCCCGCCTGATCGACTTCATGGCCGAGGACGGCATCGTCGGCGAGTTCAAGAGCGGCTCCGCCCGCGAAGTCCTCTACACCTGGGAGGACTGGGAGAACATGAAGAACGGCGGCGACGCCGCCGGCACCGCGGCCTGACGGTGCGCCCGGCTCTTCTGCGAAAGTTCTCGCATTCGGCCGCGAACGGAGGTCCAATCGTGGACCCGGGGCGGCCCGGAGGGGGCGACCCCCGCCACTTCGCCGGATGAATGTCGAGGAGAGACAACGCGATGGACACCGCCCGCCGCTTCACCTTGCGCCCGCTCCTGGTCCCCCTGGCCGCCCTCGTCCTCGGGCAGCCATCGCCGGCATCCGCCGAGGACCCCAAGATCCGGATCGTCCTGGCGGGCGACTCGACCGTGACCGACAACGCCGGCTGGGGCGGGGCGTTCCGCGACCTCCTCGGCGACGATGTGGTCCTCTGCAACCTCGCGAAGTCGGGCCGGTCCTCGGCGAGCTTCCGCCGCGAGGGGCTCTGGGCCAAGGTCCTCGCCGAGAAGCCCGACGTGATCCTCATCCAGTTCGGCCACAACGACTCGCACTCGACCAAGGACGGCGGCAAGGTCGTCCCCGCCGCCAAGGAATATCGCGAGAATCTCCGCGGCTACATCAAGGACGCCCGGGCCGCCGGGGCGAGGCCGATCCTGGTCTCGCCGATGGAGCGGCGGTTCTTCGAGCCCGGCGGCAAGGTCCGGCCCACCCTGGCCGACTACGCCCGGGCCGCCGCCGCCGTCGCCAAGGAGACGAACACCCCCCTGGTCGACCTCAATGCCCGGAGCATCGCCCTCTACGAATCGTTGGGCGAGAAGCCCAGCGACGACCTGAGCCTCGACGGCGGCAAGGACCGGTCCCACTTCAACGCCCAAGGGGGGCAGGCCCTCGCCCGACTCGTCGCCGACGAGCTGAAGAAGGCCGACCCCAAGCTCGCCCCGTACTTCAAGTGAGCGCCGACGACCCCGGCCCCGCCGGTCGGGCGGTCGGGCATTCCCGGCCCGCCCCGGGATACCCGGTTAAGTCCCGGCGTCGATCGCGATAATAGGGGGGACGACCTCGGCGCCGGGCTCGCCGACCCGGTCGCGTCGTTGGGTTCGTCTCGCCGGGGGCGCCCCGCCTCGTCTCGGGCCTCCGGGCCGGCTTGGGTTCGTCTTTCCACCACCGAGGCCCGACCATGAACCGTCGTCAATCGCTGCTCGCCTCGGCCGCCCTGATCGTCGGCGGCCTGGCCATTGGTTCCTCGTTCGCCCGGCCGACGGCCGGACAGCCTCCGGCCTCGTCCGCCCCGGGGCGCTATGCCGTCGCCGCCTTCGGCGGCGCGACCAGCGGCTTCGTGCTCGTCACCGACACGACCACCGGTCAGACCTGGAAGCGGTACGCCTCGGGAGGCCCCCGGACCGTCTGGGAAAGCCTCGGCACCCCCGTCGAGCCGAGATGATCCGGGCCCGAAGCGTGATCCTCGCCCCGCCCGGCGACCCGGGACGAACGGACTTTTCCCCACCGCCACTCGGATGGGCAACTCGATGAATTTTCCGATCGGAGCGGGGGGTCGAGAATCGGGACTCCCCGAGGGTGAGCCCGGCGATTCCGGCGATGCCACGGCCTCGACCCCCCACCCCGGCCCTCCCCCACGAGGGGGGAGGGAGGCTGTCGCCGGCGGCTCGGTCACGCAAGGCGGCCTCGCTTCCTCCGGTCCCCTCCCCCCTGGTGGGGGAGGGTCAGGGTGGGGGGGCCGCGTGACCCCGCCAGAAAACCCGGGCACACCCCTCCCCGATCCGGAGGGCTCGCTCCCGGGGCCGGCGGGCCGGGACGCGAACGTCGTCGACCGCCTGGCGATCCCGGCCCTGATCGCGTCGGCGATCGTCGGCCTCTGCGCCCTGATGGGGACGTTGTCGCTCTTGCGACGGCCGTTCTGGCTCGACGAGATCCACACGGCGCTCCTCGTGCAAGACCCGAGCTTCTCGCATGCGATGACGGCACTGGCCCACGGGGCCGACTTCAACCCGCCCGCCCTCCTCATCCTGTCGAAGGCCTTCACCCTGGCCTGGGGTCCCCCCGACGGGGCCGCGATCCGGTCGGCCTGCTATGGCGCGGTGATCGTCGGGCTGATCGGGATCTACGCGACGGCCCGTCAGTGCTACTCCCGGAGGGTGGCCCTGGTGGCCACGGCGGCGGTCTGGTCGCACCCGCTCGTGATCCATCACCTCTTCGAGGCGCGGTTCTACGGCCCCTGGTTCGCCGCGGTCGTCTGGTACGGCCTGGCGCTCAACCTCGCGGATCGGTCATCGCGACGGGTCTTGCCGCGGCTCTTCGTGGCCTCGACGGCGATCCTCGTCTGCACGATCCACTACTTCGGGGTCTTCTCGCTGGCCTTGGTGACGCTCGGCCATTTCCTCTTCGCCCGCCGGGGCGCCGGGGCCCTCCTCGGCCGGTTGATCCCCGTGGCCTTCGGCCCCGTCGCGCTGCTGGCCTGCCTGCCGATCTATCGCGGCCAGAAGGCGGCCTTGAGCGTGCCGACCTGGATCGAACCGGTGACCTTGCAGGGGGTCCGGTCATTCGCCGAGAAGATTTACCTCCACCACAGTTGGCCGATCGCCGTGGTCGTGCTCTTCCTATCCCGGCTCGCGAACGTCGGCCGGCCGGACGTCGACGACCGCCGGCCCATCCGGAAGCTGGCCGGGTTGGCCTTCCTGTTCGCGATGCCGGCGGCGGTCGTCGCCCTCTCGATGCTCCTCCAGCCCTCGCTTGTGGGCCGCTATGCGATCCCGGTGGTCGCCTCGTTCGGGGTCATCATCGCCCCGGTCGTGGCCGGCGCGGGGCCCAGGCTCCAGGAACTCGCCCTGGTCCTGATGGCCCTCGCCGGGATGGCGAACCTCCGGATCGAGAAGACCGACCATCGATACAAGGACGAGTGGCGGCGTTCGAGCCTCGCCGCCTTGGGGGCCCTCGACGGCTCCCCCGTCGTCTTCCGGGAGCGCCACCGCCTCTATGACCTCTGGTGGGACGGCCCCGAGGCGCGACGATCGTGGTCGCTCTGGGACACGTCGGAGCTGCCGAGACGGCCGACGGACTTCGACCAGGTCGAGCACGACGTGGGTGTGATCCTCCATCGTTGGTACGACCTGCCCGACGTCGTCCCCATCGGCCCCAAGGTCCGGTCCGGGACCTGCTATCTGTTCGGCTACGAGGACGAGCGAGAGGTCGCCGAGCTGCGGGAGTTCCTCCCCGACGTCGACTTCGCCGTCGTCGACGCCCGCTGGTCGATCTACCGACTCACGCGCCGCCCGGGCGTCGCGGCCGGTCGAGGCCGGCCAGGGTCTTGGGTTCGTTTCTGCTCCTCGACGACGCCTTCGCCGCCTCCAAGGTCCGCCCCGGGCGCCGGGCCGGGCCCCCGCGAACGATTCAAGACCCGGGGCGTGGGCGGGGGTCGATTGGGTTCGTTTTTCCCATCGCGTGTTTTGGAGCCATCGCCTTGAACATCGCCTCGATCCTTCTCGTGGCATCGATATCCGCCGTCGGGGCGGCCGACGCCCCCGCCCGGGTCGTCTTCATCAAGGCGGGGCATCTCTTCGACGGCACCGGCGACTCCTCGCTTCCCGACCGGGTGATCGCGGTCGAGGGGGAGCGGATCAAGGCGGTGGGTTCGTCTTCGGAGGTCGCGATCCCGGTGGGCGCGGAGGTGATCGACCTCTCGGGGGCGACGGTCTTGCCGGGGCTGATCGACGCCCACACCCACCTGGGCTCGCGGGCCGACCGGTACGACGAGATCAACAAGTTCAAGGACACGCCGAACCACGCGGCCTTCGCGGCGGTCTTGAACGCCCGGAAGACGCTGGAGGCGGGATTCACGACGGTCCGCGACGTGGGGTCGCGGCCGTTCCTGGCCTGCGACCTCCGCGACGCGATCGACGAGGGGTTCCTCGTCGGCCCGCGCGTGGTCGCGAGCGGGCCGGGGATCTCGATCACGGGGGGGCACGGCGACCTGAACCGATACGCCCCGCAGGTCCGGGTGGCGATGTTCCCCGAGGAGCGCGACTACAAGATCGCCGACGGGGTCGACCAGGTCCGCCACGTCGTCCGGGCCCAGGTCAAGCACGGGGTCGACCTGATCAAGGTGAACGCCTCGGGCGGCGTCCTGTCGCGCGGCGATGCCCCGGGCGCCCCCCAGTATTCGGTCGAGGAGCTGCGCGTCCTGGTCGAGGAGGCCCACGCCGCCGGCCGGAAGGTGGCCGCCCATGCCCACGGGGCGCGCGGGATCAAGAACGCGGTCATCGCCGGGGTCGACTCGATCGAGCACGGCAGCCTGATCGACGACGAGGCGATCGGGATGATGATCGCCCGCGGGACCTGGCTCGTGGCCGACATCTACAACGACGACTACCTGCTCGGCAAGGCCGTCGAGTTCCACCTGCCGGAGGAGTCGATCGCCAAGGAGAAGGCCATCGGCCAGCTCCAGCGCGACAACTTCGCCCGGGCGGTCAAGGCGGGCGTCCGCGTCGCCTTCGGGACCGACGCCGGGGTCTACCCGCACGGCGACAACGGCAAGCAGTTCTCCTCCATGGTCAAGTACGGCCTGACCCCCGCCCGGGCGATCCGCTCGGCCACCGCCGACGCCGCCGAGCTGCTCGGCCGGGCCGACCGCGTGGGCCGGGTCGCGCCGGGACTCTACGCCGACCTGATCGCGGTCGAGGGCGACCCCTTGGTCGACGTCCGCGTGCTGGAAGACGTCGGCTTCGTCATGAAAGGGGGCGCGATCGTCAAGGGCGGGCCCCGACCGCGACCGCTCCCGCGCCCGTCGCCGTGACCCTGGCCGGGTCGTCGTCCGATGGGGCCGACCGGCCGAGTTCGTCGAGCGCCCCGAGGCCCGCCAGGTCGGGCCAGGTCGCGCGGGCCAGGAGCACGACCAGGATCGTGCCGACGCCGCCGCCGACCACCGAGGCGACCGGGCCGAAATAGTGGGCCGTGATCCCCGACTCGAAGCCGCCCAGCTCGTTGGAGCTGCCGATGAAGATCGCGTTGACCGCCGCCACCCGCCCCCGCATTGATTCTGGTGTGAGAACTTGAACGAGTGTGGATCGGACGACGACGCTGATGTTGTCCAGCGCCCCGGTCGCCATCAGCATCGCGAACGAGAGGTAGGGGCTCCGCGAGAGGCCGAAGCCGATCGTGGCGGCGCCGAAGCCGGCCACGGCCCAGATCAGGGCGGGCCCGGCGCGGCGGAGCGGCGGCCGGTGGGCCAGGGTCAGCGCCATGATCGCCGCCCCGATCGAGGGCGCCGCGCGGAGCCAGCCCAGGCCCTCGGGCCCGACCCGGAGGATGTCCTTGGCGAAGATCGGCAGCAGGGCCACCGCCCCGCCGAGCAGGACGGCGAAGAGGTCGAGCGTGATCGTCGCCAGGATCAGCTCGGTCCGGCGGACGAACCGCAAGCCCGCCAGGAACGACCCGGCCGTCGCCGGCCCCTCGATCCGCCCGGCCGCCCGGGGCCGGATCGTGGCGATCAGGCCGAGCACGCCCATCGAGAGGGCGAAGTCCAACAGATAAACGAGCGTCGCCCCGCCCGACTGCGCGATCACCAGCCCCCCCAGCGCCGGGCCGACCACCGAGGCCACCTGCCAGCCGCTGCTGTTCCAGGTCACCGCGGTCCCGACGAGGTGGTCGGGCACGAGCTGGCGGAGGATCGACCACCGGGCCGGCATGCTCACCGCGTGGGCGGTCCCGGCCACCGCCAGCGCGGCGTAGACCAGGCTCACCGGCCCCTGGCGGTACGAGAGCCCCGCCAGGCCGAGCGAGGCCAGGGCCATCAACGCCTGCGAGGCCAGCAGGAGGGTCTTGCGGGGGTAGCGGTCCGCCGCGTGCCCGGCCGGGAGGGCCAGGAGGATGACCGGGATCACCATCGCCAGCCCGACCAGCCCCAGCGCCGTGGCCGAATGCGTCCGCTCGTAGAGTTCCCAGCCCACGGCCACGACCTGCATCTCGGCGGCGGCCGAGGCCATGATCCCGCCGACCAGGAAGCGGCGGTAGTCGACGAGCCGGAGGGCGGCGTAGGGGTCGTGGCGGGCGGGAGGGGGAGGATCGGGGTCGCTGGCCTGGTCCATGAACGGTCGCCGGTGGGAGTGGATCGGCCCTCGACGGGGCCTCGGGCGTATTATCGCGTCCCGGTCAACCCGGGGCCCGGCCCGGCCCGCCGGCGATGGGGGTCCGGATGAAGCCGGAATCGGCGGGCGGCTCGTAGTCGACGGCGGCGAGGTCGGGGGTCTCGACCCGCCGGCCCCGCCGGAGCCGGCTCTCCAGGAGGGCGTCGAGGGCGCCCCCGGTGAGCAAGGTCCGCTCGACGGGGTAGGGGGGGCGGCCGGTCCGGAGGAAGTCCTCGATCCGGAGGACCAGGGGGTTGAAGAAGTTCGCCCCCGGGGGCGCCGGGAGGTAGAAGAGCGTCGAGGCGATCGGGTCGTCCGCCCGCGCGATCCGGGCGGCGAAGGTGGTGTCGTCGACGTGGCCGTTGAGGATCAGGGCGGTGCCCTTGAAGCCGTCGGCATACTCGACCAGGAAGGCGATCGGCGCGGCCAGGAACGACGGCCGATTGGGGGGCGGGACGAAGTCGCGGGTGTTCTGGCGGACGTCGCCGGGGTTCAGGGTGTGGCTCCGTCCGAGGGCGGCCTTGAGGAGCCCGGCCGACCAGAGGCCCTTGCGGGACGCCTCCCAGACGGCGTCGCCCTCCAGGCAGGTGACGGCCGCGATCCCCTGCGGGCGGCCCTTGCGGTCGCGCCGCTCGGCCATGCACTGGAGCGATTCGAGGGCGTGGAAGCCGAAGATCTCGATCTCCCCGCGCGAGGCGACGAGGGCCTCCTCCCAGGCCAGGCCGAGGGGGACCTCGACCTCGGGGAGCCGCCAGGTGATCGGCAGGCTCGAGCCCGCCATCAGCGGGACCTTCGCCGCCCGGGCCGCGTCAGACATCCGCCGGGCCTCGGCCGCGTCGTAGGAGAGGTGCTTGTCGATGAAGATCGGCACGGGCCGGTCGAACGTCTTGAGGACTTCGAGGACTTCGCGGAACAGCTTGGCCCGGGGATAGAGCTTCTGGAGCTTCTCGTTGAACGGGTACTCGCCGTGCTCGGCGATCAGGAGGACGCCGTCGACCGCCACCCGGCCGGTGCCGAGCATCAGGGCGTCGGCGACGGTCGCGGCGAGGCGGACGTCGTGGCGACGGGCCTTGTCGCGGCCGAGGTCGTTGGCCGGCGTCTGCTCGATGAACAGGCTGGCGACCTCGAAGTCGGGCCGGTGCAGGCCGGTCCCGTCGTGCATCTCGAAGCCGTCGAGGAACCGGCCGACGATGTGGTAGGCGTGCGACAGATAATGATACGCCGTGGCGATCACGGCGACCTTGGGCCGGGCCTTGCCCGCCCCGGCGGCCGTCGACTGCCCGCGGACCCCGGCCGCGAGGGGCCAGCCCGCCGCCGCGGCGGTGGCGCCCGCGGCCTCCAGGAATTCCCGCCTCGTCGGTTGGATCACGGTCGTCGCCTCGGGTCTCGTCCTGGTCCTGGATTCAGCCGGCGATCAGGGCGGTCGTCCCTTGCCGCGCCAGGACCCGGCCCACGACGGCCGAGGCCAGCGCCCCGCGGGCAACCAGCCCGGCCACCAGGCGGTCGACGTGGTCGGGGTGGACGGCGATCAGGAGGCCGCCGGAGGTCTGGGCGTCGAAGAGGTATTCGAGCCGGAGCGGGTCGGCCCCGGCGCGGACCCGGAGGCGGTCGCCGACGAACTCGCGGTTGGTCCTCGTCGCCCGGGTGAAGAACCGGGCCTCGGCCAGGGCCTCGGACCCCTCGATCAGCGGGAGCGCCGCGAGGTCGATCTCGACGGTCCGCCCCGACCCCTCGGCCAGCTCCAGGGCGTGCCCGGCCAGGCCGAAGCCGGTGACGTCGGTCATGGCGCCGGCCCCGCCGGCCGCGGCGAGGGCGTCGCGGCCCGCGGCGTTGAGCTGCGTCATCCCGGCGACCGCCCGGTCGAGGACGGCGGCCGGGCACCGCCCCTTCTTGCTCGCGGTGGTCACGAAGCCGGTCCCGAGCGGCTTGGTCAGGACGAGGACGTCGCCCACCCGGGCCGAGGCGTTGGTCAGGATCGCGGCCGGGTCGACGAGCCCGGTCACGCTCAGGCCGTACTTGATCTCGGCGTCGCGGACCGAGTGCCCGCCGAGGATCACCGCGCCGGCCATCGCGACCTGATCCGACCCGCCCCGGAGGATCTCGCCGAGGATCGAGAGCGGCAGCTCGTCGTCGGGGAAGCCGACGATGTTCAGGGCGGTGACCGGGCGGGCGTTCATGGCGTAGATGTCGGAGAGGGCGTTGGTCGCGGCGATCCGGCCGAACGTGTACGGATCGTCCACCAGCGGCGGGAAGAAGTCGAGCGTCTGGACCATCGCCAGCCCGGGGGCCACGAGGTAGACGCCGGCATCGTCCGACGTCTCCGTCCCGACGATCAAGTTCGGGTCGGTCCGGCGAGGCGGCAAGTCGCGCAGGACCTGCGCGAGCCCTCCGGGGGCGAGCTTGCCGGCTCACCCGGCGCAGTTGGCGTAGTCGGTCAGTCGCTTCCGCCGGCCGAAATTCACCTGGGCTCCCTTGCTCCCCTCGATCGCCGGCCCGCCCACCCGCCCGGGGGAGCCGGGGTCGGCCGCCCGCGATCCCATCGTGTCCCGGCCGCTCGCCCGGGTCAAGCTCGGTCCCGCCGATCGTCCGGGGGCGGGGCGCCGAGGTCCCCCGTCGAGGCGGGCTTGGGCGGGATCGGCGGCTGCCAGCTCTGGCTCATCAGGTCGGCCCAGCGGTGCAGCTCGGGCACGCTCTGGAAGACCAGCTTCAGGCAGGCCGTGATCGGCATGGCCAGGATCAGGCCGAGCAGGCCCCAGAGGAAGCCCCAGAACAGGCAGGCGATCAGGATCACCGTGCCGTTGAGGTCGAGCGACCGGCCGAGGATGTAGGGCGTGACCACGTAGCCCTCGATCGTGACCACGGCGAGGTAGACCGAGGCCACGATCAGGGCGTCGCCGATCGACTCGAACTGGGCGAGCGTCACCAGCGCGGGCAACCCCCCGCCGAGGACCTGGCCGACATAAGGGACGAAGTTGGTCAGGGCGGCGAACAGCCCCAGGGCGAAGGGGAAGCGGACCTTGTACTGCCAGAGGAAGAACGCGATCACCGCCCCCATCCCCAAATTAATCAGGGTCCGGGCCAGGAGGAATGCGCGGATCTGGCGGGTGAGGTCGCGGAGGGTCCGCTCGGAGGCCGCGGCGTCGCCCGGCGTCGGCGCGAAGAAGCGGATCACCTTGGGGGTGAGCATCTCGCTCTCGGCCAGGAGGAACAGGACCAGGATCAGGATGATCATGCCCTGGGCGACCCAGCCGGAGAGGTCGGCCAGGCCGTAGCTGAGGCTCTGGTAGAGCAGCTCGCTGTTGCGGTCGCCGAGCTTGTCGATCGTCCCGGGCTCGGGGAGGATGAACCGGAGATACGGCCGGTCGCGGACGAGTTCCGCCGTGTGCCGGCTCGCCTGGCCGGCCAGGCTGGCGATGTCGTTGGGCAGGCTCGTCGTGGCCTGGACCAGGCTCTCGGCGGTCAGGCTGGCGACGTACAGCCCCATCACCACCGTCAGGAGGAACAGGACGGCCGCCGCCCCGGTCGAGCTCAGCGGCAGGACCCGGCGGAGCAAAGTTGTGGCGGGCGAGAGCATGCAGGCCAGGACCAGCGCCAGGGCGATCGGCACCAGGATCGCCCGGAGGAAGTACAGGCCCGCGATCGTGCCCAGGACGGCCAGGACCACGAGCGAGATCGACCGCTGATCGCCGCCATCGTTCCCCGCCCGCGTCGTCATTCCCGTTTCCCCCGGCCCCGAAGCCTTCCCATGATCCCCGGCGAATGGGCCGCACGCAAGGGCGCGGCCACGCCCGGGAGTTGTCGACGGGCGGGCGGGGGCGGTAGGATGGGGCCGGCACCCGACCCGGAGAACGCGCCCCATGCTCGCCACCGCCCTCGGGATGATCTTGATCCTCGGCCAGGACGCCACGGGGACGCACGGCCCCAAGAAGCCGGCGGCCCGCTGCGAGAGCTGCGGCGCGGGGGCGGCGGCCCTCGACGCCGAGGCCCGGACGCTCCGCGAAAGCCCGCGGTGGCGGGCCCGCGACCGGGCGGCCCGCGCCCTCCGCGAGGCCGACTGGAAGTGCCACCCCGACGCGGTCCTCGCCCTCTGCGACGCCCTGGCGAAGGACCGCGACCCGAGGGTCCGCGAGGAGGCGGCCGGGTCTCTCCGGCGGATGGCCCCGCGGGTCCCGGTCGTCCACGAGGCCCTGGAGCGGGCGACGACCTCCGACCCCGTCGGCGACGTCCGCAAGCAGGCCCGCAAGGCGATCGAGGCCCTCGGCAAGCGGTGCGTCGCCGACTGCCGGATCTGCGGCCCGCTGCCGACCGGCTCGGTCATCCACGGCCCGACGATCATCCCGCCCGGCTGGATGCCCTGGATCGCACCCGACCCGGCCCCGTCGTCGCCGGCCCCGGCGCGGGACGGCCCGTCACCGGGCGGGCTCCCGCCGGCCATCCCCGACGAGGCGAGCCCCCGCGGCGAGGCAACGCCGCCCCCGCCCGGAGGCCCTCGGCTCGGTGCCGGCGGATAAGTCGGATCAGCGTTGGAGCACGCCCCGGCCCAGGACGGCGGGGTCGCGGGCGATCTTCTCGGCGAAGACGGCGATGTAGCGGACCGCCGGGCGGGCGAGGGCGAAGACCTCGGTGGCCGCCGCGGCCATCTTGTTGAGGTTGTCGAAGAGCTCGGGGCTGGTGACGAGGCGCTGGAGGCTGCCGTTGGGGTTGAGCCGCCCCTTGCCGTCGGTGAGGCCGGCGGTGAGCAGGCCGAAGTCGCGGGCGATCCGGTTGATCCGGGCGACGGCCTGGCCGAGGTTGGTGACGGGCTCGACCTTCGACGACGGGCCGCCGAGGTCGGCGAAGATGGGCCGGAGTTCGGTGAGGCCGGCGTCGAGCTTGGCGGTCACTGAGGCGAGGCGGTCGGCCGCGGTCCGGACGTTGGTGGCGGTCTGGGGGTCGAAGGCGGAGTTGAGCTTGTCGGTGGCCTGGCGGAGGTTGGTGATCGCGGGCCGGAGGTCGGCCTCGTTCTCGGCGATCACGCGGTTGATCCCCTTGGCGGCGGCCGAGATGTCCTTGCCCGTCTCGTCGAGGGTGTCGATGAACACGTCGATCTTCTCGGCCTTCTTGGCGACCCGGGCGAAGCCGTTGGCGGCGGTCTCGATGGCGTTGAGCGTCCCGCCCACCTTCTCGAACGCGGCGGTGGCGGCGGCGAGGGCCTTGGAGGGGTCGGGCGTCACGTCGCCGGCGATCTCGGGGGCGGCGGCGGCCGTCGCGCCGAACTGGAGGACATCGGTGCCGGTCCCGGGGACCATGTCGATGGAGACGTCGCCGATCAGGCCCCGCGAGATCCGGGCCACGGTGCCCTTGCGGATCTTGTACTTGCGCTCGAGCGAGAGGATCACGATCACGCCGTCGGGCTGGTTGGGCCGCTCATCGAAGTCGATCGAGAGGACCTCGCCGATCCGGATCCCGCTCTTGCGGACGGAGATCCCCTCGGCCACCCCCGGCGCCTCGGAGTAGCGGACCTTGACGAAGGCGTGGTCGCGGAAGAGGCTCGGCGACTCGCCGAACCAGACGATCAGCATCGTCAGGACCAGGCCGGCCACGATGACGAACATGCCGATCCGAAATTGCATGACTCGCTCGTTCATCGCCGGCCTCGTCGGGATGGCGCGGGCCCCGGTCGGCGGCCCGCTGGTTCGATGGGTCCTGGGGTGGGCGGCCGGGCCGGAGCCGGCGGGTCGATCGGGGCGCGAATGGCGGGCCGGGGCGTCATCACTCGCGGCCCTGGCTGAGCTCGCGGAGCCGCTCGCCGGCCTCGCCGCGGACGAACTGGCGGACCCGGCTGTCGGGGTGGTCCTCCAGCCCTTCGGGCGGGCCGTCGTAGATGACCTGGGGCTCGTCGGGGCGGAGCCGGGCGATCGGGTAGAGCATGACTACGCGGTCGGCCACCTTGGCGACCGTCTTCATCTCGTGCGTGACGACCACGCCGGTCGCCTTCTTGGTGCGCTGGGTCTGGAGGATCAGCTCGTTGATGACGTCGGTCATGATCGGGTCGAGCCCGGTGGTCGGCTCGTCGTAGAGCATGACCTCGGGGTCGAGGGCGAGGGCCCGGGCCAGGCCGACCCGCTTCCGCTGGCCGCCGGAGAGCTCGGCCGGCTTCTTGCCCTCCAGGCCCGGCGGCAGGCCGACCTCCTGGAGCCGCTCCGCGACGATCCGTTCGAGCGTCTCGCGGTCGAAGAGGTCGTGCTCGCGGGGGCCGAAGGCGACGTTGTCGAAGATCGTCAGGCTGTCGAAGAGGGCGGCCATCTGGAACAGGAAGCCGAAGCGGAGCCGGACCTTGACCATCTCCGCCTCGTCGAGTTTGGCGAGGTCGCGGCCGTCGAACCGGACCGAGCCGACGGTCGGCCGGAGCAGCCCGATCATGAGCTTGAGCATCACCGTCTTGCCGCAGCCGCTCTCGCCGATGATGCAGACGGTCTGCGCCCGGTCGATCCGGAGGTCGATGTCGCGGAGGATCGTCTGCTGGCGGAACCGCATGGTCACGCCCTCCAGCTCGACGATCGGGCCGCCCTTGGTGGGGTCGCTCACAGGAGGCCCGCCGTGTCGGGCCAGATGGCGTAATAGGCGGCGTTCCAGACGATCCCGATCACGAAGTCGGTGAAGAGGATGGCGATGAACGAGAAGACGAACGCCTCGGTCGCGGCCTTGCCCACGCCCTCGGCCCCCGCCTTGGAGTGGAACCCCCGGTGGCAACTGATCAGGGCGATCGCCGACCCGAAGAAATAACTCTTGAACACCCCGGCCAGCAGGTCGAGCCCGCCGACGTACTGCCGCGAGTGGTACCAGTAGTAGAACGAGTCGACCTTGAGCAACTGCGTGCTGACCACCGCGCCGCCGATCACCCCCATGAAGTCGGCCATCAGCGTCAGGAGCGGGATCAGGAGGACGCAGGCGAGGAAGCGGGGCACGACCAGGTAATTGATCGGGTTGGTCCCGAGCGCCGAGAGGGCGTCGATCTGCTCGGTCACCCTCATGGTCCCGAGTTCGGCGGCCATCGACGACCCGACCCGGCCGGCGAGCATGGTGGCCGCCAGGACCGGGCCCAGCTCCTTGACCAGCGAGATGTTGATGACCGAGCCCAGCCGCGAGGCCATGCCCATCGCGTTGAACTGGCTGTGGGCCTGGACGGCGAGGACCATGCCGATGAACGTGCCCGTGATGGCGACCACCGGCACGCTCTGGACGCCGATGGCGTAGAAGTTCGGCACCAGGACCGACCACCTCGGCCGGCGTCGGGCCATCCACGAGAACGTCAGCCCCGAGAACTCGGCCAGGCTGCCGATCTCGGCGACGGCGCCGAGGATCTGCTCGCCCAGGCGATGGACCGGCGTCAGGCCCGAGGCGGCTCCGGGCGTGTCGGGAGCGGCGGCGGGGGCGGGCGAGGCGGCGACGGCCATCCGGCAAAGCTCCTTCCGGGCCCCCGGGCGGGATCGGCGCCCGATCGTCGGCGGACGACGACCGACCGGGCAAGATGGGGGCCGATACCCGTCCTTGGGGATCGACGTTATTTTTGCGATCCTCCAGGAAAAGGCAACCCCGATCGGGAGAAGCGATCGCGCGGTCAGGCCCGGCCGGCCTCGGCCGCCGGCCCGTCCTGGTCGGGGGGGGCGACCTCGAAGGACCCCATCCGGCGGAACTTGTCGTAGCGGCGCTGGAGGAGGTCGGCCCGGGGCAGGTCGGCCAGCTCGCGGAGGGAGCGGATCAGGAACGACTTGACGGCCGAGGCCGCGCCCCGGTGGTCGCGGTGGGCCCCGCCCAGCGGCTCGGGGACGACCTCGTCGATGATCCCGAACCGGAGCAGGTCGCGGCCGGTGAACTTGAGCGCCTCGGCCGCCCTCGGGGCGTGCTCGGCCCCCTTCCAGAGGATCGTGGCGCAGCCCTCGGGGCTGATCACCGAGTAGTACGAGTGCTCGAGCATGGCGATCCGGTCGCCCAGGCCGATCCCCAGGGCCCCGCCGGAGCCCCCCTCGCCGATCACGAGGCAGACGATCGGCGTGTCGATCCGGCTCATCGCCATGAGGGCCTCGGCGATCGCCAGCGCCTGGCCCCGCTCCTCGGCGGCGATCCCGGGGTAGGCGCCCGGGGTGTCGATGAAGGCGACGATCGGCAGGCCGAACTTGGCGGCCATCTTCATCTTGAGGATCGCCTTGCGATACCCCTCGGGGTGGGCGCAGCCGAAGTTGCAGGCGGTCCGCTCGGCCAGGGTCCGCCCCTTCTGGTGGCCGATGAACATCACCTTCTCGTCGCCCAGATGGGCGAAGCCGGTGACGATGGCGCCGTCGTCGCCGATGGCCCGGTCGCCGTGGAGCTCGACGAAGCGGTCGAAGACCAGTTCGAGGTAGTCGCGCGACTGCGGCCGGTTCTGATGCCGGGAGACGCGGACGGTCTGCCACGGGTCGAGGTTGGCGAAGATGGTCCGCTTGAGGTTGGCCAGCTCCTTGCGCATCCGGCGGATCGAGTCGGACGAGTTGCCGGCGGCCTCGGTCCCGGCCTTCTGGCCGGAGTAGGTCGACTCCATCTCGGAGAGGCGGGCCTCGAGCTCGTAGATCGGGGCTTCGAAAGGCAGTCGGTATTCTTTGAGGCTCGACATGGGGCCACCGGGTCCTTGGCTCGTCGTCGTCGTCGTCTGCCTCGGCCCTGGCCGGGGGCGGAGGGGCGGCCTCGGCCTCGATCGCCCGATCCTAGGCGAAGTCGCGGCTCGACTGGGGGGCGGGGTCGCCCTGGAAGATCCGGATCTTGGAGAACCGCGAGAGGAACTGGTGGAGGTCCTGCGGCCGGTCGGCGGGCTTCTTGCGGATCATCTCCATCATCAGGTCGGCGTACTCCTTGGTCACTTCCTTGTTGAAGGCCGTCGGCGAGACCGGGGCCTCGCGGATGTGCTTGTTCAACAATTCGTTCTCGGAGTTCGCGCGGAACGGCTGGCGGCCGCACGCCAATTCATAGCAGGTGATCCCGAAGCTGTAAATATCGGCCGTCGGCGCGGGGGACTCGCAGCGGATCTGCTCGGGCGACATGTAGCTCTTGGTCCCCTGGCGGGGGACCTTCAGGCCCAGGAGCTTGCCGAGCCCCGAGACCGGCCGCCGGGTCAGCGTGTAGTCGATCACGCGGACCTCGCCGGTCTTGTTGCACATGATGTTCTCGGGCTTCACATCGCGGTGAATCCAGCCCTTGTCGTGCATGTAGGCCAGGCCCGCCGCCGCCTGGCTGATGATCCGGTGCAGGCTGGTCCGGACCACCGGGAAGTCCTTGGGTCGGTGCAGGCCGAGCCGGAGCTGGAACCCCTGGAAGTAGTCCATCACGAAGTAGGGCTGGTCGCGGTCCTTGACGTAATGGTGGACCTTGATCAGGTTCGGATGGTGGAACTGGAGCCCGAGCTTGGCCTCGAACTCGAAGGCCCGGCGCTCGGCGGGGTCGTCCGCGCGCGAGGTGAGCAGCTGCTTGACGGCGAACCGTCGGTTGCTCGCCTCGTGGAGCACCTCCATGACGATCGAGGTGGCGCCGGGGTAGATCGTCCGGATATACTTGTAGTCGCCTATCCGTTCCTCGCCTGTCGTGTTCGTGGCCACGGCTCGGACTCCCGATTGCGCTGCGATGCGGATGGACGATCGTGCCGGGCCGGGCCGCGTGTCGGGTCGATCGGCGAGCCGGGGACGCCGGACGGATGGGGCGGCGTCGGGCCCGGGAAGGCGAGTCGGTGGCCGAAGGACGAGGATTCCAACGTACCAAAAGCCAAAGTCGCCCGCAACTTGGGTTAAGTCTCCGACGCTGGCCGGGGTCGGGGCCGCGCCGATTCTCCCCGCCGCGAGATCCGGGGGGCCGCGAACCAATTACGACCGGGATGCGTCCGCGTGACGAGGGCGTGGCCCGGATGACGTCCCCGCCCGGGTCGGCGGGCCGATCGGCCCTCGACGATCGCCGGCCAGTCGTTATACTCAAGCCAGGGCATCGGCGAGACATGTCTTGCGTGCCCGACCTCGTTCGGCGACCGGGTTCCCTGGGAGGCGGATCGGCCATGGCGAGTTCGTTGCGTGAGGAGCTGGCGTCGCTGAAGATCGACCGCCGCGGGGCCGGGCCAAGCCCGCCCCGGCGCCGACCGGGGGGGCGTCGCGGCCTCGACGGCGGTGGCGCAGGGCTCGGGCTCCTCTCCCTCCTGCTCTGGACGATCCCGCTCGCGCTGGTCGGGACCGGCGGGTACTTCGCCTACAAGCAGTACCAGCAGATCCGCTCGAAGCCCGAGGTGAGCGTGGGCGTGGTCCAGTCGATGACCTCGGGCGAGGCCGAGAAGCTGCTCAGCGCCAAGGGCTACCTCAAGTCGCGCAACCAGGCCATGATCGGCGCCAAGGTCCCGGGCCGGGTCCAGTCGCTGGGCGCCGAGGAGGGGTCCAAGGTCAAGAAGGGGCAGGTCCTCGCGGTCCTGGAGCACAACGACCTCGACGCGCTCCTCGAATCGCGGAAGGCGATGACGCTCCGGGCCGGCGCCGACGTCGAGGAGGCCAAGGCCGACCTCGAATACAAGCGGTCCAAGTCCGAGCGGAACAGGCGGCTCCAGTCGAAGAGCGTGTCGGTCTCGGCCGAGGAGACGCAGCAGGCCCTCTCCTCGGTCGACATGGCCGCCGCCCACGTCGGGTCGCTGGAGGCCGCCTACAAGCTCCAGCAGTCGCAGGTCCGCGAGGTCGAGGAGTCGCTCCGGAACATGAGCATCTTCGCCCCGTTCGACGGCACCGTGGTCGAGAAGCCAGCCGAGGTCGGCGAGATGATCACCGGCGGCGGGATGGGCTCGGGGCTCTCGATCGGCCGGTCCTCGGTCCTGACCCTGGCCAACCTCGAGCTCATGGACGTCGAGACCGACATCGCCGAGAACCTGCTCTCGCGGATCGCCATCGGCCAGCCGGCCGAGGTGTCCGTCAGCGCCGTGCCGAGCAAGCACTACCGCGGCCGGCTCCGCCAGATCATCCCGATCAGCGACCGGGCCCGCGGGACGGTCAAGGTCAAGGTCGAGATCCTCGACCCCGACGAGCACCTCTTCCCCGAGCTGGTGGCGACCGTCCACTTCCTGCCCGACAAGACGCACCAGGGCCTCGACGTGGGCAAGGCCCACCTGTTCCTGCCCAAGGCGGCCCTGTTCGAAGAGGCGGGCCACCAGAATGTCTGGAAGGTGGACGCGAAGAACGCATTGAAGAAGGCCCGCGTCGAGGTGGTGGTCTCCAACGACGACCTCGCCCGGGTCGAGTCCGGCCTGGCCGCCGGCGACTCCGTCGTCCTCGCCCCGGCCAAGACGCTCCGCGACGGCGAGGTGGTCAAGCTGGCCGACTGACCGAGGGGAGACCCGGGCGGCCTCCTCCCTCCACCCCGCCCGGCCTCCGTCGTCGCGGGCCCCCGCACCAGCCCTGAACTCCCCACTGAGGAATCCAGAATGATCGAAGATCAGGCCCATTCGATCGTCCTGCGGGGCGTGAGCAAGGAGTATCGTCGCGACGAGTTCCGGATCCCGGTGCTCGAAGGGCTCGACCTCACGGTCGAGGAGGGGGAGTTCCTCGCCCTGATGGGCCCCTCGGGGTCGGGCAAGACGACCCTGCTCAACCTGATCGCCGGCCTCGATCGCGCCTCGGCCGGCTCGGTGGTCGTCCACGACCACGAGCTGACCGAGCTCTCCGACGGCGCCCTGACCCGGTGGCGGGCCAGCAACGTCGGCTTCGTCTTCCAGATGTACAACCTGATCCCGGTCATGACCGCCTTCGAGAACGTCGAACTGCCGCTGCTGCTGACCCACCTCTCACGCAAGCAGAGGAAGCAGAGCGCGATGACGGCGCTGCGGATCGTGGCGCTGGAAGGCCGCGAGGACCACTACCCCCGGCAGCTCTCCGGCGGCCAGGAGCAGCGCGTCTCGATCGCCCGGGCGATCGTCACCGACCCCTACCTGATCGTGGCCGACGAGCCGACGGGCGACCTCGACCGCAAGAGCGCCGACGAGATCCTCGACCTGCTCGGCTCGCTCAACCGCGAGTTCCAGAAGACCATCGTCATGGTCACGCACGACCCCCAGGCCGCCAAGCGGGCCTCGCGAATCCTCCACCTGGACAAGGGGAAGCTGGTCGGCGACATCGTCCAGGCACGGATCGGGGCCGCCTCATGAAATTCCTCAGCCTGGTCTTCCGGAACGCCCGCCGCAACCCGATCCGCTCGACCCTGACGATCGGGTCGCTGACGATCAGCCTGTTCCTCTCGATGATCCTGATCTCGCTGGCCACCGTCGGCGGCGAGGTCGCGCGGTCGGCCCGGGGCAAGAACCGGATCATCGTCATGAGCTCGCAGGGGTTCGCCCAGCCGGTCCCCTACGCCCGCGTGGCGGAGGTCGCCGCGCTGCCGGGCGTCGACGCGGCGACGCCGTTCTCCTGGTACGGCGGCAAGTACAACGAGGAGGTCATGCCGTTCGCCCAGTTCGGCGTCGACCCCGAGAAGTTCTTCCGGATCTACGACGAGCTGTCGATCCCCGCCGCCGAGCTGAAGGCCTGGCAGGCCGACCGGGCGGGGTGCGTGATCGGCCGGAAGCTCGCCAACGACCGCAAGATCAAGGTCGGCGACCTGCTCCCGCTCAAGGACGGCGTCTACCCCTTCAACCTCAGCCTGACCGTCCGGGGGATCTACGACGGCCCTCCCAACCGCGACCTCCGCGCCTGCTACTTCGACTGGGCCTACCTCGACGAGGGGTTGAAGAACACCGGCGGCGCCGGGGCGGGCAACGCCGGGACGATCTTCGTCCGCTGCAAGGACCAGGACCGGATGAAGGCCCTGAGCGCCCGGATCGACGAGAATTACAGCAGCAGCGACACCCAGACCCGGACCCAGACCGAGGAGGCGTTCAGCAACATGTTCGCCGAGATGGCGGGCGACTTCCGCTGGATCATCGTCGCCATCGGCCTGGCCGTCGGCGTCTCGCTGCTCTGCGTGGCCGCCAACGCGATGGCGATGGCCCTCCGCGAGCGGACCACCGAGGTCGCCGTGCTCAAGGCGATCGGCTTCGGCAAGCCGCTGGTGATCTCGCTGATCCTGGCCGAGTCGCTCCTCATCGCCGGGATCGGCGGCGTGCTCGGGGCGATCGGCTGCAAGCTGTTCTGCGACGTCGTCGACATCTCCCGGTTCACCGCCGGGATGATGCCCTTCTTCTACGTGCCCTGGTCGACCGCCATCGGCGGCCTGGTCGTCGCCCTCGGCATCGGCGTCTTCAGCGGGCTGTTCCCGGCCGTCAGGGCCGCGCAGATCTCGGTCGTCAACGGCCTGAGAAAGGTGGTCTGAGCCGCCCATGGTCCCGATCAAATACAACGTCCGGAACCTCCGGGCCCGCTGGGTCAACACCCTCATGACCGTCCTGGGCACGGGGATGATCGTCTGGTCGTCCTGCGCCCTCTTCAGCCTGGTCGAGGGGTTGCAGCAGAGCCTGAAGCTCTCGGGCGACCCGCTCGACCTGATCGTCCTCCGCAAGGGCTCGACCTCGGAGACGAGCAGCGGCTTCGAGGTGGACAAGGCCGACAAGATCGCCAACCTCGGCGGGGTCGCTCGCGACGGCTCGGGCAGGCCCCTCGCCGCGGGCGAACTCGTCCACATCCCGCTCGTCGAGCGGAGCGGGGGCGGCCGGGCCAACCTGATCGTCCGCGGCGTCGAGCCGGTCTCGCGCGCGCTCCGGCCCGACTTCGCGATCGTCCAGGGGCGCGACTTCGAGCCGGGCAAGGGGGAGGCGATCGTCAGCAAGACCATCGCCCGGCGGTTCAAGGGGGCCGGCCTCGGCGAGACGCTCCAGCTCGGCAAGAAGGAGTCGTACCGGGTCGTCGGCCTCTTCACCGCAGGCGGGAGCGCCGCGGAGAGCGAGGTCTGGGTCGACGCCAAGGACCTCCGCCAGAGCACCCGGCGCGAGGGCTATGTGTCCTCGGCGCAGCTCCGCGCCGCGTCGCGAGCCGACTTCGACCGGATTCGGGCGACGATCCAGGGGGACTCGCAGTTCAAGCTCGCCGCGATCCCCGAGCCCGAATTCTACGCCGAGCAGTCGCGCACCGCGCTGTTCTACAAGGCCGCGGGCGTGGTGATCGCCGTGTTCCTCAGCATCGGCGCCATGTTCGCGGCGGCCAACACCATGTTCGCCGCCGTCAGCTCGCGGACCCGCGAGATCGGCACGATGCGAGCCCTGGGCTTCTCGCGGACGGCCATCCTCGTCTCGTTCCTCGGCGAGTCGGTCCTGCTCTGCTCGCTCGGGGGGATCGTCGGCCTCCTGGCGACGCTCCCGCTCTCGCTCCTGACCTTCGGGACGAACAACCTCGACACCTTCGCCGAGGTCAGCGTCCACTTCCGCTTCGGCCCGCTCGTGCTCGGCGTGGCCCTGGCGATGACCCTGGCGATGGGCCTCTTCGGCGGCCTCTTCCCCGCCTTGCGGGCCGTCCGGATGGACGTCATCACGTCCTTGCGCGAGCTTTGATCGAGTCCGCCCGGACCGCCGCCTCGCCCGCCCCCGGATCGAGACAGCCTCCGCCATCGGCGGGGGCTTTTTCGTCCCCCGAGCCCGCTTCCGACGGGGGACGTGGGCCAAGACCACCCCGAAACCGGCGACCGTCACGCTCCCGGAGGATGCGTCGACGGATTCTGGCGACTCCGGGGAGACCCCCCACCCCGGCCCTCCCCCGCAAGTGGGAAAATCTGGCTCCCCCCTCGTGGGGGAGGGCCGGGGTGGGGGTTGGCCAACGATCGCGCCGGGCCGAGCGACCCGGGAAATACCGGGATTCGTCGACGCATCCGGCCCGGATCGATCCCCCCAAAAATCCGCCGGCCCGACTCAAGTTGGCGGCGGGGAATCCCGATAACTGACCTGGTACTGCATGCCCACTCCTAGTAAAAGGGGCCCACCGCGGTGATCGCGATCCCCTCCGTTCGCGGAACCGGGCCGACCGGATGGTCGGGCCCGCCCAGGGACAGGGACGTCGCCGATTACGCGATACCGAAGGCGGCCCGGGAGTCCGGCGAGCCCCGAACTTGGGGCGTCGCGCCGAAGCTCCCCGAACCGCCCTTCGGGACCAAGTCCGTCATGATGACGGGCCGAGGGCCCCACGACGCGAGGCCCGCCCAAGGAAGGGCCGGGGTCATCTCCCGGCATGCCGCGCACCATCCGTCCCCATCAACTCCTTCTTTGACGCGAGCGTCCGCACGGTCGGACCACGCCCGCCCACGGATCGTCGTCCCGGCCTCGCGGCCGGCCGCGTCCCCGGGGCGATCGAGGTCCCCGCGTCGGCAGGCCCGGACCACGATGGGGACCCCACCCCGGGCCCATCGCGACCGACGCGAAGGCGCACCCCGGTACGGGTCGCGTCCCGGGTCGTCCTGCGGGAAAGGAGTCCGAGCGGCATGACCATCGCCTCATTGTTCGTCGCCCTGATCGTCACGTCGGCCGCCGACACCCCCGGCGAGCCCGTCCTGCTCGACTTCCAGGCCACCTGGTGCGGCCCGTGCCGGACCATGCGCCCGGAGGTCGACAAGCTGGTCCGCAAGGGCTATCCCGTCCGGGCGATCGACATCGACCAATCCCCCGATCTCGCCGAGCGCTACGGCGTCAAGGCCGTGCCCACCTTCATCGTGGTCGACGCCCGGGGTCGCGCCCTCGCCAAGACCTCCGGCGCGATGGGCGCCGTCCAGCTCGCCGCCTTCTACAACGAGACCAAGGCCAAGCTCGCGGCCCCCGACCCGCTGGCCGTCGACGAGGTCGACAGCCCCTCGGGGCCCGACGAGGCCCGGCTCGAGCCCGCCGATGCCGAGTCGTCCGCCCAGCCCGCGCTGGTGAACCCCAAGCCCTGGGAGACCGTGGTCCGGATCAAGATGCACCTCTCCGACACGGAGTGGGGCTTCGGCTCGGGCACGATCATCCACAGCACGCCCGACGAGTCGATCATCCTCACCTGCGCCCACATCTTCCGGATCAAGGGGGCCAAGCAGCCCCAGCCGAAGGACTTCCGGGTGCCGATCACGGTCGACCTCTTCGACGGCCAGTTCGCCACCCGCCAGCCGGCCATGATCCGCTGCTCGGAGAAGGACTTGGTGGGCCAAGCGATCGATTACGACTTCACCAACGACGTCGGGCTGATCCGAATCCGGCCCGGCCGCCGCCTGGCCGCCTCGCGGGTGGTCCCGCCGTACTGGCAGCCCAAGCGTGGGATGAAGATGTACGCCGTGGGCTGCTCGCACGGCAACGACGCCACCGCCTGGGACACGACGATCCTCGACCCGCGCGTCGGGATGAGCAACACCGGGACCAAGCAGTCGTTCGCCGCCATGAAGTGCGCCCACCAGCCCAAGGAAGGCCGGTCCGGCGGCGGGCTCTACACGACCGACGGCTACGTGGCCGGCGTGTGCGACTTCGCCGACCCCAACGAGCACGTCGGCCTCTACGCCGTGCCCGAGGCGATCCACCGGATGCTCGACCGGAACACCCTGATGGCCCTGTATCAGCCGGCCAACGACCGGCCGGGCACCCTGCTCGCCGGGTCCATCCCCTCGCGGCCTCGGCCGTCATCGGGCACGAAGTATCGCGGCCAGTCCCCCTCCGAGAAGGAGCCGGCGACCGGCCGGATCGCCTCCGCCAACCCTGGCGACATCACGATCCCGCCGCCGAACTTCCTCGGGATCGCCACCCCGAGGCCCGCCGCCGGCGAATCGTCGCGGCCCGCCAGGCCGCAGTGGCAGGGCTCGCAAGGCCCGACCGCGCTCGCCAAGGCCGATCGACCCGCCCGTCGGCTCGACGACGAGGGGGACGCCGCCGCGATCGACCCCGGGGCCTCCGGCGACTCGACCGTCTCCACCGACCTCAGCATGACGCCGCCCGACGAGGGCCGGGCCTTCGACAAGCTGGAGAATCGGGCGTCGGAACGCCCCACCCTGTCGCCCCCGGTCCGGCCCGCCGCGTCGTCGGGCAAGTGGCGGCCCGTCCGCCCGACCCCGGCCGGTTCGGGCCCGTCGCCCCGCTGATTGATCGCGCGGGCGACGGCTCGAAATCCCGACGGGCTCAGCCGAGCAGTGCCCGCAACTTCTTGATGGCCCGGGGCACGCCCACGGCCGGGTCTTCCTTGGCCTCGTACTCCAGGACGACGTAGCCGGAATACTTGGCGTCGCGGAGGAGGCCGACGACCCGCGAGAGGTCGGCCTCCTCCTTCTCCTTGGCCCCCTTGCGGCTGATCTCGGTCTTGACCTGGACGTTGACCGCGTAGGGGGCGAGCTTGGCGAGGTCGGCGTAGGGGTCCTCGCCCTTGAAGTTGCCGGTGTCGAGGTTGACGCCGAAGTTGGGCGAGTCGACGGCGTGGACCAGCTTGAGCAACTGCTCGGGGCTGGCCGTGATCCCGCCGTGGTTCTCCAGGGCCAGGGTCACGCCCTTCTCGATCGCGTAGGGCAGCGACGCCTTGATCCCCTCGATCGCGCGGTCGACCGCGGCCGACTCGTTGTCTCCCTTGGGGACCGTGCCGGCGAAGATCCGGATCACCGGCGCGTCGAGTTCCGCCGCCCGGTCGATCCAGGTCCGGACCAGGGCCATCTCCTTGTCGCGGGCCGGGCCGGGGGCGACGCAGAAGTTGTTGCCGACCGAGGTCCCCGAGATGTCGAGCCCGAGCGCGAACGCCCGCTGCTTGAGCCGGTGGAGATACTCGGGCGTGACGTCGGCGGGGAAGTAATAGGACGTCAGCTCGGTGGCGTCGAGCGACAGGTCGGCGCAGAGCTCGACGAAGTCGAACAGGTCCATCGTCGGCTTGCGGCCCTTGGGCAGGAGCGAGTCGCGGAACGAGTAGGCCGCCAGACTGAGCTTGAGGTGGCTGGGCCGCGTCCGGGTGACCGGGCCGATCGCCGAGGCGGGTCGTGCCAGTGCCGAAGGGACGGCGAAGGCCGCGAGCGCGGCCGAGGCCAGGAAATCGCGTCGGGTGGTCGATCTCATCGGGTCGTTCCTGGTGCGGCGCGGCTGGTTTGCGGGCGACAGACCTGAATCCTACTTCCCCGGGCCCGAGAAAGCCACAACGCGCCGGCCCGCCTGTTCGTGGCCGCAACCGGCCTGGGTGACATCAACGGGCCTGGGGAATTGTGGGCGGGGCCGCGGGATACTGCCGATCCAGCGTGGCCTGGAAAGGCTTCACCGCCTCGAGGTGCTTGTCCCGGTATCTGGTAAACAGGAGGTCGGCGCCCTCGCGTACGGCCCTGTTGCGTCGTTCGTGGATCTCGGCGATCTCGATCGGAATGAACGTGTCGAAGACGAGACCGAACTTCTTGTGGAAGTCGGGGTGGAACGCGGGGCCGCCCGGTGAGCGGGCGGCCACCTCGGAGATCAGGGGATCGATCGATTCCCGGAGCGATCGGCCGGCCTTGGCCTCCCAGCGTTTGATCGTCTCGCGGAAGTGCGCCTGCTCTTCCGCCGGCTTGTCGAGGGAAGGCAAAACCCGGGGCGGCGGGCCCTTCGAACGTCCCGCGAGGTGCGACTCGACCTGATCGATTTTGGCCAGCAAGTCCTCGTCGTAGTTGTATTGGACCGGCCGGTATCGGGCCTCGGCCGCGTTGATGACCTCGGTCAGTCCGCTGGAGAGGGCCGCCGAAGTCTCGGAGTCGGCCGGCGAAGCGGACGGGGCGTCGGCGCCTGGCCTGCTGGGGCCGTCGCCGCAACCCGAAGAGGTGGGGATGAGGCTCACCGCGAGGATGCCGAGGAAGGGGAGAATTGGGCGGCTCGTGGGCATGGGATTTCTCGGGGGTCGTCGGCACCGGGGGCCGGCCGCGTCCGGCCCCCGGTCCCTGTTCCGGGCCCATAATCCGACGCGATCAGAACGTGTCGGCGCTGACGATCTCGCCGCCCGCGCGGGTGCTCAGCCAGCGATAGACGTCGCGATTGATACTCTCCTTGATCCCGGCGACCCGGCCGTCGCAGAAGAGGAACTGGACGATCCCGGGGTGCTGGCTCCGAAATCCGAAGCCGACCCGCCAGTTGTTGCTGTCGGTCACGTCGGCCGGATTTGCGTTGTGGTTCGTGATCCGCTTGTAATTGATCGTCATCTGGGTTCCGGAGGTCGTGCCGTTGGGGTTACTCCAGGTGAACCAGTCGCACGACTCAGAGGCTATCCGGAAACGTATCTGTTGACTGGCTTCGACTTACGCCATATTCGAGATCGCCGATCCGAACGTTCTTCCCTCAGAAAAACGGGAAATTCATTCGCATCAGCAAATTCGAATGGAACATAACTCGTTACAAGGCAAGAGTTGCATTCCGGATAGCCTCTCATAGAGAGATTCGCCCGCGGCGAAGGTATTGCTCGTCCCGTCGAGGATGTCGCGGAACGTCGACGTGCCGCCGGACCGGCTCATGATCCCGGTGAACGTCCCGTTCTCGCCGAAACCGTTGGGGCGGGTGGTCGGTAGGCTGGTGAAGGGCAGGAAGGCCGCGTCGTCGTTGAAGTTGTCGCCGAAATTGCCGAGGTAGCATAGCTTGGGCCCGGAGTTGCCCGCGGCGCCGGCGCCGCTGTCGGCCCGCTTGATCGTCGATTGGGTGGGAGAGGGGTCGCTAGGGCACATCAAGGCCGCGATCGGGGTCAAGTAAGCCGTCGAGTTGACGACCCCGAAGTTCGGCAGCGAGAAGTTGACCGCGTTGTAGAGCGGAGCTTGTTCGAAGTATGGCAGCGTCATCGCCAGCCAACTGTGGCGATTGGCCCCATTGGGCTTGCCCGTGGTCGCATCGAGGGTCTGCCGCCAGAGGCTGGTCGGGAACGAGCCGGTCGAAGCATTGTAATTGTGCATGGCGATGCCCAACTGCTTCAGGTTGTTGGTGCACTGGGTGCGTCGCGCGGCCTCGCGTGCCGCCTGGACCGCCGGCAGGAGCAGCGCGATCAGCACGGCGATGATCGCGATCACAACCAAAAGCTCGATCAGCGTGAAACCGCGCGTGCGGCGGGTGACGACCGGACGGGTCATTGATGAGGGCAATCGCATTGAGAGACTCCGGATCGAGGAAGGAAGATGCTTCGAATCGGCGGACGCAGCCCGGCCATCCCCGAGGGCCGGGCAGTCGCCGACGTGGACCGCCCCGGATCGGGCCGGGCGGGGCTCGCGTGGAGGACTCGAAAGATCGGGCAACAGATGTCGAGGATGGGCTGCACGACGAGGGGCGGATGGGCGTCGATACCATTGCCCTCCGCTTATGCATCGGTTATATTCAATCTTCCGGCTACCGTTGTCAACGAAATGCTGAAAATTTCCCTCCTAATTCGGGGAGTGTGCGTTGTCCCGCGCGATCGAATCTTTACGTGCACCGATCCTGAGATTTCTCTTGCCGGCATTGACGGGATTGGCCCTCGCGGGATGGTCCCTGGCGGGATGGTTGGATGGTGGACCGGAACGCCACCTGGTGGAGGCGGGGAAACGGCTCGATCGGGGGGATCACGCGGGCATGGGGCCCTGGATGGCATTGCCCGAGGCGACCGCCGCGACGCGGGATCGGGCCTTGCTGCTCAGGGCCCGCAGCGCGCTCGATCGTGGGAGGCCATCCGAGGCCGTCGGGCCGCTAGACTGGATAAATCCGGACGGGCCGTCGGCGATCGATGCCGCCTTTTGGAAGGGTAGGACGCTTTTCGCCGCCGGCCAGGCCATGCGGGCGGTCGGGTGGTTCCGTATCGTCCTGGAACGTCGCCCCGAGCACATCGAGGCGTTGCGATGGCTCGCGGCCGCCGGGTACGAATCGGGAGATCGCCGGACGGCGCAGAAGTCGCTCGAGACCGTCACCCGGCTCCGGCCCGATGACTCGCGGGCCTGGCGGACCCTTGCGGTGCTCTACAAGGAGGACGCCGAGCCCGAACGGGCCCGCGTTGCCTACGAGGCAACTCTCGACCTCGACCCCGCTCAACCTCAAGTCCGCCTCGAGGCCGCCGAGGTCTTCGCCGACCTCGGTCAGCCCGTGGAGTCGGCCCGCCAGCTCGAGCTGATCCGGGGCATGGTGCCCGAGGCGGCCCGACTCGACCTCGTCGCTCGGACCCTCTACGATCGGGGCGACTCCCCGGGCCTCCGATCCCTCCTGCACCGCGCGGTGGCGGAACACCCGGACCACCCCGGCTTGCTCGCCCGGATGGCGCAGGTCAAGCAGTTCGACGGCGAACCCGCCGAGGCTCTGATCTGGCTCGATCGGGCGATCGCCGCCGACCCCTTCGGAGCCCCGGCGATCTACCAGAGGGCCTTCGTCCTAAAAAGGATGGGCCGGGAGGCGGAGTCGATTCAGGATTTGGCCCGTGCCGAGGCGTTGAAGGCCGACTTGGCCGAGATGTCCCGGCTCGACGGCGAGGCGTCGGGTCGTCCCGCGGACGCCGAGATCCGGTGCCGGGTCGCTCGGCTCTGCCGGCGCCTGGGCAAGTTCGATCTGGCCCTCTCCTGGTATCGAGCGGCGATCGCTTGCGATCCCGGCAATGCCGAGGCCCGTGCCGAGCTGGACAAGCCCGTCGGCGGCCGGGCCCAGGACGGCGGGCCCGATTAATCCTTGAGTTCCAGGTCGAACACGTTTTTGCCCACTACGACGGTTTGTCGCAAGGGCGACTTGGTCGAGTCGGAATACCTCGCCGGGATCGCGGACTTCGGCAGGATGTAAGCGATCGAGCCGTCGGCCTTCGGCTTGTTCAATTCGCGGATATCCTGCGACGGGACGCTCACCGTCACGACATGCTGGCCGAGGATCGCCCCGTCGCCGGTTTTGAAGGTGGTCAATGAGTAGGAGCCGTCGGACTCGATCGGCCCGAGCGCGTTCGTCCCCCCCGAGACGCCCGAGCTGTTCACCGGGGTGTACGTCACGAGGCCCTTGTCAATCTTCTTCCCCCGATATGTCACCGATCCCTGGACCTGGGCCATCTCGGGACGCACGACGCTACCGCCGCACCCAGGAAGCACGCCGCACGCGGCCGACGCCACGACCGCCAGGCACCAAGCTCTCCCTCGCATGATTGATCCCTTTTGTCTGGTCTTCGAGGGCGGCCGGGACGAAAATGATCGGCCTGAATTCAGCCCACGTCACTTCATCAAAACCCGAAAGACCCGTCAAGCATACTCTCGTACGGCGAGAGTCGGGACGAAAGACAGTGCCGCTGACCTTCGATCGATCGACGGGGACGCGAATAAGGCCCGTCAATGGGCCCCATCCGGGTAGAGTCGATCGGGACGGCCCTACGGACGATCAGCCTTCGAGTTCGGCGAGGAGGTCGTTGACCTCGCGGTCGAGCTGCGTCCGGCCGGCGGGGGCGGCCTTGGATCGCCGCCCGTCGGCGCGCGAGCCCGCGTCGGCGTAGACGTCCTCGTCGCGGGCGGAGGGGGCGTTGGGGTCGGACTGGGTCCGGGCGCGGAGGTAGAGCTTGATCGGCACGTCCTTGAACGGCAGCTTCTCGCGGAAGACGTTCAGGAGGTACCGCTGGTAGGTCGGGTCGAACAGCGACGGCGTGTTGACGAAGAGGACGATCGTCGGCGGCGCGGTGCCCACCTGGGTCGCATAGTAGATCCGCGGGTGGCGGTTGTTCTGGGAGGCGGGCGGGTGCATCTCGACCGCCTCGCGGACCACCCGGTTGAGCGTCCCGGTGCCGACCCGGAGGCTCGACTGCTTGAACATCGACTGCGAGAGGTTGAGCAGGGCCTTGACGTTCCGGCCGGTCGAGGCGGTGACGAAGGCCAGCGGCATGTACCCCATCCCGCGGAACGCATGCTGGACCATCACGGCGTACCGGCCCATCCCGTGCTCGGGGTTGCCGCTGTTGGCCATCAGGTCCCACTTGTTCACCGTGAAGATGCACGGCTTATATTGCTTGGCGATGTAATCCGCCATCTGCTTGTCGAGCCGGGAGATCCCCTGGATCGGGTCGAGGAACAGGAGCACGACGTCGGCCCGGCGGATCGACCGCTCGGCGCGGTGGAACGAGTAGAAGTCGAGGTTGTCGCGGATCTTGGCCTTCCGCTTCACGCCCGCGGTGTCGATCGCCACGAAGGGGAGGCCGTCGAGTTCGAACCGGACGTCGACCGAGTCGCGGGTCGTGCCCGGCCGCTCGGAGACGATCATCCGCTCGGCGTGGGCCAGCGTGTTGATGAAGGTCGACTTGCCCGTGTTGGGGCGGCCGACGACGGCCACCTTCATCACCTCGTCGGACGGCCGGGGGCTGTGCTCCTCGGGCAGTCGCTCGGCGATCATGCTCATCAGGAGCTTGCGGTTACGGTGCTGGTGGACCGAGACGTACACCGCCTTGCCGCGGCCGAGCTTGTAGAAGTCGCCGCCCCGGGCGTCGAAGTCGACCGTGTCAGCCTTGTTGACCACGAGCAACACCGGCGTCTTCTGGACGTAGCGGAGCCGCGAGGCCACCTCCTCGTCGAGCGGCATCACGCCGTCGCGGACGTCGACGACGAACAGGATCAGGTCGGCCTCGACGATCGCCGTCTCGATCTGACGGTCGACGTCCTCGGAGAGGTCGTCGCGGTCGACCATCCCGATCCCGCCGGTGTCCATCAGCTCGAAGAACTTGGGGTCGTCCTCGTCGCCCGCCTGGGCCAGGGTGCTGACCCGGTCCCGGGTGACGCCCGACATGTCGTCGACGATCGCGATCCGACGCCCCGCCAGCCAGTTGAACAGCGACGACTTGCCGACATTCGGCCGGCCGACGATCACGACTTTCGGAAGGGGCATGGCCGTCTCGCGTCCTTTCCCGATCCACCAGAGGAGGCGCGGCCTGATCTTCGCCGAGCAATAAAGGGGCGACGACCCGTCGGGGCGTGGCCCCGCCGGTTCGCCGTCAACCTTCATTATAAAGCAAACCCGCCCGCTGGCAATCCTCATAGGCGAAACGTGCGGGATTGACCGATCCCGAACGAGTCCGCCACGACCCGGCCCGGTCGCCGCCGGCAGCGACTCCGGGCCGGTCGAGGACCGGGCGACCGCGAGCCTTGAAATCCGGCCGGCGGGTCACTCCGCGGCGGCCTTGATCTCAATGTCCTTGAAGCGGACCTCGGTAATCTTACCGGTGTGGACTTGGAGGGCGATAATCCCCGACTTCTCGAACTTGGGGTCGGTCCGATCGGTGACCTTGGTGCCGTTGATGGCGATGGTGACGTGGTCACCCTTCGCGGTGATCACGAAGTCGTTCCAATCACCTTTGTGAATCAACGCCTCGGCCTTTTCCTTCGGGTAACTTTCGAGGGTGCCCCGGCGGTTCTCCTCGTAGAAGAGGCCCCAGTAGCCGTCGGCGACGTCGGCCTGGGGGCCGGAGACCCGGCCGTTGGGGGCCCGCTCGCTGCGGAACTGGATGCCGGAGTTGCCCGATTTGAACTTCACCTTGGCCTTGAGGGTGAAGTCGCCGTAAGGCTTCTCGGTGACGAGGAACTCGTTCTTCTTGAGCTTGCCGTCGGTCTTGCCGAGGATCACGCCGTCCTCGACGGAGAAGAGGGACTTGTCGTCGGGGGTGACCCAGCCGGTGAGGTCCTTGCCGTTGAAGAGCGGCTTGAAGCCCTCCTCGGCGGGGCCGGCGGCGATGGCGGCGGGGCCGAGGCCGACCGCCAGGGCCAGGCTGGCGGCGAGCGTGAAGGTGCGTCGGATCATGGATCGTCCTCCCTGGATGCGTCATGGGTTGGAATCCGGATCGCCGATTGTGCGCGAGGGGGCCGGGCCGGTCAATCGGCCTGTCGTCTGGCCAAACGGCGACGGGCTTGGTTAGAATCGGCCGGCCCGGGGCCCGGGCCGGCGACGGAGCCCGGCCACCCCGAGATCCCGACCAGAAAGCCCGCCCATGCCGTTTTCGGACGACCTCCGCCGGTACGGCCCCGACGCCACTCCCCGGGGCCCGGTCGGGCTCGACGAGGCGAACGCCTATTGCGCCCGGCTGACCGCGGGCCACTACGAGAATTTCAGCGTCGCCACCTGGCTCACCCCGCGCCTGCTCCGGCCCGCGTTCCGGAGCCTCTACGCCTTCTGCCGATGGTCCGACGACCTCGGCGACGAGGTGGGCGACCCCGCCCGCTCGCTCGAGCTGCTCGACTGGTGGAAGGGCGAACTCCGGGCGATGTACGGGGGCGAGGCCCGCCACCCCGTCATGGTCGCGCTGGCCGGGACCGTCGCCGAGTTCGCCATCCCCATCGGGCCGTTCGAGGCGCTGATCTCGGCCTTCGAGCAGGACCAGGTCGTCACCGATCACGCGACCTACGATCAGCTCCTCGACTATTGCTCGCGGTCGGCGAACCCCGTCGGGCACCTCGTGCTCCACCTGGCCCGAGCCTTCGACGACGACAACGCCCGGCTCTCCGACGCGACCTGCACCGGGCTCCAGCTCGCCAACTTCTGGCAGGACGTGGCCCGGGACCGGGCCCTCGGCCGGGTTTACCTCCCGCGCGAGGACCGCGAGGCGTTCGGCTGCCCCGACGCCGACCTCGACGCCCGCCGGCCCACCCCCGCCTTCGTCGACCTGCTCCGCTTCGAGGTCGGGCGGGCCCGCGGGCTGCTCCGCGACGGCCGCGAGCTGGTCGGCCGGATGCCCGCGGGGCTGGCGGTCGATGTCGACCTGTTCTCCCGGGGCGGGTCGGCGATCCTCGACCGGATCGAGGCGCGGGGGTTCGACGTGCTCTCGGCCCGGCCCGAGGTCGGCAAGCTCGCCAAGCTCGGCCTGCTCGCCCGCGCCCTGGTCGCACGGCCCGGTCGTCGCGAGGCCCCGAGGGCGGTCGCGGGGCGTGCCTCGTGAACGACCTCCGGGCGAGCTATGACTTCTGCGCGGGGATGTCGAGGCGCGAGGCCAAGAACTTCTATTACAGCTTCCTCGTCCTCCCCGCCGATCGCCGCCGGTCGATGTGCGCCCTCTATGCCTTCCTCCGCCGGACCGACGACCTGGCCGACGCCCCCGGGCCGGTCGAGGGGAGGGTCGAGGCCCTGGACGCCTGGCGGGCCAGCCTCGACGCCGCGCTCGCCGGCCGGGCCGAGCCCTGGCCCGGCTTCGCGGCCCTGGCCGACACCGTCGCCCGCCACGAGGTCCCCGCGCGGTATCTCCACGACGTCCTCGACGGGGTCGGCATGGACTTGCACCCCCGGCCGTTCGAGACGTTCGACGACCTCGCGCTGTATTGCTACCGCGTCGCGTCCGCCGTCGGGCTGAGTTGCCTGCACATCTGGGGCTATCGCTCCGACGGGGGCAAGGCCGAGGCGCTGGCCGAGGCCTGCGGCCTGGCCCTGCAATTGACCAACATCGTCCGCGACGTCCGCGAGGACGCCCTGATCGGCCGGGTCTACCTGCCTCAGGAGGACCTCCGCCGCTTCGGGGTCACGCCCCAGGAGCTGGCCGCGCCCCGGGCCACGGGGCGGGTCCACGCCCTCCTCGAATACGAGGGGGCCCGCGCGTTCGACTACTACGACCGCGCCGCGCCGCTGGTCGGGCTGGTCGCGCCGATCGGCCGGCCCGTCCTCCTGGCGATGGTCGGGATCTATCGGGCCCTGCTCGAAGAGATCGTCCGCCGCGACTACGACGTCCTCTCCGATCGCGTCACGCTCCCGGCCTGGCAGAAGCTGGCCATCACCGTCGGGTCGCTCCGGGGCCGGTTCGCCCGCCAGGCCCCGGTCGTTGCCGAGCCCCAACGGTGCGGAGGATGAGCCCGGCGTCGATCGCTCCGGCGCGGCCCCACGTCGCGATCGTGGGGGGGGGCCTCGCCGGCCTGGCCGCCGCCTCGGCCCTGGCGGATCGAGGGGTCCGGATCACCCTCCTGGAGAGCCGCCCCCGCCTCGGCGGCCGGGCCAGCTCGTTCCGCGACCCCGTCACCGGCCAGCTGGTTGATAATTGTCAGCACGTCAGCATGGCCTGCTGCACCAATCTGGCCGACTTCTGCCGTCGGGTCGGGGTCGACGGGCTCTTCCGCCGGGTCCCGGAGATCCGCTTCCTCAGCCCCGAGGGGAGGCTTTCGACCCTGGCGGCCGGGACACTGCCGGCCCCGATGCACCTGGCCGGCAGCTTCCTCCGGGCCAATTACCTGACCTGCACCGAGCGGCTCCGGGTCGCCTTCGGCCTGGCCTGCCTCCGGTCGGCTCGGGGCGACCGGCCGGGCGAGTCGTTCGAAGCCTGGCTGGTTCGACACGGCCAGACCGGGCGGACGATCGAGCGGTACTGGGCGACCGTGCTCGTCTCGGCGCTCAACGAGCGGCTCGACCGGATGGACGTCGGCCATGCCCGCAAGGTCTTCCTCGACGGCTTCCTCCGCCATCGCGACGGCTATCAGATGGAGGTCCCCCTCGCCCCACTCGGCGAGATCTACGGGACCCGCCTGGAGCGCCGGCTCGCGGGGCAGGGGGTCGAGGTCCGGCTCACGACGGGCGTCCGGTCGGTCGAGGTCGACCCCGACGGCCACCTGACCGGCCTCCGGCTCCGGTCGGGGGAGTCGATCGCGGCCGACTTCGTGGTCCTAGCCGTCCCCTTCGATCGCGTGTCGGGCTTCCTGCCGCCGCCGCTCCGCGACCGCCTGCCTGCGCTCGGCGGGCTCGGGGAGATCGAATCGTCGCCGATCACCGGGGTCCACCTCTGGTTCGATCGCCCGGTCTGCCCGTTCGACCACGTCGCCACGGTGGGCCGGCTGATCCACTGGGTGTTCAACCACACGGCGATCCAGGGGCGGACGCCGCGGGATGGCGAGGGTGCAGGCGAGGCCGGGCAATACCTCCAGGTCGTCATCAGCGCGAGCTACGACCTCCTGCCGCTCGACAAGAAGGCGATCCGCGACGCCGTGCTGGCCGACCTCGCCGCGATCTGGCCCGCCGCCCGCGAGGCGACCTTGACCCGATGGTGGGTCGTGACCGAACACGGCGCCACCTTCGCCGTCCGGCCGGGGATCGACGCCCTCCGCCCCCCCCAGCGGACGCCCGTCGACGGCCTCTTCCTGGCCGGCGACTGGACCGCGACCGGCTGGCCCGCGACGATGGAGGGAGCTGTCCGGAGCGGTTACCTCGCCGCCGAAGGGGTCCTGGAAGACCTCGGCCAGCCCGAAGACCTGATCGCCCCGGACCTGCCCGCCGGCCGACTCGCCCGCCGCCTCCTCGGCCCCGGACCGACGCGCGACCGATCCGGGCTCGTCGAGGAAAGCGCCGATCCCGTCCCGGTGCGACCGGCCGCCCTTTCGGCGAGCGCCCTCGAGGCACGTCCGCCGCTTGGTTGACCGGCCTGGCAGGATAATTTCAATCACTCACCGCCTTCATTCATCGGTCGATTTTATCGTTACCGATCTGAGGATCGTCATCCCCGGAAGGTTACTGAGAGTCTGTCCCATATGTAAGATTAGCCGGTCTTCCGGTAGTGGAACTCGGCATCCGTTTCGTCGGGCTGGAGTCGGTGGAGCATCAATTGGATCATGGCCAGCCTGACGAACGTCTCCGAAGAGAGCACGCTCTTCTCCCGGTCCTTGCTCAGACGCCGGCATCGCCCCAGCCAGGCGAACGTCCGCTCCACCGTCCAGCGGATCGGCAGCTTCACCCGGCCTTCCGCATCCTTCGGGCGTCGCACGATGGTGAGGCTCCACCCTGCATTCTTCTCCACCCACTCGTAGAGGGTGAAATTATGATACTTGGTGTCCGCGTACATCACCTTGACATGACTCATCGGCTGGCCTTCCAGCCGGGCGAACAACTCCGCCGCCCCCTTGGCGTCATCAACGTCGGCCGCCGTCACCAAGATTGCCAGCAGCAACCCCATGCCGTCCACGGCGATATGGCGTCTCCGCCCGTCCACGTTCCTGGCGTTGTCGCGGCCCCGCTGCTCGCCGCCGGAGGTGGTGTCGACCGACTGGCTGTCGACGCCGGCGGAGGTCCGGGGGTGGTAGGGCTTCTCCGCGGCGCGAACTTTGCGACGGAGCAGGTCGTGAATCGTCTCGAGGGTGCCGTTGTGCCGCCACTCGTCGAAGAAACGCCACACGGTGCTCTTGGGCGGGAAGTCCTTGGGCAGGTAGCGCCACTGGCAGCCGGTGCGGAGGATGTAGAAGATGGCGTCGAGGACGTCCCGAGTGTCGGTTTTGCGAGGGCGTCCGCCGGAATAGACAGGAATGTGCGGCTCGATCAGAGCCCATTGCGCGTCGGTGACGTCGCTGGGGTAATGGTGCGTCCTCATACGCCATTATACGCACCTCGACCCTTATGGGACAGTCTCTAATACTACTCCGTTAGCTACTACGAACGATCTCCGCTGCCGGTTCGTAGCAAGGGCATGAATCGCACCTACACACCCGAACTTGCACCCGATGTCCTCGATC
>JAABUX010000803.1_pt1 | contig 50589 bp, 44 predicted proteins | sample 5561851 | NCBI WGS metagenome assembly JAABUX01 (sample SAMN10711883, study PRJNA513361) | rock metagenome | isolation source: Antarctica rocks | place: Antarctica: Victoria Land, Richard Nunatak red sandstone | collected 2016-01-03 | reverse complement strand
TCATCGTGAAGCCGCTGTTCGGCAATGGCGGCGCCGGGGTGTTCCGCATCCGCGAGGACGACGAGAACCTGGCGAGCCTGCTGGAGATGCACTTCGCCCGGTCGCGCGAGCCGCTGATGATCCAGCGTTACGAGGCCGCGGTGCGCCGGGGCGACAAGCGGGTGATCCTGGTGGACGGCGAGGCGGCCGGAGCGGTGAACCGGGTGCCGGCGGCAGGGGAGGCGCGGTCCAACATGCACGTCGGCGGCCGGGCCGAGCGGAGCGGGCTGACGGAGCGGGAGCAAGAGATCTGCCGCCGCATCGGGCCTTATCTGCGCGACCACGGCCTGATCTTCGTGGGGATCGACGTGATCGGGGACTACCTGACGGAGATCAACGTCACGTCGCCGACGGGCTTGCAGGAGGTTGCCCGCTTCGACGGGATCGACCTGGCGGCGGCGATCTGGGACAGCATCGAGCGGAAGGTGGCGGTGCGGGCGGGCACGTGAGACCGCGCCCACTCTCTCTGCCGAGGCGGAAGTGGGCAACTTCTGCACTTACCTTGCATTCATCAAGCTGAAGTCTTATGTCCGCGCTGCTATCCTGAAGCAGGTTGAGGCCTGCGGTTCCGCCCTGTGCGTCGAGCTATGCCTCCCACCCCTCCCAAGATCGGCTGCGCCGTACCTCTGTGTGCCGGCAATAAACCCTGTCCGATGTTCGGGCGTGGGGCCAACCCGACCCGCGATGCGGCTCCGCCGCCGCGCGTCCATCCCAAGACGAGCCATGATGTCACGACTTCAAAACGTTTCCGCCCAGCCCACCACCCAAGCCCTGCCCGCCCTGATCGCCACCCTCCGCCGCGATGCGGCCGTCGCCGCCAAGGCCGAAACCACGCCGTTCACCAAGGCCGAGCTGCGCCAGCTTATCCTGGAGATTATGGGATAAGTGGCAGCTAGGCCGCGCAGGCCGGGTTCATCGGCGCGAACGCCTCCGCAGCCGCAACAGCGCCGACCGGGTCCAGCAGATCCCAGACGCCCCGGCTCTCCCCAGGCGCCTTCACCCGGTAAAGCGTCAGGTCGTGCAGCACCCGGCCGTCGGCCCGCATGGTGGTGTCCGTGCCGAAGTACTGCACCGGCAACGCGCGCATCGCCCGGCCGACTGCCACCGCATCCCGCGATCCAGCCTGCGCCATGCCGCGCAGGAAGTGGAGTGTGGCAGCATAGACGTTGGCCTGGTTCTGCGTCGGCATCGCCTGCCGCTCCGCCATGAACCGCCTGCCGAATGCTCGGCTGGCGTCGTTCTGGTCCCAATAGAAGCTGGTCGGGAAGCGCAGTCCCTGCGCCACGTCCAGGCCCAGCGCATGGATGTCCGTCAGGTACACCAAGAACCCTGCCAGGGTCTGCGCGCCGCCGGCCTGCAGGCCGAACTCGGCGGCCTGCTTGATCAGGTTCACCTGGTCGCCGCCGACGCTGGCCAGGCCGATCACCTGGGCGCCGCTGGTCCGCGCCTGCACGATCTGCGCGGAGAAGTCGGTGTTGCCGATCGGGAACCGCGTGCTGCCCAGGACCCGGCCCCCGGCGGCCTCGATCACCTTCGCCGCCTCCGCCTGCAATGCCGCGCCGAAGCTGAAATCGACGGTGACAAAGTACCAGGTCTTGCCGCCCCCCTCGGTCAGCACCTTGCCGATGCCGGCCGCCATGGCGTGGGTGTCGTCCGCCCAGTGGCTGCTGACCGGGGAACAGCTCTTGCTGGTGAACTCGGTAACGGCGGCGGCGGTGATCAGCACTGTGCGCGACCGCTCCCGCGCGACCTGCTGCACCGCAGCGGCCACCGGCGTCACCGGCAGGTCGGTGACCGCATCCACGCCGCTGTCGTACCAGGCCCGGGCGATGCTGCCGGCCACGTCCGGCTTGTTCTGCGTGTCGGCGCGGAGCACCTCGACCGGCAGGCCCAGCACCGTGCCGCCGAAGTCCTGCACCGCCATGCGCGCCGCCGCCGCCGACCCGGCGCCGCCGCTGGCCGCATAGGGGCCGCTCTCGTCCGTCAGCACGCCGATCCGCACCGCGGCCGGCTGCGCCCTGGCGCGCACGCCGCCTGCAAGGGCCGCCGCGCCGCCCAGGATGGCACGCCGCCCAAATCCCGCTGCACCCATGACCATGTTTCCCCAACCCTGCCCCGACGTTACACCGGCAGCCTCATTTGAGGACCTGTCATTGCGAGCCGCCCTTGCCGCGCGTCAATCCAGGACTGCAAGGACTGTGCTGGCCGCCCTGGAGTGCCGCGCGGAAGCCGGCCCGCAGTGACATGTGTATAGAGACTCAATCTATAGATTGTATAACTAAAGCCGGGCTGACCGTGAACATCTTATACTAGAAATCGCAAGCTCCTTCGATGGAATATATGGATGAATTTTGCAGGCAGCCTCTTATTCCTCATCATAGTGCGTGAATTCTAGCTTCTTGAGATTCTTCCTGAGAGTTGCCGTCGCGAACTGATCCGAGAAGAATAGTCTTTCAGGAAAATGCAGGTTTCCCCGCCAAACGTGATGGCCGCTGATCATCTCCCTATTTAGGACAATTCTTGCTTCAGGTTTAGTAAGATCGGGATATGCCGTGACGACCCCATTGCCGATGTCTGCCTTGTAGACCTCCGAGCGATCTAGCAGGATTGTATCAAGCCAAACCATGCAGTTGAACAGGTAGTACGGCTCGTCTAGCACACGCCCGTCCAGCCTGACGATGGGCTTGTTGCCGCGCTTGCGGACGATGTTCACCGGGATGAACTGGTGGACCCCCGGCTCAAACTCTTCAACCAGGTCACGGGCTTCTCTGGACATCCCGCGAATGCCGCTAATCACTACGAAGTCCGGAATCACTTTGTGCGTGGTGCCCATGTAGGCCTCTTTAGGGACCTGAGACGCAGTATAGGGAACTGGAGCAAGATCATGATCAGGGTGTTCCCTGATGAAAGTATAACCCTCTTTTGAGAACTCAATCAGTGGGCAATATTTGGGGATACCCACTGCGGTCCGAGCCCATACAGCCATAATATCTCCATTCCTTTGCCGACCGCATCAGCCGTTCAGCATCGCAGGAGCGCTGGCGAACCCGCGGAAGCGTGCCCGCATCCCGCGCACTGGCGCCCCTGCTAACGCATAGGCCGGAAAGCGGCGCAGGAAGCGGTCCAGCGCCACCGCACCCTCCAGCCGCGCCAGACTCATGCCCACGCACTGATGGATGCCGGCAGCGAAGGCCAAATGCCGGTTCGGGGTGCGCCCGATGTCGAACCGGTCGGGGTCGTCGAACGCCGCCGGGTCGCGGTTGGCGCCGCCGATGCAGAGCGTGACCTGCGTGCCGGCCGGATAGGTAGCGCCGCCGATCTCAACCGGCGCCGTCGTGATGCGGTTGCCGAGCTGGTTGCTGCTCTCGTACCGCAGCACCTCCTCGACCGCGCTCCGGACCAGCGCGGGATCGGCCAGCAGCCGCGCCCGTTCGGCCGGGTGCCCGGCCAGGGCGACCAGCGCGTTGCCGATCAGGTTGGTCGTCGTCTCGTGCCCGGCGTTCAGCAGGAAGATGCAGTTGTGCAGCAGTTCCGTGTGCGTCAGGTGCTCGCCCTGCGGGTCGGGCTGCATCAGCCGGGTCAGCACGTCGCGCTCGGGGTCGCCGGGATGGGCGCGGCGGTCGGCGGTCAAGTGCTCCAAATAGGCCAGGAAGTCCGTCACGGCCTGGTTGCCAAGCGTGGCGGCTCCGGGCGTCACCACCGGCTCCAGCGCGCCCAGGATCGCCAGCGACCAGCCGCGCAACGGCTCGCGCTCCCTTGGGGGCACGCCGAGCAGGTTGCCAATGACCTCAGTTGGGATGGCCGCAGCGAAATCCCCGATCAGGTCCACCGTGGCCCGTCCGGCCATGCCGTCCAGCAGGCGGTCCACGGCGGCCACCAGCCCCGGCTCCATGCCGGCGATGGCGCGCGGGGTCAGCGCGCCTGCGATCAGCCGGCGGACGCGGGTGTGGCGCGGCGGGTCGTTGAACACCAGGCTGGTGGTGTGGTGCTCGTACAGGGGCGTATCGCCGAACTTGGGCCGGAACTCGGCCGCCTTGCCGCTGCTGAAGGTGGCGGCATCGCGGTAGATGCGGTGCAGGTCGGCGTGCCGCGTCAGGAACAGCGAGCCGTCCGGCATGACCTTGAACGGCGCCTGCTCCCGCAAGGCGCGGTAGGTCGAGTAGGGATCGGCGAGAAACTCGGGCGTCAGCCGCGCCAGGTCGAAGCCGTCCACGTCCATGATCCCATACCCTCCCCGCTGCAAGCATCGGACCGGCAGCCTGTGCGGGCAAGGCCGGGCGCGCAACGAGGGGCCTTGCAGCGCGGTTGGCGCCCCCCGATATGCGCCGCGCCCGCAAAGGAGGGTGCCCCCCATGAACACAGCCTCTTACGCCTATGCCGCCCCTCTCAACGCCGCCGCGCGCCTGGCTCGGCTGCGCCGCCTGGCCTGGCTGCTGGACGCGCAGTTCGGCCTGCCCGGCACCCGCTTCCGCTTCGGCCTGAACAGCCTGTTTGGCCTGGCGCCAGTGGCGGGCGACGTGCTGCTCGGGCTGGTGTCGCTGTATATCGTTTGGGAGGCCCGCAAGCTCGGGGCACCCAATGGCCTGTTGGCGCGGATGCTGGCCAACATCGCCGTCGAGGTCGGCGGCGGCGCCATCCCGGTGCTGGGCGACCTATTCGACATGGCGTTCAAGGCAAACCTGCGGAATTTGGCACTGCTCGAGAGGTGGCTGGCCCACGCGCGCTGACCACCGCCGGGCAGGACGGCGGCACATGGCGTAAGAGGGAGCAGGCAGGCGTCGTCGTTACGCTGTCCTCGGTCGCCCTGGCCGCTCGGCGGGGGGTTCAGTAGCGGCATGCAGGGGTGTATGGCGTTGCTCCATGATCCCCTGCATGCCGCCCTGCCGTGCTCCCCGCACTCCTGCCCCGCGCGTCATGAGCCCAGCTTCATGAGCCCGGCTTCATGAGCCCGGCTTCATGAGATGGGGCGCCGCCATTGGTTCCCTGGTCGGGCTTGCCCTCGCGGCATGGCTGCTGGCCAGCTACGGGCTCGGCACCATCCTGGGCCTGCTGGGACGGGCCGGATGGGGCCTCGTGGCCATCGTGCTGTTCCACATCGTGCAGATCCTGTTCTCCGCCCTGGCCTGGCGCTCCGTCGCGGGTCCGATGCGTCCGCAGCCTGGGATCGCCGAGTTCATGGCGCTGCGCTGGATCAGGGAGGGCGTGAATAACCTGCTGCCCGTGGCGCAGATCGGCGGCGGCGTGATCAGCGCCCGGCTGATGTGCCGGGACGGCGTGCCGCTGGTGCCCGCGGTGGCCGGGTCGGTCGGCGACCTCACGGTGGAGGTGCTGACCCAGATCATGTTCACCCTGGTCGGCCTGGGCCTGCTGGTGCTGCTGGTCGGCGAGAGCGGCATCGTCGGCTACATGCTGGCCGGCATCGGCGTGTCCGTGGCGGTGGCGGGGAGCGTCGTCGCGGCGGGATGGCTCGGGATGGGCGGGCTGCTGGAGCGCGGCCTGATGCGCCTGTCCCGCTGGTTCGGCGGCTCGGCCCGGGACGTGCATGGCCTAGATGATGCCATCCGCGCCCTGTACCGCACGCCGCGCCGCCTGGCCTGGGCGTGCTTCCACAACAGCCTGTCGTGGCTGCTGGGCGGGGTCGAGGTCTGCCTGGCGCTGCACCTGCTGGGCGCGACCATCGGCTTCGGCGAGGCCATGGTGATCGAGACCCTGGGCCAGGCCGTCCGCGCCGCCGGTTTCGCCATCCCCGGCGCGGTGGGCGTGGCGGAGGGCGGGTATGTCGCCATCGGCCACCTGTTCGGCCTGGCGCCGGAGCTGGCCATCGCGCTGGGCCTGATGAAGCGGCTGCGGGAGGTCGGGCTGGGCGTCCCGGCGCTGATCGCCTGGCAGGTGCGCGAGCGGCGGCCGGCGCGGGAGGCGGCGTCAACACCGAAGGAAACCGCGGCATGACCCCCTCCCGGGCGGGCATCTAGCCTTGCGCGGCGCCGTACTCGCGCGGTTGGTCGGGTGGTGCATCCGCCGGGCAGGCTGGGTGACGCTGCTGGCGGCGCTGCTGGCGGCTGGGTCCGCGTGGGTCGCGGGGGAGCGGCTGCAGGTGACGACCGACACCTCCGCGCTGTTCTCGGCCAGCCTGCCGTGGCGGCAGCGCGACATCGAGCTGCAGCACGCCTTCCCGCAGAACGACAACCTGCTGGTTGCGGTGATCGACGCTGCGACGCCCGAGGAGTCCGAGGCCACGGCGGAGGCGCTGGCCGCCGCCCTCGCCTTGGACACGGCGCACTTCAAGGAGGTGCGCCGGCCCGATGCCTCACCCTTCCTGGAGCAGAATGGGCTGCTTTACCTGGACCCCGGCCCGCTGGCGGCTCTGCTGGACCAGACGGTGGACGCGCAGCCCTTTCTTGGCCAACTCGCAGCCGACCCCAGCCTGCGCGGGCTGCTGAGCGCGTTGGGGCTGATCGCGCAGGGCGTCGAGGCCGGACAGGCCAACCTGGAGCCGTTTGAGCCGTCGCTGCGGGCGTTTCACCTGGCCCTGGCCGACGCGGCGGCGGGGCATGCCAAGGTGATGTCGTGGGAGCGGCTGCTCGCCGGGTCGGTTTCGGACCTGGCCGGCAAGTATCATTTCGTGCTGACCCAGCCGCGGCTGGACCCCGGCGCCATGCAGCCCGGCGCCGCCGCGTCCCAGGCCCTGCGCGACGCCGCCGCCAAGCTGGAGTTCGTCCGCACCGGCCGCGCGCGCGTCCGCTTGACGGGAGAGGTCGCCCTGGAGGGGGAGGAGTTCGCCACCATCGCCGGCGGCGCGCTGACCGGGCTGGCGGTGAGCATGGTGCTGGTTGTCGTGCTGCTGTGGCTGGCGGTGCGGACCTGGCGGCTGGTCGTGCCGGTCCTGCTGACGCTGGTGCTGGGTCTGCTGCTGACGACGGGGTTCGCGGCGCTGGCGGTGGGCACGCTGAACCTGGTCTCGGTGGCGTACGCCGTGCTGTTCGTCGGCGTGGCCGTGGACTTCGCCATCCAGATGGCCGTGCGGTTCCGGGGGGAGCAGCTGGACGCCGCCGAACTGGACGCCGCCGGCCTGGACACCACTGGACTGGACACCACTGGACTGGACACTATTGCGCTGGCGCTGGCGGCCACGGCGCGGCGAGCCGGACCGCAGGTGCTGGTGGCGGCAGCGACCAGCGCGGCGGGGTTCCTGGCGTTCACGCCCACCAGCTTCATCGGGGTGGCGCAGTTGGGGCTGATCGCCGGCACCGGCATGGCGATCGCCTTTGCCTGCACGCTGACGGTGCTGCCGGCGCTGGTCGCGCTGCTGCGCCCGCCGGCTGCGGGAGCCGTGGAGGCCGGCCTGGGCTGGCTGCGGCGATTGGACGGCGTGGTTGGGCGCAACCGCCGCCCAGTGCTGGCGGCTTTTGCCATGCTGGGCCTGGCGGGACTGCTGCTGCTACCAGGCCTGGAGTTCGACGGCGACCCGCTGGACACTAAGGACAAGACGACCGAGGCCGTACAGACACTATACGACCTGATGGAGGACCCGGTCGCCGACCCCTACACCATCGAGGTCCTGGAGCCGTCTGCCGCCGCTGCCTCTGCCATGGCCGACCGGTTGCAGCGCCTGCCACTGGTGGAATCCGTGATCAGCCTGGGCAGCTTCGTGCCGGAGGACCAAGCCGCCAAGCTGCCGCTGCTCGCCGACGCCGCGATGATGCTGGGGCCGACCTTGGCCGCCACGCCGGCAGAGGGGCGCCCCGATGCGGCGGCGCTGCGCCGGGCGGCAGAGGCAGCGGCGGCGGCCCTGCTGGAGGTGCGGGACCGCATCCCACCGGGCAGCACGCTGGCGAGCATCAGCGCGGACCTGCAATTGTTGGCCCGTGCGCCGGATGCGGCGCTGCTGGCGGCCGACGCCGCGCTGACGCGGTTCCTGCCGTTGCAGTTGAGCCGGCTGGGCAAGGTGCTGCAGGCCGGGCCGACCACCGTGGCCGACGTGCCGGCGGACCTGGCGCGCGACTGGGCGCTGCCGGATGGCCGGGTCAAGCTGCAGGTGGTGCCAAAGCGGTCCACCCTGGGCAGCGAAGGGCTGCACCGCTTCGTGGAGCAGGTGCGGACGGTGGCGCCGGACGCCACGGGGTCGGCGGTCGCCATCACCGCCTCGGCCGACACCGTGGTGGGCGCATTCCGGGCGGCGGCGGGGCTGGCGCTGGCTGGGGTGGCGCTGATCCTGGCCCTGGCGCTGCGGCAGGTGCTGGACGTGCTGCTGGTGCTGGCGCCGCTGCTGCTGTCGGCGCTGCTGACGGTGATAGCGGCGGCGCTGCTGCCGCTGCCGCTCAACTTCGCCAACATCATCGCGCTGCCGGTGCTGCTTGGGGTGGGGGTGTCGTTCAACATCTACTTCGTGATGAACTGGCGCGCTGGGCTGGTGGCGCCGCTGGGGTCGGCGACGGCGCGGGCGGTGCTGTTCTCGGCGCTGACGACGGCGACGGCGTTCGGGTCGCTGGCGCTGTCGCACCACCCGGGGACGGCCAGCATGGGGCGGCTGCTGCTGCTGAGCCTGGGCTGCACGCTGCTGACGACGCTATTGTTCGTGCCGGCGCTGCTGGCGCAGGTGGGGCGGGCGCGGTAATGCGGGCGCTGCTGCTCCTGCTGTACCTGGCGGGTCCGGCCTGCGCCACCGATGCCGTGCGGCTGACGCGGGGCCGGGAGGTGTTCCCTGGCGTGCAGGGGACGCCGCGCGTCGTGACCGGCGTCCCCGAGGCCGCGCGGGGCCGGATCAACCGGGCGCTGGCGCAGGCGGATACCCGGGGCCGGGCCGCCGCCAAGGACTGCACGAAGGCCGAGCATGCCATGCACCCCGAGACCACGTAGGCTTCGACTTGGTCACGCCAGGTCGAGGTCACGCAGGCCAGTCCACGCTGTCTGTCCGTGCTGATCACAGACGGCTACGACTGCGCCGGCCCGCATCCGTTCGATGACCTCTATGCCCTCGTGTTCGAGCTTCGCACCGGACGGCTGGTGGACTGGGCGCAGGTGCTGCCACATGACCTGGCGGGCCGGACCGTTGTCGGCACCGCAGCGGACGGCGCGCGGATCGGGATCGTGACGTCACCGGGCCTTCTCGCCCTCGCCCAGCGCGGCGCAGAGGCCGAGTGCGCGGACGCATTACGCGACGATGCAGCGGGATTCGTCCTGTGGCCGGCTGCGGACGGTTTGACGGCAAGGCCAGTGGGCATGTCGCACTACAACAGCGCGATGTGCGCGGCCCCGCTTGTGCTGCCAGGCGCCGCCGCTATCCCCGCGTCGCCGCCCGCTGTCGCACCAGCTCCAGCACCGCCGCGCTGATCGGCACTGGCACGCCGACCCACCCGGCCAACTCCACCACCGCACCCAGCAGCGCCTCAATCTCCAATGGACGCCCCAACTCCAGGTCCTGCAGCATGCTCGTCTTGTGCCGGCCGACCTCCGCCGCGCCGTCGATCCGCTTCTCCACGTCGATGGCGAAGCGGATGCCCAGGCCCTCGGCGACCGCTTGGCCCTCCAGCATCATCGCCCGGCACACGCCGCGGCTGCCGGGTTCCCCGGTGATCACGTCCAGCGTCGCGCCGGTGAGGGCGCTGATCGGGTTGAAGGCCATGTTGCCCCACAGCTTCACCCAGATCTCGTCGCGCAGCCGCGGCCGCACCGGCGCCTTCAACCCGGCGCCGATCAGCAGTTGCGACAGCGCCACCGCCCGCTCGCTGCGGCTGCCATCGGGTTCGCCCAGGCTGAAGCGGTCGCCGTACGTATGGCTGATGACGCCCGGCGCGCTGATCTCCGCAGCAGGATAGATGATGCAGCCCAGCGTCTGTGCCGGCGGCAGGGCGTCCCACAGCGCACCATCGGCATCGACGGACGCGACGCGCCGGCCGCCGAACGGCTCCGGCAAGCCGTGGGTGTACCACCAGGGGATGCCGTTCACCGCCGCGACGATGGTGGTGCCCGGCCCAATCAAGGGACGCAGTTGCGGCAGCGCCGGCTCCAGGGAGTGCGCCTTCAGGGTCAGCACCAAGTAGTCCTGCGGCCCGATGCTGGCCGGGTCGGACACGGCGCGGGGGTGCGTCACAACGCGCTGCCCGCCGCTGTCCAGCACCAGCCCGTCCGCCTGCATCGCCGCAAGGTGCGGGCCGCGCGCCACGACGGACACCGGCGTCCCCGCCTGCTCCAGCCGCGCCGCCAGGAAGCCGCCGATCGCCCCGGCGCCGAACACGCACACGCTGGGCATGTCTAGGCCACCAGCCCCAGCTTCTTCGCCAGGCCGATCCGCTGCACCTTGCCCGTCGCGCCCTTGGGGATGTCGTCCATCAGCACCACCCGGCGCGGCACCTTGTAGGCCGCGAGGCGCTCGGCGCAGAAGTCGCGGATCTCCTGCTCGGTGGCGGTCATGCCGGGGTGCAGGACGACGATGGCGCCCACCTCCTCACCCAGCTTGTCGTGCGGGATACCAAACGTTATGACCTGCGCGACGGCCGGATGGTCCAGCAGCACCACGTCCACCTCCAGCGGGCTGACCTTCTCGCCGCCGCGGTTGATCTGCTCCTTCAGCCGGCCGGTCAGGAACAGGTAGCCGTCCTCGTCCACCCGCCCCTGGTCCCCGGTGCGGAACCAGCCATCGGTGAAGGCGCCCTGGTTCGCCGCCGGGTTGTTGTCGTAGCCCGGCGTCACGTTGGGGCCGCGGATCACCACCTCGCCGATGCTGCCCTGCGGCAGGATGGCGCCGAGTTCGTCCATCACGGCGACCTCGGGTCCGGCGGGCAGGCCGACGGCGCCGGGCTTGCGCGCGCGCGGAGGCAGCGGGTTGCAGGCCATCTGGTGCGCGGCCTCGGTCATGCCGTACGCCTCGACGACGGGGCTGCCGAACACATCTTCCAATTCTGCCATAACCTGCGGCGGCAGGCTGGCGGAGGAGGAGCGGATGAAGCGCAGCCCGGCCGCCCGCGCCCGCTCCGGGTGGGAACGGATGCGCATCAGGATGGCCTGGTGCATGGTGGGGACGGCGGTGTACCAGCTCGGGCGCACGTCCTCCAGCCACTCGCCGAAGCGGAAGGCGTTGAACCCCGGCGTGCAGGACACCGACGCCCCGGCGCGCAGCGACGACAGCACCGCCGCCACTAGGCCATGGATATGGAACAGCGGCATCACGTTCAGGCATACGTCGCCCGGGGTGAGCGCCAGGCTGTCGCCGATGTGCCGGGCCGACGCCGCGAGGTTGCGGTTGGTCAGCGGCACGATCTTCGGGCGCGCGGTGGTGCCGGAGGTGTGCAGCACGAGCGCGATGTCGTCCGCCTCCGCCGGGCCGGGGTGCGCGGCAGGGGTGGCTGGAAGGGCCGAGGTGTCCAGGTGGAACCCGCCGGCCGGGCCATCCGCGTCCGGGTGCAAGACGATCACCGGGATGCCCAGCCGGTCTGCCACGGCGCGGGCCGGGCCTTGGTCGCCCTCGGCCAGGATCAGCGCGCGGGGCTTGAGGTCGGACAGGTAGAACTCGAACTCGTCGGCCTTGTAGGCGGGGTTGAGCGGCGCCGCGGTGCAGGTGGCGGCGACAGCGGCGAAGCAGGTGGCCATCTCGGGTCCGTTCGGCAGCACGATGCCCACCCGGTCGCCCCGGCCGATGCCGGCGCCGTTCAGCGCGGCGCGAGTGTCAGCGGCCAGGGCCTGCAACGCCGGGCCATCCATCCAAGCCCGGCCCGGGGCGCCAATGGCCCGGCCTGTGGCGCCCGTCAGGATTGCCGCAATCGTATCAACCATCGTTCTGTCCCCAGGTTGCCGCGCCAGGGCCGCCACGGGACCCCGGCGCAAACTGCCGAGGAACCCGGTGGACCGCAAGGCAGGCATTCCGGCGGCGCTTTAGCCAGGCCGTCTTGGCGCTGCAGGGCGGCGGCACATTGGGCGCCTGCCAAGGCGGCATGTTTCAGGCGCCGGCCAAGGTGGGCATCGCCGCGGACTGGCTGATCGGCACCAGCATCGGCGCGATCAACGCCGCGCTGACCGCCGGCAACCGACCGGACCGCCTGACCGGGTTCTGGAGCACCATCCGCAGGCATGGCTAGGTGGACTGGGCCGCAGCGCTGCCCGGCGCCGGCCTGAAGCCGTGTCCCGGGCATCCTTAAGGCGCCGCCAAAAGCGCGCCGCGACGTCGGTCTGCCACTCCGGGGAGGCCGTGACCAGCGACGACACTGACCCCAGCGTTCCGCTCCGGCCGCGCGATCCGCCTCGGATGCGACGGGGACGACGGGGCGCGGCTCCGTTAATCGAACTCCCTGCCCTGGGCCATGGAACGCGACCGGCTTGTCGCATGGGTTGAATGCAGGATCACGTCGATGACGGCCTCGGACAGGCGATGATGGGTCCGGCGCCCGAGCACCACGAACTCCACCTCCGACATCTCCGGCAGGTGGCGCGACGTGGCGATGCTCGCGAGGCCGCGTGGCATCAGCATCCCGGAATGCGGCGCGATGCCTAGGCCGGCACCGGCCGCCGCGTACAGCCCGCTCAGGCTGCCGCTCGTGCACGCCACCCGCCAGGTCCTGCCGGCACGCTCGAGCGCATCAAGGGCGATCGCGCGCGTGATGCTCGGCGGCGGATGCAGAACAAGCGGCAAGGGCGCGTCCGGCTCGGGCCGCAGGCCGGGGCGCCCGATCCAGACCAGGCGCTCGCGCCATACGACCTGCCCGCGCCCGTCGCCACTGCGGCGCTTCGCCAGGATCACGTCAAGCTCCCCGGCGTCGAACGTCTCATACAGGACGCCGCTCAAGCCGACCGTCAGCGCCAGCTCGACCGTGGGATGGCTGTCGGCGAACGCGGCCAGCACGCCGGTCAGCCCGGAATGGACGAAATCCTCCGAGACGCCAAGGCGCAGGTGGCCGTGCAGCGCCGGCCCGGCGAACAGCGCCGCCACGCGGGCATTGGCGTCGAGCACCTGCCGCGCCCGCCCCACCAGCGCCTCGCCCTGCGCGGTCGGCGTGACGGAGTGGGTGTCGCGCGCAAGCAACTGGCGCTGGACGATCTCCTCAAGGCGCTTGACGTGCTGGCTGACGGTCGATTGCTGCAGCCCGAGCCGGCGCGCAGCCAGCGTGAAGCTGCGCATCTCCGCGACGGCGACGAAGGATTGCAGGAGGTCGGGGCTGATCTTCACGTCGGCTGCCTATCACGCTTTCGTCTTACGGATATCGCAAACATTCAGTTCCACGATATCCAGCCGGGCGTTATGGTTCCAACTCCCCGACGCTGAGCCTCTACCCCATGTCTCAAGACCGCTCCCAGACGCTGCCGACGGCCCGAGGCGGCGACCTTCCGGCGTCTGTCCGCACCGCCGCGGTCCCTAGGGCGGCTGCAGCACCCGGCCGAGCGGCGACGCCCGCGGTCCTGCGGGGTCATGCGGTCCTGCTGGTGGTGACGGTCCTGATCGGTGTCGGCGCAGGGCTGAGCGGCATGGCGCTGGCGATGCTGCTGCACCTGATCCAGCACCTCGCCTACGGCTACAGCCTGCATGCCATCATCAGCCAGCAAAGCTTCCTGCGCGGCGTGACGGAGGCGGCGCCTGGGCGGCGGCTCGGCGCCATGGCGCTATGCGGCCTGGTTGCCGGGCTGGGCTGGTGGGCGGTTTACGCCCGTGGCCGCCCCCTCGTCAGCATCAGGCAGGCGGTCACCTCGCAGGATGCGGCGATGCCCCTGGTCACCATCGCGCACGCCCTGCTGCAGATCATCACGGTCGGCCTGGGGTCGCCGCTCGGGCGGGAGGTCGCGCCGCGGGAGATCGGCGCGTTGCTGGCGACCTGGCTTGCCCGCCGCGCCGGACTGAGCCTGGCCGACACCCGGATCATGATCGCATGCGGCGCCGGGGCTGGACTTGCGGCGGTTTACAACGTCCCGCTCGGCGGCGCGGTGTTCACGCTCGAGGTGCTGCTGCAGACGTTCACGCTGTCCGCCGTGGTCCCGGCCATCGCCACCTCGGTGATCGCGGCCGTGGTCGCCTGGATCGGCCTGGGCGACGAATCGCAATACAGGCTGGGCCACCTGGAGATCAGCGCCTCGCTGGTGTGCTGGTCCGCCTGCATCGGCCCGGTGTTCGGCATCGCGGGACATTGGTATGCGCGGCTGGCCACCGCGGCCCGGGCGCGGGCGCCGCGCGACTGGCGTCTCGTGCCCTGGTGCGCCGCCGTGTTCGTCGCTATCGGCACGGCCGCCGTGCCATTCCCGCACCTGCTGGGCAACGGCAAGGGTCCGATGCAGCTCGGGCTGGACGGCGGCATCGGGCTGGGGCTGGCGGGCGCATTGCTGGCGTTGAAGCTGCTCGCCACGACGGCCTGCCTGCGCGGCGGCGCCGAGGGCGGCATGCTCACGCCCGGCATGACCATCGGCGCCCTGCTTGCGACGGTGCTGGGGCTTGGCTGGACCGCGCTCTGGCCGGGCGCATCGCTGGGTGGCTTCGCAATCGTCGGCGCGGCGGCATTCCTGGCGTCATCCATGACGATGCCGCTGACAGCTGTCGTGCTCGTGCTGGAGTTCACCCGGGTGGACCATGATTTCCTGGTCCCCATCCTGTTTGCCGTCGGCGGCGCGATGGCCAGCCGGCAATGGATCCGGGGTTCCGGTAGCAGGCGAACCGAAAGTGCATCTTGCCAAGAACTCCCGCAGTAGGGGTTCGCGGGCCAGAGAAGGATGTACGATTTGATGCACACCAGAGGTGGGCGGAACCTAAGCCGTAGGAGTCACCTCGGCGGCCCGCATCAAAGGAGGGTGGCTCTTGTTCGATTCCGGGGTGGTGAGGTCGAGAGTGGGGTGCGGGGCTGAGGAGGTCTGGTGCGGGGGCAAAGACGGGAGTAGCTGGCCTGCTCGCGCGAGGAGGCTCCGCCATCATGGCTGCGTCTGACTTGGTCAATCTTTCGGGCCTGATGGACGACGCCAAGTGCGGAAGAGCCCTTGCTTGACAACAGCAGGGCACGCCAGCAGGGTCGCGCTGGCTAGACCATCTCGGGGGCAAAACCAAGCTCAGGGATCATGCCAAGCTCAGGCTTGCGGTCCCGGTCCGAACGCAGGGGACCGCCGGGGTGAGGCAGCCAAGCCGGAAAAGGTCCAGAAGGACCAACACATGGAGGGGATGATGCTCAGAAGGACGTTCTTGGCGGTTGCCGCCGGCGTGGCTGGGACCGGGCTGGCCGCAACTGCCGCCTCGGCGCAGGACCTGCCGAAGCTCAAGGCGAAGGACAAGTACAAGGTCGGCTTTGCCCAGACCGAGTCGAACAACCCCTGGCGCATCGCCCAGACCGACAGCATGAAGTCCGAGGCCGCCCGGCTCGGCTACCAGCTCGTTTACACCGACGCCGCCGCCTCGGCCGCCAAGCAGGTCGCCGACGTCAACTCCATGATCGCCCAGGGCGTGGACCTGATCTTCCTGGCGCCGCGCGAGGAGAAGCCCCTGGTCCCCGCCGTCATGGCGGCCAAGCGCGCCGGCATCCCGGTCGTCCTGCTCGACCGCCGCGTGGACGAGAGCCTCGCCAAGCCCGGCCGCGACTACGTGACCTTCATCGGCTCCGACTTCGTCGTCGAGGGCCGCCGCGCCGGGGAGGCGCTGGCCAAGGCGATGGGCGGCAACGCCCGCATCATCCAGATCGAGGGCACCACCGGCTCCTCCCCGGCCAACGACCGCCGCAAGGGCTTCGAGGAGGGCATCAAGGCCAGCCCCGGCATGAAGATCATCGCCTCCCAGTCCGGCGACTTCGTCCGCGACAAGGGCCGCCAGGTCGCCGAGACGCTGCTGCAGGCCCACCCGGACGCCACCGCGATCTACGCCCACAACGACGAGATGGCGATCGGCGCCATCGCGGCGCTGGAGGCGGCGGGCAAGAAGCCCGGCCAGGACGTGATGATCGTGTCGGTGGACGGCACCCGCGACGCGCTGCAGGCGATCATCGACGGCAAGATGCTGGCGACGGTGGAATGCAACCCGAAGTTCGGCCCGAAGGCGTTCGAGACCCTGGCCCGCTACGCCAAGGGCGAGACGATCGAGCCGTGGGTGGTGAACGCTGACCGCTTCTACGACGCCTCGAACGCGGGCCAGCTCATCGCCGATTCCTACTGACCCGGCGGGCGCCGCCGATCCCGACGGCGCCCCCCTCCCACGGCGGCCCTAGCCCATGACCCCACCGCTCCTCGCCATGCGCGGGATCGACAAGCGCTTCGCCGGGGTGCCCGCGCTGGCCAACGCCTCGCTGGAGGTCGGACGCGGCGAGGTCCATGCGCTGATCGGCCAGAACGGCGCCGGCAAGTCCACCCTGATCAAGATCCTCACCGGCTACCATGCGCGGGATGCCGGGGAGATCCTGTTCGATGGCCGCTCCGTGGCGTTCGGCTCGCCGGGCGAGGCGCAGCGCGCGGGCATCAGCACCATCTACCAGGAGATCAACCTAGTCCCGTTCCGGTCGGTGACGGAGAACATCTGCCTCGGCCGCGAGCGGCGGCGCTTCGGCCTGCTTGATTGGCGCGCCATGCACATCGAGGCGGAGGCGCTGCTGGCCCGGTTCGGCGTGGACGTAGACGTGCGCCGCCCTGTCATGGCCTACCCGACCGCAGTGCAGCAGATGGTTGCCATCGCCCGCGCGGTCGGCTTCGAGGCCGCGCTGGTCATCATGGACGAGCCGACCTCCTCCCTGGCCGAGCGCGAGGTGGAGGTGCTGTTCGACGTGATCCGCCGCCTGAAGGCATCGGGCGTGTCGGTGATCTTCGTCAGCCACAAGCTCGACGAGCTGTATGCCGTCTGCGACCGCGTCACGGTCATGCGCGACGGGCGCACGGTGCGGGCAGGCGCGATGGGGGAGATGACGCGGCTCGACCTGGTCACCACCATGCTGGGGCGCGAGCTGGAGCAGGTGATGCATGGGCCAGGCGCGGCGCAGGCGGGTGGGAATGCGCCCGCGGTGCTGGAGGTGCGGGACCTGCAGGCCGGCCGCAAGGTGCGCGGCGTCAGCCTGGACGTGCGCGAGGGCGAGATCGTCGGGCTGGCCGGCCTGCTCGGCGCGGGCCGCACGGAGACGGCGCGGGCGGTGTTCGGCGCCGATCCCATGCAGGGCGGCACGATCCATCTACCTGGCCACCTGCCCGGCGGCCACACGCCGGCGGACGCCATAGGCGCCGGGCTGGGCTTCGTGTCGGAGGACCGCAAGCTGGAGGGCATCGTGCCGGGGATGTCGGTGCGGGAGAACCTGACCTTGGCCCTCATGCCGCAGTTGTCCCGCGGCGGCGTGGTGAACGAGGCGAAGTCGCGCGCCGTCGCCGACCGCTTCATCAAGCGCCTCGGCATCCGCTGCTCTGGGCCGGAGCAGCCGATCCGCGAGCTGTCGGGCGGCAACCAGCAGAAAGTGCTGCTGGCCCGGTGGCTGTGCATGAACCCGCGCCTGCTGATCCTCGACGAGCCGACCCGCGGCATCGATGTCGGCGCCAAGGCGGAGATCCTCGGCCTGGTGCGGGAACTCAGCCGGGGCGGCCTGGGGGTGCTGATGATCTCCTCCGAGTTGGAGGAGCTGGTGGAGGCCGCCAGCCGCATCTTCGTCCTGCGCGACGGGCGCAGCGTGGCAGAGCTTACGGGTGAGGCGATGAACGAGCCGGCGATCATGGAGGCGATGGCGCAAAGCTCCGGGGCGCAAGGTCCCGGGGCAGAAGGTCCCGCAGTGCAGGGACCCGGAGCGCGGGAGGCAGCCGTTGGTTGAGATCGCAGCCCCCGCGCCGCCGCCCGCCCCGGCACGGCCGGCCACCCCGGACCTGCGCGCCTTGCTGGGCCGCTACGGCGCACTGCTGGCGTTGCTGGCCCTTATTCCATTCAACCTGCTGGTCACGCCCAACTTCGCCAGTTGGCAGACGCTCAACATCAACCTGACCCAGGTCTGCGCCACCGTGATCGTCGGCGTGGGCATGACGCTGGTGATCGCGACCGGGGGCATCGACCTGTCGGTCGGCGCGCTGATGGCGATTGCGGGCACGCTGGCGCCGCTGATCTTCCTCGGCAAGCTGTTCCCGCTGCCGGACCCCTTGGTTGGCGTGGCGCTGGCCTTCGTGCTGCCTGTCGTGGTCACGGGGGCGCTGGGCTGGTTCAACGGCTGGCTGGTGACGCGCTTCCGCATCCAGCCGATCGTCGCAACGCTGATCCTGTTCATCGCCGGGCGCGGGGTGGCGCAGGTGATGACCAACGGCAACCTGCAGCCGTTCAAGGCGCCGGAGTTCCAGTTCATCGGGCTGGGCCGGGTGTTCGGCGTGCCGTTCCAGGCCGTGCTGATGGTGGTGGTCGTCGGCGCCGCGGCCTGGATGCTGCGGCGGACGGTGTTCGGCCGCCAAGTGCTGGCGGTCGGCGGCAACGAGCGGGCGGCGCGGCTGGCCGGCATTCCGGTCGGGCCGGTGCGGCGGGGGACCTATGTCATCAGCGGCCTGCTGGCGGGGGTCGCGGGCCTGATCGTCGTCGCGCGCAACTCGGCCTCCGACGCCAACCTGGTCGGGCTGGGGATGGAGTTGGACGCCATCGCCGCCGTGGCGGTCGGCGGCACGCTGCTGACGGGCGGGCGGGCGACGGTGGTCGGCACCCTGCTGGGGGCGTTCATCATCCAGCTCACGCGCTACACCCTGCTCGCCAACGGCGTGCCGGACGCGGCGGCGCTGGTCGTAAAGGCGGCCATCATCGTGCTGGCGGTCTGGCTGCAGCGGCAGTCGCAGGCATGAGCGCGGCCTCCGGCTTCGGGCCGCAGGCGGTGCGGCGGATCAGCCAGCACGGTGCGCTGCTCGCGCTGGCGGCGCTGATCCTGTTCGGCGCGCTGCGCTACGACCACTTCCTCGGCATCTTCAATGTGCTGTCGGTGCTGCGCTACAACGCGATGTTCGCGCTGGTGTCGCTCGGCATGGGGTTTGTCATCATGACCGGGGGGATCGACCTGTCGGTTGGCACGGTGGCCGCGCTTGGCAGCGTCGCCTCGGCGCTGCTGTCGCCCTACGGAGCGCTGGCGGGACTGCTGGCCGGCGTGGGCGTGGGACTGCTGGCGGGGGCAGTCAGCGCCTTCGTCATCGTGCGCCTGCGCATCCTGCCGTTCATCGCCACGCTCGCGACCATGCTGGCGGCTGGCGGCGTGGCCCTGCTGCTGGCGGGCAACGAGTCGGTTTCGGTGTCCTATGACACGGCCTTCATCGAGCTGGGCCAGGGCGACCTGCTTGGACTTCCCGTGCCGGCCTGGATTGCGGTGGCGGCCTACCTTGCCGGCGCGGTTGCGTTGAACCTTACGGCCTGGGGCCGCACGGTGCTGGCCGTCGGCGGCGGCGAGGAGGCGACCCGGCTCATGGGACTGCCGGCCGACCGGGTGAAGGCGTCGGTTTACGTCATCAGCGGCGGGCTGGCGGGGCTGGCCGGGGTGATTCTGGCGGCGCAGTTCGGCGCCGGGCAGCCGATCGAGGGCGTCGGATGGGAGCTGTTCGCCATCGCCGCCGTGGTGGTGGGCGGCACGCTGCTGACCGGCGGGGTCGGGTCGGTCGGCTCGACGCTAGCGGGAGTTTTGCTGCTGGGGCTGATCTTCAACATCCTGAACTTCGAGAACGGACTCGGGTACATCAGCCTGTCCGCCTATTGGCAGTCGGTGATCCGCGGACTGTTCCTGCTGGTCGTCGTTGTGCTGCAGGCCCGTCTGGCGCGGCAGGCCGAAGTGTCGGCTTGATGCCCCGGCGCGGCGCGAGGCCCGGGGCAGCGCGCCGGCATCCCCGGATGCGGCCTGCCGGCGACGGATGCATCCCGCCCCGGACGCTTCAAGCAGTGACGAGTAGGCTCGCGGCGGCGATGAAACCGACCCCGTCGATGACGTAAAGCGCTCGGATGGCAGGACCAAATCCGCTGACGCCCCCGTTCAGCACGAGGCTAATCAGGCGGCCGACGATCAAGCCGCCAAAGATGACGGCGAGCATCACCAGCCCGGTTGCTAAGGGCACGGCCGAGATCAGCGCCAGTACGCAAAGCACCGCCGCCGCAAGGAAGAAGCCGGCGTACTGCGACCTGATCTCGTTAAAGCCGCCGGCGTTCGCGAGGGTCAGGCCGAGACGACTTGCAAAGGCCTCTGGCGCCGTGGCGCTGCTCCAGGCCGTATAGAGGAAGAACAGCGCAGTCAGCGCCAGATAGCCTGTGACGAGAGCATGTTGCATAGAGGTCTCTCCTTGCCAGTGTTCGTCGGCGCAGGCACAAACCGACCATCAGTCGGCTTTAAGATACCGACTGATGGTCTGTCAATAGGGGTACGCGTGGACCGCCGGGTAAATAGGGGACAAGGGACTCGCCAGGTCATCATTGACGCCGCCGCGCGCCTATTCGCCGAACACGGATTCCAGGCAGTCTCCATCGAGGCGGTCCTGCAGGCGTGCGGGATTAGTCGTGGCGCTCTCTATCACCACTTCGCGGGTAAGGATGCGCTATTCACCGCGGTGCTTGAAGCCGCGGAGTTGCATGTCGCCGAGGTGGTCGCCGCAGCCGCCGGGACCGTGGCCGACCCGATCCAAGCGTTGCGTGCCGGTTGCTCGGCTTGGCTGAGACTGGCCGCCGACGACCCGACTGTGAGGCGGATTGTGCTTACCGATGCCCCGTCCGTCGTCGGATGGGAAAGGTGGCGCGAGATCGACAGTCGCCATAGCCTCGGCCTGCTCAAGGCGGCCCTGGGCGCCGCGGCCGCACAAGGGCTGCTCGACGCCGATAAGACCAATCTGTACGCGCACGTCCTCCTCGCCATGCTGGTCGAACTCGCGCTGCTGGTGGCCAGAGCCTCCGACGCTCAGGAACTCATCGCAAATGGGGAAGAAGTCATTGGACAGGTTCTGGACGGGCTGATGAGACGGCAAAGGTGATTTGGCACCCGACCAGGACGCCCGTCACAACTGAATTGAACTTCCGGTTTCGTTGCTACCGGACCACCAACAGTGCCCGGATGGTGTCACGGTCCGAGCTGGCCGGGCCGGGCGTCGCCACGATCCTGATGCGCTGCGCGTGGCGTTGCCTCGGTACGGGTCAGGCCCTCGTTGCGGGCTGCACCAGGATGGCGCGGAAGTCGTTGACATTCGTGCGTGTCGGCCCCGTGACCACTAGGTCGCCCAGCGCCGAGAAGAACCCGTAGCCGTCATTGTCCGCCAGCCGGTCGCGGGCGCGCACGCCCAGTGCCGCCGCACGGGCCAGGCTGCCCGGGTCGAGCAGCGCCCCGGCGTTGTCCTCGGTCCCGTCGATCCCGTCGGTGTCGCCGGCGATGGCGTGGATGCCGGGCCGCCCGTCCAGCGCGACGGCTAGGGCCAGCAGGAACTCCGCATTGCGCCCGCCGCGCCCGGAGCCGCGCACCGTCACGGTCGTCTCCCCGCCGGACACCAGCACGCACGGAGCCGGGGCAGGCTGTCCGTGCGTCGCCACCTGGTGAGCGATCCCGGCCATGACGCGCGCGACCTCCGACGCCTCGCCCTCGATGGCGTCGCCCAGGATGACCGGGGTGATCCCGGCCGCCCGCGCCACCGCTGCCGCGGCTTCCAGGGCTGCCTGGGGGGTCGCAATCATCACCGTCCGGGTATGGGCGAATGCGGCATCGCCAGGCTTCGGGGTTTCCGCCGCGGGGTCCTGCAGCCAGGCCGCGACGGCCGGTGGCGGCTCGATGCGGTAGCGCGCCAGCACTGCCCGGGCGTCCTCCAGGGTCGTCTCATCCGGAACCGTCGGGCCGGAGCCGATCACCGAAGGATTGTCGCCCGGCACATCAGAAATCAGCAAGGTCACCACCTCCGCCGGGGACGCCACCTGCGCCAGGCGCCCGCCCTTGATGGCGGACAGGTGCTTGCGGACGCAGTTCATCTCGCCGATCCCCGCGCCGCTCCGCAGCAGCGCCCGGTTCACCGCCTGCTTGTCGGCGAGGCTCACCCCGTGCGACGGCAAGGCCAGCAGGGACGAAGCCCCGCCAGACATCAGGCACAGCACCAGGTCGTCCGCCCGCAAGCCCCGCACCAGGTCCAGCATCCGCCGCGCCGCGCCCTGCCCGGCGGCGTCCGGCACCGGATGCGCCGCCTCCACGACCTCGATCCGGGGCAGCGGGCCGACCCCGTGGCCATACCGCGTCACCACCAGGCCGGACAGCGGACGGTCCGCCGGCCAGTGCGCCTCGACCGCCTGCGCCATCGCCGCCGCCGCTTTGCCGCCGCCGACGACCACGGTGCGCCCGGACGGCGGGGCCGGCAGGTGCGCCGGCAGGCACAGGCCCGGCGCCGCCGCATCCACCGCGGCGCCGAACATCCGGTGCAGGAGGCCGCGCGGGTCCATGGCTACTCGGCCGCGGCCTTCATCTGCTGGCCCTCGCCGATCTCGTGGCAGGCCAGCCGCTCCAGCACGCGCACCATGCCCGAGTGGTCCCACGCCGCCCCGCCCGCTGCCGTCGCCGCGTTGAACAGCTCCTGGCAGGTCGCGGTGTTGGGCAGGCTCACGCCCAGCGCCCGCGCCCCGGACAAGGCCAGGTTCAGGTCCTTCTGGTGCAGCTCGATCCGGAAGCCCGGGTCGAAGTTGCGCTTGATCATGCGCTCGCCGTGCACCTCCAGGATGCGCGAGTTGGCGAAGCCGCCCATCAGGGCTTGCCGCACCCGCGCCGGGTCGGCACCGGCCTTGGAGGCGAACAGCAGCGCCTCGCCGACGGCCTCGATGGTGAGCGCGACGATGATCTGGTTGGCGACCTTCGTCGTCTGCCCGTCGCCGTTGCCGCCCACGAGGGTGATGTTCTTGCCCATCAGCTTGAAGATCGGCTCCACCTTGGCGAACGCCGCCTCGGGGCCGCCGACCATGATGGTGAGGCTCGCGGCCTTGGCGCCCACGTCGCCGCCGGACACAGGGGCGTCGAGGTAGTCGCAGCCGAGGGCGTTGATGCGCCGGGCCATGTCCTTGGTGGCAATGGGGGAGAGGCCCTCCGCCACGCCGCCGGGGCCAAACAGCGCGGCCTCCACATCGGGGGTGTCGGGCACCATGGTGATGATGTCGGCATGGCGCGCGACCTCGGCGGCGCTCGGGCACTGGGTGGCGCCGGCGTCCAGCACCGCCTGCGACACGGGGCCGATGTCGTGCACGAACAGGGTGTGCCCACCCGTCAGCAGGTGCCCTGCCATGGGACGGCCCATGATGCCGAGGCCGATGAAACCGATGTTGCTCATGCCGTGCTGTCCTGTTCAGAGGGCGGGTTGGAGGGAGGCGGCGCGCGTCCGCCGATAGGGCTGCAGCCAGCCCAGTCCGGCGGTGGTGGCCGCAGCCGGCTTGTACTCGCAACCGATCCAGCCGGCATAGCCCAGCTCGTCCAGCCGGCGGAACACGTAGGGGTAGTTGATCTCCCCGGTGCCGGGCTCGTTCCGCCCGGGGTTGTCGGCGACCTGGATGTGGCCGATGCGGGACAGGTTGGCCATGATGGTCGGCAGCAGGTCGCCCTCCATCACCTGGGCGTGGTAGATGTCGTATTGCAGCTTCAGGTTGGCGGACCCGACCTCGTCCAGGATCGCCAGGCCCTGCGCGGTGCTGTGCACGAAGAAGCCCAGGATGTCGCGGCGGTTCACGGGTTCCAGCAGCAGGCCGATGCCGGCCTTCTGCAGCTCCGCCGCGGCAAAGCGAAGGTTGTCCACCAGCGTCCGATGCGCCGCCGCCGTGTCCACCGGGGCGATGCCGGCCAGGCAGTTCACCACGGGGACGCCGAGCGCCGTGGCATACTCGATGGCGCGCGGCACCCCGGCGCGGAACTCGGCGGTGCGGTCTGGCAGGCAGGCGATGCCACGCTCACCCGCGGCCCAGTTGCCCGCCGGCAGGTTGTGCAGCACGGGCGTCAGGCGGGCGGCGGTCAGGGCGTCGGCCACCTGCTTCACCGTGAAGTCGTAGGGGAACAGGAACTCCACGGCCTCAAACCCGGCCTCCGCCGCGGCGGCGAAGCGGTCGAGGAACGGAACCTCGGTGAACAGCATGGTCAGGTTGGCGGCAAATTTCGGCACGCGGGCCTCCTTTGGCTTCCGGCAGCGTCAAGTGGTGGGCGCGCCGGGTCAGTGGGATGGCCGGCGGCATGGGCCGCCGGCCACGGAGCCGCTACTTGGCGGGTTCGAGCACCTTCGGCGTCGGCGCCGCCATATCCTGGCCCTTCTTGATCGACAGCGTGGGGTCGAGGCACAGGATGTCCTCGAACTCGTTCACGCTATCGACCTCAGCGCCCATCGAGATGTTCGTCACCTTCTCCAGGATGAACTCCATCACCACCGGCACCTGGAACTCCTCCATCAGCGCCTCGGCGCGGGCGAAGGCGTCCTTGAACTCGTTGGGGCTTTTCACCCGGATCGCCTTGCAGCCCAGCCCCTCCGCCACTGCCACGTGATCGACGCCATAGCCCGGCACCGCATCCCCATCCGGCGGCGAGTTGATGTTGTCGAACGCCAGACTGACCTCGAAGTCCATCTGGAAGCCCCGCTGCGCCTGCCGGATCAGCCCGAGGTAGGAGTTGTTCACCACCACGTGCAGGTAAGGCAGCTTATGCTGCGCGCCGACCGCCAGTTCCTCGATCATGAACTGGAAATCGTAGTCCCCCGACAGCGCGACGATCTTGCGATCCGGATCGGCCGCGCGCACCCCCAGCGCCGCCGGCAAGGTCCAGCCCAGCGGCCCCGCCTGGCCGCAGTTGATCCAGTTGCGCGGCTTGTAAACCTTCAGGAACTGCGCCCCGGCGATCTGCGACAGCCCGATCGTGGTGACGTAGCAGGTGTCGCGATCCAGGATCTCGTTCATCTCCTGGTAAACCCGCTGCGGCTTCAGCGGGATCGCGTCGAAGTGCGACTTCCGCAGCATGCTCGCCTTGCGGTGGGCGCACGACCCGGCCCACTCCTCGCGGTTGCGCAACGTGCCCAGCGCCTGCATCTCGCGCGCCACCTCCAGGAACGCCAGCAGCGCCGCCTTGGCGTCCGACACGATGCCGAAGTCCGGGCCGAACACCCGGCCGATCTGCGTCGGCTCGATGTCCACATGCACGAACTTGCGGCCCTTAGTGTACACGTCCACCGATCCCGTGTGGCGGTTGGCCCAGCGGTTGCCGATGCCGAACGCGAAGTCGCTGTCCAGGAAGGTGGCGTTGCCGTAGCGGTGGCTGGTCTGCAGACCCACCATGCCCGCCATCAGCGGGTGGTCGTCGGGGATGCTGCCCCAGCCCATCAAGGTCGGGATCACCGGCACGCCGGTCAGCTCGGCGAACTCCACCAGCAGGTCGCAGGCGTCGGCGTTGATGATGCCGCCGCCGGCGATCAGCAGCGGGCGCTCGGAGTCGTTCAGCATGGCCATCGCGCGCTCGGCCTGACGGCGGGTGGCCGAGGGCTTGTAGATGGGCAGCGGCTCGTAGGTGTCGTCGTCGAACTCGATCTCGGCCATCTGCACGTCGATGGGCAGGTCGATCAGCACCGGGCCGGGGCGGCCGGACCGCATGACGTGGAACGCCTGCTGGAACACCATCGGCACCAGCGCCGGCTCGCGCACGCAGACCGACCACTTGGTGACGGGCTTGGCGATGGTCTCGATGTCAACGGCCTGGAAGTCCTCCTTGTACATCTTGGCGCGCGGCGCCTGACCGGTGATGCACAGGATGGGGATGCTGTCGGCCTGCGCGGTGTAGAGGCCAGTGATCATATCGGTGCCGGCGGGGCCGGAGGTGCCGATGCAGACGCCGATGTTGCCGGCCTTGGTGCGGGTGTAGCCGTCGGCCATGTGCGAGGCGCCCTCGACGTGCCGGGCCAGGATGTGGCGGATGCTGCCGCGCGCCTTAAGCGCCGCATACAGCGGGTTGATGGCGGCGCCGGGGACGCCGAAGGCGACGGTGATGCCCTCGCGTTCCAGCACGCGCACGGCTGCGTCGATCGCTTTCATCTTGGCCATTGTCTGCTCCCTGTCCGCTGTTTCTGCGTTGGGGCAATCATCGCGCAACCGGAAAGGCCGCGCCACCGTTTTGTATGGCGTTTCCGCGATGTGGAAAGAAGCACTTTTCAGTCAGCGTAAACAACATGTTGCTGGATTGCAGATCGCACAACGCGCGGCTATTCTGCGCGCCGTCACCCGAACGCTAGGCACCGGCCCGGCCCAGGAGGCCCATGCGGACCCCACGCGCAATATCCGCGGCAAAGCCGGCTCGGCCGAAGCCCAGCGTCCCCCATGCTGCCAAGGCGGAACGCTCCGACCAGGTGCAGTCCCTCGTCCGCGCCCTGGCCATCGTGAACCGCCTGGCCGCCGCCGACGAGGGCGCCACCCTGACCGAGGTCGCGCAGCAGGTCGGCTTGTCGCCCTCCACCGCCCACCGCCTGCTGACCACCCTGGAGCAGGAGCGCTACGTCCGCTTCGACGCCGAGCGGCGGCTGTGGTCGGTCGGCGTGCAGGCCTTCGTCGCCGGCAGCGCCTTCCTGAAGACGCGCAGCCTGGTGCCCACCGCCCGCCCGCACATGCGCGCCCTAATGGAGGAAAGCGAGGAGACGGTGAACCTCGCCGTCGAGGACCAGGCGGAGGCGGTCTATCTCTCCCAGGTCGAGTGCCGCCAGATGATGCGCGCCTTCGCCAGGCCGGGCGGGCGGGTGCCGCTGCACTGCTCCTCGGTCGGCAAGGCGCTGCTGTCGGCGATGCCGGACGCCGACGTGGCCCGGGTGCTGCACCGGCACGGCCTGGCGCGCGTGACCATCAAGACCCTGACCACCACGCCCGCCCTGCGCGAGGACCTGGCGCGGGCGCGCGTCCGCGGCTACGCCATCGACGACGAGGAGCACGCGGTCGGCCTGCGCTGCATCGCCGCGGTGGTGTTCAACGAGGCCGCGGACCCGCTGGGGGCCGTGTCGCTGTCCGGCCCGATGGCGCGCATCCCGGACGAGCGCATCCCGCTGCTGGGGGACCTGGTGCGGCGCACGGCCGACGCGGTCACGGCGCAACTGGGCGGCTGCCTGCCGGGGTGGCGGACCCAAGGGGTCTGGTGACGCAGGCTGCGCCGCAGCCGAACCCCAGTCAGCCAGCCGCGGGTGGACACGACCTTCGCAGGCCGCACCAGCAGAGACAGCAGCGCCGAGTCCATCTCGTCCGTCCACATCGGGGGTCGTTCAGCCCGCCTTAGTGCTGCGCCAGCGTCAGCCGCGAGAGCTGTTCCCCGGCGGTGCCGATAACCGGGAGCGCCAGCACCGCCGGGTGCCCGGCGTCCTGCAGCACCGTCCAAGTGAACGCCGCCGAGCTCGGCCCGGGTCCCTGCGGGAATGGCAGGCCCGGCGCCACGCTGGCCGCGCCAGCCATGGCAAGCCGCATCCGGTGCCCCGGCTGGAACACGTAGGCGGTCGGCAGCAGGTCCACCTCGACCTGCCACGCCTGCCCCGGCTGCAACGGCGCCGGGCTGGCCAACGACGCCCCGTGCGGCACGTTGAGGTAGCCCTGGATCACCTGCACCGAGGCGCCGTCCGGCGCCACGTCGTTCAGGCTGAACACCATGTCGCCGTCGTCCGTGCTGGACGCCGCCCACAGCGACACGTGCGGGGCGCCCGTCACCTCGGTCGCCACCGGCAGCGGCGCGGTGGTCCAGGTCAGCACCTGCTTCTCCACGTCGCGCTGGTCGCCGGCCGGCCGCCCCTCGGTGGCGCTGAGCAGCACGGGCAGGGCCGGGCCGGCACCGGGCGCGTAAGGGAGGGTCGCCGGTGACCCCGCGGCGGGCTGCGCCGTCAGCGAGCCGTCGTTCAAGCTGCCGATCGTCCCGCTATGCCCCGCCTGCAGGAACAGCTTGGCCACGTGCGCGTCGGGGATCGGCCAGTCCGCCTCGTAGCGCCAGCGGTCCACCCCCTTCACGTACAGGATCACCTTGGGCGCGCGCTCCACACCGTTGTCCACGTCCTTCAGCCAGTGGTCCAGCCACTGCACCTGCAGCTCCTGCAGGAAGTCGATCTGCCAGCCATGCGCGTGCGGCGCCAGCAGCAGGCGCTTGCGCGGCGAGCCGAACGCCTCATAGGCCTGCACGTTGCCCGGCGTGATGTAGTCGTCCAGCCCGCCGGAGATGAAGGCCGCCACCCCGCGCGCCGCAACCGCCTGCACGTCGGCGTCCTGCGTCGTCCGCTCGCGCCACCAGGCGTCGAAGTTGCGGTGCTGGATGGCGGTCGCGTACTCCGCCTCCGCCCCGGGGGACAGCTTGCGCGCCTCGCGGCCGGGGCCGGGCAGCATGCCGCCGGGATACCACAGCAGGCCGTAGCAGTCGCCGCACGCCACCTGCGGCACGATGGCGCGCAGGCTCGGCGGCGCCTCCTTGGCGGTCAGCCACTGCGAGATGCCCAGCAGCGATGGCCCGACCATGCCGACGCGGCCGTTGCACCAGGACTGCCGAGCCATCCATTCGACCGTGTCGTAGCCGTCCTGGCCGAACTGGTTGTACAGCGTGGCGTCGCCGCCGGACCTGCCGGACCCGCGCAGGCTGAGGTGCAGCACGGCATAGCCGCGGGCGGCGATGTCCATCAGCACCGGGTCCGCGCTCGCGCCGGTGTTGGAGGACCGGCCATAGCCGTCCGACATCAGCACGCACGGCGTGGGCGGGGCGCCGGCGGCGAGAGCCGGCAGGAACAGCCGGGCGTCGAGCCTCATGCCGTCCCGGGCGGTGATGGTCACGCCGTCCTGGACCTGCACCGGGAACCGGGCCTGCGGGTTGTCCACGTGGGCGCGCTCGGGCAGCCATTGCCGGTCCTCGGTCCCCGCACCCATTCGGTAGGGCTGCGCATGCAGGGCCGGCATGGCGCAGGCGAGCAGCAGCAGCGCCGTGCGAAGGGTGCAGTCTGTCATGGTCCAGCGGCTCCGAAATCCCAGCGTTTCCCGGCTCCGACCCTGCCAGCAGGTCCGGACCCACGCAATGGCGTCATGGTCGGGGCGATCGCCTGTAGCGTGAGGACGCTGCCTGCTCCCTCTGAGAGAGGAAGCCGGTGCGGTCCTTGCTCCCCACGCGATTGCCCTGCATGTCGAAACAGCCGCTTGATCCCATCCCTCCGGGAGGCGCATGCCGGGGACGGGCCAACATCGGACGCCGAGTGACGGATCAGGACAAGATGACGCGAGGCGCCGAACTGTTGGCGGGTCCGGCGGGGCAGGCGCCGCCGCTCTGGCTGCTGGCGCTGATCACCCTGAGCGGCACGTTGGCGATGCACATGTTCGTGCCGGCCCTGCCGGCGGCGGCGCGCGAACTGGGCGCCAGCGCCGGCGCCATGCAGGGCGCCATCAGCGTTTATATCTTCGGGCTGGCGGTGGGGCAGCTCGCGTACGGGCCGCTGTCTGACCGCTACGGGCGGCGGCCGCTGCTGGTGGCGGGCCTGCTGCTCTATGCCTCGGCGGGACTGGCCGCCGCGCTCGCGCCGGATGTGCGTTCGCTGGTTGCGGCCCGGCTGGTCCAGGCGCTGGGCGGATGCGCCGGGCTGGTGCTGGGGCGCGCCATGGTGCGTGACACCGCAGCGCCCGAGCAGGCGGCGCAACGGATGGCGCTGCTAAACCTGATGGTGACCCTGGGGCCGGGCCTGGCGCCGCTGATCGGCGGGGCACTGTCCGAGACGTTCGGGTGGCGCTCGATCCCTGTCGCGCTGTGCGGGCTGGGCGCCGTGAACATCTGGCTCACGCTGCGCCGGCTGCCGGAGACGGGGACGCGGCTGGCCGGGGTCAGCGCGGCGTCGCTGGCGCGGGATTACGGGCGTCTGCTGGGGTCGCCGGCCTTCCTGGGCTACGCCGTCGGGGGCGGCTGCGCCACGACGTCGATGTATGCGTTCTTCGCGGTCGCGCCGTTCGTGTTCGTGGACGAGCTGCACCGGCCGTCGCGCGAGGTCGGCGCCTACTTGGCGCTGCTGGTCGCGGGGGTGTCGCTGGGCAGCGTCCTGGCCAGCCGCCTGGTCACGCGCGTCGCGATCGAGCGGCTGCTGGCCTGGGCCAGCGGGGCGGCCACGCTGGCGGCCTTCGTGCTGCTGGGCGTCGCCATGCGGGGAGCGCCCAGCGTGCCGCTGGTGGCGGGGCCGATGTTCGTGTTCACCGTGGGGGTTGGCCTGGCCAGCCCGATGGCCCTGACCAAGGCCGTGGGGGTGAATCCGAAGGTGATCGGGTCGGCGGCGGGCCTGTATGGGTTCAGCCAGATGGCGGTCGGGGCGCTGTGCACCGTGCTGGCCGGGTTGGGACGCGACCCGTTGCTCGCCGCCGCGTCCGTGCTGGCGGCGGCCGGCGTGGTCGGGCAGGTGGCGTTCTGGACGTCCACGCAGGCGGAAAGGGCCAGGTCGCGCGGACCCGGTTGAGCGGGCCTGGTCGAGCAGGACGGCCTACCCGCGCGCGACGGCGGGCCAGCCCAGCGACCCCTCCGCCCCCGGCCGGTTGCGCAGCCACCAGGACCAGTCCTGCGGGATCAGCGAGAACGGGTCGTTATGCGCCAGCTCCCGCGCCGCCCACACCGGCCAGTGCGGGTTGGCCAGCGCCGGGCGGCCGAGGAACACCAAGTCGATCAGCTCCTGCCGGATCACCTGGTCGGCCACGGCGGGCAGGCCGAGGTTCCAGCTCACGCCCACGGGGATGCCGACCTCGCGCCGCACCCGGGCGCCGCGCTCCACCATGAACGCCACGTCGCGGAACGGCAGGTCCTTGGTCTCGTCGGTGTTCATGCCCAGGCTCAGGTCGGCCAGGTCCAGCCCATGCTGCTTCAAGGCGCCCACCGCCCACACGGCGTCGTCGAACTGCACGCCCTGCTCGTGGAAGTCGTCGGAGCCCAACCGCATCGTCAGCGGCAGCCGCTCCGGCCATACGGCGCGCACGGCGTCCAGCGCCTCGCGGTGGAAGCGCACCCGGTTCTCCAGGCTGCCGCCGTATTCGTCGTCGCGCTGGTTGGCCAGGGGGGAGAAGAAGCTCGCGCCGAGGTAGCCGTGCGCGAAGTGCATCTCCAGCCATTCGAACCCGGCGTCCAACGCCCGCCGGGCCGCCTGGGCATAGCTACGGTGCAGGTCCTTGATCTCCGCCACCGTGAGCGCCTGGACGGGGTAGGTGTAGCGCCCGCCATAGGTGATCGCCGAGGGGCCGCGCACCTGCCAGCCGTCGGGGTGATCGGGCGGCAGTTGCAGCTTGCCCTCCCAAGGCTTCAGCTCGCTGCCCTTGCGGCCGGTGTGGCCGAGCTGGATGCCGGGCACGCCGCCCATGTCCTTGATGATGGCGGTCACGCGCTGCAGGCCCTCGACCTGCGCGTCGTCGTAGATGCCGGCGCAGTGGGTGCCGGTGCGGCCATCGGGGGTGATGGCCAACTGCTCGGGGAACACCAGGCCGAAGCCGCCGGCGGCGCGCGAGCCCATCAGCATGACGTGGAAGTCGTTGATCAGCCCATCGGTGGACCGGTACATGGTCATCGGCGACATCGCGATCCGGTTGCGGAGCGTGGCGCCCTTGAGGGTGTAGGGGCTGAAGAGGTCCGGCATCAGTGTTCCCGTGTGTCTGGATTGGCGTTGTCGGAGGTGTTGCAGCCGGCGTCGGCGGATCAGGCGCCTGCGGTGCCGAGAGGGCGGATCATGCTGCCGCTCGCGAGCAGCTTGTTCCCTGCACAGGCGGGAACGCCCGCGGCAGGCGCCCGGCTGACAGCAGCGCAGGGGATGGCTTCATTGCAGGCAGGTTCCCACCTGACGGGGAGGGTCGGACGCGGCATTGCCGAGAGATTTAGCAAGCCCTGTGCCACCTCGACGCCTGGGGATCAACGCCCATGATGTGAGGACATCATCTCCTTGCCCCCTCTCCCGGCGGGAGCAGGCAGCGTCCTCACGCGATGTGCGATCGTCCCGACTCCAGCGCGCGCCCTGACTTCAGCAAGCGGGAACTCCAGCGAGCGGGGTCGGCCCGGGGCTTTCAGCCTGGCCGGGTCAGGACGTGCCCCGCGCCGCCCGCACGGTGATCGTGATCGGCCGTGAGATCACCGGCGGGTCATGCGGCACGTGGTTGGCATCGCCCATCAGCAACTGCAGCGTGTGCTTACCGGGTGGCAGGTCTATGACGGTCTCGGTCTGGCCCAGGCCGAAGTGCAGGTGGTTCCGGTCGTTCGGGATCGGCTCGTTCATCGGCGGCACCGGCACATCGATCAGCAGGTGGTGGTGCCCGGTGTTGGCCTTGACCACCCCTGCAGGCGCCACGCCGAAATTGCGAGTGCCGAACCAGACCTTGAGGGGGCCGGACGGCACGACGGCGCCATTGGCGGGACTGCCGATATAGACGTAGGCATCCCGCGGCGCTGGGGTGCGAGCCCCGGCGGGCGGCGGCGTCGACTGCGCCATCGCAGGGCCAGCCCCGATCATGCACGCGACGGCAAGGGCCGCCTTGAGGCTGAAGCTGTCCATCCGCGGCGTCCTCATACTGGTGCGGCCATCTTTGTGCAGCTACCGGAGTGCAGCTACTGGGTGACGGTCACGGTGATCTGCTTGGAATACAGCGGCGGGTGGTGCGGCATGTGGTTCTCGTCCCCGAGCAGCAACTGCAGGGTATGCCGGCCCGGCGGCAGGTCGAGCCGGGCCTCGGTCTGGCCCAGGCCGAAGTGCAGGTGGTTGCGGTCGTTCGGGATCGGCTCGTCGAGGTTGGGCAAGGGCGTGTCGATCAGGATGTGGTGGTGGCCGGTCCCATCCTTGGCAACGCCCGCAGGGGCGATGCCCGCGCCGGACAATCCCATCCGCACCCAGAACGCGCCGTGGATGACCTGCCCATCCTCCGGCCAGAGGATGTGAACCCGTGCGTCCTCAGGCATCGTATGCTGCTGCGCCTGCACGGCGGCCGGCAGGAGCATGAGCAGGCCGGCGACCATGGCCACCGCGACACAACCTCGATGCTTTCGAACCCTACCCATAACGTTTCGTTTCCTAATCATACAACCAGAGGGCTTCGGCATCCGGAAGGCAAGCGGCAAGTTCCGGCTGCCGCGCTAACCAGCGTTGCACGCCAGGCGTGCGCTAACCGGCGTTGCGCGCCACGCGGAAACCGTTGGTGTAATAGCGGACAGGCGCGTCATACCGGTTGCGGGCCGTGGGCGTGATGTCGTCGTGCGTCGACCGGAAGGACCCGCCGCGCAGCACGCGCTGGGAGCAGCCGCGAGCCTCCCGCGCCGTTCCATCCTGCGGTGCGCCCGCATAGGTCGGGAACCAGCAGTCCTGCACCCATTGCGCGACTCCGCCAGACATCCCGTACAGGCCGAATAGGTTCGGCTGATAGGTCAACGCCGGCGCCGGCGCCCGCGGGTCCTGCGAGCCGCCGCAATCCGCGCAGTTCGCCAAGCCGACGCCAAGCTGCTCGCCCCACGGATAGCGTGTCGAGGACTTGCCGCGGGCCGCATACTCCCACTCGGCCTCGGTCGGCAGCCGGTAGGGGCGCCCGGCCGCGCGGGACAGCCAGGCGAGATACTGCTGGGCATCGTCCCAGCTCACGTTGTGCAGCGGGGTCGCGTCCTCCGCCACGCTCATCCGCGGGGCCGGGCCGCATCCGCCACCGGCCTGGCAGGCGTTCCAGTCGGCGACGGTGACCGGTGATTGACCCATCACGAACGACCGCACGGTGACGCGGTGCTGCGGCAAGGCGGCCGGGTCCTTCGCGCCGAGGCCCATGACGAAGCTGCCGCCGGGAACGCCGACCACCACGGGACAGGTCGGGCAGTCCCGTTCCCCGGACCTTGGCATCGCATCAGGCCCCGATACTGCATCAGGCTTCGGCGGTGCATCCGTCCTGGGCGTTGCGTCAGGCCCCGGCGTTGCAGGAGGGGACGGCTTGGGAGCTTCAGGCTGCGGCGGCTGAACCGGCTGCTGCATGGCCAGCCGTTGCGCGGCCAACTGTTGCGTCGCGTCGGGGGTTGCGAGCGTTGGCTGGGGAGGCACCGGCGACCGGTCGGCCCGCACCGCGCCCAGGGCAGGCGGCTCGTCCCGGTTCCCGGCAGGCTCGCCAACCGGGGGGCGGTCGGGGTGGACGACGCTGATGGCCATGCTGCCCGGCACGCTGCCGCCGCTGCCCTCCACCAGGATGTCGAACGTGCCGACCGGCCCAGTCCGGCCAAGCTCCGGCTTGTACGTCGCCCCGGCGATCCCGTCCGCGGCGAACACGGCGCCGGGCTGCGTCGGGCGGCCATCGACCTGGATCTCGCCATAACGCGGCAGGCCGGTGACGCGGACTGTCAGGGATTCCCCATCAGGCGACCTGGGCGCGCCGATGGCGAGCGGGGTCAGACCCGCAGTGTCGCTGACCTCCAGCGCCGTCATCGGGCCGAGCACCGGCGGCCGGCTGGGCGGACGCGGATGGAAGTAGAACGGCTCGGCGCCGACCGAGCCGAACACGTAGGGCTCCTGCCGCCCGTCCGTCGCCTTGAGCACGTCATCGCGCACGCTGCGGAGGAACAGGCTCAGTTCCAGGCCGGGCGTGGCGAGGTTCGCCTGCAGCGCGGTCGCGAACGGGCTGTGCTCGCCGGTGCCGTCCTCGGCCACCTGGTCCGCCTTGGTCGCCATGATGACGACGGTGTTGCGGGGCACGTTGTCCACCCGCGCCAGGCCGGACGCCATGGGGCCGTGCCCGGCAATAGTCATCGACCGGGACATGCGCTCGACAAAGGGGTTGTTGCGGCTGGCGTCGAGCATGATGATCGCGAGCTTGGAAGCCTGCGACACCTCATCCATCAGCCGCTCCAGCGGGATGGCTCCATACAGCAGGTCGCGCTCCCGTTCGAGCTTGGTGTCCGTCGGCAGCAGGTAGTTCTCGCGCTCGACCTGCACGCCATGGCCAGAGTAGAACACCAGCGCCACGTCGGATTGCTGCGCCTTGATGCTGAAGGCCTGTATGGCGTGCGCCAGGGTGCGGTAATCGGGGTCGTAGATTTCATCGACGTCGAAGGCCAGAGATCGGAGGGCCTCGCCGACAAACCGCGCGTTCTTGACCGGGTTCGCCAGCTTCGGCGCGGCTTGGTAGTTGCCGATGCCGATGACGAGCGAGATGCAGCGCTGCACGGCAGGCTGTGCCGATGCGGGGCCGATCAGGTGGAACGTCAGGACCAGGACCGCGGCGTGGAGGAGCCGGGTGGTCCAACCGACCCTTCCGGGACGGTATCGGACACCGGCAGGCTTAGCTTGAGCCGATGTCTCGTTCATAAATATCAGAACCCGACGGCGTGCCGCCTCCTCCTGTCCGCTAGGGACGGAGATACACACTCCGGCTTCCGTCGGCAACCTATGGTTGTCGATCATCAACGCCCAGGCCTTAACGTCCCTGCATCAATGCCCCGGATTGCAAGCGGCCGGGCGGCTTTCAGGCGCGCCCAACCAGCCAGGGTTCACGCGTGTCCAGGGCTAATGCACGTGACGACCTAGTCAACAATGCATTGACGGCGGTGCTGGCCCCACTCGCCCCAGGGTTGCAGGTGCTGCTCTACAGCCGGCGGGCTGGCGCGGAACGAACCCGCTGAGGCGGTCGAGGGCGGGGCCAGGGCGCCGCCGCGATGCTACTTTCCTTTCGCCTCCACCTTGGCCTTCTCCTCCTCGTTCATACCCTGCACCTCAGGCCCCTGAGCGGTCGAACCCGTGGTCTGCGTCGTGCTGGCCGGCGGCGCGGCGCTGGGCACCGAGCTTTCCGATGCCGGCTCCCCCCGCGGGCGCACCGGCGTCGAGCCTTGCGGCGCCGCGGTCTGCGCCTGGGCGCCGAACGCAGGCGCCAGCAGCAGGGCCGCCAGGAGCAGCCGGGTCATGCTTCGAGCTGCTTGCCGATTGGCAGGGCGCGGATGCGCTTGCCGGTGGCGGCGAAGATGGCGTTGCACAGCGCCGGGGCGAACGGCGGCACCCCCGGCTCGCCGATGCCACCCGGCGCCAGTTTCCAGTCGGACGGGACGATGTGCGTGTTGGTGACCCCCGGCGCCTCATCGATGCGGACCACAGGGAAGTCGTCGTAGTTGCCCTGCTCCACGCGGCCATCCTTGAAGGTGATCGCACCGTGCTTGGCTAGGCTCAGGCCCATCACCGCCGCGCCCTCCATCTGCGAGGCGATGCGCTCGGGGTTGACCACCACGCCGCAATCCACGGCCGTATCGACGCGCGGCACCGTCAGCACGCCCTTGCTGTCCACCGCGACCTCCACCACCGTCGCGATGTAGCTGGCGAAGCTGCGGTGCGCCGCGATGCCGATGCCATGGCCCGGCGGCAGCTTGCGGCCCCACTCGCCCTGCGCCGCCACCAGCTCCACCACCCGGCGCAGGCGGCCAGCATCGATGGGGTAGCTGCTGAACGGCTCCCCGTAGTTCCATAGGCCCTTCACGGAACCGCTGAGATCGACGACGCGGGCGGGTCCGATCAGCTCCAGCAGCAGGTCCTTCGGGTCCCGGCCGGTGCGCGCCGCGATCTCCGCCACCATGGACTGCACGGCGAACACGTGCGGGATGTTGGACACCGAACGGAACCAGCCGATCCGGGTGTGCGCCGCCGCCTCCGGGGTTTCGGCGCGGATGTTGGCGATGTCGAACGGCAGGTCGGTCAGGCCCATGCCCAGCTCAAACGGCAGCGGGTGCAGGGTGTCGGCCTTGAAGGTCGATCCGATGCTGGGGGCGGCGCTGCGATGCCGCCAGGCAACCACCTTGCCGCCGGCGTCCAGCCCGGCCTCGATCCGCTCGGCGCTGACGGTGTGCAGGAAGTCGTGCCGTACGTCGTCCTCCCGCGTCCACTGCACGCGGACGGGCGCACCGAGCTTGCGCGACAGCAACGCGGCCTCCAGCGCGTAGTCGCACTTGGATTTCCGGCCAAAGCCGCCGCCGAGCAGCGTGACGTGGACCGTCACGTCCTCGATGGGGACCTCCATGGTCTTGGCCAGGTCCTCCCGGGTGCCGCCGGGGCTTTGCACGGGGGCCCAGACCTCGACCTTGCCGCCCTGCACATGGGCGGTGGCGACTGGCGGCTCCATGCTGACGTGGGCGAGGTGCGGCAGGTAATACTCGCCGACCAGGGTGGTGGCGGCGCCTTTCAGGCCGGCGTCAATGTCGCCGGTGTCGCGCACGACCAGGCCGGGCTGGCGGGCGGCTGCCTCCAGATCGGTGCGGTAAGCCGTGCTGTCGTAATGCGCGTTGGCGCCGTCGTCCCACACCACCTTGAGCGCGTCGCGGCCCTTGATGGCGGCGCCGGTGTTGCGGGCGATCACGGCCACGCCGCCCAGCGGCTGGAACTTGGACGGCCAGGGCCAGCCCTGCGCCTCCAGCACCTGCTCGACGCCGGGGACCGCGAGCGCATCCTTGGGGTCGAAGCTGACCAGCTTGCCGCCGGTCACGGGCGGGCGGGCGATCACCGCATACTTCATGCCGGGCAGGCGCACGTCGGCGCCGTAGGTGGCGCGGCCCATGGTGATGTCGCGCAGGTCGGTGATGCCGATGCGGCCGCGGCCGATGTAGCGGAAGTCCTTCGGGTCCTTCAGGCGCAGGGTTGCGGCATCCGGGACGGGCTGCGCGGCAGCGTCGGTCGCCAGCTCGCCATAGCCCAGTCGGCGGCCGGTCGGGGTGTGCGCGACCTGGTGGTTCGCGGCACGGACCTCGCCGACCGGCACGTTCCAGCGCGCGGCGGCGGCGGCCTCCAACATGGTGCGGGCGGCGGCGCCGACCTCGCGCATCGGCTGCAGGTAGTGCCGGGTACTGCGGGAGCCGTCGGTGTCCTGGTTGCCGTACTTGGCCTCGTCGCCGGGCGCCTGCTGGATGCGGACGCGCGCCCAGTCGGCCTCCAGCTCGTCGGCGACGATCATGGGGAGGCTGGTGCGCACGCCGGTGCCCATCTCGGCCCGGTGCGCCACGATGGTCACGCTCCCGTCCAGGGCGATGGCGACGAAGACGCGCGGGTCATTGACGGTGCCGTGCGGCATGGAGGACGCGCCGGACGCATAGGGTGCGGCCCCGGCGCGGTGCAACAGCAGAGGGGCGGCCAGCACCAGCGAGCCGGCTGCCGCGGCGCCGCGCAGCAGGGTCCGGCGGGATACGTTCCTGATCATGATCTAGGTCCCCGTGGCGGCGAGGCGGATCGCGGCCTCAATGCGCTGGTAGCACCCGCAGCGGCAGATGTTGCCGGACATCGTGTCGCGGATCGCCGTGTCGGAGGGATGCGGCGTCTCGTTCAGCAGGGCGGAGGCCTGCATGATCTGCCCGGCCTGGCAGAAGCCGCACTGCGGGACGCCCACCTCGCGCCAGGCCTTCTGCACCGGGTGGTCCCCCGTGGGATGCAGGCCCTCGATGGTGGTGACGGCGCGGCCGTCCACGTCGGCCATGCCGGTGATGCAGGACCGGGCGGCCTGGCCATCGACGTGCACGGTGCAGGCGCCGCACAAGGCCTGGCCGCAGCCGAACTTTGTGCCGGTCATCCCGGCCTCGTCGCGCAAGTACCACAGCAGCGGCAAGGACGGGTCGCCGTCCCAGGTTTGGTCCTGGCCGTTGACTTGCAGCTTAATCATAGGCTCGCCCTCCGTCTTCGCGTACGCTATCGCCGATGCAATGAAACGTGGGATCACAGGTCCGGGAACTAGGAATGCCCTTGGCGTTTTCTATGACGCCCAACACAGGGCGGAGATGCCGTCTCCCCTCCCCCCCGGGAGAGGGCTGGGGCGAGAGAGGCTGGGAGGCCCCAACTCAGCCGATTGCGGACAAAACCCACTCTTGACCCGGCGAGGTTCAACCTATGCGGCCCCCTTCTCCCAAAGGGAGAGGCGGAAGCGAGGCAACCGGCGGCGTCCAACCCCGGCCGGGCACGCTGTCCAGCAGCGCCCGCGTGTACTCATGCGCTGGCGTGGCGAACACCGCTGCGGTCGGCCCCTGCTCGACGATCCGGCCCTGCCGCATCACGGCCACGCGGTCGCAAATCTGCGCCGCCACCCGCAAGTCGTGCGTGATGAACAGCATCGTCAGTCCCAGCCGCACCCGTAGGTCCTCCAGCAGCGCCAGGATCTGCGCCTGCACCGACACGTCCAGCGCCGACACCGGCTCGTCGGCGATCAGCAGCTCCGGCTCCATCGCCAGCGCCCGGGCGATGCCGATGCGCTGGCGCTGCCCGCCGCTGAACTCGTGCGGGAACCGCCCCGCCGCGCCGGGGTCAAGCTGCACCAGCGCCAGCAGCTCCGTGGCGCGGGCGCGGGCCTGACGGCGCGGCACGCCGTGCGCCACCGGGCCTTCTGCTAGGATGTCGCCCACGCGGCGGCGTGGGTTCAAGGAGGCAAAAGGGTCCTGGAACACCATCTGGATGCGTTTGCGGTACGGCTTCCATGCAGCGCGCGACAGCGGGCGCAGGTCGGCCCCGCCGAACCGGATCGCCCCCGCATCCGCCTGCACCAGCCGCACCACGCAGCGCGCCAGCGTGCTCTTGCCGGACCCACTCTTCCCCACCAGGCCCAGGGTCTCGCCGCGCCGCAGCTCCAGCGTCGCCGCCTGCACGGCCGCGACGGTGCGGACCCCGCCGAACAGGCTGCGCGAGCGGTAGGTCTTGCACACCCCGTCCAGCGCCAGCACCGGCGGCCCCACAACGGCGTTCCGCGCAACAGGCGCACGATGCGGCACGGCGGCGATCAGCGCGCGGCTGTAGGGGTGCTGCGGCGCATTCAGCACGTCCGCCGCCGCACCCTGCTCCACGATGCACCCGCGCTGCATGACGGCGACGCGGTCGGCGATCTCGGCCACTACGCCGAAGTCGTGGGTGATGAACAGCACCGCCGTGCCGCGCCGCTGCTGGATGCCGCGGATCAGCGCCAGGATTTGCTTCTGCGTCGTGACATCCAGCGCGGTCGTCGGCTCGTCGGCGATCAGCAGGGACGGCTCCAGCGCCAGCGCCGCCGCGATCATCACCCGCTGCCGCTGCCCGCCGGACAGCGCGTGCGGATAGCAACGGGCGATGCGCTGCGGGTCGGGCAGGCCGACCGCCTCCAGCAGCTCCTGCACCCGGTGGCCGACCGGGCGGCCGTGGACCTGCAGCACCTCGGCCACCTGGTCGTGCACGCGCATCAGCGGGTTCAGCGCCGTCATCGGCTCCTGGAACACGGTGGCGATCCGCGCCCCACGCAACGCCCGCATCGCAGACGGAGAGGCCCGGCGCAGGTCCTGCCCCTCGAACCCGATCAGCCCCGCCGTCACCTGCAGGCCCGGCGGCAGCAGCCCGGTCAGCGCCGCCGCCGTGACCGACTTGCCGGACCCGCTTTCGCCCACGATGCACAACACCTCGCCCGGGTCGAGCGTCAGGCTGACCGCCTCCACCGCGTTCGGACGGTCCGCACCGCGCGGCAGGCTGACGGTCAGGCCCTCGATGGCGAGCAGGCTCACCGCCGCCGGGCCAGCCGGGGGTTGAGGGCGTCATTCAGGCCCTCGCCCACCAGGTTGAGCGCCAGCACCGTAAGGAAGATGGCCAGGCCCGGGAACACGCTCATCCACCACGCCAGCCGGATGACGCTGCGGCCTGCGCCGATCATGAAGCCCCACGACATCAGGTTCGGGTCGCCCAGCCCCAGGAACGACAGCGCGGATTCCAGCAGGATGGCGCTGGCCACCATCAGGCTCGCCAGCACGATGATCGGCGACAGCGCGTTGGGCAGGATCTCCCGCAGCAGGATCGCGGTGCGGGAGCGGCCCAGCACCTCCGCCGCCTGCACGAACTCGCGGGTGCGCAACGTGAGGAACTCGGCGCGCACCACGCGGGTGACGGGCGGCCAGGACACCAGGGCGATGGCGGCGACGATGGAGTGCAGGCTGGGCGTGAAGATCGCCACCAGCACCACCGCGAGCACGAACGACGGCACGGTCTGGAACAACTCGGTGAACCGCATCACCACGTCGTCCACCCACCCGCCGGCATAGCCCGCAATGGCCCCCAGCACCACGCCGGCCACGAGCGCGGCGGCGGTCGAGACGGCGCCGATCAGCAGCGACACCCACGCGCCATAGGCGATATCCGCCGCCACGTCCCGCCCCAGGCTGTCAGACCCAAGCAGGAAGCCCTCCTCCCCCGGCGGCGCGAACGGCGCGCCCTGCATGTCCCACGGCGAGAACGGGAACAGCAACGGGGCCGCTGCCGCCAGCGCGCCGACCAGCAGCAGGATGACCAGGCCCACCACCGCGCCCCTGTTGCGGGCGAAGGCGGGGACGAAGCCGCTCATCCTGCTTTCTGCCCGTCATTGCGAGCCGCGCTTGCGGCGTGGCAATCCAGAGGCCGCGTGGACCGATATCGCTGCGCACGGCTTCTGGATTGCCGCGTCTCTGCGCTCCTCGCAATGACGGCAGCCGTGCGGTCGTGACGGGTGGAGCAGGGGCGAGGCGTCATGCCGCCGCCATCCGCGGGTCGATGGCCAGGTAAACCAAGTCGGTCACGAGGTTGAACAGCACCACCAGGATCGACGTCGTGAGGAACACCCCCAGCAGCACCTGGTAGTCGCGCGCCAGCAGCGCATCGAAGGCGAGGCGGCCAATGCCGGGCCAGGCGAACACCGTCTCCACCAGCACGGAGCCGCCGATCAGTTGCCCGGCCTGGATGCCCGCCAGCGTCACCACCGGCAGCAGCGCGTTGCGCAGGATATGGCGGCGCAGGATGCGGCCCTCCGGCACGCCCTTGGCTCGGGCGGTCTTGATGAAGTCCTCCCCCGCCACGCCCAGCATGGCGCTGCGGGTCAGCCGGGCATAGACCGCCATGTAGAACAGCCCCAGCGTCAGCGCCGGCAGCACCAAGTACTGCGCCGTGTCGGCCGCCGCCGCCCAGCCATGCAGGTCCGCCCCCACGGTATTCATGCCGAACGACGGCAGCCAGCAGAGCCACACGCTGAACACCAGCACCAGCATCAGCCCCACCCAGAAGATCGGCGTCGCGTAGAACACCAGTGCCACCACGGTGATCGCGCTGTCCGCCCAGGTGCCCACCCGCCGCGCCGCCGCCGCCCCCAGCGCCACCCCGGCCAGCAGCGCGAACAGGAACGCCGTGCCCGTCAGCAGCAGGGTCGCCGGCAGCCGCTCCATAATAAGGCTCAGCACCGTGCGCTGCTGGCGGTGCGAGAGGCCGAGGTCGCCATGCGCTACCGCCGACACATACAGCCAAAGCTGCGTGCTGAGCGGCTGGTCCAGCCCGAACTCGTGCCGCAACTGCTCGAGGAACTGCGGGTCGGCAGCGCCGGACTGCCCGGCCATCACGCTGGCGGGGTCGCCCGGGGCGGCGTGGATCAGCAGGAAGTTGGCGCAGACGATGGCGAACACCACCGCCACCATCTTCACCAGCCGCGCCGCCAGGAAGCGGGCCAGGCGCGTCCAGCCCACGCTATTGCCTCAAGAGATGAACACGTCGTCGAACGGGGCATGCACGCCGGTGCCCAGCGGCAGCAGGTTGTGCACCTTGCGGTCGTGGATAGTGGGGAACGACATCTCCAGCAGCCAGACCTGCGGGATTTCCTTGACCAGCAACTCCTGCACGGCGAAGAACGCCTTCTGCCGTTCGGCCGCCAGTGGAGCCTTGCGCGCCTCGCTGAACAGCCGGTCCACTTCGGGGTTCACGTAACCGCCGGTGTTGGTGAACACGACGTGCTGGATGTTGGTGGAGACGTAGGTGCGCTCGACGCCGAGGGTCGGGTCCCCGTACTGGTAGAGGTAGTTGATCGTCGTGTCGTAGTCCCAGTCCGCCACGCGCCGCGCCCAGCCGCCGGTATCGGTGCTTTCCAGCGTGACCTCGATGCCGACCTGCTTCAGCGACGCGCGGATGTACTCCGCCAGGCGGGACCACACCTCGCCGTAGGGCAGCGTCAGATGGCGCAGCTTGAAGCGGAAGCCGTCCGCGCCCGGCTTCAGCCCGGCCTCGTCCAGCAGCGCCGCCGCCGCCTTCGCGTCATGCGGGGCAAGCTTCACCGCCGGGTCGAAGTAGCGCGTGGTGGAGGACACTGGGCTGCTGGCGACCCGGCCGATGCCGAACCACAGGCGTTTCAGCATGAAATCGCGGTCCAGCGCGAGGCTGATCGCCTGGCGGACCCGCACGTCGTCCAGCGGCTTCACCCGGTGGTTCAGCTCCAGCCACATTAGCGGGGCGAAGTACTCCCAGCCCTTCGTCTCCACCTCCAGGTTCGCCTGACCCTGGAATCGCGGCACGTCGAACGGCTCGATATCGCCGGAGGCCGACATCAGCACCTGCCCGGTCTGCAACGCCAGCGCGCGGCTCTGGCTGTCGGGGACGATGCGGTAGATCACCTCGTCGAGGTACGGCTGGCCGGGCTTCCAGTAGCCGTCGAACCGCTTGACGCGGATGACGCTGCCGCGCTGCCACTCGACGAACTGAAACGGACCGGTGCCGATGGGAATCTGGTTGGCCGGGTTGTTGCGGTAGTCCGCGCCGTCGCCGCTGCCGTTGCCATAGATGTGCTTGGGCATGATGGCCGTCGCCGTCACGTCGAACATCAGCAGGAACGGCTCGAACGGATCGGTCAGCGTCAGCACCACGGTGTGCGGGTCCGGCGCGGTGGCCTCCTTGATGTTGCTGAACACGCCGCGGGCACGGGGGGCGAGGGTGAAGTGGAACTTGGTGATCGAGAAGATCACGTCGTCGGCCGTCATGGGCGTGCCGTCGTGGAACAGCACGTTGTCCTGCAGCTTGAACGTCCAGGTCAGCTTGTCCTCGGACAGCTCCCAGCTTTTCGCCAGCAGCGGCTTGGGCTCCAGGGTGGGGGAGAACTCCAGCAGGCTCTGGTACATCTTGGACTGCACGATCAGCGCCGGGGCCTGGCTGTTGACGCCGGGGATCAGAATGGCCGGCTCCGGGGTCAGCAGGCTGGTGAGGACGCCGCCGCGCTTGGGGGCGACGCCCTGCGCCCGGGCCTGCTGGGCGGTCATCAGCACGGGCGCGAGAGCGGCAGTGGCGAGGAGTGCGCGCCGGGTCGGGTCGGGCATGGGGGCTGCTCTCCAGGGAGGGGCGACGGTAACGAGGTTGCAGGTGATGAACAAGCAAGCCGCTACGGAGCAATCGCCGTGCCACATGCAGCCGCGGCCTTCGCCCGGCCTCAGGCCGAGGAGCCGGAAACCTGCTGCTCTCATCGCCGTTCGGTGTCGCTTATGTGACGGTGCCGTGACACGGCCGTAGAGGGATATGGCGACTCATCCAGGACATGATCGGAGCAGATGCCGTGAACTCACCCCTGCGGCAGGCCGTCAGCAAGGTGCCCGAGGTCACGCTGGGCTTCTGGGTGATCAAGGTGATCGCGACGACGCTCGGGGAGACCGGGGGCGACGCGGTCACGATGACCCTGGGCCTGGGCTACCTGGTCGGGACCACGATCTTCGCCGCCCTGTTCGTCATCGCCGTCACGGCGCAGATCATCGCCCGGCGGTTCCACCCCCTCCTATACTGGGCGGTGATCGTCGCCACCACGACGGCCGGCACCACATTGGCCGACTTCTTCGACCGCTCGCTCGGCATCGGCTATGTCGGCGGGTCGTCCCTCCTGTTCGCGCTGCTGCTGGCAACGCTGGGCCTGTGGCACCGGACGATGGGGTCCGTCTCGGTCGATACCGTCAGCACGCCCAGGGCGGAGGTGTTCTACTGGGCGACGATCATGTTCTCGCAGACCCTGGGTACCGCGTTGGGCGACTTCCTGGCCGACACGGGCGGGCTTGGCTACGAGGGCGGAGCGCTGGTGTTCGCCGCGGCGCTTGCCGTGGTGGCGGCGCTGTACTTCCGCACCGGCCTGTCGCGCACGCTGCTGTTCTGGGCGGCGTTCATCCTCACCCGGCCGCTCGGCGCGACGGTCGGCGACCTACTGGACAAGCCCGTCGCCAACGGCGGGCTGGCCCTGGGCCGCTTCACCGCCTCGGCCGTGCTGGCGGCTATAATGGTCGGGCTGATCCTGCTCCTGCCGCAACGGGCCGGACAGCACCCCGGCCGTGACGCCCACACGCCATAAGCCCGGCGCGCCGCAAGGAGCCGCGCCGGGCTGCCAACCGCGACCGTCCAGGGCGGCTCGCTACGCCTTACCCGGGCAGGACTTCCACCCGCTGGACCGCGCCAGCCTCTCCTGGCGCACCCGCTGCTACCGGACCCCCGATCCTGGCGTGGTAGGAACCGCGGCACAGGCTGCCGAGAAGCGTGGCGACACGTTGGGACTGCTGGTTGTCCATCGGTCTGGTCTCCTGGATCGGGTTGCGGGCTGCTCGATCAGTTCACCAGCCTGGCCGCGATCTCAGCCACATGCCGGCCCAGGAAAGCCGCGCCGGCCAACTCGTTCTCCGTCGGCTGGCGCGACCCATCGCCCGCAGCGATGGTGGTGGCGCCATACGGAGAGCCGCCCGTCACCTCGTCGAGCTTCAGTTGTCCCTGAAACGAATAAGGCAGCCCGACCGTGATCATGCCATGGTGCATCAGGTTGGTTAGGATGTTGAGCAGCGTCGTCTCCTGCCCGCCATGTTGCGAGGCGGTGGAGGTGAAGGCCGCACCGACCTTGCCCACCAGCGTGCCCTGGAACCACAATCCGCCGGTCTGGTCCCAGAAGTTCGCCATCTGCGACGTCATCCGCCCGTAGCGCGTTCCGCTGCCGACGATGATCGCGTCGTAGCCGGGCAACTCCTCCACCGTCGCGACCGGGGCCGCCTGGTTCATCTTGTAGTGGCTCGACGCCGCCACAGCGTCAGGCACAAGCTCTGGCACGCGGCGGATGTCCACCGTGGCGCCGGTTTCCCGGGCGCCGGCTGCGACGGCGTCCGCCATCGTCTCGATGTGGCCGTAGGACGAGTAGTAGAGCACCAGGATGTTGGCCATGTTCACAGTCTCTCCTTGGACGAAGGGAGCCTCTCCTTGGAGAAAGGGGGCTTTTCTTGAATGAAGGGGTCCGGTGCCGGAGCACCGGACAGTTGCCGCAGGCGGCCGGCGAAGCTCAGGCGGCGTCGACCAGCAGCACCTCGGCATCCGTCAGGGCCGTGACGCGCAGGACGGCCTCGTTGCGGATGGCGGCGCCGTCGCGCTCGCCGACAGCCTGGCCGTTCACCTCGACCCGGCCAGACGCCGGCACAAGGTACAACGAGCGTCCCGGCCCCGGGACGTACTCGGCACTCTCACCGGCGCGCAGCGTCGCGGCCACCAGCCGGGCATCGGCGCGGATCGGCAGCACGTCGCCGTCTTCCGCTTTGCCGCTTGCCAAGGTGACGAAACGGCCGGCCCGGTCACCCCTAGGGAACGGCCGTGCGCCCCAGGCAGGAGGCTCGCCCCGCTGTTCCGGGATGATCCAGATCTGGAAGATCTTGGTCACGCCCTTCTCGCGATTGTATTCGGAGTGGCGGATGCCCGTGCCGGCACTCATCACCTCCACGTCGCCCGCCTCGGTCCGGCCCTTGTTGCCCAGGCTGTCCTCGTGGGTGATCGCCCCTTCGCGGACGTAGGTGATGATCTCCATGTCGCGGTGCGGATGCGCCGGAAAGCCGGTGGCCGGCGCGATCACGTCGTCGTTCCAGACGCGCATGTTGCCCCAGTTCACCCGCTCCGGGTCCTGGTAGTCACCGAACGAGAAGTGATGCTTGGTGTCGAGCCAGCCGTGGTTGCCGCCGCCCAACCCGGCGAAGGGACGCAGTTCGATCATGATCAGCTCCGTCGAGACCGGGATGCCAGACTGGGATGCCGTGGTGGCGCCGTCTCGTTGCAAACCGATATGCACGCTGCCCAGACTCCCTGGTATAGAAACAGTCGAAAGCAATAGTTTCGGAAATTGCCATGCCGCGCCTGCCCGACCTCGAAGCGTGGGCGGTGTTCGCCACCGTCGTGGGAACCGGCTCCTTCTCCCGCGCTGCCAGTGAGCTCGGCCTGTCCAAGGCGACCGTGTCCAAGGCCGTCAGCCGGCTGGAGGAGCGGCTGGGCGCGCGGCTGCTGCATCGTTCGTCGCACCGGCTGCTGCTGACCGAGACGGGACGGGCCGCTTCCGCCAGCGCGGCGCGCATCTTGGCGGAGGCCGAGACGGCAGAGGCCGAGGTCCTGTCGCGGTCCGCCGAGCCGCGCGGCCTGGTGCGGATCGCGGCGCCGATGTCCTTCGGCGTCGCGCACCTGGCGCCGCTCCTACCGGAGCTGCTCGCCAGCCTGCCGCAGGTCACGATCGACCTGCACCTCAGCGACGCGCAGGTGGACCTGGTAGGGGACGGGTTCGACCTCGCGGTCCGCGTCGCCATCATGGAGGACTCGTCGCTGCGGGTCCGCCGCATCTGCCCGGTCCGCCGCATCCTGGTGGGAGCGCCCGCCTACTTCCACGCCTTCGGCCATCCCGGCCACCCGCGTGACCTCGCGGGGCATCGCTGCCTGTCCTATGCCTATCTTCCGACGCCGGACCGCTGGCGGTTCCAGCATGCCTCGGGCGAGGTCGTCACGGTCACGCCGGCCGGGCCGCTGCGCATCAACAATGCCGATGCAATCACCCCCTCGGTGCTGGCCGGGGTGGGCCTGGCCGTGCAGCCGGAGTTCATCGTATGGCGTGACCTGGAGGATGGTCGGCTGCAACAGACGATGCCGGACTGGTCCATGGCGGATACAGCCCTGAACCTCGTCATGCCGCCGGGCGGTCTGCGTCCCCGGCGGGTTACGGCGGTGATGGAGTTCCTGGCGGCGCGGCTGTCTGCCGCACCCTGGGCAGCGGTTTGAGCCAGCCACCGAGGCCGGCACCATGCTCTGCCGGCCCCCTCTGGTGGCTCCGCCACCGGCTGCTTCGCAGACGGATCGCAAGGGCGGTGGCACGCAGGCCAACGCGTTCCAGCGCGCGAGGTCCTATTGGCGGGAGACTTCAGAGTGCCGGCGGGGAAATGGCGGGAACGGGTCGCGGCGGGGCGGCGGACGGTGCTGCGGCGTGGCGCCACGTGGCGATTGCGGCCAGGCATCGCTCCGGCCGTTCGCTCACGGGCGTCAGCCGGCCCGCATGGATAGTGCCCGTGTTGCCGTCCAGCGACAGGAAGTCGCCCTCATGCAGCACCGCCGCACCGATGCTGCACTCCCGGTGCCCCGTGTCGATCTCCAGCCCAGGGCAGGCGACCAGGCACACCTTGCCGAGCTGCCGCGCCACCACCGCCGCGTGCGACGTACGCCCGCCGGAGGCCGTCAGGATACCAGCCGCCAGCGCCATGCCGTCGATGTCGGACGTGACGGTATCGCGCCGCACCAGGATCGCAGGCGTGCCCGCCCCGGACAGCCGCTTCACCGCCTCGACATCCAGCGCCACGGCGCCGCTTGCGACGCCCATGCCGGCGACCTGCGCCGTCGCCAGCGCGTCCGGAACCGGCGGGGCAAAGCTCGTGCGGACGACCGCTCCAAGGTCTATGCCGTCCAGCCGACCGAGCGCCACGTCCGGCGTGACCAGCCCCTCCCCCACCATGTCCACCGCGATCGCCAGCGCCGCCCAGTCCGTCCGCTTGGCCCGGCGCGTCTGCAGCAGGAACAGCACACCGGACTGCACCGTGAACTCGAAGTCCTGCGCGTCCAGGAACAACGCCTCAAGCTCATGGCGGACGCCGTCCAGCCGGGCCCATGCCTTGGGCAGGACGCGGCGCAGGCGGTCGTTGTCCCGCAGCTTCTGCCGCCCGGCGACCACGTCCTCGCCCTGGCCGTCGAACTGGAAGTCGAAGTAAAGCTCCCGCGCGCCGGTGGCCGGGTTGCGTGTGAAGGCGACGCCGGCGCCGGACCCGCCGCCGGCGTTGCCATACACCATCATCTGCACCGTCACCGCCGTGCCGGCGTCATCGCTCAGGCCCTGCATGTGGCGGTAGCTGGCGGCCTTCGGCGCATCCCAGGACCGGAACACCGCAGCCGCCGCCGCGGCAAGCTGCTCGTGCGGCTCGGACGGAAAGGCGCTGCCGGCCAGGGTGCGGTAGCACTCCAGCATCGCGTGCGTCAGCGCCCGCAGGTCGCGGTGGTCCAGCTCGCGTTCCGTTTCCGCCCCAGCCTGCGCCAGCGCCGCCGCTACCAGGGCATCGAACGGCGCTGTCGCCAGGCCTGCCACCACCTCGGCATACCCCTGCACCAGCCGGCGGTAGCTGTCCCACGCCAGCCAGGGATTGCCGGTGTGGCGGACCAGGGCCTCGACCGTTTCCGCATTCAGGCCGACATCCAGCACGGTTTCCATCATCCCGGGCATGGACACCGCGGCGCCGGACCGGACCGACACAAGCAGGGGCCGCCGCACCGCGCCGAACCCCAAGCCGGACGCTGCCTCCAACCCGACGATACCACGGCCAAGTGCCACGCGCAGCGCCGCCGCATCCGCCGGACTGGTACGCCAGCACCAGGCGGTGGGCAGCACGAAGGCCGGCGGCACCGGCAGGCCGGCCTGCGCCATCCGCATCAGGTTCCAGGCCTTGTTGCCAACCTGCGCCGCGCCGCCGCCGGCAAGGGCACCGCCGGGCTGGATGGGGAAGAACTCCGGCAGCACAGGGTCAGCCATTGGTCACGTCCTCCAGCACATGGTCGCGCAGGATCAGGCTGGCGTGCAGCAGCGCGTCCGACGCCGCCTCCAGCTTGCCGCCGACCGCTGTGAACAGGTGTAGTTGGCGGAAGTCCTTGGCGTGGCAGATGGCAGCCGCCGCCAGCGCGCGTTCCGCCTCGTCGGCCTCGCGCTCCAGCCCGGCGACGCGGTCGGTTGCCGCCAGGAAGTCCTCCGTTTCAGCGGCGCTCGCGCCACGGCCGATCTGCGAAGCGTGGCCCACCGTCTTGATCCACTCCTGCGACGCATCCGCCACCAGGCCAGCCAGGGTCTGCAACGCCTCCATGGCGTCGCCATGCAGCGTGTCCAAGTCGAGCAGGAACGCCGCATCCTCCAACGCATCGGCCGCGTCGTCGGCGGCCTGCAGCAGCGGCAGGAACACCGCGTAGTCGGGCCGGCGGCGCACGGTCTCACGGGTTTCCAGGACGAACTGGTCAGCGTCATGCTCGAACCGCCGGGCGCGGTGGGCGCGCTTGCCGGCGCCGTCCTCGGCCTGCAGCCCATCGCGCACCAGGCTGGCCAGCTCGAACACCAGCCCGGCGTGATCGGCTGCAAGCCGCAGCAACTGACGCTCCTCGTTGCTGAAATGCCCGGCCAGCGCCACCCGGATGCGGTCGTGGACCAGCGCCTGCGAGCCGCCGGCCAGCAGGCTTTCGGTCGCGGCCTGCAGGACGAAGCGCAGGAAAGCGGAGGCCTCGGCATCGCCCAGCACGTCGCACAGCCGGTCGCCGAAGTGCATCGCCGACCCGGCGGACGCCTCGATCGCCCGGTTGACCAGCGTCGCCCCGCCCAGCTCCAGGAAGCCGCGGTGCCCGACCCCGGCCTCCGCCGCCCATGCCAGCAGCGCCAAGCGGTCCGGCCCGCGCAGGAAGCCGCGCAGCCCCTTGCGCGCCCGGTTCCAGTCGATCAGGAACACCAGGCGCGAGCCGAGGAACTCCAGATAGGCGCTGCAGGCCGCGGCAGAGGTGGTCGGGAGAATTCGGACAGGTCGTTAAGTGGATTTTCTGCCTGAGCGCGGCGAGGATGCCGCGGATCAGGAGCAAGAATGACCAAGCGAGCACGCCGGAACCACAACCCGGCTTTCA